>Ga0302235_10002987_pt1 | contig 11985 bp, 12 predicted proteins | sample II_Palsa_N3_3_FD_193577 | JGI IMG/M metagenome (GOLD analysis project Ga0302235, IMG submission 193577) | Peat permafrost microbial communities from Stordalen Mire near Abisko, Sweden - II_Palsa_N3_3 | ecosystem: Environmental > Terrestrial > Soil > Palsa > Peat permafrost | place: Sweden... | reverse complement strand
GTCACCGGCGCCGATCCAGTCCCGGGCCTCGGCGGGGGTGAATTCGGGGCACACGATGACGACCGGGACGTCGAATCGCCGCTCGTCCGTCAGGTGTACGACGCCCTTGGTCACGCCTTCGGGGACGGGGATCGCCGCCGCCGCGATGCTGCGCTTGGTGTCCTCGTCGAGGTCAGCGGAGTCTGGTCCCTCGAACGGGCCCCAGCCGGGGAAGGGCAAGACGCCGTCCGTGGTCTCGAAGCCACTGAAGTAGGGTTGCCCGCCGGAGGACGGGAAGCCGCCGATGAGGGCGGCCTTCGCCACCTTCTCCGGCCGCGCGTCAGCGGCCAGCCCAGCCAGGGCCTGCGCGGCGGCTGACCATCGAAGCGACGATCCAGCTCTGACTTTCCGCCAAGGCTAACGGCCGCTCCCGCCACCGTACCGGGAGCGGCCCACCGGCAAACCAGCCAAGTCACCACGGGCTGGGCGTTTAGTGGCTCGAGGTTGTCGGCGTGGTCAGCCTCCTCCGTGGCCCTCTAGCAGCGACTGGGCGATCCTCTCGCCGATGACTGCGGCCGGCATGTTCGTATTGCCGGAGGTGACGGCCGGCATTATCGACGCATCCGCTACGTACAGGCCGTCGATCCCGTGGACCTGGCCGCCGAAGTCGATGACCGTGTCCAGGTCGCTTGCCGGTCCCATCTTGCAGCTCCCGGCGGGGTGATAATAGTGCACGGCGGCGTGGTCGATGTAGCGCTCGATCGCCTGTCTTCCCGTGACGTCCGGGCCCGGGAGTGTCTCCCGGGCCAGCAGCCTGCGCAGTTCCGGCGTCTGCGTTATCTCGCGCACGCGCTCGACGCCCTCGGCAAGCCGTGCGCGGTCGTACCCGCCGGGGTCGCTGAGATAGCGGTGATCGATCAGGAGCTTGTCATCGAGACTGGGTCCTGTCAGGCGCACGCTCCCGCGCGAGAGCGGCGTCAGGCATGCGGCGCCCAGGAACCAGAACCACTTTGAGGTGTCCTTGCGGTAGCCGCCGACCGGGTAGATGTGCATGTCGAACCCCTGCTGGCACCGCGCCGAGGGGAACTTCGCGATCACCTGCTCGTGCGGCTGCCAGCCCGTTTCCGCCTGGTGGCGGTTCATCATCTCGGCCAACTCGTCGGTTCCCTCGTAGTGGAGCTCCACGCACGGCTGGTCGTGCAGGTTGCGCCCGACGCCGGGGAGGTCAAGCACGGGCTTCACCCCGATGGCGGTCAGCTCGTCAGCCGGGCCGATGCCGGACCGGAGCAGGATCGCGGGGCTCCCGTAAGCACCGGCGCAGACCACGACCCGCGACGCGCCGATCTCGACAAGCCGTTGTTCTTCCCGCACGGCCACACCGGCAACTCGGCCGTCGCGGACGAGCACACGCTCGACGGGGGCGTCGCCGGCCACGAGGAACCGGTCACGGACCCGGTCGATATACGCGAACGCGCTGTTGACCCGGGTGGTCCCCTCGATGTTCACCGGGAAAGGTGCGACGCCGGCGTTCTCTTCGAGGTCGTTGAAGTCCTCCACGGCGGGGATCCCGCTCGCCACGATCGCGTCCCTGCAGGCGCGCTGGAACGGGGTCAGCTCATCGGGCCACACGCGCCGCACCCGCAGCCGCTCCCACGCCGAGGCGAACAGCGGCATGAGCTCTCGCGCCGACCAGCCCGGGTTACCAGCGGAAGCCCAGCCGTCATAATCGAAGCGGCTCCCGAATACCACAGCGCCAGCGTTGTGCGAGGAACAGCCGCCGATCACGCGCGCACGGCTGAAGCGGATCAGCTGGCCGCCGAACTCGCCCGTGTAGCCCCAGTCGTGGGAACACGCGACGCTTGCCGCGTCGAGAAGGTCGAGCGGCCAGCGGCCGCTGTCGGCTGGTCCGTAGTCCGGCCCGGCCTCCAGTAGCAACATGTGCTCGGGAGTTCCCGCCGCGAGGCGTCCGGCAACCGCCGCACCCGCTGTCCCGACCCCGACGACGATAGTGTCCGCTGCTGCAGGGAAGCGCGCCGCGATACTCACGCAGTCCCTCCTTCGCCATGCTGACGGGAGGCGAAACACGACCTCCAAATACGGACCCTGATTATTACCTGCCACATGCCAACTGTGAACAAATCCGACCCGTGCGGGGGCTGACCATCGAAGCGACCATCAATCTGTGATCGCCGCGACTGACAGCAATGCAGGTACCTGTGTGTGCCGTGAGGCACGAGCGCTCTGTGGTGCGCGATGTTGGGAGTATTCGGGCTCCGGGGCGTTTTTTGTGCATCCCCGTACCCAAAATCCACCCGTGAGCCCGAATACTCCCAGGTAAATCTAGTCATTTGAAATACATGAGCTAGCAGGTAAGGATGAGGTTGACGGGGCCCGCCAGTCTGCACGCAGCGCCCGCCCGTGCGGGCACTGCGCGGATGTGGTGGTCCCCAGTGCCACACGCCAAGTCCGAAAATGTCCGACCTGCGCGGCGACTGACTATCGAGGCCGCGATACAACTCTGACACCACCAGAGGGTAACCGCCGTTCCCCGCCGTCGCGCAGGGAGCGGTGTCGGACCCCGGCGGACCGAAGCGCCACGCTCCTCGTAACGCGTCCTCCGGGGCTGGGCAGCGGTCAGCCTGAAGCAGGTCTTATCACTGCAGGGAACCCTGTCCATCGCAGCTCGGGCGGGAGGTGCCCGGCGTCGTTGAAGCTGATTAGCCCGGCTGGCAATCCGGGCAGGTACGCAATGACCGTCAGCGCGCAGTTCATCTGGTTCAGGCCCAGCCAGCGCCATGGCGGCGCGCCAGCGCCTGGCTGACGAACCAGCCGATGAGGAAGTTGTGCGTCACGATCAGCTCATGTGTGTCCTCCTGATCGCCGCCCGCCCCCGCGAATCGCTCGAGCGCTGCGGCGGCCAGTTTCGGCCCGTCCGCAAGTTCAGCCGCCGAGAACCCGGCGAGAAAGCTCGCAATGCTCGGCGGAAGGTCGCCCGGATCGGGGGCGAAGGGGACGTAATCCCCGGCAAGGTCACAGGCGCATACCGGAACGCCGGGCAAGCTGGCGGAGATCAGGCCCGCTGTCTGGGCAGCCCTGGGCAGCGGGCCGTGACAGATGCCGCGGAACGGTACGTCCTTCAGCCGCTGTCCGGTCAGCTGCGCCTGCCGCTCGCCGGCCTGGCTGAGGGGACCGTCATGAGGGTCCGCCTCACCGTGCCGCACCAGATATAGAAAATGAGTCACCAATCGCCTCCAGGTATCGGATATCCGCAAGCTAACGCGCCGACGCGCATCAGGACGATCGGTCCCCAGGGAACCGGCAGGCCCCAAGGCAGGCGGGCCCGTCTTCGCGGGGACACAGCTTAGGGGACACCCTCGATACGGGCGTGCCCCCTGCAGGCGTTGTCACTCAGACCTCCAGTCCCCGGGCGTGACGTAACCGGCACGCGGGTCAGCGGCGGCCATCTGGCTGCGCAACCTATACAGCGGGTGCATCCCTGCCACATGCCAAGTGTGGACGCATCGGATCCGTCGTCGGCTGACCATCGAGGCGACGATGCAGCTCTGACTATCAGCTCAGGTACTAGAGCAGCTCCACATGACGCAGGTATCCGAGTTCGTCATGACCGGTGCCATGGTCGGCGAGACAAGGGTATTCGCCGCCCTCGGTCATGCAGCACGGGCTGCGATGGCCAAGGCGGGCGGCCCCGCCGGGTATACCCTGATGTTAGGAGGTGAGGAACGCGATGTCAGGTCCCGAAGCCTACGTGCCCGCCTCCGATGGCACCACACTAGAGCGGAGCCGGGAAGACGTGCTCGAGGCGGCCCGGCCGCTTCCGCCCGATGAGGATGTGGTCATCGAGGAGCTAAGTGATGACGAGGACCGCCGGTTCCTGGCCGTGATCCTCGACTCGTGAGCCCCGGCTCACGGGGGCCGGTGATCATCGACACCGGCGTGTTCGGTGCGCGCCTGACGCCGCGGGGCCAATCACTAGCTGCGGCGTACCGGCCCCTCCTGGCCGGACGGCCCGCTGTCATCTCGTTCATCACCGTCGCCGAGCTCAGGTACGGGGCCAAGCTGGCAGGCTGGGGCACGGCCAGGCTTGTGCGCCTGGACCGCGAACTCTCCCGAGCCGACACCGTCTGGCCCGGGCCGAATCTCACCGAGACCTATGCCACCGTACGTGCGTGGTGCGCCAAGAACGGGCACGGTCTGGGCGGCAAGGATCATGAGGCCGACCGATGGGTAGCCGCCTCGGCAATCTGGCTGGGTATTCTCCTTGTCGCGCATGATGCGATCTTCGCCAGCGTGGACGGCCTTACCCTGCTCACGAAGCTCGGCCTATAAGCCGAGACCAACATCGACTCGACGGTGCCTGTCATGGCCGGCGGGACCAGGTCGGCGGGTTGCGGCTGGCTAGTGTCCGGGGCGCGGCTACCCGTACTGTCCGTGGCCGGCCTGGGACGGCCGGGCTCCCGGCGGCAGGCGGCGCATGGTCACCCGGCGGCCCGCGGGCGGTGCGGCGATCGTGAAGCCGACCTCGCTGAACATGTCCACGGTCCCGGAGGAGAGCTGAGTCCTGCGGCCTTTGCTGGCGTCGACCACCGGGTAGGCCTCGATAACTGACGCGCCGTGCTGGCCGGCGTACTCGACGGCGGCCCGGACGAGCTGGCGGCCCGCGCCCTGGCAGCGTGCACCGCGAGCAACGTAGACGCAGGTGATCGACCACACCGAAGGGTCGTCAGGCTGCTCCAGCCGGAGCCCGCGGGTATGGAACAGCCGCCAGAAATCGAGCCGGGGCGCGACCTGGCACCAGCCCGCCGGCTGGTTGTCCTGATAGAGCAGCAAGCCGATCGACTGCCCGGCGGCGATCATCTGCCGGAGCGCGGCCTGGTTGTCGCTTGCCGTCTTGGTATGGATCTCCTGGTTGTCAAGGCGCCAGAACATGCACCAGCAGCCGCCGTAGCCGCCGTTCCCGCCCATCACCTCGGCCGCGTCGTCCCACCGGCCGGGCGACACAGGCCGTATCTTCGTGATCATGACTTCCTCCCGCAGGCAACCTGCCTCCCGGAGCCGGGGCAGGTCGGTGAGCTGACCAGCCCGCTAGGAGGTTACGGTCCCAGGGATCATTCTGCCGCGCGGCGGGCTTCGGCGATTCCGCGTCGTCCCGAGACCACGGTCAGCTTCCAGACCGGAACGCACAAAACCCCAGCTAGGGCCCGCATAATCCTGCGCGAGCATACCGTTCCTGTGCTGGCACTGTGCGGATGCGATAGACCCCAGTACCACACGTCAAGTCCGAAAATGTCCGACCCGCGCGGCGGCTGACCATCGAAGCCACGGTGAACGTGTGATCGCCCCGGGTCGGCCCGTGGAGGTGCATGTCCACCACAGTTCTGGCCGGTCTCGATCCGCTTGAGCCGGGCGTTCAGGGCCGCGGTCTGGGTGTCGCGTTCGGCGGCTTCGTCGGCGTCGGCGGCGGGGAGCTGGGCCGCCAGGAGCGACGCCACTTCGGCTCGTTCGGACGCAGTTACGGGCTACCTCTGACTACCGTCGTGGTTCCGCCTGCTACCGGTCCGCCTCGGGCGATCGTTCGGTGAGCGCCTGGTGGAGCAAGTTGGCTGCCGCGGCGCGGCTCTGGACACCGAGCTTGGCCAGTGCCTGGGTCATGTGGGCCTCGACGGTGCTCACACTGATGCGGAGCGCCACCGCGACCTCCGCGTTGGTCGCCCCGCGAGCGGCGAGGTCGAGCACCTCCGACTGTCGAGGCGTCAGTCCGAGCCGGCTGAGGATGGCCGTCCGCCCGGCGTCGATGTCGCGTTCGGTGATCAGAAGGGCAACAGCGTCGTCATCGGGGGCGGGAAGACGACGGATCGCGAGCTGCCGACCATGTCGGTCGAGGATGAGCGGCCACGGCGGTGCCGTCGGCCGGTCGAGGGCGATTTGCCCCCGTGCCCAGTCCTCAAGCCGACTCGGGAGCCTGGGGCGCCTCCACTCCCCGAACCATCGGCCAAGGATCGCCCGGGCATTCGCGCTCGCGTACTCAACGCGTCCTCCCCGGTCGAGAAGGAGCAGCCCTTCTCCGGTTCGCTCGACCCGCTGCTCGGTGGCGGCCAGCAATCGGCAGAGCCGCTCGTAGGCGCGGGCATTACGGAGCGCCTGGATGAGCTGTGGTCGCAAGAGGTTCAAAAGCAACCGGTCCCGGGAAGGGAAGTCGCGCCATCCGCGGTGAAGGGTGATCGCGACGACGAGGGCCGGCGAAGGGAGCTGGAACGCGATCTGGTCGTCGACACCCAACGGCCCGTAGAACTGTCTGTACAGCTCGGTGCCGCGGAACTGCTCCTCCGTGTAGAAGTCCGAGATGGCGCGTGGCCGGCCATCCCTAGTGCGGACGTAGTGCATCATGATCGGTTGCTCGTCCACATGAGCGGCGAATATCGACCGCGCGTCGTACATCGCCTTTTCGAGTTGTTTGCTGCCGCCGGCGATTCCCATGGTCGTGGCGGAGATCACCGGGGTCGCCATCTCGCCGGTGGCCGGGTCGAACTCGTTCCACACAGTAAAGGCGGATGGCACAACTACGGGAATGGCGTCCACCGCTTGGCGTCGGAGCGCCTCGACGGAGGTCGGTTCAGCGAGGAGCTCGAGACATCTGTTCAACCTCGCGAGGTCGCGATCTCGAATCACGGCCGCTGTCACGAGCCCGCCTCGTTCGGATTTCGCTGCGTGGCACCGCGACGCTGAACGACAGTGCGGTCAACGGACGCGCGGAGGTGCACCGGAGCGTATCGTACGCATTGACTCTTGGGGTTATCCCCAATGTTCGGATCGTCCGAGGCTCGGTACCATGTCGGCATGAGCGAACGATACCGCCCGGCCCCTGGCAGAGGCAGGAGCACGAGCCGCCCGTAGAGCTCGACCACATGGGGAATCACCAACCGATACACAGGACCATTTCCAGGGGGGCACCATGGGAACTCGTTGGACTCGGATAGCCGCGTTGACCGGAGTGGTGTTCGTCGTGCTTCTCGTCCCAGCGGTCCTGGTGACATCGGGCTCACCAAACTCCAATGCCACCGCGGCAAAGGTCCAGCACTACATCCTGGCCAACAAGAGCCACTACTCACTCGGGGCCCTGCTGTCCGTCCTGGCAGTCGTCTTCGGGTTGTTCTTCTTTGGGTACCTGCGCGCTTACTTCCGAGGTCTACCGGGTCTGGAATGGCTCGCTTCGCTGTTCTTCGGCGGGGCGATCGTCTTCGGTGTCGGCGGAGCTCTGGCCGCAGGCCTCGATGCCACGGCGGGCGATAACCCCGCCTCGTTGAGCGCAGGTTCCCTCCAGCTCCTCAACACCCTGTCGATGGACCTCAACTCGGCTGCGGTCGCCGTCGGGCTAGGGGTCTTGTACCTGAGCGCTGGCTTCATTATCTACAAGTCCCGAGCTCTGCCCGTGTGGCTGGCATGGGTATCCTGGCTGCTAGGCCTCTTGGCCGCCACGTTCGTCCTGGCGTTCATAGCGTTGATCGCCACCGTCTTGTGGGTGCTGTACGTGAGCATCCTCCTCGCCATCCGCAACCCGATCCTCACCGTCTCCCAACCGGAACAGCGCGTAATGAGCAATTTGGGGCCCACCGCCTCCAGCTGAACGATCGGGGTCCCAACCGATCATAGAGCCTCTCGAAGGCCACGTTCCGGCGTCTCGATAGCTGTGCAAACCGAATGTCTTCTGGCGGCAGCGCCGGGACATACGGTGGCCAACATCCTCCGAGACATCCCACCACGTCCACGCCCGCCAGAATTGACGATTCTCACGGCCCCGGTCAAGATGACCATGATGCCCCGCGCGTCGTTAGGTGTCCTGCTACCGGCAGACAGGACTGCCTCTGCTTTTAGCGCTCCCCGTACGGGCACTGTGCGGGCTGGGTGGGCTCCCGCGTGCCGGATCCACCGCCAGGGCCCGTGGCCAGGAACTCCGGGCCGCGGTCGCGGCGCTCGCCGCCCGCCTCACCGCCGCCCTGGCGGACCAACCCTGACAGCTCCCCGTGGCCGGGGCGACCCGGGAGCTGAGCTGGCCCGGATCGCGGGGAGGTGCCATGGTCAGCGGCAGTTCGTCAGCCACATGCCGAACGGCATCTTCGTCGGCGTGAAGCCGTTCATGCGGACGGCGGTCCGGGTCAGGTGCGCGCTGTCGGCGAAGCCGGCTGCGTGCGCGGCGCGTGTCACGGACGCGCCGTCGGCGAGCAGGCTCAACGCGGTCAGGTACCGGTGCCACAGCAGGTACCGGCGGATGGGGACGCCAACCGGGTCGCGGAACAGGTGCTGGAGCCGGCTCTCTGACAGGTGCGCGATACGCGTGAGGTCCTGGATCGACGGCGGCGGTGACGGCGTGGCGCGCAGGTGGTCCAGGACGGCCGCGATGCGTTCGTCGTATTCAGGTTCGGGCGTCACGTCGATCGCGAGCCAGCCGAGCGCATCGCGCCATCGCTTGTACGCCTCCGGGCAGCCGGTCGTCTTGCCGAACGCGGGGCCTAGCCCGTCCGCGAGATGCTCGCACAGCGGCTCATCGAGCAGGGCATACGGCCGGCCTTCCAGGACGCGGTCGCGGAGCTGCTCGGCTAGCCGGCTCTCGCCTTCAATCCAGCCGATCGCGGTCAGCTGGCCGTCACAGTCGAACGCGTGTTTGGTGTCTGTCTCGATGAGTACGCCGCGGGACCTGCGCCAGGCACCGTCCAGCCAGACCCGCGGGCTCCCGTCGATCCCGACGGACAGCTGCAGCGCGCCGTGCGCGTGCGGGTCGGCGACCAGGAAGTCCGAGAACACGAGGAACTCGGTTGGCCACAGGAAGCCGCGCACGTTCCCGGCAACCCTCGGCGCTGGCCCGCTCGGCGGCGCTCAGCCCCAGACCCTTGTGTGGCCATGCCCCACCCAGACCCTTCGCGGCCATCACCCCGATCCTACTCCCGCGCCGATCCAGCAGGTTCGTTCAACGGCTGAGCAGATTCGTTCAAGGGCTCCGCTGTCCTCGCGGTCGACCCTTTGCTTATAGGTAACCGCGACCGGCCCCCAGGCTGCAGGAATCGGGACCGGTCAACGATCACAAGTCCAAGCAGACAGGAGAAGACCATGTTCGTATACCTTCACCGCCAGGAGACTCATCCGTCCATGCCAGCGTCCAAGGCGGGCACCCGCCTGCGACGGGTCGGCGCGGCCCTGGCCGCGGTCGCTGCTGGCCTGCTGGCCTCGGCCGCCGCCATCCCGGCCGCCTTCGCCAGGGACATCCCGGACCCGCTCCCGGACGGGCAATACCGGCCCATCTACCCCGCGCCGGCCCCGGCCAGCACCGTCCACGCGGTCAACGCCACCGGCGGCATGGCCAGCTGGCAGATCGTCCTGATCGCCCTCGGCGCCGCCCTGATCGCGGCCGCCGTAACCATCGTGCTGGTCCGGGCACGGGCCGCCCACCGGGCCGCCCCCACGCCCGCCGCCTGACCCGCCCGCGCGGCTCGTGCACCGCACCAGCCCTGAGCCCAGCCACGCGCACAGCGCGGGCCTGGCCGACCAGGCGGCGGCCAGGCCCGCGGGCACGCACCTCCGCCATCCCGGTACCAGGCACAACCACACGGCAGACCACCAGCGCCGTTTCACCGACCAGCAGGTACAGGGCTCAGCGCCCAGAGCGTCAGCCCGCCGGTCTGCAGGGGTCAGAAGTGGGCTTTGAGCTCGTCCAGTTCCCGGCGACTTCATCGCGACCAGGCGGCTCGCCGGCGCGCTGACTCACGCCGCCCGCTGTCCCGTGCTCGGCTACCGGATCGCGGAGGGCCGTCCGATATCCGTGAGAGAGTGAGAGTAACCGGCCTGTCATCTGGCGGGCGGTGGAGGGGTAGCCTGCATGTGGCCGTTTTTCAAGGACGATGATTTTAATTTCCTGACCGAGATTGCGCTTGGCTCGGTGTTCCGGCAGGCGGCGGATGTGGGTGAGGTGCTCACGACGGTTGACCGCATCCATGACGGCAAGGCGCGGTCGTGGGTGGATGAGTGGACGGCCACGGCTGATCGTCTCGCGCAGGAGGCGGCCGCCAGCGCCGCGGCCGGTCACGCGTACTCGGCCGCCGGTCAGTACTTGCGTGCGTCGTTTTATTACTCGCTTGCGACGTACTCGGCCGACGGAACCGGGGACCCGGCTCTATTCGCGCGGCTGTGGGAGAAGCACCGCGCCGCCTGGGACCAGTTCGTGGACCTGGGCGACTTCGGCGGGGCTGCCGCCGAGCGCATTAAGATCCCGTACGAGGGCACGACGCTACCGGGATATTTCTTCCGTTCCGGTGCGGCCGTTGAGCCGCGGCGGACGCTGATCTTCAACAACGGCAGTGACGGTTCTGTCGTGGGCGCGTGGACCGACGGGATCGCCTGCGTGGTGGCGGGGATGGAACGCGATGACGTTCGATGGCCCGGGGCAGAACGCCGCGCTGGTCCGGCAGAGCCTGGCGTTCCGCCCGGACTGGGAGAAGGTCATCACCCCGGTCGTGGACTTCCTGTCGGCCCGCGCGGACGTTGACGGCGCCAAGCTGGCCCTGCTCGGTGTCAGCCAGGCCGGTTACTGGGTGCCCAGGGCGCTGGCTTTTGAGCACCGCATCGCGGCCGGGGTGGCAGACCCGGGTGTCGTGGACGTCGCCACGACCGTGCTCGGGCATCTGCCGCACATGATGGTCAAGCTGCTTGAGGCAGGCGAGCGGGAGAAGTTCGACCGGGACATGGGGTGGTCGCTGAAGATATCGCCGTCCACGCGGTCGTTGCTCGCGCTGCGGATGCGGCCATACGGCGTCATGTCGCCCTATGAGTTCTTCTCCGCCGCCCGGGACTACGTGCTGACCGACGAGCTGATCGCCCAGATCAGCACCCCGGTCCTGGTCACCAGCCCGGACAACGAGCAATTCTGGCCGGGACAGTCCCAGGAACTCTTCGACAAGCTCACCGGCAAAAAAGCGATCGCCGCGTTCACTGAGGCCGAGGGAGCCGACTCACACTGCGAGCCCACCGCCTCCGGCATACGCGGCGAACGCATCTTCGACTGGCTCAGCGAGCAGATCCCGGCCTAGATCGCGCCTGCCTGCCCTGCGCCGCGTCCGGTCGCCTGCTGGCCGCCGGCCTGACGGCTAGCAGACGGCCGGTCCGCCATCGGCCCGCCACACTGCCCGGACCCCAGCCGCTTCCACTGTGGCCTGGGCCCGGCCGGCCGTCGCCGCTGCCGCCCGGCGCGACAGGTCAAGCACGTTGTGCCCGATGGCGTGCACGGCCGCGCGGTCCGGTCGCACCAGCACGACGCGGGCTCCGGCCGCGGCCAGCCCGGCAGCCTGCCGCCCAGGGCTGGTCATGTGGCCAATGCCCTGGGCCACTGGCGCCACGATAACCACCCGTTCGTATCCGGCCGCCAGGTCGGCGTTGGCTACCGAGCGCACACCGCCGTCCACGAAACGGCGGCCCCCGATGGTGACCGGCGGCCAGACTCCGGGCACCGCGCAACTGGCGCCGACCGCATCCACCAAGCCGACGTCACCAGCGGAATCAAATACCGCGAACTCGCCGGTCTGCGCGTCGACGGCGGTCACCTTGAGCATCTTGGCGGGCCAGTCGCTGACGGGCAGCCGGGCCTCGAATACCTCGCGCCGGCCGGCCTCGGGCATGGTGCGCGCGGCCAGCGCCCAGCGGCCGATCCGCGCCCGCGCCCGCACCGGGTCCCGGCTGGTGCTCATCACCCACAGCAGCCTGCCGATGACGCCCCAGCCCATCCGGGCGGCGGGCTCGGGAGCAGGCGGCGCGAGCTGGGCCCGGTACAGCGACTCAAGCTCCTGCCCGGAGGCTATGTCGGTGCCGACAAGCGAGCCAGCCGATGTCCCGATGATCACGTCAGCTGCGGCCAGGTCGATGCCCAGGTCGGCCAGCCCGGCGATCAGGCCGGTTTCCCAGGCAATGCCGGTGACACCGCCGCCGCCCAGAACAAGCGCTCGTCTG
>Ga0302235_10002984_pt1 | contig 11994 bp, 15 predicted proteins | sample II_Palsa_N3_3_FD_193577 | JGI IMG/M metagenome (GOLD analysis project Ga0302235, IMG submission 193577) | Peat permafrost microbial communities from Stordalen Mire near Abisko, Sweden - II_Palsa_N3_3 | ecosystem: Environmental > Terrestrial > Soil > Palsa > Peat permafrost | place: Sweden... | reverse complement strand
CGCGGCCTCGAGCGAGCGGCAGGCGATCCCGACATGATCGATTCTTAGCAACATGGTAGGTATCGTGACATATAGGCGGGATAGGCGTAATTGAGGAGGCCCCAGTGCGCGAGGCTATACGCGACCGTGACATCGTGATCATAGGCGGAGCGCGGACCGGTATCGGGCGGTTGCTCGGATCCCTGTCCGGGTTCAGCGCGGCCGAGCTCGGCGGCTTCGCCATCAAGGGGGCGCTTGACCGCGCCGGGGTGGCGCCGGACGCCGTCGAGTACGTGATCATGGGGCACGTGCTGCAGGCCGGGACCGGTCAGATCACCGCCCGGCAGGCGGCGGTCAAGGCGGGCATCCCGATGACGACGCCCGCGACGACGGTCAACAAGGTCTGCCTGTCCGGCCTCGACGCGATCGCCCAGGCCGCCGACCTGATCAGGCTGGGCGAGTTCGACGTGGTGGTGGCCGGCGGCATGGAGTCCATGTCCAACGCCCCGCACGTGCTCAAGGGGTCCAGGCAGGGCTACAAGTACGGCCCGGTCGAGCTGCTCGACTCGCTGGCCTACGACGGCCTGACCGACGTGTTCAACGGGCTCTCGATGGGCGAGTCGACCGACCTGGACAACGCCAGGCTCGGCATCTCCCGCGAGCGGCAGGACGAGTTCGCCGCCCGCTCGCAGCAGCGCGCCGCCCGCGCCGCCAAGGACGGCCTGCTGGCCGACGAGATCGTCCCGGTCGAGGTCACGTCCAAGCGGGAGACGATCACGTTCAAGGGTGACGAGGGCGTCCGCGGCGACACCACGGTCGAGTCGCTCGCCCGGCTCCGGCCCGCCTTCGGCCTGGACGGCACGATCACCGCGGGCACGGCCTCGCAGATTTCCGACGGCGCCGCCGCCGTCGTGGTGACGACCAGGGCGACGGCGGAGCGGCTGGGCGCCGCCATCCTGGCCGAGGTCGGCGTGTTCGGCACCGTCGCGGGCCCCGACAGCGGCCTGCACTACCAGCCATCCAACGCGATCAGCAAGGCGCTGGGCAAGGCCGGCCTCGGCGTCAGGGACCTGGACCTGATCGAGATCAACGAGGCGTTCGCGGCCGTCGCGGTCGCCTCCATGGACGCGCTCGGCGTCTCGCCCGACATCGTCAACGTCAACGGCGGCGCGATCGCGATCGGCCACCCGCTCGGCGCGTCCGGCACCAGGATCGCGCTCGCCCTCGCCTGCGAGCTGCGCCGCCGGGGCGGCGGGCTCGGCGCGGCGGCGCTCTGCGGCGGCGGCGGCCAGGGCTCGGCCCTGCTGCTGCGCGTCCCCTAAAGACGGGCGATCACCTGGCCTGAGGACGGGGACTCGCGGTCCGTTCGATCGGAATGGATGTGAAGTCGCCCGGCAACCCCGGCTCGCGGGACCGGCCGCGCCGCTAGTTGCCGGGCGTGATCGAGGTGGCCGGCGCCCAGCTGGCGCCGCCGTCGGAGGTCATCCAGATCTCGTGCAGCGACGTGTCGGCGGGCACGGCGACGCCCTGGTCGTCGGTGGTCATGCCGACGTAGCTGAACCCGCCCGTGGGCGCGCCGCTGCCGGTGGCGTTGCTCGCCTCCCAGCCGTCGCCGTTAGACGGCAGGTAGTAGATCCCGGTGGTGGTGGCCAGCGTGAGCGTGCCGTTCGGCGCGGCCGCGAGCGACGTCGTGCTGCCGAAGTCGCTGAGGTCGGTGCCCGACCACGAGGCGGCGGGCGGCTGAGTCCAGGACGAGCCGCCGTTATCGGAGGTGTACAGCGCGGGCGGCGAGCCGGCTGACGTCCCGTTGCAGGCGATCCAGAGCTGGTCTGAGTCGACCAGCGCCAGCTGCGCGGCGCTGGGCAGCCCGTCCGCCTGCGCGGCGCCGGGCTTGCAGGCCGAGGTGCCGGCCTGCGACCAGGCGCCGCCGATGGAGCCGGAGTAGAGCGCGCCGTCGGGTGCCAGCAGGTAGCCGTTGCTGCCGGTGAGCGCGAGCACGGCCGACGTGGCCGCCCCGCCGTCGGTGAGCCCGCTGGTCGCCGCCCCGACTTGGGTCCAGTCGCCGCTGCCGGCGGTGGTCGTCATCAGCGTGTAGCTGGTGCAGCCGGCCGCGAAGCCGGACGGGGAACCGCCGGTCGTGGTGGGGCAGCCGGTGGCCCACAGCGCGTACGCGCGGCCGTCCGACGTCTCCAGGTCGGTGACCCGCGCCCCCGAGGTGCCGACCCGGGACCAGGTCGTCCCCCCGTTGTCAGTCGCCCACAGCTCGGGGCCGAAGGCCCAGCCGAACGCGTTGTTGAGGAACCTGATCCCGCTGACCCCGGCCGCCCCGCTCGGGCCGCCGGCGTCCGGGGCGGGCCCGCCCTGCCAGGTCAGCCCGCCATCGTCGGTCCGCGCGATCGACGTGCAGATGTCCGGGTTCTTGTTGGCGCATTCGCCGGGGGTGCCGGCCTGGCCGATCACCCAGGCGTCGTGCGAGTTCACGAACGTGACCGACGCGGGCTGGAAGTTGGCCGGGACCGGGTGGGCCTGGCCGGACGGCGCGATCGCCGAGTGGGTCGCGGAGGGAGACGGGCTCGCCGTTTTATCGATACTCCCGCTCCCGTTGGGCGACTGGATCGGGTGGGTCGGGCGGCCGCCGTCGGCCACGTTCGAGCCCGGGGTCGAGGGCGACGACAGGTGCAGGTTGAGCCCGACCGGGACGGCGACGGCGACCGCGGCGGCCACGGCGGCGGCCGACACCATCGTCACCGCGAGCTTGCGCAGCTTGCGACGGCGCGCTCGGCGGGTGATCAGCTCGAACGTCCCCGGTGGCGGCGGCAGCTCCGGTGCCTGCTGGTTCAGCCAGCGGTCGAGCGGGTCGCGCTCGTCTTCAGCGTGCATCGTCTCTCCCGCCCTTCCGTCGCCCGTCGCCCGCTTCGCCGTTGCCCTCGCGCTCGGCGAGGGCCTCCTTCAGTCGCGCCCTGGCATGGTACAGGTCCGCCTTGACCGTTCCCTCTGGCCGTTTCACCAGCGCCGATATCTCCTTGATGCCGAACCCGGCGTAATAGTGGAGCAGGAACGGGTCGCGAAGCTTGGCGGGCAGCCGCTCGATCAGCTCGCGCACGTCCACATCCTGGGCCGGGTTGACCGAGGGTTCCGGGTCGCTCCCCGCGGTGACGTTGCGCATCGCCCGGCGCTCCCGCTCGGTCTTGCGCCAGTGGTCCCTGACCAGGTTGGTGGCGATCATGAAGAGGTAACTCTGCGGGTTGTCGAGCTTGTCGGGGCTGGTCCACTTGGACAGCAGCCGGACGAACGCCTCCGACGCGATCTCGTGCGCGGTCTCGTCGTCGTCGACCAGCCGCCTGACCCAGCCCGCCAGCTTCGGGTAGTTGGCCGTGAACAACTGCTCCGCGAGGGCAGCGCGCGACCCCGTGTCGGCGGTGACAACGGCGTAAGGGCCCGTCTCCGCGCCCGCGTCCGAGCCCACCAAGCCTCCCTGCTGGAGTACGCAACTGCTTACCACTCTGGTTACCACACCTTCGCACCGTAGCGGCAGGGCCGTTTTCCCGGTCTCCGCTACAGACGCTCGAGTTGCCCGGTTGGTTGTAAAAGCTTCCGATTGGGCATCTACACCGGGCCGCCCGAAGCTCTAGATCCCGATACGGTTGGTCACATGCGCGCGCTCATCATCGTTGACGTGCAGAACGACTTCTGCGAAGGCGGCTCGCTTGCGGTCGCGGGCGGGGCCGCGGTGGCCCGCGGGATCACGTCACTGCTGGCTAAGCCCGATCATGGCTACGACCACGTGGTCGCGACCAAGGACTTCCACATCGACCCGGGAAGTCACTTCGCCGACGAGCCAGACTATGCGAAGTCCTGGCCGGTGCACTGCGTGGCGGGATCGGCCGGATCGCAATTCCATCCCGAGCTGGACACCGCCCCGATCGAGGAGATCTTCCGCAAGGGCGCGCACGCCGCCGCCTACAGCGGGTTCGAGGGCGCGGCGGACGACGGGACGCCGCTGGCCGCCTGGCTGCGGGCCCGGGACGTGGACCAGGTGGACGTGGTCGGCATCGCCACCGACTACTGCGTCCGCTCGACCGCCGCCGACGCGGTGGCGAACGGCTTCGGGACCCGGGTCCTGCTCGGCCTGACGGCCGGGGTGGCGCCCGGGTCCACGTCGGAGGCGATCGAGTCGCTGCGCGGCACCGGCGTCGACGTCACCCCAGCCTGACCCGCAGCGCGTCCGGTCGCGGTCAGTCGTGCAGCGCGGGCCTGCCGAGCGGGAGCGGGCGCCCGCCGGTAGCCACCGAGGCGGTGCTGAAGTACAGGTACACGCCGACGGCGGCGAACAGCAGGACCACGTACCCGGCTGCCTTGAGGATGCCGGCCGACGACTCGTTGACCCCGAGGAAGACCAGCAGCAGGGCCAGGTCGACCAGGAAGAACACGGCCGTGTAGGCCATCGGCAGCCGCAACGTCGCCAGCGTGAGCATGACGATGACGACCAGCCACGCCACCAGGAACAGCTCCTGCGTCGCCTGGGCCGAGGCCGGGGCGACGCCGAACCAGCCGTGCGTGAGCCCGATCACGAGCACGGCGTAGCTGAGCCAGAACCCCGCGAAGATGCCGAAGACGCTCGCCACCGCGCTCTGGCCGAGCGAGGCGGCCCAGATCGTCGCCATGAACAGGCCGATCGAGGTCGCCGTGAGGATGATCGGCAGGGCCGCGCCGACGGCGGCGGCCGGGACCACGCCGACCAGGGCCAGCCCGAGCGAGACCGAGCCGGCGATGAAGCAGGGCAGCCCGAGCGCCATCGGGTCGCCGACCAGCGGTCCGGTGGCGGCGGCGGGGGCGGCGGGGGGTTCGGCGGCCAGGGTGCCCGCAGTGGATGCATCAGCGGTCATGGCTTAACTCCTTGGTGTAGAGCCATGCTGAGCGCCCCCGTGCGAGGGCCTCAACCGTCTGATACATCCGTACGCCGCGCGCCGCCCGCGCGTGTTCTCACTTTGAACCAGTGCTCCGCGAGCGCGTTCAGCCGACGCCCGGCCGGCGAGTTAACGGCGGGACAGGGCCCACTGGCGGATCTTGTCGATCCTGGCCTTGATCTGCTCGGCCGATGCCTGCGGGAGCGCGGGGCCGCCGCAGGCCTGGCGGAGCTCGTTGTGGATGACGCCGTGCGGCTGGCCCGTCCGGTGGCTCCACGCGCCGATCAGGCCGTTGAGCTCCTTGCGGAGCACCGCCAGCTGGGCCCGGCTGACGGTCGCGGTCGCCTGCGGGGCGGCCGCCGCCTCCGAGACGGGCCCGGGGGACAGCCCGGCGTCGGCCGCCGAGGAGCCGACCGCGGCCGACGAGCGCGCCGCCAGCTGGGCTGACTGGCGCTTCCTGAGCAGCACGGTGACCTGGTCGGGATCGAGCAGGCCGGGCAGCCCGAGGTAGTCCTCCTCCTCCGGAGAGCCCGCCTGGGCTGCGGTGCCGAACTCGCCGCCGTCGAACAGCACCCGGTCGAAGGTGGCGGACGCCGTCAGCGCCTCGAACGACCGGCCCATGAGCTCGAAGTCGTCCGGCGTCTTCCGCTCCCGCTGGGCATCCTCGAGCTCCGCCTCCGGATCCCGGTCGAGCGCCCGGACCACGTGGTCCCGCTCGGCCTCGAGCTCGGCCGCGAACCCGAGCAGCACCGGCACCGAGGGCACGAACACCGACGCGGTCTCCCCGCGCTGCCTGACCCGGACGAACCGGCCGACCGCCTGGGCGAAGAAGAGCGCGGTCGACACCGACGTCGCGTAGACGCCGACCGCCAGCCGGGGCACGTCCACGCCCTCGGACACCATCCGCACCGCGACCATCCAGCGGGCGGTCGAGGCGCCGAACGCGGAGATCTTCTTGGACGCGGTCGGATCGTCCGACAGCACCACGACCGGGCGCTCGCCGCTGATCCGCCGCAGCAGCCCGGCGTACGCCCGCGCGGTCTCGTGGTCACCCGCGATCACCAGGCCGCCCGCGTCCGGCATCGCCCGCCTGACCTCGGTCAGCCGCTTGTCGGCGGCCTCGAGCACTCGCGAGATCCACTCACCGGACGGGTCGAGCGCGGTCCGCCACGCCTGCGCGATCTGGTCCTTGGTCATCGGCGTGCCAAGCGTGGCGGTGATCTCGTCGCCCGCCCGGGTCCGCCAGTGCATCTCGCCCGAGTACGCGAGGAAGATCACCGGCCGCACCACGCCGTCCGCCAGCGCGGGCCCGTACCCGTACACGTAGTCGGAGGCGGACCGCTTGGACCCGTCCGACTCGGGGACGTAGGTGACGAACGGGATCGGGTTCGCGTCCGACCTGAACGGCGTCCCGGTCAGCGCCAGCCGCCGCCGGGCGGGCTCGAACGCCTCCCGGACCGCCTCGCCCCAGGACAGGGCGTCCCCCGCGTGGTGGACCTCGTCGAAGATGACCAGCGTGCGGCGGCTCTCGGTGCGCGCCCGGTGCAGCGCCGGATGGGCCGCGACCTGCGCGTAGGTGACCGCGACGCCCTGGAAGTCCGCCCCCGCCTTGCCCTGGGCGTTGCGGTAGGACGGGTCGATCGCGATCCCCATCCGGAGCGCGGCGGCCGCCCACTGGTACTTGAGGTGCTCGGTCGGCGTCACGATCGTGATGCTGGCGATCTCGCGCCGCGCCATCAGCTCAGCCGCGACCGTCAGGGCGTACGTTGTCTTGCCGGCGCCGGGCGTCGCCACCAGCAGAAAGTCACGCCGGGGCACACGAAAATACTCTGCGTAAGCAGCCTGCTGCCAGCCTCGGAGAGAAGCAAAAGAAGTGTTCCGAACGGACCCGGCTGACTCTGGTTCGCCCACTACTCCGCAGCGCCGTCGCCGTCGTCACCGGGCGGCAGCGACTCGTAAATTTCCTTGCACTCCGGGCACACCGGGTACTTCTTCGGGTCCCGGCTCGGCACCCAGACCTTGCCGCACAGCGCCTTGATCGGCGTGCCGAACACAGTCGCGTTCATCATGTCGTTCTTGTCGACGTAGTGCGCGAACCGCTCGTGATCGCCATGCGAAGTATCGACCTTGCGGTCCTCATGTACCTTCAGGTCGCCCTCAGGCATTACTTCGGTGCTCACGGTTCGAGTTTACCTACCCGGCGGCGTTCCCGTGGGACGACCCCCCGAGGCGTTCCCGTGGGATGAACCCCGAGGGGCAGGCCGGCGGCCGGTAAGTTCTGCGCCGGGTCGTCCGGGTAGGTGGCGAGGAACGCCAGGTCGCCCTCCTGGCGGCGCAGCACCTGCCGCCAGAGCCGGTCGGGGTCGCCGGCGAATACGTCGGCCGGCTGCGCGCCGAGCACGTACCACGCGCCCTCGTCGATCTCCGCCTCGAGCTGGCCGGGGGACCAGCCCGCGTAGCCCACGTAGACGCGCAGGCTGGTGATGGCCGGGGCCAGCAGCCGCGGCGGCGTGTCCAGGTCGAGCAGGCCGAGCCGGGCCAGCGCGGGGGCGCCGTCCAGCGGGTGCCAGCCGATCGGCTCGTCCTTGCCCGGGACCATCGCCAGCGCCAGCGCGCTGTTCGGCGCGACCGGGCCGCCGCGGAACACCACCGAGGGCTCGGTCGCGAGCTCGGTCCACTGCTCGAGCACCTGTCCGACGCCGATCCCGGTCGGCCGGTTCAGCACCACGCCGAGCGTGCCCTGGACGTCCTCGTGCTCCACGATGAGGACGACCGCGCGCCGGAAGTTCGGATCCTCGAGCAGCGGAGTCGCGACGAGCAGTCGGCCAGCCTTCGGATCCGAACCCATGTGATCCATGTAACCACCATGATCGACCGCGGGCGATCCGGTTCCGCCTACTCCGCCTGCGCCTCCTCGCGGACGGCGGCGGCCACCCCGGTCGCGACGTCGGGGTGGAACACCGACGGGATGATGTAGTCGGGGCCGAGTTCATCGGCCGGGACCACGTCGGCCAGCGCCCGCGCGGCCGCCACCAGCATGGTGTCGGTGATCTTGGTCGACTGCGCGTCGAGCAGGCCGCGGAACACGCCCGGGAACGCCAGCACGTTGTTGATCTGGTTCGGGTAGTCGCTGCGGCCGGTGGCGACCACGGCCGCGTACTCGCGGGCCTCGTCCGGGTCGACCTCGGGGTCGGGGTTGGCGAGCGCGAACACGATCGCGCCGGGGCTCATCGTCTTGACGTCCTCGCCGGCCAGCACGTTCGGCGCGGACACGCCGATGAACACGTCGGCGTCGACGACCGCGCCCTTCATCGCCCGGGTAGCCCGCGGCGTTGGTGTGCTCGGCGATCCAGGCGAGGCTCTCGTTCAGGTCCGGCCGGCCTCGGTAGACCGCGCCGTTGATGTCGCACGAGATAACGTTCGTCGCCCCGGCGGTGAGCAGCAGCTTGAGGACCGCGGTGCCGGCCGCGCCCGCGCCCGCCATGACGATCTTGACGTCGCGCAGCTCCTTGCCCACCACCCGCAGCGCGTTGGTCAGCGCGGCGAGCACGACGATGGCGGTCCCGTGCTGGTCATCGTGGAACACCGGGATGTCGAGCATCGCCCGCAGCCGCCGCTCGACCTCGAAGCAGCGCGGCGCCGAGATGTCCTCCAGGTTGATCCCGCCGAACCCGGGGGCGATGGCGGCGACGGTGGCGACGATCTGGTCGGTGTCCTGGGTGTCGAGGCAGATCGGCCACGCGTCGATGTTCGCGAACCGCTTGAACAGCGCCGCCTTGCCCTCCATGACCGGCAGCGCCGCGTACGGGCCGAGGTTGCCGAGGCCGAGCACGGCCGACCCGTCGGTCACCACGGCGACGCTGTTGCGCTTGATCGTCAGGCGGCGGGCGTCCTCCGGCTTGGCCGCGAGCGCGAGCGAGACCCGGGCCACGCCCGGCGTGTAGGCCATCGACAGGTCGTCGCGGTTGCGCAGCGGGACCTTGGACCGCATCTCGATCTTGCCGCCGAGGTGCAGCAGGAAGGTGCGGTCGCTGACCTTGTGCACCGTCACCCCGGGGATCGCGGCCATCGCCGCGACCAGCGACTCGGCGTGCGCGGTGTCGGTCGCGGCGCAGGTCACGTCCACCCGCAGCTTGCCGTGGTTACCCGAGTTGACGTCGATGGCGGTTACCAGGCCGCCGGCCTGCTCCACGGTCCGGGTGATCTCGCTCACCGCACGGCCATGCGAGGCAACTTCCAGCCGGGCCGTAATTGAATACGACACGCTCGGCGCCATGGTCACGTCAGTTACCGCCTTCCCGGACGACACTGTCCGCCCGACCTGCGCATGAATCTGCGCAAAGAGCCAGCACTCTAGAGTATGAGGTCCGCGCGAACACCGCGTAATCTTCATGCATGGCGCGGGACACTACGATAAGCCCGTCGGCCGCCGGCCCGGGCGTGATAAGCCCGGAAGACGGCGTGATCGATGTAACACGGCTGCGCGTTGCGCTCGCCCGGCTCTCGCGCCGGCTACGCCGGCACGAGCTCGCGGGCCTGACGCCGACCCAGTTGGCGGCGCTCTCCACCGTGGAGCAGGCCGGCCCGCTCCGGCTGGGCGACCTGGCGGCGGCCGAGGGCATCGCCCCGTCCACGCTGACCCGGCTGGTGGCGGTGCTCGAGGAGCTCGGCTACGTTCGCCGGGACGCCGACCCGAAGGACGCCCGCGCCTCCACGCTGGCGATCACGATGCTCGGGCACGACACGCTGGAACGGCTGCGGGCGGAGAACTCCGCCCTGCTCGCCCAGCGGGTGATGCTGCTGAGCCCCGAGCAGCGGTTCGCGCTGGCGGCCGCGCTCCCGGCCCTCGAGTCGCTGGCCGATCCCGATCCGGCCCCCCCGCGCCCGTCCCGGGGCTAGCGCCGGAGTCTCAGAACAGCAGCAGCGCGAGCTGGGTGCGGGCCTTCTTCACCCGGTCGTCGTTGGGCGGCAGGACCTCGAACAGGTCGAGCAGGTGGAGACGGGCCGTGTTCCGCTCGGCCCCGGAGGTTCGCTTGATCACGCCGAGCACCCGGTCGAACGCCTGGTCCGCGTCCCCGCTCGCCATCTGGAAGTCGGCCATCAGCAGCTGCGCGCCGATGTCGTCCGGCGAGGCCGCGGCGTCCCTGCTGGCGGTGCCCGGGTCAGCCGACGACACCCGCCGCATCAGGTTCACCTGGGCCAGCCAGCTCTTCGCGAGCGGGTCGGCCGGGGCGTCGACGAGCGCCTTCTCCAGCGCCCCGGCGGCGGCGTCGAGGTCGCCGGTCTCCATCGCGTCCCTGGCCGCCGCGAGCGCGGGCGGCAGGTCGTCGACCGCCTCGCCGTCCTCGCCGTCCTCGTCGAGCTCGCCCGGCGCGCCGGGCTCGCCGCCCTGGACGCCGATCTGATCGGCCACCGCGAGAATCTGGGTGAGCCACTGCGAGACCTGGGCCTCGGGCATCGCGCCGAGGAACGCGTCCACCATCTGGCCGCCGACGATCGCCACCACCATCGGGATCGACTGCGCCTGGAACGCCTGGGCGAGCCTGGGGTTCGCGTCGACGTCGACCTTGGCCAGCAGCCAGGCCCCGGCGGCCTCGTTGGCGAGCTTCTCGAGCACCGGGCTGAGCTGCTTGCACGGACCGCACCACTCGGCCCACAGGTCGACGATGACCGGGGTCGTCCGCGACCGGAGCACGACATCGGTGTTGAAGGTCTCTTCCGTCACCTCGAACACGAACGCCGACGCCTGCCCGGCGTCGCCGCCTTCCGCGCCAGCGTCGGCGGCGCGGGCCGCCTGCTGCTGCCTGCGCTGCGCGGCGGCCTGCCGCGCGCCGAGATCGACGGCACCGTACATGGAGAAGTCCCGCGGCGTCTGCATGTCTCTATCTTGCCTCATCGGTCGAGGTGATCTGCGCCCTGTATTGAGCGCGTGCGGGCGCGCTGGCAACATGTTGCGAGAATTATCCTCCAGTGTAGCATTTCATGTGCTACCGTTCCCCCATGCCACAGAAGGGCGACCGGCGCCGGGGCAAGCCGCTCAACCCGGACCTCGGGTACTCGGGCGATCCCGTGCACCACACTACGAGCAACCTGCCATCGCAGCGGATCGGCATCCGCGAGCTGCGCCAGCACGCCAGCGTCTACGTTGACCTGGTCGAGCGCGGGTACACGGTGGACATCACCAACCGCGGGCGGCTGGTGGCCCAGATGGTCCCGGTGCGCGACCCGGAGAGCCCGCTCGAGCGCTGGATCGCCAAGGGCGTCATCGAGCGCGCGGAGGATGACGGCAGCGTCCTCGAGATCGAGCCGTATCTCGGCCCGGCCGGCGGCCCCACCGCGAGCGAGGCGCTCGGGCGGCTGCGGGCGGGCGAAGACGGCGGCGGCGCAGGGGCGGGACGGCCGTGATCTACCTCGACTCCTCCGCCCTGGTCAAACTCGCCCTCTCGGAGCCCGAGTCGGCCGCGCTCACCAGCTACCTGGCCACCCGCCCGGGCCAGGACCTGGTCTCGAGCACCCTGCACCGGGCCGAGGTGCTCCGCGCCATCTGGCGGTCCGAGCCCGGCGCGCTGCCCCGCGCTCAGCGCATCATCCGCCGGGTCTCGGTCGTCTCCCTCACCCACGACCTGCTCGACAACGCCGCCACCCAGGCCCCGGCCGGCCTCGGCACCACGGCCGCCATCCACCTCGTCTCGGCGCTGACCATCAAGCGGGACCTGACCGCCTTCGTCAGCTACGACAAGCAGCTGCTCGACGCCGCCGAGGGCGCGGGCCTCCCGGTCGCCAGTCCCGCCTAGCTCCGCGCCTGCCGCCTGCCGCCTGCCGTCAGCCGTCCTCGCGGTCGGGGCCGAAGACGGTCGGGATGGCCGGATACCCGCGAGACAGCTGCATCGCGTACGAGGGGAGCTCGGCCAGCACCGCGGTGTGCCGCGCCCGCGCGGCCTCGATCGGCTCCTGCCCGACGATCTTCCCGTCGCGGACCAGCTCCTGGAGCAGGAAACGGGCAGTCGGCGTCTCCTCGGGCGGCGAGAGCCAGATCCGCTCGGTCACCGCCTCGCCGGCCTCGTTGTGCTCCCGCACCGCCCACTTGCGCCCGCCGCGCCCGGGCTTG
>Ga0302235_10002983_pt1 | contig 11996 bp, 8 predicted proteins | sample II_Palsa_N3_3_FD_193577 | JGI IMG/M metagenome (GOLD analysis project Ga0302235, IMG submission 193577) | Peat permafrost microbial communities from Stordalen Mire near Abisko, Sweden - II_Palsa_N3_3 | ecosystem: Environmental > Terrestrial > Soil > Palsa > Peat permafrost | place: Sweden... | reverse complement strand
TGGTGAACTCCCGCCTGCCCGTGCCCAGATTGTCGACGATCACCGGGCTGATGCCCGCGTCCACGCAGGCCGACGCGATCGTGCTGCCGATGAAACCGGCGCCGCCCGCGATGAGTACCTTCACGCTGTCTGCCCCCGCTGCTGACCTGAACGCCCGGTCGCCGGCCCCTGACGCACCGAGCCTACCCGGGCAGCGGCCGGGTAGGCCGTTTGTTTTGCGGCCAGCATCACGGCGTTCACCGAGGCGATCAGCCGGATTCAGCGCGGCGAGGTCGTCGTCGATGTCCCCAAGGCCACCGGCAGTCGGCGGCCTGCCCAGCAGGATGGCATGCATCGGCTGGCCCCGTAGCTGACCATCCGTGAGCGCCAGTCCCTGCGGCTTCTGGTGGAGGGGCTGGACACGGCCTGGGCACCTCGAAACGCCCGCCATCCCGTTCCGGACCTCCCCGGAACGCTACCGAAGCCGGCCCATTCCTGCCGTTGTCTTAATGCTTGCGCCGGCCGTCCGGGAAAGCCGCCAGTGCCGCTGGAAGTAGACATTGCGAATTATCTTAGGAGCACTGTCCTGGCCTGATTCGCTAATCCGGTGGATCCTTTAATGTAACTCGCTAGCTACTTAGAGTGAACACTACGCTCTGTCGCTCAACTACAGAATACTTATGGTCAATAACGCGCTGTAATTGAACAACTAATTTACGGAGCGTAGTTGATGTGATCTACACCACACACACTTTGGCACTCTAGCTGCGAAATCCCCTTTGACTACGGTAAGTGCGCGGTTATCACTCACTCTGCGTACAGGATCATGTCCGACATGTCCGTGTGACTGTCCGTAAACCAACTGCCAAGATGAGGAGTCAGAAACATGTCAGAGCGCGACAGCACGGCACGCAGCCGGTCTGGGGCTGTGTCTAACAAACCGTCGGCGAAAAGGGCGGTTTGCCCAAGGGGGGCCACATGCAAGACGGTTTTAAATCGACCACTGGAGGGTCGGCAATTAATCGCCTGGAAATGGCGATTAATTGGCTTTCCAAAAACACTCTAAACCTTATTTTCGCAGGCCGGATTCCCGTCTGCGGATCGCTGGCCGGGACCCCGGCTCGTGCGGGGGCGTGAATCAATGGTGCTATCTGACTTCCCGGATCAAGAGGCCGGCCGCCGGCCGCAGGCCGGCCCGCAGGCGGACGATACTTTCCCGGTCCGCCCGATGCTGTCTTATAAGCCGGTTTCGGCGGCGCTCGCGATCGCTAACACCGTCAGCGTCATCATCCCGGCCAGGAATGAGGGGGCCAACCTTCCGCATGTGTTCGCGTCCCTGCCCGCCTGGGTGGACGAGATCATCGTGGTGGACGGGCATTCGGTGGACGATACCGTCGCTGTCACCCGTGCGGTGTGTCCCCGCGCCAGGGTGATCGCGCAATCCGGCCGGGGCAAGGGGGACGCCCTGCAGGCCGGCTTCACCGCCGCGACCGGCGACATCATCGTCTCGATGGATGCCGACGGCTCCACTGACGGCGCGGAGATCATCCAGTTCGTCGGGGCCCTGGTGGCGGGGGCCGACTTCGCCAAAGGCTCGCGGTTTTCCGGCAGCGGCGGCAGTGACGACATCACCGTCAGCCGCCGGTACGGCAACCGGCTCCTGGGCATGCTGGTCAACCGGATGTTCCGTACCCAGTTCACGGACCTGTGCTACGGCTACAACGCCTTCTGGACGCGCCACCTCAGCGCCCTGCGCATCGATTGCCCGGGTTTCGAGGTGGAAACGCTCATGAACATCCGGGCGGCCAAGGCCGGGCTCAGAATCCAGGAGATCCCCAGCTTCGAGCGGCCGCGCCTGCACGGGGAGAGCAATCTCAGCGCGATCGGTGACGGATGGCGAATCCTGCGGCTCATCGCCCAGGAGAAGTTCTCCTGGCTGCACCGCGGCGGCACCGCCACGGTGCCGCGCCCGGTGTCTCCGGCCCGCCCGGGTACGTCTCAGGCGGCCAAGGTGAGCGGGAAAGGCGCATGAGTCAGCTTTCCGCCTCCGTGATCATCTGCGCGCACGCCGACGACCGCTGGGATGACACCCTGGCCGCCGCCGCTTCCGTGCGCGCCCAGAGCTACCCGGCCAAAGAGCTCATCATCGTGGTGGACCACAACCGCCCGCTGTACGAACGGCTGCGGACGGCGCTGCCCGACGCCGCCGTGCTGGAAAACCGTGACCGGCAGGGACTGTCGGGCGGCCGGAACACCGGCATCACCGCATCCACCAGTGAGGTGATCGCCTTCCTGGACGACGACGCAGTGGCCGACGTGAACTGGCTGAAATGCCTGGTGGACGCCTACACCGACCCGAGCGTGGCCGGTGTCGGCGGCCTGACGCGGCCGGCCTGGGACACCGAACGGCCAGCGTGGTTCCCGCAGGAATTCGACTGGGTGATCGGATGCACCTACATCGGGATGCCGACGCGCCGTGCGCCTGTGCGCAATGTGCTCGGTGGTAACGCGTCGTTCCGGCGGGACGTTTTCGAGCAGGTTGGCGGCTTCATCAGCGGCATCGGGCGGGACCGGGGCAAGCGCCCGCTGGGCTGTGAGGAAACCGAGTTCTGCATCCGGCTCCGCCAGCGGATGCCCGGGGCGGTCCTGCTGTTCGACGAGCAAGCGCTCATCTGGCATCGTGTCCGCGCGGACCGCCGCCGCTTCGGCTACTACGGTTCGCGCTGCTACGCCGAGGGCCTGTCCAAGGCCATGGTGACGCGCGAGGTCGGGGCGGATGACGGGCTGTCGTCCGAGCGGCGGCACGCCAGCCGGATCCTTCCGCGGGGAGTCGCCCACGGCCTGGCTGATGCGGTGCGCGGCGACCTCTCCGGGCTCACCCGCGCCGGGGCGATCGTAGCTGGCCTGGCCGCCGTGACCGCGGGTTACGTGGCCGGGACGGCGGGCGGCGGCTCACTTCCGCGGTGGCGTCGTCCCGGGCTGATCGGCCCGGGCGTGACCCGCGCCGCGTCCAGCGCTGCGGGACGGCCGCGGTGACCGGCCTGGGCAGGCAGCCCGACCCCGGCCGTCAGCCGCGGGTGCCGATCCTGATGTACCACGAGATCGCCGCGCGCCCGGAGACGGCCAGCCGGCTGGCGGTCCCGCCCGCCGCCTTCGCCGCCCAGCTGGCCTACCTGCACGACGCCGGGTTCAGCACGGTCACCTTTGCGGACGCGGCGGCGGCCCTGGCCGGGGAGACCGGCCGCCTGCCCGCCCGGCCGGTCGTGCTGACCTTCGATGATGGTTTCGCGGACTTCCATCGCGAGGCCCTTCCGCTGCTTCGGCGCTACGGGTTCACCGCCACCGTCTTCGTGACCACCGGCTGGATCGCCGATGCCGGGGCGTACAAAGCCGGGCGTCGGCCCGGCCAGATGCTGTGCTGGAACCAGATCCGCGAAGCGGCGGGGGCCGGAGTCGAGATCGGGGCGCACAGCCACGGGCATCCGCAGCTTGATCAGATCGCGCCGGGCCAGCTCCGCAACGAGCTGGCCGTCAGCAAGGCCCTGCTGGAGGACGGGATCGGCCTGCCCGTGCTCAGCCTGGCCTACCCGTTCGGCTACTCCAGTGCCGGGGTGCGCCGGACGGCCCGGGCCAGCGGTTACCGGCATGCGTGCGCCGTGGCCAATGCGACGGCCCGGCCCGGCGGCGACGGTTACACGCTGCCGCGCCTGACGGTCCGCGCGTCAACCAGCCCGGCCAGCTTCGAGCACATCGTCCGGGGGCATGATTCGAAGATTTACCTGAAGGATCACGCGCTGACCAAGGGATTCGCGATGATCAGGCGTTCCCGGGCCGTACTGGCGGGTATCTCCCGACGTGCCTGAGCCCAGGGACAGGGGCGCGCTGAGCCTGACCGGCATACTGGGCCGCCATCACACGGTGCCGGTGCACGGGGCCGCGCCACCGGACACCAACGCGGGCCCCCGCCGTGCGACCGGCTGCGCTGCGCCGCAGGCCCAGCGGATGCCGCTGGGCCTGCGGCGGCCCGATGTGGCCGAGCGCTACCGGGAACTGCGGGCCCACCTGCGGTCGCCGTTGTACCGCAACGCCTACGCGCTGATGGTCAATACGGGTGTGACCGGGCTGCTAGGCGTGGCCTACTGGCTGCTGGCCGCGCGGCACTACACGGCGGTGGAGGTCGGCCGGGCGTCGGCGATCTACGCGGCGATGAGCCTGCTGTCGGGGCTGACCGCGTTCAGCCTGCTCGGCGCGGTGACCCGGTTCGTCCCGGAGTCCGGGCGGCGCACCGGGTTCTTCGTCCGGCGCGCCTACCTGTTCAGCTCGCTGGCCTCGGTGCTGGTCACGGTCCCCTTCCTGCTCACCGTGAGGCATTGGGGTGCCTCCTACGCGCAGCTCACCGGGTTGATCCCGGGACTGGTCTTCATCGCGTGCGTGATCGCCTGGGGCATCTTCACGCTGCAGGACGGGGTGCTGACCGGGCTGCGCAGCGCCCCGTGGGTACCGCTGGAGAACGGCACTTTCGGCGTGGTCAAGATCGTGCTGTTGCTGGCCCTGGCCGCGGCCGTCCCGGCCCTGGGCATCGACATCTCCTGGATGCTGCCCGTCATCGTGTCCCTGCCCCTGATCAACCTGCTCATCTTCGGCAAGCTTTTGCCTCGCCACCAGCTGGTCACCAGCGCCCGCCGGCCGCCTGCCGCTCGCCAGATCGGCCGCTTCCTGGCCGGCGACTACACCGGCGCGCTGTGCATGCTCGCGGTGGCCAACTTGCTGCCGATCGCGGTGGCGGTGCGCAGCGGCCCCGGCATGACCGCCTACTTTTATATGGCGTGGACCGTCGGCGGCGTCCTGGATCTGCTGGCCGTGAACATGGCTACGTCGCTGACGGTCGAGGGTGCGTTCGACAGCCAGACGCTGGCCGCCAACTGCCGTTCCGCGCTGCGCCGGACGCTCTTCATCCTCGTGCCGACCGCGGCCCTGGTGGCCTTGATCGCCCGTCCGGCCCTGAGCCTGTACGGTCCCAGCTACGCGGCCTACGGCGCGCCGATCCTGGAGCTCCTCGCCCTGGCCACGCTGCCCAGGACGCTGACCGAGCTGTATCTGGGTGCGCTGCGCGCGCAGAGCCGGACCAGGTTGGTCGCCGTCATCCAGGTCACCCGCTGCGTGCTCATCCTGGGGCTCGCCCTCGGGCTCACCACGGTGATGGGCATCACCGGGGCCGGGATCGCGGCCCTGGCCAGTCAGCTGATCATCGCCCTGGCGATCCTCCCGGGACTGCGGCGCGTGCTGGCCGCGGACCGGCCCCGTCCCGCGGCCGCACACCACCGCGCCACCCGGTGGTCCCGTACCCCCCCGGCGGCCGCCCGCATTGGCCCTGCCCCCGCCCCGGACCGCGCCGCTACCGAAGACCGCGCCACCACCGGGTGGGTTCAGCTTCCCGGAACCGCCGCCGGCCCGGTTGAGCTCGCGCCCAGCGAGGTAGAGCTTCCCCGCGATGCGGCCGTGCCGTTCCGGAACGCGAAGCCACCCTGGGAGGCCGCGCCTCATCGAGCTGGCGCGGCTCCCGGAGCCAGCCGCTGGGATCGCCACGCGGGCAGGGCCGGAGGTGCGGGCTCATGACTGTACGCAACGCGGAGCGTGCCGGGATCGGCGAAGCCGGGGCGTCCCCGGGCCCCCGCACCCGCCTGGCCGGCTCGGGTGGTATGCCTGGCCGGCGCGGCGTGCCTGACTGGCGGCGCTGGCTGCCGACGGCCGTGCTCGGGGCCGGGACCGTGGCGGGCATCCTGCTGTTCTTCGCGCCGCTGGGGCGGGTGACCGCCGCACTGGGCCGGATGAACGGTCTGGGCCTGATCTCGATCATGCCGGCCGCGGCGCTGGCCGGCATCGCGCTGCTGGCCCTGACCTTCGTCGCGGCGCTGGGCCTGTCCCGCGCGAAGCCGCTGCTGCTGGGAGCCACCCTGGTGGCCATCGTTGTGTGCCTGGACGGGGTCACGTCCATCGCCGAGCCGGAGCCACGGTTCCCCACGGCCTACTGGATCGCCGGTTTCGTCGACTACATCGCCCGGACCGGGCACACCGCCCCGGAGCTGTCCGCCTACTTCAGCTGGCCCGGCTTCTTCTATCTGGTCGCGCTGGCCGAGCACGCGGTCGGCAGCAGCAACCTGATCCCGGTCATGCGTATCTGGCCGCTGGCCATGGACCTGCTGTGCCTCGTGCCGATGGGCATGATCGCCAGCCGGATGCGGGCGAGCTGGCGGGCCAAGTGGTTCGCGGTGTTCATCTTCTCCGTCGGCAACTGGGTCGGCCAGGACTACTTCTCCCCCCAGTCGCTGAACTACCTGCTCTACCTGTTTTTCATCGCCCTGCTGCTGATCTACTTCGGCCGGACCGGTCTGGGGGCCCCCACCGGCGGATCCCGCCGGACCGGCGCTGACCGGGCAGCTGAGCCGCCGGGGCGCGCACCGCACTGGCGAGCGCTGCTGACCCGACCGATCCCGGGTGACCTGCCATCGGTGCCGGCCAGCCGGGCCCGCCAGGTCACCATGCTGAGCCTGCTGATGGTGATCTTCGTCTTCTCGACGTCCAGCCATCAGCTCACCCCGTTCTTCATGGTGGCTGCCTGCGCCGGGCTGGTCATTGTGCGCCGGTGCCGGCTGCGCGGGCTGCCGGTGCTGTTCGCGGTGATCTTCACCGCGTGGCTCAGCTTCGCTGCCGTGCCGTACTGGTCCGGCCACCGCTCGCAGCTGTTCGGCGGCCTCGGCAATCTGGGGGCGAACCTCTCCACCAGCGTGTCCGGCCGCCTGGTGGGCAGCACCCCGCTGCACACGCTGGTGCTGTACTCACGCACCGCGTTCGCCGGGGCGGTCCTGGTTCTCGCGGTGGCAGGCTTGGCCCGGCGCTGGCGCCTGGGCTTCGACGACCGGGTGGCCCTGGTACTCATGTGCGTCTCGTTCGCGGGATTCGGCCTGCAGAGCTACGGCGGGGAGATCGCGCTGCGCGTCTACCTGTTCGCGCTGCCGGGGGCGGCCCTGCTGGTCGCCTACCTGTTCTTCCCGGGGCTGGGCGGCCCCGGGCGCACGCGGCGGCTGCCCGCCCCGGGCCGCCGTGCGTGGCGCCTGCTGGGCGCCGCCCGCGATCGCCGTGCGTGGCTGGTGGTCCCGCTGGCCGCGGTGTGCTCGGTCGCGGCCGTGCTGCTGTTCTTCGTGGCCCGCTACGGCAACGAGGCATTCGAGCGGACTCCCGCCGGTGAAGTGACCGCGATGAACTACCTGTACGCCCACGACAGCACAGGAATCCGGGTGCTGTGGACGAGCGAACTGCCAGCGGTCGACGACACCCCGCAGATGCCGTGGCAGTACCGGGGCATCAGCAACACCGACTACATCGCCGAGCTCGCGCCCACCAGCCCGACCCGGGTCGCCGGGCTGGCCGCCGACCTGCGCGCCATGGGCCCGGGCAGCTACCTCATCACCACGACCACCCAGGAGACGTACCTGACCCAGGCCGCGAACTACCCGGCCAGCTGGGGGCGGCAGTTCCGCGCCGCAATGGCGTCCTACCCCGGAATCAGGATCGCCTTCAGCGACAGCGACGCCGTCGTGTACACCTACCGCTGGCCAGCCGGGACACGGCACCAGCCGCTGCCGCCGGTGACCGGGTCGCCTGGCCGCCCGACCGTCTGGACACCGATCGGGCTGGCCGGTCTCGGCCTCCTGCTGCTGGTCCTGGCCGCGCGGGAGTACAGCCGCATCTGGCCGCCGGCTTCCCGGTGGTTGACCCGGTCCCTCGCGCTGGCGCCACTTCCGCTGCTCGCCATTTTCGCCTTCGTCGTCATCATCCGATTCGTGGTCCTGTCATGACCGCGGCCCAACCAGGGGAAATCAATGGGAACACTGTGGCCCAGGGCCGGCGAGGAGCCGCCCGGCCAGGGATACGTCAGATGAGCCGCCGGGTGCCGGCTCCGGCTCTTCCGATGGACCGTGATGTGGCCGCGCTGATCGTGAAGGTCGGCAATTATCCGCTGCATCATGGGGGGGTTGGTGCGATCCGGTCGCTTGGCCGGCTCGGGGTGCCGGTCTACGCGGTGTCGGAGGATGGGTGGACGCCCGCGGCGCTGTCGCGGTACTGCCGCGGCCGCTACGTCTGGCCGCCGGAGGAGCGCGCCGATCCGAAGCGGATGGTCGAGCGGCTCAAAGAAGCCGGGCGGGAGATCCCCGGACCGGCCGTGCTCATCCCGACCGACGAAGAGGCAGCCGTCCTGATCGCGGAGAACTCCGCCGCCCTGGCCGAATGGTTCCTGTTGCCGAAGGTGCCGGCCAGCCTGCCGGCCCGGCTGGCCAGCAAGCGCGGCCTGTACGAGCTGTGCCTCGAGCATGACGTGCCCGCGCCCGCGTCCTCGTTTCCGCAGACGGCGGCCGACGTCGCGGCGTTCGCCGCCACCGCGACGTTCCCCGTGGTGGCCAAGAACCTCGAGGCGTGGGTCCGGCTGCGCGCGCCGGTGGTCAACGGGACCACGGTGATCGCCACCGCGGCGGAGCTCCTCGCCCTGGCCCGCGCGTGGGGGGACAAGCCGAGCGTCATCCTGCAGGAATACATCCCCCCGGAGCACGCCGAGGACTGGATTGTGCACCTGTACCGGGGGGCCGGCGGTGATCCGCTGGTGCTGTTCACCGGGGTCAAGGTGCGGTCCTGGCCGCCGCAGGCGGGCATGACCGCCTGCGCCTACACGGTCAGCAACCTGCAGCTCGCCGCGCTGGCCGCGCGACTGTGCGAGCGGGTGGGCTACTGCGGGATCGCGGATCTGGACTTCCGCTACGACCGCCGGGATGGCCGGTACAAGCTGGTCGACTTCAACCCCCGGATGGGTGCCCAGTTCCGGCTGTTCGAGAACGCGGCCGGGGTCGACGTGGTGCGAGCCCTGCACCTGGACCTGACCGGCCGCCAGGTATCGCAGGCCGTGGCGCCCGATGGGCGGCGCATCCTCATCGAGAACGTGGACCTGACCGCCCGGCTGTCGGCCCGGCTGACCCGGCGGCGCAGTGGCTACCGGGTCCCGGTGCCGTCCGGGCCGGTGCGGACCGAGCTCGCCTGGCTCGCCGCTGACGACCCGCTGCCCGTCGCGGCGATGCTGGCCCGGTCCGCGGGCCCGCTCGCGAGCTACTTGCGGCGAGTCAGGCGGACCCGCGCCCTGCGGCGGGGAACGGGGGCCACGCCCCCGGCCGCCGGCGACGGATTTGCTGCGCAGGTTAAACCGGCGCAGGCAGCGATCGGCCAGAGATGAACCGCTGTGGCCGCTATCGGTCACAGCCAAGGAAGGTAGGTACACCATGCCAGCAATCATTTCTTCTGCGCCTGTCGTGGTCATCGGGGCCGGACCTTACGGGCTGTCTGTCGCGGCTCACCTGCGTGGCCGCGGGATCGCGGTGCGCACCTTCGGGGACGTCATGGATGGGTGGCACACGCACATGCCCGCCGGCATGTTCCTGAAGTCGATAGCCAGCGCGTCCAGCCTTTCCGCGCCCGGGACCGGCTCCACGCTCGCTGATTTCTGCGCGGTGAGCGGTATCCGGCGGCTGGCCGGGGACGACGTGGTGCCCATCGGCTTGTTCATCCGCTACGGGCAGTGGTTCGCCGAGCAGAACGTGCCCGACGTGGAGAACACCCGGATCCGCCGGCTCGAGCAGCAGGGGCAGCACAGCCTGGTCACCCTGGAGTCGGGGGAGCAGATCTCCACCCCGGCCGTCGTGATCGCCACCGGTATGGCCGGTTACGCGCACCTGCCCGGATCGCTGGCCCCGATCGCGCCGGCCGGGCCGTCCCCGGACGGCGCTGTGTCGCACACGTGGCAGCATGCGTCGCTGGCCGGTTTCACCGGCCGGGAGGTCGCGGTGATCGGCGCCGGGCAGTCCGCCCTGGAAAGCGCGGCCCTGCTGCATGAGGCCGGCGCGAAGGTCCAGCTGGTGGCCCGGCGGGAGGTGAAGTGGGGGGACGCGCCCGCCACTCCCAGCGGGCTGGCGCGGTTCGTGCCGCCCCTTCATTCGCCGCTGGGCCCGACCTGGAAGCTCGTCCCATTCAGCAGCGCCGCGGGGGCCTTCCGGTATCTGCCCGCTGCGACGCGGCTCGCCCTGGTGAAGGAGGTGCTCGGCCCGTTCGGTGCCTGGTGGCTGTACGACCGGGTCATTGGCCAGTTCCCGGTCCACACCGGGCAGCAGGTCATCCGGTCGCGCAGCGTCGGCGACAATGTGGTGCTCACGCTGGGCGGTCCCGCCGGGCAGCAGTCGGACCTGAAGGTCGACCACGTGCTCGCGGCCACCGGTTACCGGGTCGACCTGGCCGGGCTGGACTTCATGGACGACGCGATGCGGCGCCGGGTGCGGTGCGTGGCCGGCTCGCCGCGGCTGTCCGGGGCGTTCGAGTCGTCGGTGCCCGGCGTCTACTTCACCGGCCTGGCGTCGGCCGCCGCCTTCGGCCCGCTCATGCGATTCGTCTGCGGCTCGGGTTTCGCCGCGCGGCGGGTCAGCCACGCGGTCGCGGAGCGGATCCGCTCCGTCAGCCGGGCGTAGGGCCTGGATGGGAGGGTATTCCGGTCTGGGCCGGTCCCGGAGCCGGCGCCGGTGGCTTGCCGTAGCGTCGCTGCTCGCGGTGGCGGCCGCGGCCGCCACCATCACCTGGGCGGTCCTGCCGCCGCGGGCCACGGCCGACCCGCCTGCGGCGTCTGTGCAGGTCACCTGTCAGAACCGGGCCACCGACGCGGCAACCATGCAGCGGGCGATCGACACCAGCCCGGCGGGCGCGGCCATCGAGTTCCGGGGCGGTACCTGCCTGCTCACCAAGGGCCTCGTGCTGCTGGGCGACCGGACCTACACCGGAGGAAGCACTACGGGCACGATCCTGAAGCAGGACGGGCCGGCCAGCTACGTGCTGGCCACCCGGTCCTACGTCACCAGCTCGCCGGCCACGGGTGATCCGCTCACCATCCGGGATCTCACCGTGGCCTGCGATGGGTCCGGGCGCACCGACGGGATCATCGTGCTCAACTGGCAGGCCAACGTGGACCACGTGGACGTCAGCGATTGCGGCGGCTCCGGCATCGTCGACACCAGCGCGGGTGCCAGCGGCCGGGTGATCACGAACACCAGCGTGAACAGCCGGTTCGATAACAACTTCATCTCCGGCAGCGGGCAGTACGGATTCGAGGTGATCGACCCCGCCAACGCGGTCACCGACGGCTACCTGGAGAACAATCAGATAGCGGGCTCCGGGCTGGATGCCGTAAATCTCGGCAATGCCGGAGGCTGGGACATCTCCGGCAACCATCTGTACAACGTCGCGCACAGCGCGATCGTCGCGATGCGGCTGTACGGGACCACGATCTCCGGCAACTACATCGAGGACTTCGGTGTCGGCCAGCGCTCCGGCACCTGGTACGGCATCGTCGGCACCGCTCAGGACGGCAACGGCTCGACCATCGTGGATAACAAGATCTTCAACGACCAGGGCGAGACGGCCGGGTCGCACTACATCTACCTCGCGATCACCCAGGCGAACAGCGGCAGTGGCCACGTGGCGGTGACCGGCAACGTCATCATGGGCGACCGTGCGGGCGACGTGGGCCTCTCGTTTGCGGGAGGAACGGCCAAGCTGTCCGCCACGGCCAGCGGCAACGAGATCACCGGGGTGGGCCGGCCCCGGGCCGTGCTGCCCGGCGCGTCGGTGACGGCCGGCTCCTGACCGTCAGGGCACGCCGGGCCCGCTCATCGGGCTGGTAACCAGGGTCCTGGATGCACTGCATGCGCAGGTGGCCGGGCAGCGCGCGCAGCACCCTTGCGGGTCGGCCGCGAACGCCCGCAGGGTCGGGCCGGCCATCCGTCGGCATACGGCTGATACGGGTCTCATCAGGCCAGGATGTGGTCGCGGATGGCGGCCCAGTCCAGGGAGTGACGGATGCCTTCCGCGATCGAGTACCGCGGTTTCCAGCTCAGGTAGCGCTGTGCCCGGTCGCTGCGGGTGTAGGTGCCGGC
>Ga0302235_10002977_pt1 | contig 12012 bp, 7 predicted proteins | sample II_Palsa_N3_3_FD_193577 | JGI IMG/M metagenome (GOLD analysis project Ga0302235, IMG submission 193577) | Peat permafrost microbial communities from Stordalen Mire near Abisko, Sweden - II_Palsa_N3_3 | ecosystem: Environmental > Terrestrial > Soil > Palsa > Peat permafrost | place: Sweden... | reverse complement strand
CGCGGGACCAGGGAGATTCTGGTGACCTGGTCCAGCCGCGTACGCTGCACCGGCCAGGGCAGCGCCGGGTCCAGGCAGCGCCTGCCGACCTGCCGCATCCCGAGGCGCATGATGGCAGGCGGCAAGCGCAGCGCGCGGCGGGCGGTCATGCCGCGCTGGCGCCGGAACGGCCGGCCATGGCCGGCCGTTCCGGCATGACCCGGTACGCGGCAAGGTCAAAGCGCCGGACCTGGTACCGGTACATGAACGTGTAGTCGGGCCAGTTGTTGGTGTTGCGTCCGGAGGCCGTCGTGTACCAGCTGTGACAGCCGGTCTCCCACACCGACGTCCGGCTGGCCGACCGCACCCAGGAGCCGAACGCGTCCTGCACGTCAGGGCGGACGTCGAGCCAGGCCAGGCGCTGCGCCTGGAGCGCCTGGAGCGCGCCGAGAACGTAGCCGATCTGGCCTTCGAGCATGTAGATGATCGAATTTCCGCCGAGGTTGGTGTTGGGCCCGTAGAGCATGAAGAAGTTCGGGAACCCCGAAACGGTGATGCCGAGGTAGGACCGCGGCCCGTCCTGCCAGGCCTGCTGCAGCTGCCAGCCGCCGAGACCGGACACCAGCATCGGCGCGAGGAACTCCGCCGCCTTGAAACCGGTGCCGTAGATGATCACGTCCGCGGCGCGGGTCGTGCCGTCGGCGGTCACCACCCCGTCCGGGACGATCCGCTCGATCCGTTCCGTGACGAGCTCGGTGTCCGGCCGCGCCAGAGCCGGGTACCAGTCGTTGGAGAACACGACCCGCTTGCAGCCCATCACGTAGTCAGGGACGCACCTGGCGCGCAGCTCAGGATCGGCGATCTGCGAGCGGAGCTGGCGGCGCCAGAGCTGCATCGGCCCGGCCAGCAGCTTGGGTGACAGGACAAAGCCGCTGGTGAGCAGCTCGCCGTAGAGGAAGATGCGCAGCCGGTCGATCTTGGCCAGCCCGGGCAGCCGGTCATACAGCGCCTGCTCGGCGTCGCGGTACGGCCGGTCGGCCTTGGGCAGCACGTACGGGGCGCTGCGCTGGTAGACGGTGACGTGGCCGGCCACCTTGGCGATCTCGGGCACGAACTGGATGGCGCTGGCCCCGGTGCCGACGACAGCCACCCGCCGGCCGGCCAGGCCGGCCTCGTGGTTCCAGCGGGCGGAATGCCACCAGGGGCCGGCGAAGGAATCCCGGCCGGCGATGTCGGGCAGGGCGGGACGGCCGAGCTGGCCGAGGGCGCAGACGACCGCCCTCGCCTGCAGCGTGCCGCCATCGTCAAGGGTGAGATTCCAGACCGCGCGTTGCTCGTCGAACTCGGCCGCCGCGACGCCGCAGCGCAAACGCAGGTGCGGGCCAAGGCCGCGCTCGGCGACCAGGGCGTGCAGATAGGCCAGGATCTCCTCGCGCGGCGGGAAACGCCGGCTCCAGCGCCAGCGCCGGAACGAGAACGAGTACAAGTGCGCGGGTATGTCGCAGCTCAGACCCGGATAGCTGTTATCGCGCCAGGTTCCGCCGAGGTCATCGGCCTGGTCCACCACGACGAAATCTTCGATGCCCGCCTGCTTGAGCGCGATCGCCATGCCGATCCCGCCGAACCCGGCGCCGATGACAACCACCCGCAAAGGCATCATCCCCACGGTTGGTCACGATAACGGACGACCCGAGCCTGGGTAAACCGGCGGGGCCTCGCGCGGGTGGCTGACGGCCTATCATCGACGCTTATGACGGCAACGGCGGTCAGCGTCCGCCCGGCGGGGCGCGCTGATGTCAGGATGCTGGCGGACGTGCTGGCGAAGGCGTTCTATGACGACCCGCCGTTCATGTGGATGCTGCCTGACGGCAAGACCAGGCACGCGCGCACGCGGGGCCTGTTCACCACGGTGCTCCGCGCGGAGGCACTGCGGCACGGGGCGGTGGATGCCGTCTGGGACGGAGAGCTGGGCGGCATCGTGGGCGGGGCGATCTGGTTTCCTCCTGGCACCTGGCCGTCGCCCGTCCGCCGGCAGATCGCCGCGCTGCCCGGGTATGCCCGCGCGCTGGGGCGGAGATTCGGTCCCGGCTCCGACATGCTGGCGGCGCTCGCGCGGGTGCACCCCAGGTCGCCGCACTGGTACCTGTACGCGATCGGCGTGGACCCGGCGCACCAGGGACGGGGTGTGGGCGGTGCGCTGCTGCGGTCCCGCCTCACCCGCGTCGACGCCGACGGCGCGGCAGCGTACCTGGAGTCTTCGAAAACCGGAAACATCCCGGTCTACGAGCACTTCGGCTTCCAGGTGGCGCAGGTCCCGCCGCTGCCCGGCGGCGTCCCCGTCGTGACTCCCATGTCCCGCCCCGCGCGCTGAAGGCGTCCCCGTCCTGTCACCCTCGACTCGCTCCGTCCAGCAACGGAGCAGATTGGACCAGGCCACAGATGATCGCCCTGGTACCGCTCTGTTCGATGACGCTGCGGTTGGCCAAGCCTTTGGATGTCGGCGCTGCTCCTATCGGGCAGCGAATAGTCGCAGAGATAGCCAGTGCTGAAATATCTGGTCGTCTTTCGGGTGCCCTCGCCGGGTCGAGCAGTGCGGACTGGCTCACCCGCACGGCGGATGGGCTCGGACTCCCCGATGTGCGGATCGCCATCCGCACCGATGACAACGCATTGATCTTGATGCGCTACTTCGGACGGTTGCGGTTCGTCCCGAATGCGGAGTCGATCTCGCTTGTCGCGCCGGTCTTCGAGACCGGTGACCCTCGCTACGCATGGATCAACGACGTACAGGCGGCCGGCAAAGGGGTCTTCTCCGCGGATCGCACAACGCTGTCCTACGAGCTTTACGAGATGCAGTAAGGGAGCCGGCTGGCGCAGCCGCCGCTCCCTGGATTTACCGCAGCAGCCGCCGCGCGGGGAGCGACTGGGCCGGTAGCACGCTGCGCCGAGCCGAACGCCTCAGCAGCGGCAGGTAATCCTCTCGCGGCATCGGTTCGGCGCCAAGCGACCGCAGGAAAGGACTGTCCCATTGCGCGTCGATCAGCGTGCCGCCCGCCTCGGCGAATCGCGCGCCCATATCCGCGACCGCAATTCTCGCCGCGTCGGGATGCCGGCTGAACATCGAATCTCCGCTGAGCACGGAACCCACGCCCACGCCGAGGGCGCCCCCGATCAGATCGCCGTCCTGCCAGACCTCGATGCTGTGGGCCCAGCCTTCCTCGTGCAGATTGACCATGCTTTCCAGCAGCGCGTCGGTGAACCAGCGCGGCTCACGGCCCGCCCGGCATTCCTGCGCCACCCGCCGGAACGAAACGTTCGCCGTCGTTCGTTCCCGGCCACGTCGTAGCTCTTTCCTGGCGTTGCGGCCAAGGTGAATATTCCCGGTCTTGATCACTGGCCTGGGGTCAGGTGACCACCAGGCCACCCGGTACGGGTCATCGCCGGCGCCGCCGACGAGGCCGATCACGCCGTCCGAGACCTGATCCTCATACCGGAACTCGTTGATGTCGCGAGCGAATTCGTCAGGCGCCGGGAACGGGAAAATCCCGTTTTTGTATGCCCCGAGCACGCTGACCGGGCTCAGATCCGCGCCGAAGGCGACCGGGCCGTCCCGTGCGCCCGGCGCGATCGTGAAGGACTCCCAGTCCGGATAGCGGCTGACCGTCATAACGAGCTCTTCAGGTACCCGGTTGCTATCAGCCGCCTGATGTTGAGATCTAGGAGTTTGTCATCCACCGGCGGGAAAGCTATCCCGCTGCCTCTTAGCGCCGCCTCAGCACGTGACCGGGTATACGCCGGGAAAATGTGCTCGAGGTACATTTCCGCGACCGTGAGCCCGGGTTCTTCGCAGTGATCGACGAAGAGCGGGACGAAGGGGGTCATCGGGTGGCCGGGATCCGCTGCGGCATTTTTCAGCAGCTCGTCGACCCATTGGTGATAAGGGATCGTCCGTATCGCAAATCCGTGCTGGCGCAGCCGGTCGACCAGTGATGCCAGCAGCGCGTATCGCGGGCTGGCCAGATGATAGGTGCGCCCGGTCGCTTCGGTATGCGAAGCGATGTATCCTATGGTGGCCGCGCATATATCGACAGGCACGAAGTCGAGCGGCAGGTCGATATCCGGCGCGACGCCCTTGTCCGTCATGAACCTTATCAGCGCGCACATTTCGGTGGCGGTGTTCCAGGCGCCAGTACGCTGATCACCGACAATGTCCAGGGGACGGTAGATGGCCACCGGCAGGCCCGCCCGGCTGGCGTTCCTGAGCAGTTCTTCGGCGACGAACTTGGTCTCTATGTAGCCCATGCAGAGCCGATCGGCATAAGCCAGGGGCGTGTCCTCGGTTACTTCGTGCACGCCCATGGCGCCGAAACCCGCGAGCACCGTCGTAGTGGAAACGTAGTGAATGGGGATGCCCCGGTACAATCCGGCCAGGCGGATTAGCTCCCGGGTGCCTGTCACGTTGGCCGGCCGCAGATCCTGGTACGGGTAGGAAAAGTTCACCAGCGCGCCGGCATGGTGAATGACGTCGACCCTCCGCGCGAGCTCGCTGAATGCGCTCGGGTCCAGGCCCAGGTCCGGTTCGGCGAGATCTCCGGGCACCGGCACGATGCGATCGCTCGTCAGGCCGTCGAGCTCGTATCGTTCGGCGGCCTGCGCGATGCGCTGCCTGGCGTCCGGGGCGCTGTCGGCCCGGACCAGGCAGTGGATCCGCGCGGTGGTGGCGGCCAGCAGTTCGCGCAGGAGATAGAGCCCGAGGAAGCCGGTCGACCCGGTGAGGAGTATCTCTCGCGGTCGCTTCCAGTCCGGCGCCGGATCCGCGCCGGAGTGGATCGGATCGGTCAGCCTGGCCTCGGCGGTGAAGTTGACCCGCGCATCCGCGCCACGGGCGGTGAGCCTTCCCGCGCGGGCGTCCTGGGTCGCCTTCGAGAAGCCCCGCAGGGTCGGGTCGCGGAGCAGACGGCGGGTGAGCGGACGGACGTAGCTCGGCCGGATTCCGAACATGACACGCACGTGCGCCAGCATCTCCGCAGCCAGCAGCGAGTTGCCGCCCAGGGCGAAGAAATCGTCGTCCAGGCCCACCCGCCCGGTCGCGAGCATCCTAGACCACAGATGCGACATTCCCGCCTGTAGCGGCGTATATCCTCCGTCGAGGCCCCCGCTGGCCACGGTCACGGGACGCGGCAGCGCCGACCGGTCGATCGCTCCTTGCGGCGTCAGCGGCATCTGGTCTATCGCGATGAACACGGCAGGAACCATGAAACCTGGCACCCGGGCAGCAAGAAAGCTCCGCAGGCTCGCGACCGACATCAGATCCGGCGTCTCGCCGTCCGCCGATCCGTCCCGCGTGTAATACGCCGCGAGCTGCCGGTTACCCGGACCGAACTCGTGGGCGATGACCGCCGCCTCGGCGATGCCGGGGTGGCCGACCAGCGCACTCTCGATCTCGGCGGGCTCGACCCGGAAGCCGCGGATCTTCAGCTGGTGATCCACCCGCCCGATGACCTCAAGGTTGCCCTCGCCGCGCCAGCGCCCGAGATCTCCGGTGCGATACATCCTGCCGCCGGGCGGGACGCCGCGGGCGTTCGGCAGGAACAGCTCGGCCTCCAGTTCGGGCCGGCCGAGATACCCTCGGGCCACGCCGCAGCCCCCGATGTAGATCTCTCCCACCGTGCCGGCCGGTACCTGGTTAAGATCCGGATCCAGAACGAGCACTTGTGCGTGCCGGATGGCCTTGCCCACCGGTACCGAGGCGGAAGGCTTCCCGGTGAGCAGTTCGGCCCCCACCTCCTGCAGCGTCGAGGTGATCGTCGTCTCGGTGAGCCCGTAGGCATTGAGCAGCCTGGCTCCGCGCGCTGCCCGGATGGCCGCGGCGCAGTCCGCGGGGCTCGCCCGGTCGCCGCCGGTGATCATGAGCCGGACGCTTCGCAGCCGCTCGTCTCCTGGCGCGGTGACCGCGAGCATCTGGTGCCAGTACGCGGGGGTCAGGTCGATGACGGTGACCTGCTCCGCCGCCAGGTAGCGGAGCAGATCGGTCGGCGCGATGATCCCCGCAGGCGGAAGCATCAGGGTCGCCCCGCAGGTCAGGGTCACGAAGATCTGCTCTATCGAGGTGTCAAAGCCCAGCGAGGCTAGCTGCAGAACCCGGTCGGAGGGGGAGATCTGGTATTCGCGCGACAGTTCCTGCATGACACATGCCAGCGAGCCGTGGCTGACGGCGACGGCTTTGGGGTGGCCGGTGGAGCCTGACGTGTAGATCACGTACGCGAGGTTTTCCGCGTCCAGGCTGACCCCGGGAGCCGTGGCCGGCCGGTCCGCGAGCTGCTGGGCGCACTGGTCGATCAGGACCAGCCTCGCGTCAGTTTCCGCGAAGGTGCCCGCGTCCGCGCGGTTCACCAGAATGACCGTGGGGCGGGCTTCGGCGCACATCTGGCGCAGCCGTCCGGCCGGAAGTGACGGATCCAACGGCAGGTACGCACCGCCCGCCTTCAAGATGGCCAGCAGGCAGCGAATCGTTTCCACGCCGCGCTCGAGGCAGACTCCCACTATGGTCTCCGGGCCAACGCCCATGTCCGCCAGATGGTGGGCCAGCTTATTGGCCGACTGGTTCAGCTGACGATAGGTCAGCTGGGTTCGGCCGGAGACTGCCGCGGCCCGACCAGGGTGCCGCCATGCCTGCTCACCGAATAGTTGGTGCACGTATCGGACATTATGTTCGGCCGAAATTGCGTTAACCTGCTTCCGCGCCGCGCCTTGATGCGTCTCGCCGTACCGTTCCTTGGCTCCCCAGGCGCTCACCGGAGCAATGTATTAATGCCCGCTAAGAGCGGAGCCGACACGCTTTATGGCCAACGAGCGTGCCGGCTGGCGGGTTGAAGACCGCGAGGCGGCGCCGAATGCCAGCATAAATGCGATAAACAGTCACAACCTTCACTCTGACCCGGCCAGAATCAGGAAACCGCACAGAGAATCGAGGAAACTCGCCGGGAACTCAGGAAAGCGATGTGATCTTCGTAACAGGCCGGAGCCGGAAACTAACATAAACAACTAATTGGGGTTACTGGGGTTAGTGAGGGACATGCGCCAGGTGCTTGTGGGCACGTTCTGGGGGGAAGATGGAGTAGGGGCAGAGCATGCACTGCTGAGGACAGCGTGCAAAGGCGGGCCGGTGAGCTTGGGGGATGCGTTGACATTGCGGCGTAATGTGCTGGTGGGCTACGCCATCTGGGTGGCGTTGCTCATCGCGGTGTACTACGTACGGCCAGGCCTGCGCACCGAGGCGTGGGGCCTGATCGGCCTGAGCGGAGTGCTGGCCATCGCGGCCGGCGTGGTCATCAACCGGCCCGCCCGTAAGGCGCCCTGGCTGCTGCTCGTCGTCGCGAACCTGAGCTTCGCCATCGGCCAGGTCAGCTTCCTGGTCCTGACCGAGATCATGAAGGTGACGGTTCCCTTTCCGTCCTTCGCGGACGGCTTCTACCTGGCGCAGTATCCGCTGGCCGCCGTCGGGTTTCTCATTTTTATCTGGTGGCGTACCCCGGACCGGGACCGGCGCAGCCTGATCGATGCGCTGACCCTGACCGTCGGGCTGGGCCTGCTGTCCTGGATCTACCTGATCCTTCCTTATGTGCATAACCCGTCGCTGTCGTGGCTGCAGAAAAGCGTCGCGGTCGGCTATCCACTGGGCGATGTGCTTCTCCTGGCGATGATCGCCCGGCTGATCGTGCCCGGGACCGCGCGGTCCAGGTCGGTCCAGTTCCTTATCCTCGGTACGGTCGGGATGCTGGCCTCCGACGTGTCGTTCGGCGCGATCCAGCTGTACGGGTCGTTTCACACCGGGACGGTGGTCGACCTGGGCTGGGCGGTCTGCTACACCGCCTGGGGGGCGGCGGCGCTGCACCCGAGCATGACTGAGCTAACCCAGCCGGTGACCCGGCAGACGGCCGTGACTTCACCCTTCCGGCTGACCGTGCTGATGCTCGCGTCGCTGATAGCACCGGTGGTCTTGTTCATCCAGTCGGTCAACGGCCGCAATCACGACGACAGCGTGATCGCGGTGTTCTCCGCCGTCCTGTACCTGCTGGTGCTCTCTCGGCTGTGGGACGTGGCGGCTTCGCACCGTCGCGCCCTGAGCCGTGAGCGAGCCGTCAGGGTGGCTGGCGCGGCCCTCGCCTCGGCCGTGACCGTGCCGGAGGCCGCCGCCACGGTCAGGGATGCGGCGGTCGCCCTGATCGACCCGGGCTCGCCGCGCGAGGCCCTGCTCGTCGTGCGCCATGACGGTACGCTCCGTGCCGTGGCCGGCGGGTCCGCCGATTCGCCGCGGCTGAATCGGCTGGCCGGGCTGATCGAGACCTGCCTGCCGCTGCTAACCGGATCGCAGCCGCTTTTCCTGCCCGCGGCCAGGCTCGGCGGGCAGGCGGCCATCCTGCTCCCCGGCTGTGACGGGATCTTGCTCTGCCCGATCACGCTCACCGACCGGCCGTCCGGCGACCCGCTCATCGCGGTTCTGGCGGTGTTCGGCGAGCAGCGAACCCTGGCCGACTTGTCCGCGACGCTGGAGATCCTGGCTCAGCAGGCTGCGCTGGCGGTGGAGCGGGTGATGCTGAGCGAGGAGGTCATCCGGCGGGGCAGTGAGGCCTACTTCCGCACCCTGGTCCAGGACACCTCGGACGCGATCTTGATCGTCGGGGATGACGGGGTGGTCCGGTACGCGACTCCGTCGGCCGCGAGCATCTTCGGCGATGTTGTCATGGTGGGTGTTCATCTGTGGGACCTGGTCGCCGACGGCGAGCGTGATGACCTCACCCGCGCGCTCACGCGGATGCGTGAGCACGCGGGTCGCAGGTCGTACCACGAGGACATGCGGATCACCCGGCGGGACGGGGTGAGCGTCGAGGTCCAGGTCAGGTGCAGCGACCTGCGCGGCGAAAGCACCGTCGGCGGGCTGGTGCTCACGTTGCGGGACGTGACCGAGCAGCATCAGCTGGAGGAGGAGCTGAAGCACCGGGCGTTCCACGATGCGCTGACCGGGCTGCCCAACCGGCTGCTGTTCCAGGACCGCGCCGCCCGCGGGCTGGTCCGGACCCGGCGCGACCGGACGATAGCAGGCGTGCTCTTCGTGGACCTGGACGACTTCAAGATCGTGAACGACACGATGGGCCACAGCGTGGGCGACGAGCTGCTGGTGGCGGCCGGGACCCGGCTGTCGGCGGTGCTGCGGGACGGTGATATGGCGGCGCGGCTGGGCGGGGATGAGTTCGCGGTGCTGGTGGAGAACGTCGCGGATTCTGCCGCGGTGGATGCGTTCGCTGAGCGCATTGTCGAGGCGTTCGGCGAGCCGTTCGCGCTGGCCGAGGGGTCGGTGCTGTCCACGGCCACGGTCGGGGTGGCGACCACGGAGGACAGTGCGGATACCGATGAGCTGCTGCGGCACGCGGACCTGGCTCTGTACGCGGCCAAGGCGGCAGGCAAGCGGCAGTGGCGCCGCTACCAGCCCATCCTGTCCGCCGGGATGGTCCGGCGCCGGGAGGTGCGGGCCGCGCTGGACGACGCGGTGAAGAACTCCGAGTTCAGCCTGGTCTACCAGCCGATCGTGGACCTGACCAGCGGGCAGGTGGCCGGGTTTGAGTCGCTGGTGCGGTGGCGCCATGCCAAGTGGGGCATGATGCAACCCGGCCAGTTCATCGAGCTGGCCGAAGAGACCGGCCACATCGTCCCGCTCGGCTCCTGGGTACTCGGCCAGGCGGCCGCGGACGTCGCCCAGTGGGTGCGGCGACTCGCGCGCCAGGCGCCGCTGTACGTCAGCGTGAACGTCTCGGCCCGCCAGTTCCGCGATCCCGGCTTCGTCGACGGCGTCCGGCGGGTCCTGGCCGAGTCGGGCCTGGCGCCCTCGGCGCTGATGCTCGAGCTCACCGAGAGCGTCCTGATCCGCCGGGACGAACGGATCCACTCCGATCTAGCCGAACTCAAGGCCATCGGCGTCAAGCTGGCCATCGACGATTTCGGCACCGGCTACTCCTCCCTGAGTTACCTGCGGGAACTGCCGTTTGACGTGCTCAAGATCGACAAGTCCTTCATCGACGGGATCGGCACCTCCGAACAGGGGCTGGCCCTGGTCGAGGGCATCAACAGGATCGCCGGGACGCTGCACCTGTCCGCCATCGCCGAAGGGATCGAAGCCGAGCTACAACGAGACCTGCTGGTCTCGATGGGCTGCCAGTTCGGCCAGGGATACCTGCTCGCCATGCCAGTGGAGGCCGACCACGCCGAGGCGCTCGTCCGGGTCGGGCACAGCCTGGTTCCCGAGCTTCCCCGCATCAGCGTCTAGCACCGGGGACCTTCATCACCGGGGGACCTTCATCACCAGGGCGACGGTGTCATCGCTGCGGCGGCCGTCGCTGAAACTCAACGTGGCTAGCTGGATGGCCTCCGCCATGGCGACCGCGGTCAGGTCATCGAGTCCGGCGACCAGGCGGCGGAGCCGCTCATCGCCGTACAGCTCACGGTCGGCACCGCGACGAGCCTCGGTGACCCCATCGGAAAACAGGATCAGGCTGTCGCCGGACCGCAGCAGCCGCTGCGAATCGTGCAGCTCCGGCTGGGCCAGCACGCCGAGCAGGTCGCCTGGCCGGCCGAACTGGTGCACCCGGCCGTTCGCGGTCCGCACCAGCGCCAGCGGGTGACCGGCGGAACTGATCCGCACCATGGTCCCGCCGGGGACAAGCCGCACCGCGGCGTAGATCGCGGTCAGGAACCGCGGGTCATCGGTCGGCCAGTCAAGCAGCACCTGATTCAGGCCGGCCAGAAGCAGGCTCGGCCGGGTCTGCCTGCGGGCCACGGCTCGAAGGGCATAGCGGGCCAGCGCGGTGCGTTTGGCGGCGGCCGGACCCTTGCCGCACACGTCGCCGACCACGATTCCCCATGTTCGGTTCGCCGCCGGGAACACGTCGCAGAAGTCCCCGAGGACCTCGCCACCAGCCCCCACCCCGACCCCAGCCCCCACCCAAGCCCCCACCCCGACCTCAGACCCCGCCCCGGCCCCCACCTCGGCCCCCGCCCCGGCCCCCGCCCAGGCCCCCGCCCCGGTCCCGGCCCCCGCCCCGGTCCCACCCGCGGCATAACGCGCCGCCACCTGCAGGCCGGGGATATACGGCAGCCGCGGCGGCAGCAGGCTCTCTTCGAGAGTCCGCGCCAGGGCGGCTCGTCCCGCGCTGTGCGCCAACGCGGCCCGCAGCGAAACCTCGCTCCAGGCCAGGCGGGCCAGGGTCTCCAGAACCGTGACGTCGCTGGCACTCCACCGGCGTGCGACCTGGTCGGCGACCCAGAGCACCCCCGTGACGTGGTCGTCCTGGTCATGGACCGGGACGCCGGCCCAGGCCAGCATGCTCGCCGGATCGGGCCGGCTGTTGCCGCTCACCCGGCTGTCCGTCCGGACGTCACCGATGATCAGCTTGTCTCGCGACCGAACGACATCCGCGCACAGCCCTTGTTCAAACGAGCTCAGCGGGCCGTCGATACGCGCGGCGCCATGCTGCGGAAGTAAATACGTACCGGCGAACATGACGGACGCACGCGGTGCGCTCAGCGCAGTGCCCGCCAGCATCGCCACCCGGCCGAGCGACTCCGTCAAACCTTCGCCGAGCAGATCCGCTGATCCGGTCGCGAGCAGATCCGCTGATCCGGCGGCGAGCAGATCCGCTGATCTGGTACAGGCCAGCCCGGTCGATCCGGCCGGATCCATCGGCGTGGGGTCGCTCACGATATCGGGCCGGCCGAGGTCGGAGCCCGATTCGCGCTCGGGAGCTGACATTTCACCCTGCTTTCGCCCAGAATAGTGACATTCGCGCCAATATGGGCGAGGCGGGGTCCCGACCTCAACAGCCAAAGTCTAACCACAGAAAGATCGGGAGAGATGCCGTATTGGCGAGAATTTAACGCGGAAAATTTCAAGTCCGCAACTGCTTAATAAACAACGGAATAACCCGATTATAAGCACTTTGTCGCACCCTGCCGATATGCAGCGAAATGCACATATTGCGA
>Ga0302235_10002975_pt1 | contig 12021 bp, 12 predicted proteins | sample II_Palsa_N3_3_FD_193577 | JGI IMG/M metagenome (GOLD analysis project Ga0302235, IMG submission 193577) | Peat permafrost microbial communities from Stordalen Mire near Abisko, Sweden - II_Palsa_N3_3 | ecosystem: Environmental > Terrestrial > Soil > Palsa > Peat permafrost | place: Sweden... | reverse complement strand
CGCAACTTGCGGATGACCTGCTCCGGCGTGTGCCTGCGTCGCTTCATCAGAGTTCCTTTCTCGCCCATCATCGCGGGCGCAAGAAACTCTCACAAGGGCCGGACCGAACTCAGGGGGTCAGGCCACATGCTCCTCGTAAGGCTTCTCGATACGGCTGACTGGGCCCGGAACAGGGCACTATTGTCAAGGGTTTGTGCCGACGTTTGTGCCGACGAGGGCGCTCATCGACCTAACGGAGATGGCGCCGCTATCCCAAAACCCCCAAACCCACTCATTTGCAGCGATTTTCCGATGGCCAGACCCAGACTCGAACTGGGGACACCACGATTTTCAGTCGTGTGCCCGCCAAACTCACCGCGGTGCTGATCCTAGGGAAAAGCCCCACGTTTACGGGCATTTTGCGGTGTCTCAGCGGAGGCGGACGGCGGTGTCACCCGCCGAGATACCGCCGGTTGCCCGCGGTTGCCGGCGGGTTCTGGACAACAGCTAGCCCGGATCGTGCAGTAGGCGCGTGGATGTGGCGGCGGACGGGGCTGGTGTGCCGCTGGGGAGGGGGCGGGCGGTATTTGGGGTCGTTGTTGGGGGTGCTCGCGGTTTCCGCGGGTGCGTTGTGAGTAGTTCGGCTCGTTTGCGGGCAGCGGTGATCACGGCCGGTGGCCGGGCGATCTGTCTGGGCGGTGATCGGGTCGCTGGCGGCGTTCGTCAGCCGTTGGCCGCGAGCGTCCTGAGTTTCTGAAACGCGGCGAGGAGATCGGCCGCCCACGGCCATGAGCCCTGGAGGTGGAGCTTCGCGCGTCGGCCGGAGAACGCGAGCCGTCTAGCGACGTGCAGCAGCCGGTAGCGCAGCCGCTTGGGCTCGGTCTTGGCGAGCTCTCCGTCGAGGAGTAGTGCTTGGGTCCAGACGATCAGATCGTGGGCGAGCATCACGATCTCCAGCCACACCTCGTTGAGCGCGAACTCCTTGAACGGGAACTTGGATAGGCCGGTGTCCTTGTCGTCACGGATGCGGTCCTCGACATGCGCGTGCTGGCGGTGGCGGCACTCCAGCACGGCGATGTCGGGGTAGGGTTGGTCGGTGAGGATCGCTTGGAAGCGGTATCCGTCGTGGTCGGTGAACGACAGCTGTGCTCCGGGGTGCGGACGCTCCCTGCGCACGATCAGCCTGGAGCCCTCGGGCCAGGCGGACAGATCAACGATGCCGGTGATCTCACAGACCTCGCCGTTCTTGCGGGCCGATCCGTCCTGGTCGAGCGCCGGAGCCCACGCGTCCTGTCCGATCGTGAGGATCGCGGCACGGACCTTCTCCGTCAGCTCGTAGCCGACCGAGAAGCGCATCCGCGCCTGCCGGCAGTAGTCAACGAGACCATGCGTAGCGCCAGCCGTGTCCGCGCGCACCAAGATATCCAGAGCCTCGACATGCTCGGCCGGGATCTGCGCTAGCGCCAAGTCCAGCACCGCCACGTGATCAGTCGCGGTGTTCGAGCCAGCGTTCCCGGGCCGCAACAGGCCGCCGAGCGCCTCCCTGGTCTCCTCCAGGTAGACCTGCAACGGGTGAAACCCGTAGCCGCCCTTGTAGTTCCCGGCCGCCTTCTCCTTCTCCGAATGCGCCGTGATCAACGTCGCGTCAACATCGAGCGTCAGCCGCTCGGGTGCACCATGCAGCTCCCAGAACCGCTCCCGTGCGTGCGCGTGCGCGACACGGACCGCGTCCAAAAGCCCTGGCTCAGACGCAATCCGGTCGACCATCCGAAACGCTGTCGAGTCAGACGCGATCGCCCCGAAGATCGCGTCCTGCTCACGGACCGCGCCGAGATCGGACACGCACTCGCCGCCATCGACCAGCATCACCGCGAGATCACGGATCACCCTGCCCCGGTCATGACCGCGACGCCGCTGCTTCAGGCCAGCCAGCCCCCGCGAGAGCGCCGCCGTGAGCCCTACCTTCTCAGCGACCTGCGCGACGAGCGCGGTGCCCGCGTGCGATACCAAACCCGCTCCGTCCGACGTGACTTCTACGGTTACCGAGCGTCCATCACGCATCACCTTCAAGGTGAACCTCCTGAGTTCGGGAATCGGTACTTCAGCAAGCCCAATTCTCCAAGCCCAGCCGGACGTTCCCGCGCCCCCGCTCACCCCGGGGGCGCGGCCGTTACTGTAGGGTCGGCGGGAGGCGCCTGACCGCGCGGCCGTGCTGGCCCGACTGGTCTGGTTTCCTCCCGCCGCCACCTCGAACCGTGCATGCGGTTCTCCCGCACACGGCTCTCCGACGTTCTTCACCGCCGGCATTCGGTTTCACCCTCGCCACGCCCGATGTGGACGTGGCGCGACGACAGTTCCGTTGAGGTCGATCAGCCCGAGGCGGTCGGGTGACTGGTAGGCCAAGACCGACCAGCCGTAGCCTCGTGTTCGCTTGTGGCGCTTTGCCACGTGCATCGCGAGGCGCCCAGCCGCGTAGTTGCTGATCGCGTCGAAGTGACGGGCTGAGTTTCCGTATCGGAAGTAGCCCGCCCAGCCGCGCAGGAAGGTGTTGACCTCCTGCACGGTGTCATCGACCGGGCGCAGCAGCCAGCGTCGGTCCGTGATTTCACGAACTCGGTCGCGGGCACGCTGCATCCCCTGACGTGAGGGCCAGCGGGCGAGGAAACACACATGCCGAGCGCCACGGGCACGTACCCACTGGTGATGGAAGCCGAGGAAATCCACACCCTCGCCTCCCTCCTCCAGGTGCACGATCCGCGTCTTGGTGTCCTTGAGCTCAAGACCCAGCTCCGCCAGGATCACCCGAAGCGCGGTGAGTGCCGCTTCGGCTTCTGCGCGTGTTCGGCACAGCGTCAGGAGATCGTCTGCGTAGCGGACAAGAACCCCGGCTCCGCGCTCAGTCCACTGCCGGTCGAGCCGGTTCAGATAGACGTTGCACAGGCACGGCGAGATCACGCCGCCCTGCGGAGTTCCGGTTACGCTGCGCGTGAGCGCCCCGTCCTGCATAACTCCCGCACGCAACATCGCACGCAGCAGCTTCAGGACTTGACGATCGACGATTCGCTCCTCGATCGCCGACATCAACCGATCGTGCGGGATCGCCCCAAAACAGTCAGAGACGTCCGACTCTGCAACCCACCGCCTGCCGTCCCACGCCTCATCAACGAGAACCTGGAGCGCATCGTGCGCCGAGCGCTTGGGCCTAAACCCGAACGAGCACTCAAGCATGTCAGCCTCAAAGATCGGCTCAATGACGATCTTCGTAGCCGCCTGCACAACACGGTCACGAACCGAAGGGATCGACAACGGCCTTTGCTCCTGCGGTCTGCCAGGCTTCGGGATGAACACCCGGCGAGCCGCAAGCGGCCGGTAACTGCCGTCCTTCATATCCGCGGCCAGCCCGTCAAGGAGCTTGGCAACGCCATGCTCCTTGACATCGGCGATGGTCTGCCGGTCGATGCCAGCCGCGCCACGGTTGGCGCGCACCAGCTCCCACGCCCGCTCCAGAACATCCCTGCGATGAACCTTGTCATAGAGCGCGTGGAACCTACGTCCGGGATCGGCCTTGGCCGCCCGGTAGAGCGTTCGCTGCAGATCTCGGACTTTGTCCTGCCTGGCGGTCCTAGCCACGAGTGGCACTCACCGGCCCTTCCCTGTGCGTGACGCATGAACGAAGCAGCGGCCCTTCCCTCCCCGGCGGTTCTGTTGTCCGCTCGGCTCAATCGGTAATACGGCCGCCTCCGACGCCCACCCAGCACCCGACCACTTCCCAGCGCAAACCGGTTATAGGACGGGACGCTCCGGCGACAGTTCGCAGATCGCCAGGCCGGGGAGGGCCTCCCCAGTTCCCATCGCCACCTTCTCGACGTTCCATGCCCCATACGCCGGGAGGTTCCTCGGGGCTGCAATCCAGGATCTACACCCCTTCCGTGGCCTTCACCGTGATTACCGCGGCTCGGCTCCTCCTGACCCCGCGCGACGGCGGGCCCCTAACGACGCGGCAGGCTTCGCTTGATGCTACGGACCGCCGAGTTGCTCCCTCCAAAGAGGCTTCTGACGCTGGGCTTCGACCCGACCCGTTTCCAGACCGAGCCGCCAGCCTGCTACCGGGCCTCCTGACAGCTACCCGGACGGGACTCACACCCGCTGGCGACGATGAGCTTATGTTGGATCAGCTACTCAATAAGCACCTCCAACTCTGGGCGCACGCACGCTCCGGGCTAGGGGTCGTTGTCCAAAACCCCGGCGGGGCAATGGCGAGAGTGATCGCACCGGGCTGCTTGGAGGGCTCCGGCTGTTCGTCGATGACTGTGCTCACGATGCCCACACCGTGACGTGGTGGTGCTGCTGATCCCGCCCGGGAGCGAGCGGGCCGCCGAGCTGGGTGTCGCTGGGTCGGCAGCGTTTCCGAGGCTCACGCCGGCTCGCTGCCAATCTCGATGGTGAGGACCACAGCACCTCGGGGCTGCGAATCGGCGTCGATCTGCACCTCCACCTCGGCGAGTGCTTGGCCGTGTCGAGTCAACTCGTTACTGAGCCCCGTCTTGGGCTCGAGCCGCACAACTGTGGCTTGGAGGACCCCCGGGTCTCGGTCTACCGAGCAGGTCAGATTTACGCCGATGACATCAGCCCGTCCCAGATCGACGCCGAGCTCGGCCGCCAACGCCGCCACAGCGAGCGAGGTTGCCTTGTCGACGAGCATCCCGACCCGCTCGCCTGTATTCGACGAGTTTTGAGACAAGCGCCAGAGCAGTTCGGCGAAGACATCTAGATCCAATGTCTTTTAAGTGATAAAGCGGTGGATGGCCTCGTTGGCGTGGTCCTGAAACGACGGGTTGGCCAGGTCGGGGAAGATGTCTGCTTGGTCGACCACGGGACCCTTGAGGACTTCCCCCGCGCTGGCGTAGAACACGCCGCTGGACAGGGTCGGGTCGGTGACGCCGTCGACCAGTCGCTTCGCGCCCACGTCAAGCTTGTGGGCGATGCCCAGGCGGGGCATGACGTACTTGGCCGCTATGCGCAGCGGCAATTTGAGGTCATTGGGTGCTTGGGTGCCGGTGGTGTTGCCGGGGCTCATGCAGATGAATCGGCGGTCGGGGTGTTGGCGGGCCAGGTAGGCCATCCATAGGATGCCGATCAGCTTGGCCTGCCCATAGGCCAAATTGACGTCAGGTTTGCCGGCGAAATAGCTGCCGTCGATGACTGTGGCGAGCTCGTCGGCGGAGTTTGAGTCAAACGACGGCCGCTTGAACCCCATTTTCGGGATTCCCCTGGCTGCCTCGCTTCCGGCGAAGACCGCCACTTCGCCAAGCCGGTCCTCGGCCAGCAGCGTCTCGAGGAGGACAACGTGGCCAAGAACGTTCTGCGCGAACATGTACGTGGCCCCGTCGGCGGTCAGGGCCAAGGGCGTCTTGCCGCCCATTCCACCGGCGTTCATGACCAGCGCGTCGAGCGATCCGTCTATGCCCGCCAGGCCGGCGCGGACCGAGCGCGGATCGGAAACGTCCATGAGAACGATGTCGAAGATGCGCCGGCCGGTTTTCGCTTCGAGATCGGCCTTTGCCGTTGCCGCCCGGTCTTGGTTGCGGCACGCCAGGTAGATGCGAGCGGTCTCGGGACGTGATGCCAGTTGCCGGGCTATGTCCTTGCCGATCCCGACGTTGGCGCCGGTGATCAACACGGTCTTTCCTTTGGTGGTTTGCATTTGAGTCATCTCCTGCCCTCTCAGATCGCGAGGCGGCCGCCATCGACGGGGATGATCGCCCCGTTGATGTAGCCGGCCGCCGGTGTCGCGAGGAACGTGATGACGTCGGACAGCTCATGCACTTCAGCGACGCGGCGGAGCGGAATCTGCTTGGCAAACTCCTTGGCCATCTCCAACCTTGGCTCCAATGCCGGGGTCAACGTCGGACCGGGGGCGACCGCGTTGACGCGGACGTTCTGCGGCCCGTATTCGGCGGCCCAAGCCTTGGTGAGCAGCTCGATCGCGGCGCGCGAGGCGCCGTAGGCAGCCATGCCTGGCTGGCCGTAGCTGGCGACCATCGTTGAGACGTTGATGATCGATCCGCCGCCGCGCGCGGCGATCTTCGGGGCGATCGCGGCGACGAGGAAAAACGGCGCCTTGACGTTGATCTGGAACAGCCCGTCGAACGCCGCCTCGTCGGTGTCAGCCGTCGGTGCGAGGGCGGCAAAGCCTGCACAGTTGACCAGAACATCGATCTCGCCTGCTGCGTCGGCGACGCGCCTCACCTCGGACATCTCCGAGAAATCAGCGGCGATGAACTGCGCATCGTGCCCACCCGCCCGGATCTTCTCCACGGTGCTCGCGCCGCGGGTCTCGTCGCGGCCGGTGATGATCACCGACGCGCCCTTCTCGGCCATCGCCAGTGCGGTGGCGGAACCCATCCCGGATGTGCCGCCGGTGATGAGGGCGGTCTTGCCTTGAAGTGACATGTATCGCGTTCTCCCTTTGAGTGGTTGTCGCGACCCTCGAAATGGATCGTGCGTTCCACTCTAACACAGAATGGATAGGGTGATCCATTCTGTTGGTAGAATCTGCGCTATGAACACGACTAGCCCCACCCCTCGCCCGCTGACGCGCAAGGGCCAGGAGACCCGTCAGCGCATCGTCGACGCGGCGGCCGAACTGATCTTCCGGCAGGGCGTCGCTCACACGACGATCGAGGACGTACGCGCGGCAGCGGACGTCTCAAGCTCCCAGCTCTACCACTACTTCGAGGACAAGACGGCCTTGGTCTGGGCAGTGGTTGACCACCAGGCCGAGACAATGGTCGGCGGGCAGGAGATGTTCGATTTCAGCACTCTGGATGGCCTCCGAGCGTGGCGCGACTTCGTGATCGCGGCCCAGCGCGAGCACCACTGCATCGGCGGCTGCCCGATCGGCTCTCTCGGAGGCCAGCTAGCCGAGACCGATCCCGACGCAAGAGCCCACGTCGCCGAGGGCTTCAAACGTTGGGAAGCCACAATCCAGAACGGTCTACGAGCGATGCAAGCCCGAGGCGAGCTCCCGCCCGACACCGACCCCGACACCCTCGGCCTCGCGCTGCTAGCCGCCCTGCAGGGCGGGCTGCTCCTCACTCAGGTCAAACGCGACACCAAACCGCTAGAGGCCGCGCTTGACGCAATGATCGAACTGATCGCCCTACTCAGCGGCGACAGCTAGTAGCGGCCTCGCGGTATTGCTTTGGCTGCGGCCGCGGGGGCTCCATCTACGACTTCGCCGCACTGTGGGGGCACTGTGGGGATACGAGACGCACGGCGCACACTTTGTGGCGCTGCGCAGCGACCTGCGTACAGCCCTTGGCGGCCGCATTTCGTAACGCCGGTTGGTCCCATTGTTTACCGGAGCGTCGGCTGAGCCTCATCAGCGGTGCTCCTCCAAGAAGGCCTGGTTGGCCTGGCCGACCTCGATCAGGTGCCCGTCCGGGTCGCGCATGTAGCAACGGATCTCTGCGCCGCGGTCGATTGGTGGGGTCAGGAACTTTGCGCCCTTGGAGCTCCAGTCGTCGTAGATCTCTTGGATGTTGGCGACACGAATGTTCAAGAAGCTGCTGGTCGTGTTGGGATCGGGCACGGTAAGCGTCACGGTTGGCTTGTCGTCGGTTGGGGGACCGCCCGTGTTGATGATGATCCAGCCGTTCGCGAGGGCGACGATCGTGGGCTCGCTGTCGAGGAGGACTTCGCCACCGAGAACATCGGCGTAGAAGTCTCGCGAGCGAGCGATGTCCTCCGACACGATGAAGTGGGTGAGCGCGATGCCCGTTTCAGGGGCGGGGAACTTTGCCATTTCAGTCTCCTCTTGTCATCTATCGGGATTCTCTTCGCCAGGAGCCAAGGTCGATACAAGCCCGTCACTGACCGGTGCTGTGTCCGGACGACCTCTACCCCGTGCAGGGCCTTCGGCGAGCGTCGTGCGCCGCGACCCCCGGCTCGTAGATCGCACGCTGAGCCCCGTCGATCAGGCGCTCGTGCTCGCAGCGTTCGCTCGTAGCTGTCTTCGCCTCGACCATGCGGCAGAACTGTAGCGCGCAAGTATGGTACCGTCAAGTTGGGCGACTAACTCAGCGCAGGCGAGTGCGGCGATCTGCTCGTCGCGGTACGCCCTAACTCTCCAACGTGAGGTCGTGAACGTATGACACAGAACCAGGGAAAGACAATCCTCATCACGGGCGCCAATACCGGCCTCGGTAAGGAGATGGCGAGGCAGCTGGCGCTGCGCGGGGATTTCGAGCGGATCTATCTCGGCTGCCGCAATCCGGAGAAGGCGGAGCGCGCAAAGCAGGACCTGGAGACGGTCACCGGGCGCACGATCTTCGAGGTAGTGATCATCGACCTGGAAGACCTTGCGTCGGTACGTGCTGCGGTGGCCGCGGTCGGCGCTCCGTTGAACGCCCTCGTCATGAACGCTGGCGGCACCGGCGGCCCCACGCCAGCAGCGTTGACGCAAGACGGGGTGACGGCGTCATTCGCCCAGAACGTGCTCGGTCACGTGGTTCTGCTCGAGGATCTGCTGGCCGCCGGGCTGCTCACCGATGTCGCGGTCCTCGTAGGCAGCGAGGCGGCGCGCGGAGTCCCGAAGCTGCGGATCGCCCGACCAACGTTCACCGATCACAGCTCACAGGAGTTCGCGTCGGTGATCGACGGCTCGTTCTTCCAGGGCGCCAGCTTCGACGTGATGCTCGCCTACGGCCAGGTCAAGTACCTCGGCGCGCTATGGATGGGCGCGATGGCCCGCATGCACCCCGAGCTCAGGTTCATCACGATGTCGCCGGGAAACACCGCGGGAACCGAGGCGCTGCGCGACCAGCCCGCGCTCGTGCGGATCATCGCCAGCCGGATCGTGCTCCCGTACCTCGCGCCTGCCCTTCGCATCGGGCACAAGCTGGACGTTGGGGCCGAGCGACTCGTCAATGCCGTCACGGACGCGTCACTGCAGAGCGGCGTCTTCTACGCAAGCGCCGCCAGCAAGATCACCGGACCGGTCATCGACCAGGCCGAGATCGTTCCCGACTTCCGCGACCCTGAGATCCAGGACCACGCATACGAGGCGATCCAGCGGTACGTCCCGACGCTCGCCGCGGCTTGACGCTGTTCGTGCCGGCTGGCACCAAACCAGGGGATGCGCACCCATCGCTCGCAATGTCGCACGCCTCCAGCACCAGCCGTCAACCGCTCGACACTGATCCGATGCGGTCCCGAATCGCTCGGCCGTGGCATGGATGAGGACAAGCTCCAAGAGATCGTCGCGGCAGCTCGTGCTGAGCGCGCCGCTGGTAGCCGCGTCGGAAATGACCTCCAGAGGCTGGTGGAGGCAGCTGAGACGCTCGCGGGGACGATCGCGCGGACGCGCTTCGACAGTCCGCCCGTGCTCACGACGGTCACGGGCACCGTCATCCCCGGCCGTGTGAATGCCGCTGGCCTGCTGAGCGCGCGCGAAGCGGTGTCTCCCCGCTTCCACGGCGAGATGGCGACCCGCGAGCTGCACACAACGATCGAGATCGTCGACGGCGATGATCGCCTCGTCGGCCACGTGCGCTTTGTGTGGACGGCCTCCTGACGGGCGGTAGCTGCTATCCAACCACGTTCAGACTCGCGGCTGGTGCCGCCCGGCGATCACTAAGCGAGGCATTGCGGCGACCGTCCGACGGAAGTCAGCTCTAGACGGGGAGGTAAGGTCGGCTGTGTCGTGACCAAGGCCCGACCCGGCTCTTCTCGGCTTCTCTAGCGAGTGGGCGCGACCTTGGAGTCCCGAGCGAGCGAGTCGATCCAACGCTCAAGGCGGCGCCCCTCGCGCACCATCAGCTCGGGATCACGAAACGTGTTCGCGAAGAGCGCGATTCCCTGGTATGACGCCAGCAGCGCGAACGCCAAGTCGCGAGCGTCGCTCCTGCCCATCGCCTTGAACTGCCGCTCGACCCAGTCGATCGGCGCACGCAAGAGCTCCGCACACGCGCGCGCAAGGTCGTTATCTTGCTTCTCGAGCTCCGAGCACAAGCTCCCTCTCGGGCAGCCGTACAGCACCACCCGATCGGACTGTGACACCAGCAGGCGAACAAGCCCCTTCAGGCGTGCCCTAGGGGCTCGGTGCTGCTGCTCAATCGACGACAAGAGCTCATGGTCCTCTTGGACGTAAGCGTCGATTGTCGCGGCGACGAGATCGTCCTTGGTCTTGAAGTAGTAATAGACGTTGCCGACCGGCACGTCCGCGACCTCCGCGATATCCGCGATGGTCGTGGCCTCGACCCCCTGGCGGTAAATAGTTTCGCCCGCGCCGGCTACCAAGCGGTCTCGCTTGCCGGGCCTCTCGCTTGTCATTGAGTTAGCCATCGCACTTACTCACTATAGAGGAGTTGGCGGCTACTTGACGTCGCGTTTGTGGAAGCTCCTGCCAGTCTGATCGTCTCGCTGTCGGCCAGGTCGCGCATGGAGGCCGGCATTTCGGCGGGGCCCGGCGGTCTGCCTGGCGTTCGTGCCGGGCGCTGCTTCATTAGCGAGCCACCTCAGCCTCGGCGCGGTGTGCTAAGTTAGTTGCCTCACTGACTATTTGCGATCTGGAGGGCTCTCCTGATGGAAGCTATCTCGGCAGCATCATCTCCACCGTCTTTCCTCGGGACGCGTCGCGGCAAGCTCACCCTCGCCTTGACGTGCGCGGTGGCGTTCATGGACCTTCTCGATGGGTCCATCGTAAATGTCGCGTTGCCGGTGATTCGGACTGATCTGCACTTCTCGGTCCAGAACCTGCAGTGGGTCGCGAGCGCGTACCTGCTCACCTACGGCGGGTTCCTGCTGCTCGGCGGCCGCTTGGCTGACTTGCTCGGCCGGCGGCGCTTGCTCGTTGCCGGGACGGCGCTCTTTGGAATCTCGTCGCTCGCGTGCGGCTTGGCTGGAAGCGACGGGGTGCTGATCGGGGGCCGGCTAGCTCAGGGGATCGGCGCGGCGATGATGACGCCCGCGGCGCTTTCCATCCTGACGACGTCCTTTCATACCCGCAGCGATCGGGTCAAAGCCCTTGGTTTTTGGGGTGGTATGGGCGCCATATCGGGCGCGTCCGGAGTGTTCTTTGGTGGCGTGCTCACGTCCGAGGTGAGTTGGCGGTGGGTGTTCCTTTTCAACCTGCCAATAGTGGCGGTCATCCTCGTGGCCTCGTTTCGCATCATCGACGGCGACCGACCCAAGGCACCGTCGCTCAGGGACTTTGACACCGTCGGCGCTGGTCTCATCACGGGCGGCATGCTTCTCTTGGTCTATGCGCTGGTGAACGCACCCAATGTCGGCTGGGGCACAGCTCGGACTCTCGGGGAGCTTGCAGGCGCCGTCGTGCTCATCGTCCTGTTCCTGTTCAACGAGCAACGCCATAGCAACCCACTCGTGCCTCTGTCGCTGTTCAAGATCAAGGGTCTGTGGGAGGCCGATGTCACTCAGGTTCTCGCGTGGGCCGCCTTCTATACGATGTTCTTTCTCGTCACGCTCTACATGGAGGAAGTGCTCCACTATTCGGCGATCCACACCGGCCTGTGTTATCTGCCGCTGACGGTGGGCATTGGGCTCGGAGCGGGCGTGGCAACGAAGGGGATCCCGAAGATCGGCACCCGGCCGCTTATCGCCGCCGGTGCGCTACTGGGCGCCGCCGGAGTGTTCTTGCTCTCCCGGATGCCTCTGCATGGCACCTATCCTTCAGACATCCTTCCGGGGATGATGATCATGGGGGCCGGTTTGGGCTTGGTGATGGTGAGCGTTCAGAATGCCGCAAATGGGGGTGTGCCGGCCGACAAGGCTGGACTCGCGGCGTCGTTGATCACCGCGTCCTTTCAGCTCGGGGCCGCGCTGGGGCTTGCGATCTTCGTCTCCCTCGCCACGGTCCACACCAACCATCTACTCGCAATACACACCCAGCATTCCGAAGCGCTCACGCTTGGCTTCCAGCGAGGACTGCAAGGCGCCAGCATCGCACTCGTGATCGCCGCGGTGGTCGCACTTCGAGCGCCAAACGTGCGCGTCGCCGACATCGCCCCAGGCGCCGAC
>Ga0302235_10002969_pt1 | contig 12032 bp, 8 predicted proteins | sample II_Palsa_N3_3_FD_193577 | JGI IMG/M metagenome (GOLD analysis project Ga0302235, IMG submission 193577) | Peat permafrost microbial communities from Stordalen Mire near Abisko, Sweden - II_Palsa_N3_3 | ecosystem: Environmental > Terrestrial > Soil > Palsa > Peat permafrost | place: Sweden... | reverse complement strand
CTTCCAGAACGACCATGATCCCGACGGCAACGGCGCGGGCATTCGCATCGAGCATGGCAATCTCACCGTGATGAACGCCACCTTCCGCAATTCGGACGAAGGCATTCTGTCCGCCGACGATCTCGCGAGCAGCATCCGCGTCGATCGCTCGACCTTCTCGGGGCTGGGCAGCTGCGCGGTCGCTTCTGGGTGCGCGCACGGGCTGTATATCGGCCATTACGGCAAGCTCTACGTCACGCGCTCGCGCTTCGATCGCGGGCGCGGCGGCCATTATCTCAAGTCGCGCGCGCCGGTGGTGTCGATCACCGACAACAGCTTCGACGATTCGCAGGGCCACCAGAGCAATTACATCATCGATTTGCCCTCGGGCGCGACCGGGCTGATCGCGCGCAACATCATGCTCAACGGGCCCGACAAGGAAAATCACTCGGGCTTCATCATCGTCGCCGCCGAGCAGCGCGACAATTCGTCGGCTGGCCTCACGATCACGGGCAACACCGCGACGATGGCGCCGGGCGCCGACTATCACACCGCGTTCGTGATCGATTTCAGCCACGAACCGCTCAAGATCGGCGCCAACACGATCGGCCACGGCATCACCCCGTTCGAGACGCGCTGAACGCCACTACCGTCATCCCGGGTCGAGCCCGGGGCGACGGCGTGGGGGAGAACCGCTGTCATCTCGCGAGCGCAGCGTTATATCGCCGCCGGTAACGCAAGCGATCCCGCGATCGAATGCAGGTGCGTGACGTGATGGCGAGGGTTTCGATGCGAGTGTTTCTTACCATGATCGCGGCCCTGCTCGGGCTGGCAGCGCCCGCGTTCGCGCAGGCGATCCCCGGCGGCACCGGCCCGCACATCGCGACCTCGCTCGTCCCCGAGAGCCTGACGCCCGCCGCGGGTACGCGCACGACAATCGCGATCGCGATGGCGCCGCAGCCGGGCTGGCACGGCTATTGGCAGACGCCGGGCGACAGCGGCTTCCCGATGAAGATCGACTGGACGCTGCCCAAGGACGCGAAAGCCGGCGACCCCGCCTATCCGGTGCCGACGACGCTCGTGATCGCGGGGTTGATGAACCATGTCTACGAGAAGCCCTACGCGCTGCTCGTGTCGTTCGACGTTCCCGCGGGGCTGGCCAAGGGGACGGTGCTCCCGGTCTCGGCCAAGCTCGATTACCTGGTCTGCACGACGAGCATCTGCGTGCCCGAGACCGCGACCGTCTCGACATCGCTGACCATCGGCGACGGTGCGCCCGATCCGGCGGCTGCGGCGAAGTTCGAGGGTTGGCGCAAGGCGTTGCCGCGTCCGCTGGGATCGCCCGTCCGCTTCGAGACCGCAGGCGGCAAGTTCAGGCTCGCGGTGCCGCTGCCGGCGTCGGTCGCGCTCGGCCAGCCGCATCTGTTCGCGGCGACCGACGGCGCGCTCGCCTATGCCGCGCCGCAAAGCTTTGCGCGCGACGGCGACACGCTGGTGATCGAGACCGCGGCGGGGCCGTCGGCGCCCAAAAGCTTCGACGGCGTGCTCGCGCTCGGCGACGGCACCGGCCTGTCCTTCACCGCCGCGCCGGGCGCGGTGCCGGCCGCGGGTGTACCGATCGGCGGCAGCGCCGCGGCATCGGCCAAGCACGGCACGCTCGTGCTGACGCTGATCGCCTTCGCGGGCGCGGTGCTGGGGGGGCTCATCCTCAACGTCATGCCGTGCGTCTTTCCCATACTCAGCCTCAAGGCGCTCAGCCTCGCCAAGGGGGGCGGCGACGAGCGCGAGGTGCGGCGCGAGGCGCTGGCCTATGCGGCGGGCGTGATCGCGGTCTGCGTCGCGCTGGGCGGGCTGATCCTCGCGGCGCGCGCCGGCGGAGCGCAGATCGGCTGGGCGTTCCAGCTGCAGGATCCCGGCATCATCTTCCTGCTCGTGCTGCTGACCAGCGCGATCGGCTTCAATCTTGCCGGGCTGTTCGAGCTCGGCGCAGTTACTGCGGGATCGGAGCTCGCTGCGAAGCGCGGCACGGTCGGTGCGTTCTGGACGGGCGCGCTCGCCGCTTTCGTCGCGACGCCTTGCACCGGGCCGTTCATGGCGGCGGCACTGGGCGCGGCGCTGGTGCTGCCGGTGGCGGCGGCGTTGCTGGTGTTCGCGGGGTTGGGGCTCGGGCTGGCGATCCCGTTCCTGCTGCTCGGCTACGTGCCTGCACTCAGGCGCGCGCTCCCCAAGCCCGGCGCGTGGATGGAGACGATGCGGCACATTCTCGCGGTGCCGATGTTCCTCACCGCGCTCGGGCTGTGCTGGGTGCTCGGCAACCAGACACGCGCGGACGGCGTCGTGCTGGCGCTGGCCGCGGCGATGCTGCTCGCCTTAGGCCTGTGGTGGACGGGGCGGCGCCAGCGCGGCTTCAAGGCGGTCGCCTGGGGGCCCGCGGGCGCGGCGCTGCTGATCGCGATCGCGGCGGGGGCGACGTTACTGCCCAAGCATCAGGCGGTGGCGACGGTCGCGCAGGCGGGGGCTTCGGTGCCGTTCGATGCGGCGAAGCTCGCGGCGTTGCGGGCGGCGAACAAGCCTGTCTTCCTCTACTTCACCGCGGACTGGTGCCTGTCGTGCAAGGTCAACGAGAAGGTCGCGATCGAGCGGTCCGAGACGCAGGCGGCGTTCGCGCACGCCGGTGTCACGACGATGGTCGGCGACTGGACCGACGGCGATGCCGCGATCGGCAAATTCCTGGACGTGCACGGCCGGTCGGGCGTGCCGCTCTATCTCTGGTACGCGCCGGGCAAGGAGGCGCAGACCTTGCCGCAGATCCTGACGCCGGGGTTGCTGGTGGGGCTGGCCGGCAAGCAATAAACCGGCCGTTCTCCCGCGTAGGCGGGAGCCCAGGGTTGCAAACGACGCGCTCGCTTCGCCTGGACTCCCGCATACGCGGGAGCACAGGGACTATTTCCGTACCCAGACCCGCTGCCCGCCGATCCACGTCTCCTGCACCTGGATCGCGCGGATCGCCTGCGGGTCGACGGTGGTCATCGGATCGCGGTCGACCAGCACGAAGTCGGCGAGCTTGCCCGGTTCGAGCGAGCCCAGCCGATCCTCCGCCTCCGCCGCATAGGCCGCCCCCGTGGTGAAGGCGGCGAGCGCCTGCGGCATCGTGATCCGCTCGTCGGGATGCCAGCCGCCGGCGGGCTCGCCATGCGCATCCTCGCGGGAGACTGCTGCGGCGAGGCCGGGGAAGGGGTTGGGGCTCTCCACCGGATAGTCGGAACCGAACGCAAACGGGACATGCTCGCTCAGCATCGTGTTCCACGCATAGGCGCCCTTCAGTCGATCGTCCCCAAGCCGCGCCTCGGCCATGCGCCAGTCGCTGGTCTCGTGCGTCGGCTGCATCGACGCGATGATGCCGTGCTGCGCGAAGCGCGGCAGGTCGGCGGGCGAGACGATCTGCGCATGCTCGATCCGCCAGCGGCGATCGCCCTTGTAGGTGTCGGAGAGCTCGTCGATCGCGTCGAGCACCTGTGCATTGGCGGCATCGCCGATCGCGTGGACCGCGACCTGAAAATTGTCCATCGCCGCACGGCTCATCAGGTTCTTCAGACGCGTATCGTCGAGCAGCGAGGTGCCGCGCGTCGAGGGCATGTCCGCATAGGGCTGCTTGAGCCACGCGCCGCGCGAACCCAGCGCACCGTCGGCGAACAGCTTGACGCCCACCATCCGCAGATGACTGTCGTAGAGCCAGGGCGTCGGCCCGGTGCCCGCGATCGCCAGCGCGGTGTCGACGCCGTGGCCGTAGCTGACGATGCGGATGCGCAGCGCGCCCGCGTCGCCCGCGCGGCGCCAGACGTTCCAGTCGTCCGCCATCGTGTCCATGTCGCAGGTCGCGGTGACGCCGAAGCCGAGCAGCGCCTCCTGCGCCTTGCGGAACGCATCGTCGCGATCGAGCGGGGCGGGTTGCGGCACGACCTTGCGGATCAGCTCGCGCGCGGCATCGACGAACACGCCGGTCGGGCGGCCGTGTGCGTCGCGCTCGATATGGCCGCCGGGAACGTCCTTGGTCGAGGCCGATATCCCCGCCGCCGCCATCGCCGCCGAATTGGCGACGAGCGCATGGCCGTCGACCCGCTCGAGCACGACCGGCCGGTCGCGCACCGCAAGATCGATGTCCGCGGCGGTCGGGAAGCGGCCGAGATGCCAGCTTTCCTGGTTCCAGCCGAAGCCTTCGACCCACGCCGGATTGGGGTGGCTCTGCGCATAGTTGGCGACCTTGGTCTGCGCGTCGGCTAGGCTGGTGGTGGCGCTCAAATCGACATGCGTCAGCGCGAAGCCCAGGTCCATGATGTGGCCGTGCGCGTCGATCAGCCCGGGCAGCAGCGTGCGGCCATGGCCGTCGAGCTTGAAGTCGAGCCATTCGGGGCGCTTGTCGCCGGCCTGCAACAGCTTGGCGACCTTGCCGTTCTTGCCGATCAGCAGGCCGGTGAAATGCTCGACCTGGCCGTCCTTGCCGATCGTATAGCCGTTGACGTCGTCGAGCAGGCCGCCCTCGGTGGGCGGCGCGGCGGCGTATTTGGGCGGCTTCTTCGCCGCGACGGGGGCGGCGATCAGCGCAAGCGCGATGAGGGTGAGGGGGGCGAGGCGCATGGTCATTTTATCCGTTCGTGCCGAGCGAAGTCGAGGTACGGGCTTCGGGCGCGGCGCTTGCTGCCGGTCCCTCGACTTCGCTCGGGACGAACGGGGGGACGGATCGTGCGGCTTCGAGCGATGCCGTTCTCCCGCGCAGGCGGGAGCCCAGGGTGGCGGGCGCAGCGCCTGCAATCCTGGACCCCCGCCTTCGCGGGGGAACCGCTGCGCCTGATGCCGTCGTCGCGCCAGATATCATCGTTTGGGCAGACGCCGCACCAGCGCCGAGGTATCTTGTCTTCCGCCGTGCATCGCCTGCACATCGGCGAAGAACTGGTCGATCAGCCCGGTGACCGGGAGCGCCGCGCCATTGGCGCGCGCCTCGTCGATCGCGAGGCCCAGGTCCTTACGCATCCAGTCGACCGCGAAGCCGAAATCGAAGCGGTCCTCGGCCATCGAGGCCCAGCGGTTGCTGAGCTGCCAGCTCCCGGCGGCGCCGCCCGAGATCACCTCGAAGGTGCGATCGAGGTCGAGCCCGGCGGCCTGCGCGAAACGCAGCGCCTCGGCGATCCCCTGCGCGGTCGCGGCGAGCGCGATCTGGTTGACCATCTTGGCGGTCTGTCCGCTGCCCGATCCGCCGATATGGACGATCCTGAGCGCATAGGCCTGCATCAGCGGCTCGGCCATGTCGAACGCCGCCTTGGGCCCGCCGCACATCAGCGACAGCCGCCCCGCCTCGGCACCGACCTGTGCGCCGGTGACGGGTGCGTCGAGCACGCGAAGCCCGCGATCCTTGCCCTCGACGCCCAATTGACGCGCGATCTTCGCGGAGACGGTGGTGTGATCGACGAACAGCGTTCCCGGCCGCATCGATCGGAATGCACCCTGCGATCCCAACGTCACGTCGGCGAGATCGTCGTCGGTGCCGACGCAGGAGAATACCGCCTCGGCGCCCTCCGCTGCCTCGGCAGCACTCGATGCCACCCGACCGCCATGTGCGGCGACCCACGCTTCGGCCTTTGCAGAAGTGCGATTGTAGACGGTGAGATCGTGGCCGGCGGCCGCGAGATGGCGGGCCATCGGCGCGCCCATCGTGCCGAGCCCGAGATATGCGAGTTTCGCCATTGGCGCCGGCCATAACCCACCTTTCTTGCCGCCGCCAGATGGTCTAGGTCCCCGCCACTATGACCGCCCTCGAAACAATCGCCCACCGCCCCGAAGATCGCCCCGTCGTCAGCCTCGACGACATTCGGATGGCGCACCAGCGCATCGCGCCAAGCATCGTGCGCACGCCGACGCTGCACTCGATCACGCTGTCGAAGCTGGCCGGCGCCAATGTCTGGCTCAAGTTCGAGAACCTGCAATTCACCGCGGCCTACAAGGAGCGCGGCGCGCTCAACAAGCTGATGCAGCTGACGCCCGAGGAGAAGGCGCGCGGCGTGATCGCGGCATCGGCGGGCAATCATGCGCAGGGGCTTGCCTATCACGGCGCGCGGCTGGGCATCCCGGTGACGATCGTGATGCCGATCCCGACGCCCACGGTGAAGGTACAGCAGACCGAAGGCCACGGCGCCGAGGTGATCCTGATCGGAGAGCGTTTCGACGATGCGCAGGCGCATGCGCTCGAGATCGCGGCGACGCGCGGGCTCGTCTTCGTCCACCCGTTCGACGATCCCGCGATCATCGCGGGGCAGGGCACCGTCGCGCTCGAGATGCTCGAGGACGTGCCTGCCATCGACACGCTCGTCATCCCGATCGGCGGTGGCGGGCTGATCTCGGGCTGCGCGACCGCTGCCAAGGGCTTGCGCCCCGAGATCGATGTCGTCGGGGTGCAGGCCGAGCTCTATCCCTCGATGTACGGCTTCCTCAACGGCGTCGAGCTGCCGTGCGAGGGCGATACGCTCGCGGAAGGGATCGCGGTCAAGCATCCCGGCAAGATCACGCGCGAGCTGGTCCGCGCGCTGATCGGGGACATATTGCTCGTCTCGGAGCGCGATCTGGAGAAGTCGGTCGCGCTGCTGCTCCAGATCGAGAAGACCGTGGTCGAGGGTGCGGGCGCGGCGGGGCTCGCGGCGTTGCTCGCGCATCCGCAGCGTTTCGCGGGGCGCAACATCGGCATCGTGCTGTGCGGCGGCAATATCGATACCCGCCTTCTGGCAAATGTGCTGCTGCGCGATCTGGCGCGCTCGGGACGGCTGGCGCGGCTGCGCATCCGCCTGCAGGATCGGCCCGGCGCGCTGTTCAACGTCGCGCGCGTGTTCGACGAGCAGAAGGTCAACATCATCGAGATCTACCACCAGCGCGTGTTCACGACGCTGCCCGCCAAGGGGCTGATCACCGACATCGAATGCGAGACGCGCGACGCGGCGCATCTCGACCGGCTGATGACGGCACTCGATGCGGCGGGATATGAGGCGAGCCGGGTGGAGCTGGCGTAACCGACAAATGACGGACCGCTGTGCTCCGGCGAAGGCCGGAGCGCTGGTTTTCGGGCGGTGCGGCATTTCACGGCGCTCCGGCCTGCGCCGGAGCACGGGCTCGGAAATTCGCGCCGACCAAATCGACTTATCCACAGCCCCGTCGCCCCCTCGCGCAACGACCCGTCGCGAAATGGGTCGTTAAGCTTGTTTTAACACTTCGCGCTCTTTCGCCCGCGCAACTCTTGGCTCATAAAGAAGTTGGCAACCATATTGGGCACGAGAGGACGGCAACGCCGGTGACTGCACCCTTCCGTTTTCCGCGATTCTTCGTGACCACACCCAGCCCGTGCCCCTATCTGCCGGGCAAGACCGAGCGTAAGGTCTTCACCGAGCTTTCGGGTCCGCACGCCGGCGAGCTCAACGATGCGCTGGGCCGGATCGGCTTCCGTCGGTCGCAATCGGTCGCCTATCGCCCGAGCTGCCAGAATTGCGCGGCGTGCGTCTCGATCCGCGTCGTCGCCGACGAGTTCAAGCCCAACACTTCGCAACGCCGGACGCTGCGTCGCCACGCCGATCTCGAGGTCAGCGCGTGCAAGCCCTGGACCACCGAGGAGCAGTTCCAGCTGCTGCGTCGCTATCTCGCCGCGCGGCACCCCGGCGGCGGCATGGCGGACATGGACGAGTTCGATTTCGCCGACATGGTCGAGCAGACGCCGGTCAAAAGCTTCGTCGTCGAATATCGCGAGCCCTCGGTGAACGATCGCCCCGGCAAGCTCGTCGCCGCCTGCCTCACCGACCAGCAGGGCGACGGGCTGTCGATGATCTACAGCTTCTTCGATCCCGACCATGCCGAGCGCGAGGGCCTCGGCACCTATGTGATCCTCGATCACATCCGGCGCGCGGCGGAAGCGAAGCTCGCCTATGTCTATCTCGGCTATTGGGTCGATGGCTCGGCGCGGATGCAGTATAAGACGCGCTTCCGCCCGGTCGAGCGGCTGACCGCGGCGGGCTGGCAGCGCTTCGATCCGCCCGAGCCCCAGCCGATGCCCGCCGAGCGCGCGCCGTTGCCCTCCAAGGAACGCCCGATCGCCTAAGTGCCGCGGCGAACACCGGATTGTCTCTTGTGCGCCGCAAAAAAGCCCGTCAGTCTGTCATTCGATCGACACGATGGATCGGAGAATGATGCACGGCAAGGCGTTCGACGAGGTATGGGGCGAGGGCGGCGGCGACACGCCGCGCGAAGGCTTCGAGGCGCTTGCGCGCTGGATCTCGGACACGCCCGCGCACGAACTTGATCGCCGCCAGCAGGCCGCCGAGGCCGCATTCCGCCAGCTCGGCATCACCTTCGCCGTCTATGGCGAGGACGAGGCTGCCGAGCGTATCATCCCGTTCGACATCGTCCCGCGCATCTTCTCCGCGTCCGAATGGAGCGGACTCAAGGCGGGGCTCGAACAACGCGTCGAGGCGATCAACGCCTTCCTCGCCGACATCTACGGACAGCGCAAAATCCTTGCCGACGGGATCATCCCCGCCGAGCTGGTGCTGACCAATCCGCAATTCCGCCCGCAGGTCGCAGGCGTCCGCCCGCCGCACGACGTTTATGCGCATATCTGCGGCATCGACATGGTGCGCACCGGCCCCACCGACTTCTTTGTGTTGGAGGACAATGCGCGGACCCCTTCCGGGGTCTCCTACATGCTTGAGAATCGCGAGGCGATGATCCGGCTGTGCCCCGAGATCTTCGAGATGTTCGCGGTCGAGCCCGTGGACGACTATACCGACCTGCTGCTCCAGACCTTGCGCTCGGTCGCACCGCATGGCCGGGGCCAGGAGCCGGTGTGCGTGCTGCTCACCCCCGGCCATTTCAACTCGGCCTTCTACGAGCACAGCTTTCTGGCAGACGCGATGGGGATCGAGCTGGTCGAGGCGGCCGATCTCGAGGTCGACGACGACATCGTCTGGATGCGGACGATCGACGGGCGGGTGAGGGTCGACGTGATCTACCGCCGGCTCGACGACGACTATCTCGATCCGCTGGTGTTCAAGCGCGATTCGATGCTCGGCGTGCCGGGGCTGATGGCGGCCTATCTGGCGGGCAACGTCACGCTCACCAACGCGCCCGGCACGGGGATCGCCGACGACAAGGCGATCTACAGCTACATGCCCGAGATCGTCCGCTATTATACCGGCAGCGACGCCAAGCTGCCCAATGTCGAGACCTTCCGCTGCCGCGAGGCCTCGCCGTTGCAATATACGCTCGACAATCTCGACAAGCTCGTCGTCAAGCTGGTCGACGGATCGGGCGGCTACGGGATGCTCGTCGGGCCGACCGCCTCCAAAGCCGAGATCGAGACGTTTCGCGCCGCGCTCGTCGCCGAGCCGCATCGCTATATCGCGCAGCCGACGCTGGCGCTCTCCACCGTGCCGACGCTGGTCGAGCAGGGCGTGGCACCGCGCCATGTCGATTTCCGCCCCTTCTGTCTGTCGGGTGCGAACGGCGTGAAGATCGTGCCCGGCGGGCTTACGCGCGTGGCGCTCCGCGAGGGCTCGCTGGTGGTCAATTCGAGCCAGGGCGGCGGCACCAAGGATAGCCTCATTTTGGCCGACCGTCCGCGCCGCCGCGCCAATACCACCCCCTCGATGCGCAGCGGAGCCGATTGATGCTGTCCCGCACTGCCGCCTCGCTCTACTGGCTCGGCCGCTATATCGAACGCGCCGAATTCACCGCGCGGCTGATCGAGGCCACGATGCGCCTCGATCTGCTGTCGGCGCGTCCGGCGGGCGAGGGCGCCTGGGAAAGCGCGCTCGCCGTCTCCACCGCCGAGGAGGGATTCTGGTTCACCGGCGAGCCCGTCACCCCCGAGGCGGTGACGCGCTATCTCGCGCTCGCGCTGGAAAACGGCAATTCGATCCGCTCGTGCCTCGACGCCGCGCGCAACAACGCCAAGTCGGTGCGCACCGCTTTGACGCGCGAGGCGTGGGAGGCGATCAACCGCGCCTGGCTGGGGGTGCGCGACTGCAAGGCGGCGGGCGGCACCGCGGCGGCGCTGGCGATGGTCGACAAGCTCAAGGCGGAAGCGCGCGGGTTCGAGGGCGCGCTGCACCGGATGCTGCGCAACGAGGCGAGCTTCTTCGTCCGTCTCGGCTCGGCGATCGAGCGCGCCGACAACACAGCGCGGCTGATCGACGTCAAATATCATCTGCTGCTCCCCGAGGGCGAAAAGGTCGGCGGCGCGATCGACCGCGACCAGTGGACCACGATCCTCCACACCGTCTCGGCGGTGACCGCCTATCGCTGGCTCTACCGCGAGGGGCTGCGGCCGGGGCGGGTGGTCGACCTGCTCGTGCTGCGCCCCGAGATGCCGCGCTCGATCGCGGCGTCGGCGGAGGAGGTGGTGCAGATGCTCACCGCGATCGGGCGCCGGCTAGGCCGGCAGGGCGAGGCCGACCGGATGGCGCGCGTGCGGCAACAGATGCTCGGGCGCTCGACCGTCAACGGCATCATCGCCGGCGGTCTGCACGAATATCTGCGCGGCTTCATCGCCGAGAACGCCCGGCTCGACCAGGCGATCTCGCAACAGTTCCGGTTCGCCTGATGCCGCGTACTTTCCCCTCCGCTGTGCTCCGGCGAAGGCCGGAGCGTTGTGCGGCAGGCGCAGCGTCCGGATATCCAGCGCTCCTGCCTTCGCAGGAGCACGAGCGAGTGGTGAAGAACTGATGCGGCTCTTCATCGAACATCGCACGCAATACCAGTTCTCGCGGCCCGCGAACCGGCTGGTGCAACTGCTGCGGATGACGCCGCCGAGCTTCGAGGGCCAGGCGGTGATCGACTGGCATGTCGAGGTCGATTGCGACGCGCGCATCCGCCGCAGCCGCGACGGCTATGGCAACGAGATCGGCATGCTCTATGTCGACGGCCCGATCGATCGGATCGCGCTCACCGTCGGCGGCGAGGTGCTGACCGAGGACAAGGCGGGCATGGTCGTCGGCGCGCCCGAGCCGCTGCCCGTCGAACTCTTCCTCCGCCAGACCGCGCAGACCAAGCCCGATGCGGCGATCGCCACCTTCGCGCACGACGTCGCCGAGAGCACCGTCGATCCGCTTTCGCGGCTTCATGCGCTGTGCGGCGGGATCAACCGCCACATCCGTTTCGACGTCGGCGACGCCAATCCCGATCGCGATGCGGGGCTCGCCTTCGCCGAGGGGCACGGCGTCTGCCAGGACCATGCGCATATCTTCATCGCGGCGGCGCGCGTGCTGGGGCATCCCGCGCGCTATGTGTCGGGGCATCTCTGGCGGTCTGACGGGCAGACCGTACAGCCCGCCGCCCACGCCTGGGCGGAAGCCCATGTCGAGGGCTATGGCTGGATCGGTTTCGACCCCGCCAACGGCATCTCGCCGACCGAGGCCTATGTCCGCGTCGCGATCGGGCTCGACTATCACGATGCCGCGCCGGTGGCGGGCGCGCGGATCGGCGGCGGCAGCGAGTCGATGCACGTCGAGGTCCAGGTGGCGCAGGCCGGCCAGACGCAGTAGGGCTGTCTCATGGTGAGGACGACGATACGGCAGCCGGGCGCGCGCGCATGACCTATTGCGTGGGCATGCTGGTGGACGCCGGGCTGGTGATGATCGCGGACACGCGGACCAATGCCGGCGTCGACGACATCTCGGTCTACCGCAAGCTGCATGTCCTCGCCGACGGGCCCGATCGGCTGGTCTATGCGGCGTCGTCGGGCAATCTCTCGATCACGCAGGCGGTGCTGGCGGGCTTGGCCGAGGGGCTGCCGTCGCGCGATACCGACGGTCCGCTACGCACCGTCGGCTCGATGCCGAGCATGTTCCGTGTGGCGCAGCTGGTCGGCGAGGCGGTGCATGCGTGCCGTGCCGAGGTGGCCGAGCTGCTCGAGGCGTCGCAGCTCTCGCCGTCCTGCTCGATGCTGGTCGGCGGGCGCGTCGGTGACGGCCCGCTGGCGCTGTACCGCATCTATTCGGAGGGCAATTTCATCGCGTGCATGCGCG
>Ga0302235_10002965_pt1 | contig 12043 bp, 11 predicted proteins | sample II_Palsa_N3_3_FD_193577 | JGI IMG/M metagenome (GOLD analysis project Ga0302235, IMG submission 193577) | Peat permafrost microbial communities from Stordalen Mire near Abisko, Sweden - II_Palsa_N3_3 | ecosystem: Environmental > Terrestrial > Soil > Palsa > Peat permafrost | place: Sweden... | reverse complement strand
CGGCCGGCGTCGACGATCCCGCCGTTGAGCGTGTCGACCTCGGTGCGGCGGTGGGCGGCGACGTCCTGGAGCATGCTGGGCCGGTGATCCGGGTTGACGCGCGCCGCCCGCTCGTTCAGGGCGGCCGGGTCCTCGTCGAGGGCGATCCCGAGTGCGTCGGCGACCGCCTTGGCCTCGTCGATCAGCGCGTCGACGAGCCGGCGCGTCGGGCCGTAGGCACACAGCTCGCCGTGCGTCAGCCCGCTCAGCGCGCACAGCGGGTTGGTGGATGCGTTGAAGATCACCTTCGTCCACTGCGCGCCGCGGACATCCCGCATCACCCGGGTCTCCATCCCGGCGCGCTCGAGCAGCTCTCCGAGGCGCTCGATCTCCGCCCAGCTCGCCGGCCGGGGCTCGAACGGCCCGATCCACGTCTGACCAGGGGCGTCTGCGTGGATCAGCCCCGGGCCGCTGACGGCGCCCGACACGAGCGTCACGCCGCGGATCACCCGCGAGACGTGCTCGGCGATCAGCTCCTCGTTGCCGATTCCGTTCTGCACGCTGCAGACGGCGGCATCCGCGAGCACGCCCGCCGTTGCCGCGATCGCCGCGTCGGTGACCGTGCCCTTGGTCGCGACGATCCCGAGCGAGCACGGAGGGATCTCGGCCGGATCGCTGCGCGCGTGGATCCGTGCGGTCAGCTCGAGCCTTCCCGTGATCCTGAGGCCGTCGCGATTGATCGCCGCGACGTGCTCGGCGGAGGCGTCGTACGCCCACACCTCGAGCTCGGGCAGCGCCGCGAGCTGTCCCCCGAACAGCCCGCCGATCGCACCCGCACCGACGATGCAGACCCGCTCGACCCCGCCCGAGCTCACGCCGGCCTGGCCTCGAGGCTCGCGAGCGCGACCCGCTCGCACACCTCGGGCGCCGGTCCGGCGATCCCAAGCCCGCCGACGACCCGTCCGCCGTCGCTGACCGGCCTTCCCCCGGGCGCCGCGAGGATCGCGAACGGCAGCGCCCGCGCGAGCTCGGCGCGCGTCGCGGCGTCGACGAAGCGCTCGGCGACCGCGTGGCTCGGAAGCTGGAAGCTCGCCGCGGTCGCGGCGAGCGCCTCGGCCAGCTGGATCGACGCGGTCGGCGCGCCGTCCATCCGATCCTGCTGGATCGGGTCGCCGCGTTCGTCGACGATTGCGACCGACACGCTCAGGCCCCGCCCCTGCGCCTCGGCGATCGCCCGGTCGGCGAGTGCGACCGCCCACCGGTGCTCGGACTGGTTCTGTGCCGGTGACGCCGGCGCCATTCCGGTACCGGCCGCCGGGTCGAGATCTCCGGGCCACGCGCCGTAGGCGCCGATCCAGCGCTCGAGGTCGTCGCCGTGCTGCCCCTCGTACGGGATCCCGAGCGCGTAATGGACGAGCAGGTCCTCGCCGTTGGCCGGCCTGGCGTCAGCGATCAGCTTCAGCGGATCCGACCCCGGATAGCCGACGAACGGGCCGATTCCGGCGCCCGATGCGGCGAGGCCGGCGATCACCGGACCGCCGGCGCGCCCCTCGGCGCGAATCGGCATCCCGCCCGCGCCCGGGAACGCCGCCTCCGGCGACAGCGTCGAGAAGCCGGCAACCATCGGCGGGGCGATCACCCCCAGCCGGTGCAGGTGCTCGACGCTCGGGATCTGTTGGGTCGCGGCGATCCACGCCTTCGACTTCGCCCGGGCCATCCCGCCGGCGCCGCCGTGATCCATCCGCGAGGCGGACACGAGCGCACCGGTCGCGCCGATCACGGCAACCGCGCCGCGCATGCCGATCTCCTCCGCCTTGTCGATTGCGCGCTCGATCAGCGCACGGGCCTCGAGCAGCGGCATGTCGGTCGTGTGGCCCATGACGTCGCGGCGATAACTCTACACAGAACTAAGAACTGTATGCACTATCGTCCACACTCGATGTCAGGCGAGCACTGGGGGCGCCGGCCCCGCGACTGGGCCAATCTGGCCGAGCCCTCGAACGAGCCGCTGTTCGCCGAGGTGCTGAACGCGCTCGGTGCCGGCGCCGGCGTCCGCTTGCTCGACATCGGCTGTGGCTCAGGCTACGCCGCCCGGATGGCCGCCGCCCTCGGCGCGAGGGTCGCCGGCATCGACATCACGCCGGAGCTGCTCGCGATCGCGCGCAAGCGGGTCCCGGCGGCCGAATTCGTCGAGGGCGGGATGGACGAGCTGCCCTTCCCCGATGGCACATTCGATGCCGCCGTCGGCTTCAACGCCTTCCAGTTCGCCGACGATCCGGGGCGGGCCGTCACCGAGGCGGCCCGCGTCGTCCGGCGCGGCGGCCTCGTCGCCGCGACGACGTTCGCCGAGCCCGAGCGCAACGAGTCGACCGCGCTGCACCTCGCGCTCGAGCCGCTGCGCCCAGCGCCCGGCGGGACCGGCCGGGCCGGACGGGCAGGCCGGTCCACCACCCACGCGCCGTACGCTCTATCGGACCCGGGCGGCCTCGAGCGGCTGCTGGCCGGCGCCGGGCTCGAGCCGGTCTCGAGCGGCGAGGTCCCGCTGGTCTGGGCCCACGCCAACGCCGAGGACGCCATCCGCGCGGTGCTCGCCTCGGGTGGCGGCGCGCTCGCGATCGAACACTCGGGCGAAGGGGCCGCCCACCGCGCACTGAGCGACGCCGTCGTCCCCTTTACCCGCGCCGACGGCACCGTCTCGATGCGCAACGTGTTCCGCTACGCGGTCGCGCGACGCCCGGATCGGGAGGCTCGGCACGGTTAAAAATCGACCGCATGAGCGGGTATCCGCGGCCGGGTGCGCAAGCGGTACGCGTATATGTCCAAAATCGACCCCGCGCACGTCGCCGCGTCGGCTGGAGTGCGATTTTGCACCCGATCAGGTGGGGGCGCCGCTCGCCGGCCGGCCAGCGCTCGCCTCGCCCGGGGCGAGGCGCCGGTCGAACGTGGCATAGCGCTTGGCCAGCCGGTCGATCTCCGCCGCCCGGGCGCCCTGCGCCGCACCGGTGTCCATCACCTCGGCGAAGTGGGCCCGCTTCTCGTCCATCGTCAGGATCGAGCGCGCCAGCCGCTCCGGGTCGTCGAAGCGGACTTCGACCCGCCCGCCGCCGTCGCCGACGAAAACTAGCCGGCCGCCGGCGCCGCAGGTGGCGCACTCCACCGCGCCCCCGTCGCCAGGCAGCACATCGATCACCGACAGGTGACAGAGCGGGCACAGGCCCGCCTCGCCCCGGTACTCGACCGACGCGAACGGTCGTCCGAGCTGGCTGGAGACCGACCGCCCGACCCGCGCCGCGCCCGCCAGCGCCGCCTCGTCGAGCACGACCGCCCGTGGCATCCCCGCGCCGCCGACGAGCAGCTGGTCGGCAACCGCGATCTGGGCCGAGAACATCATCTGCTGCATGAGCGGCAGCGCCAGCGTCTTCCACTGCGAGCTCAGCGCGCCGCCGACCGCGATCAGCCCCGAGACGCGCGGCCGGAACACGCGCTCGTCGTAGGGGAACGCGACCGGCGGCGTCTCGCCCGACTCGAGCAACCGCCGGTAGTTCTCGGCGAACGCGACATCCGCCGCCGGGCCCGACAGCCGATCGGCGACGAGCTTGAGCTTGCCGGTGATCGTGCGCGAGTAGATCGGCGAGGACACGATCAGCCCGTCCGACTCCATCAGCTGGTCCCACAGCCACGGCCCGTCGTCGTCGCCCGCGGGCCCCCCCGGCGCCACCGGGCGCAGCGGCAGCGCGAGCTCGTCGAGCCTGACGAGCGCCACCTCGGCGCCCTCGCCCGCCGCCGCCTCCAGGGCGACCTGCAAGAGAATCTCCGCGCTGCCGGCGGGATTGCCGGCGCCGAGCCCCAGGATCCTCATACCGGCACCTCGTCCTCCGGCCGGCGCAGCCCGCCACCGCCGAAGTTGCCGTGGTCGGACGCGAGCTCCATCAGCGGGTAGGTCGCCGCGCGCATGTCATCCTCGAATGCGGCGATCGCTTCGAGCAGCGCCAGCTCCCCGCGATCGGCCGCCAAGAGCGCGTCTCGCAGCACGGCGGCGTTGCGCATCGCCATGTTGGCGCCCTTGCCGAGCGTCGGCAGCATCGCGCAGATGGCGTCGCCGGCAAGCGTGACGCGGGAGGTCTCCCACGGCGGCGCCGGGTCGAGCCGGCGGAACGGGTGGACGAACAGCGTCGCCGGGTCGATCCGCTCGACCAGCCCGCGGATCGCCGGATGCCATTCGGCGACACCGGCGCGCATCGCGGCGTGCAGATCGCGCTGGGTCGTGTCCGTCCACGCGGCCGGCTCGGGGATCACCGTGTCCGGCGTGACCCCGCCGGACAGCATCATGTAGGCGGACGCGACCTCCGGCCCGTCGCGCCGGGGCACGCACTGACCAAGCGACAGCATCACGCCGCGGTCGTCGCGCGCGATCACGAAGTGGCTGAACAGGATCTCGGGCAGCTCCGCGAGGATCTCGTCTGTCAGCGGCGAGCGGCCGAACATGCCGAGCGCCCCCACCGGAGCGGGAATGATCGCGACGTCAGGGAGCAGCTGGCGCCGGACCGGCGATCCGACGCCGTCGGCGCCGACGAGCACGTCACCCGCGAACTCGCGTCCGCAAGCGAGCCGCACGACGACGGCGTCCGCGTCTGCGGTGAAGCCCTCGACCGGCGCGTCGTAGCGGATCACCTCGTCCAGGCCCGAGACGAGGATCCGGCGGAGCGTGTGCCGGTCGATCGCCGTGTGCATCGGCTCGGTCTCGTTGGGGGGCCCGATGTGCGGCATGCTCGACAGCTCGCGACCCTGGCTGTCGATCACGACCGCCAGGTTGGGGCGGCCAGGGGTGCGCAGCGAGGCGTCGACGTAGCGCTGGTAGAGCTCGGGCGGGAGGCACCGCTCGAGCGCGCCGCCGCCGTCGGCGTCGAGCGTCAGCCGGTATCCGGCGGGCGGAGCGTCGCGCGGCGCCCGCTCGAACACCTCACACTCGACCCCGGCGCCAAGCAGGCCGTGCGCGAGCGTCAGCCCGGCGATCCCGCCGCCGGCGATCAGGACCTTCATCTCCAGAGCCTCCGCGCCTCAGCCGACGAATTTGACGTCGACCGCGGCGGCGGCTGACTCGAGGCGGTCATGGTCGACCGGGGTAGCCCGCTCGGGGAAGATCCGCTGCTCGGCGACCGCGCCTGCGAGCTCGTAGAGCCGCTCGGGGCCGGCCGGCCCGACCATGCTGACGAACCGGGTCAGGTGCGACTCCATCGCGTAGGAGTGCTCGACCCCGGACGGGATGCTGACGAAGTCCCCCCGGGTCAGCAGGTGCTCCTCGCCATCCAACGCCACTCTCAGCCGCCCCTCCAGGCAATAGATCCCCTCGTGCGTGCGATCGTGCACGTGGGCGGGCGTCGGCTCGCCCTTCGGGCCCTCGATCACGACCATCCCGAGCGCACCGCCGGACTCGGCGCCGGTCATCACCTGGAAGCAGACCTGCCCGAACAGGACGTGCCGCGGACCTTCCCCGGCCCGCAGGAAGTACGGCTCGAGCGCGCCCGGGAGCGCGTCATCGGGGCCGCTGCCGGCGTCGGCATACGGCGCCTCGGGGAGGTACTTCATCCCGAACTTCGCCTCGGCCGCGCCGAACTTCTCGAACGGCGGCGGGCTCGGATCGAGGAGCGGGTAGGCGGGCCCGGCGTACGGCGACCCGGTGAGGTCGAAGAAGCGCTCCCAGCCGGCCGGCGCGATCGGCCCCACGAACTGGCTGTAGTGACCGTGGAACTGGTAGGCGTGGACGACGCCGGGCGGCACCGAGGCGACGTCGCCGGGGTACAGGATGCGGCTTTCGCCGCCTGCCCACACCTGGATCCGGCCGCGCACGCACAGGAAGTAGTCGTGCTCCTGCTCGTGGTAGTGCAGCGGGATCGGTCGGTCGGCCGGGCCGAGGGCACTCATCACCGACAGCCGCCCGGCGGTCTCCTCCTTGCCCGCGAGCGTGCGCCCCACCTGACCGAGCAGCAGATGCGCCCGTCCGTCGCCGTCGGCGAGGTAGTACGGAACGGTGGTTCCCGGAAGCTCGCGCACGGGCGCGGGCGAATCAACTCGGTTGGTCATGCGTCGCTCTCCTCAGGTCGGATCCAGGCAGCATTGTATACAGGTTGCAATACTGCGCACATGACCAGAGTCGCTGTGATCACTGGAGGCGCAGGGGCGATCGGCTCGGCGATCGTGAGCGCGCTGGGCGCCGTGGGGCACGAGACGGTGGTGCTCGACCGGGAGGGCGGGATTCCCGTTGACCTCGCTCGCCAATGCGAGGTCAACGCTGCAGCGGCGACGCTGCTCGCCCGGCACGGGCGCTGCGACGTGCTCGTCCACGCGGCCGCGTGCTTCGACCAGGCGACGCTGGCCGACGTCGACCTCGACACCTGGCGACGCGTTCAGGCTGTCAACGTCGAGGCGGCGCTCTGGCTGTGCCAGGCGCTCGTGCCCGGGATGGCCGCCCGCGGCTTTGGGCGGATCGTGTTCATCACCTCGGACACGGTCTGGGACCCTCCGGCGCCCGAACTCCTCCCGTACGTGGCGAGCAAGGCCGCGCTCGAGGGCGTCGCCCGCTCGCTCGCACGTTCGCTCGGCGCTGGCGGAATCACCGTCAACTGCGTGGAGCCGGGGCTGACGCGGACGCCGGCGGCCGAGGCGGGGATCCCGGCCGAGGCGTTCGAGGCGGTGCGGGCGCGCCAGGCGTTACCCCGCTCGCTCGTGCCCGAGGACGTGGCGGGCATCGTCGCGTTCCTCGCCTCGGACGCGTCCGGCGCGCTCACCGGCCAGACGCTGTGCGCCGATGGGGGCTTGGTCCTTCGCTGAGACCTGGGTCGACGCGCCTAATGGGCGCTATAGCGCCCATTAGGCGCGTCGTTCATTCGCCGACCAGCAGGTAGCTGTGGAAGCGGCCTTCGGGGTCATACGTCGCGCGCAACTCCTCTAGGCGGCGCTCGTTCGCTGGCGAGAGGAAGCGCGCCAGGCGCTCGTGCAGGTTCTCGTCGGCGAGCTGGATCCCCTCTGACAGGGGCTCCATCCGCCGCATATGGCCGGTCGGCCAGTCGATGAAGCGCCGGTCCTGCGCCGGATCGTGCCAGCCGGCGAAGGCCGCGAGGTAGAGGTCGCCCTGAACCGAGATGGCGGCGTCGGCGAACTCCTGACGGCGCCACGGGTACCAGAAGACATGCGATTCGGGGGTCGGCACGTCGAGGAACAGCTGCTTCGCCGGCTCGATCAGCGCATCGGCGCTCGCATTGGTCCACATGCCGTCGGCGGACCAGCGCACGCCCTCGGGCTCGACCGCGTCGGGACCGTCGTAGAGCTCGACGAACGACACCTGCCGCGGCTCCTCGGCGTACAGCGCCTTGCCTCGACCCGGGCACTCATCGAGGCGCGCGAGCGCGGCACGCGCCTGCGCATCATCGAACATCAGCGCCTGGCACATGATCATCAACGCGGTCCCGTCGTGGACCGTGCGCCCATCGGGCAGCGTCGGCGTCGTTCCCATGATCGCGAACTCGAACTCCGGCTCGACCGTCGGCTCGAACTCGAGCGCCCACCGGAGCACCTCGTCGATGTCGTCGAGCGAGTAGACGTCGGTGCGCGTGTATGTCGCGGTCGGGCGAGGATGGCAGCGGACGTAGAAGCGCGTGACGATCCCGAAGTAACCGGCGCCGGCGCCGCGCGCCGCCCACAGATAGTCGGCGTTCTGCTCGGCGTCGGCGTGGATCAGCTCGCCCTCGGCGGTGACCACATCGACGCCGACGATGCTCAAGCATGCCGGCCCGAGCGCACGACTGTTCCAGCCCCAGCCGCCCTGTAGCAGGAAGCCGCCGAGGCCGACGGTCGGGCAGTGGCCCGAGGGGAAGAACAACTCGTGCTCGGCGAGCATCTGGTTGAGGTCGCGTCCCTTGACGCCCGGTTGCACCGCCGCGATCCCGCGCGTGGCGTCGAACGAGATCCCGGTCAGCCGCGAGAGGTCGACGAGGACGCCCGAGCGGATCGCCGACGCCGTCCAGCTGTGCCCGCCGGCACGAGCCTTGACCTTGAGCCCGCGCTCACGGGCCAGCTTCACGGCCCGGACGACGTCATCCTCGCTCGTGGCCCGGACGATCACGTCGGGGTAGCGCGCTGGCTTGCGGGCGTTCCACGAAGCCTCGCGCCGTGACTCCTCGTAGCCGCTCTCGCCGCGCTCGAGCACCTCTCCGTCGAACACCGACTCTCCTCTCAAAGCTGCATACAGAACGACCTCTAGTGTACAGTAATAGAAAGTGCCCGCACACCCCGGGATCCATCACATCGGCTACGGCGTCGAGGATCTGCGTTCCGGGGTCGAGCGATTCGCCGCATCGTTCGGCGCGGGGCCGTTCTTCGCGATGGAGCACCTCGAGTTCGACGAGGTCACGTTCCGCGGTGCGCCCGCGATCTACGACCACTCCTCGGCATTCGGCGCCTGGGGCGAGCTGATCGTCGAGCTGACCCAGGTGCACGACGCCCAACCCGACGGCCTGCGCGAGGCGCTGGTCGCGCCCGGCGACGGCGTCGGCCACGTTGCGTGGCTCACCGACTCGCTCGCGGAGGAGACCGAGCGCCTCCAGCAGCTCGGGCTGACGCCGTTCCACACCGGGCGGGCGGGCCCGGCGTCCGCCGTCTGGTTCGACGGCGGCGCCACCTTCGGCCACCCGGTCGAGGTGCTCCAGCGCCGCGACGAGCTGCTCGGCTTCTACGCGATGGTCCGGCGGGCCGCCGACCTTTGGGATGGCTCCGAGCCGCTGCGGATCATGACGGGGCCGCCCGAATGAACGCGCTCCCGGACGAGGTCGACGTGCTCGTGGTCGGATTCGGTGCGGCGGGTGCCGCGGCCGCGATCACCGCGCACGACGCCGGCGCATCGGTCGCCGTCGTCGAGAAGTGGCACGCCGGCGGCGGCAACTGCGTGCACTCAGGCGGCTTCATCTTCACGGTCGACGGCCCGCGGGCCGTCGACCACCTCGACGCGCTCTGCTTCGGAAAGACCGACCTCGCTGTGCTCGAGGCATTCGCCGCGCGCCTGCCCGAGGTTCCTGGTTGGATCGCCGCGCTCGGCGGCGAGACGGCGGCGCGCGACCCCGGCGCGTTCGCGGGGATGCTGCCGTCGTGGCCGCACTTCCCGGGCGCCGGGCACGTCTCCTACCGGCAATTCGTCCCGCCCGACGGCGAGCGCCCCGGGGTCGGCCTGTGGCGGACGCTCGAGGCAGCGGTTCGCGAGCGCGGCGTTCCGGTCGCGCTCGAGACCCGGGTCGTCGAGCTGATCACCGAAGACGGCGCCACCACGGGCGCCGTCGTGGAACACGTAGCCGAGCGCGGCCCGATCCGAGCGCGGCGCGGCGTCGTCCTCGCGAGCGGCGGATTCGAGTTCGACGCCGAGCTCGTCGACACCTACCTGCCGTTGCCGCTGGTCGGCGTCGGGCATCCGGGTAACACGGGCGACACGATCCGCCTCGCGTGCGGCGCCGGCGCGTCGCTCTGGCACATGGGCGCGTTCTTCGGATGGCTCGCGTTCGTCGCCGCGGAGCACCCGGCTGGGTTCACGCTCGACGTGCACGCGCCGAGCTTCGTCTGCATCGACGGCGACGGCAGGCGGTTCGCCGACGAGACCGGCTGGGAGGTCCACGACAAGGTGCGGTCGCTGACCGCCTACCTGCCACGGCGGCGAAACCGGCCGCGGATGCCGGGGTTCATCGTGTTCGACGAGGCGGCGCGGCGCGCGGGGCCGCTGCACGGGATCGTCGGGACCCCGAACGACTACGCGTGGAGCACCGACAACTCGGCCGAGCTCACGGCCGGGTGGATCGTGCGGGGCGAGTCGGGTGGCGAGCTCGCGACCGCGATCGGTGTGCAGGAGAGCGTGCTGGAGGCGACGCTCGCCGAGTACGCGGGTGCGGTCAGCGCCGGCCGCGACGACCTGTTCGGGCGCGCGCCTGAGACGCTCGCGCCGCTGACGGCGCCCCTGTATGCGATCCGCTTCACCCCTGGTGTCGCGACCGCGTCGGGCGGACCGCGACGGGACGCGCACGCTCGTGTGCTGGCGACGGGCGGCGAGCCGATCGCCGGGCTGTACGCTGCCGGCGCTGCCGGGTCGATCTGGGGACATCTGACCGAGCACGGTGGCGGATTGACCGATGCGATCGTGTTCGGGCGGATCGCCGGCGCGCATGCCGCGGCCGCCACTGACCGCTGAGGAGTCGGGGGACTTAGGCCGTGCGACCCGGGTCGACGGGTTCGTGCGGATCGTCCGAGGGCACCAGCACGAAGTCGCTCTCGAGCGACCACCAGACCCCGTCGATGCCGGCCGGCTTCTCCGGGTCCTCGGCGGCGCGTGCCACGAACTCGCGGAGCAACGACGGCTTGACCGCGAACACCGCGTCTGACTCGATATAGCTGCTGCGCGCGTCGAACAGGTGCGTCGTCAGCGACCGGTGGCCTGGCGCGCGGACGATCACGTGGATGTGCGCGGGGCGCCACGGGTGGCGCCCGGTCGACGCCAGCATCCGCCCCACCGGCCCATCGTGTGGGATCGGATACGGCGTCGGCCGGACCGCGACGAACCCATAGCTTCCGTCCGCGCGCGTCCGGAAGCGCCCGCGCAGGTGCCCCTCGGGCGCTTCTGGATCCTGCACCGCGTACAGCTCGTTGTCGCCGTTCTGCCAGACGTCGAGCTCGGCGTCCTCGAGTGGCGCCCCGTCAAGCGACCGCACGCGGCCGAACACCCACGCCGCCTCGCCCGCGGGGATCTCGTCAAGGCGCTCGCGATACTCGCGGAGCGGCGAGCGCGGGACGTAGAACGGACCGAGCACGGTCGACTCGGTCGCCGGTACTGGCGTCTGATGCCCGAGCGCGTCGACGAGCATCGAGATCCCGAGCGCGTCGCTCCAGAGGATCCACTCCTGACGCCGCTCGTCGGTGATGTGGCCCGTCGCGGTGAGCGCGTCGATCGCCGTCCGCCACTCCTGCTCGGTGAGCCCCACCTCCTTGACGAACGCGTGCAGGTGCGACGCCAGCGACTCCATGATCGTTTGGAGCCGTTCGTCCGGGCAGCGCGTAAAGCTGTCGATCACGGCGCCGGTGATGTCGTCCGGGCTGGTGCGCTCGCTCATCGGCCTTCGAAGCCTAGTCCGTTCCCCGCCATTCCTACACGGCTCTTAGACGCCGCCCGTGAGTCGAGGCGAGCCACCGCGTCTCACTTGTAACCGATCAAAGGAGGACCTCATGATGAGGCTCAACCGACAGGCACTTGCAGCGGCGGCGACGGTGGCCGTGATGGCCGGCGGAGGCGGAGTCGCGTACGCGGCGACGTGCCCCGGGATGAGTGGTTCCGGGAGCACGGCGCCGTCTACCGCGCCGACGTCCACGACCGGCACGTCCACGACCGGCACGTCCACGACCGGCACGACGACGACCGGCACCACGTCTGGGACCACACGTCACATCACCCGCCACGCCACGCGGCACACTACGCGCAGCTAGCGATCGACCGGTTGGGAGGGGCTCCTCCCGCCCCTCCCAACCCGTTCTTGCCATCTCGATGTCCCGCCCTCACGACAAGCTCCTGACCCTCACGAAGCTCCTTGCCGGCGCCCTGGTCGCCGGCGGCGTCGCGCTGCTCTGCTGCCTTCCCGCCGCGACCGGGGCGACCGCGTCGCCGGTCGCCGCGGTCAAGGTGATCGCCTCAGGACTCGACCAGCCGAAGAAGGTCAGCTTGACCGCCGATGGCGACCTGCTCGTAGCCCTGTCGGGCGACGGCGCGGCACCGCGGACGTGCACCGACGGAGACCAGGTGTCATGCACGGATCGGTCCGGCGCGATCGACGAGTTGAGCCCCAACGGGCACGTGTCGACGCTTCTGCGCGGCCTCTCCTCCGTGTCCTCGGGCGGCAGCGACGGCCAGGCGACCGGGCCCGCGCAAGCGCTCGCCGCCGGCAACTCCCTTCAGGTCCTGTTCCAGGGCAGCGTGATCGACCCCAAGACCGGCCGGCAGGTGTATGGCTCGGCGGGTAGCCAGCTCGAGAAGCTCATCCGCTTC
>Ga0302235_10002963_pt1 | contig 12046 bp, 12 predicted proteins | sample II_Palsa_N3_3_FD_193577 | JGI IMG/M metagenome (GOLD analysis project Ga0302235, IMG submission 193577) | Peat permafrost microbial communities from Stordalen Mire near Abisko, Sweden - II_Palsa_N3_3 | ecosystem: Environmental > Terrestrial > Soil > Palsa > Peat permafrost | place: Sweden... | reverse complement strand
GGGCGGCCGGTGACGCTGCGCAAGCCGCCACGGCCTTGCTCGATTTCGTCAAGACCAATGAGGCTGCGCTCCGGACCCACATGCCGGAGAACGCCGAGTTCCGTGCATGGGCGCGCAACATTTCGGACTGGCTGTACAGCACCGATCACATCACTGTTGGCTACGGCTTGCAGTATGACGGTGTCGATATCGAGCAGTTGTCACCCGGCACACGCGGCATCGTCTTGCTGCTGCTGTACTTGGCCATCGACGCGGAAGATGACCGACCACTGATCATCGATCAGCCCGAAGAGAACTTGGACCCTCAGTCCATATATCAAGAACTGGTGCATCGTTTCCGCGACGCCAAGAAGCGGCGCCAGATCGTCATCGTGACGCACAATGCCAACTTGGTGGTGAACACCGATGCGGATCAGGTGATCGTGGCGCAGTGTGGGCCGCACAGGCCCGGCCAGTTGCCGCTCATTACATACGAGAGCGGCAGTCTCGAAAACCCGTTCATCCGGCAACACGTGTGCGACATCCTCGAAGGTGGAGAACGTGCCTTCAAGGAGCGCGCCAAGCGCTTACGAGTGACCATTTGATCAGCGAGAACACGGATGCCAAGTGTCCCGCGCTCGGTCGCGAGGCTGCGGGTGTGCAGATACAAGCTTCGCGGTCTTCCGCCGGTTACGGCTTTGCTGGCTTCAACGCAAGGGTCGTTTGCCCTCCCCTCTTGAACATCCGATCGCCGGCCATGAATGCTTCCAACATATGAGGAATCAACGTGGTCGCATCGACCGCTTCGCCGTATGCTTGCGCATGCAGAGCCGCGTAGCGGTCGAGGTCGGCCTTCAGCGCGACTGGACACGCGAAGGTCAGCTTGACGCTCTCGGTCTTGGGCAACGGCCCCAGTCGTAGCTTGCGCGTCGCACTCATTGCGAAGTCCCCCGATTGAAGAACAGCGGCTGGTACGGCCGCAGCACCAGATCGCGGTTGACGATGATGCTGACTGGCAGGCCCGGCCGCTCGGTCAGCGTCGGCTGGATGTTGAGGTTGCGGCGCGTGAATTCCTGGCCGACCTGATTGGCCGTGTCCTGTGAGCTATCCCGTAACGCGATGACGGTATTGCCATTGACGTTCCCCTGATTGGAGACGGCCAGCTCGGAACCCACACCCAGCACGGTGGACAGTGCTGCGCCAGCCAGGATGCGTCCCCAATGCCAATCAACACCATCCTCCAGGCCGGCATATCCAGCCGGATCGGCACCAGCCAGATTGTCCAGCGTGAGCGAGGACGTGTCCGGCAGGATGATGCGATTCCAGACGACTTGAACTCGGCTCTGCCCGTAGGCGACCTGGCTGTTGTATTTACCAAAGATGCGCGAGCCCTGCGGAATCAGCAGATAGCGGCCGGTCGCCGTGTCATAGACCGGCGACGTGACTGTGCCGATCACGTCGCCCGGCAAATCCGACTTGATGCCCGTCACCAGCGCCGCCGCGATCACGGTTCCGGCCATGACCTGATACGGCGAGGCCGGCATTTGCAGGTTGCCGGAATTACGGATTTCCGTGGTTCCGGCTTTCTGGAACGCCTCTTTCTGGTCTTGCCGGTTCTGCACGGCGGTCGGGTCTGCAGGCTGGGCCGCCGTCGAGGCCGGGCCGGCGGCCTGTGGATCGAAGCCTGCCAAGCCGGACGTAGGCGCGGCCGAAGCGGTTTGCGTGGGCGCAGCGGTGGCGGCACGCTGCGGGTTGCTGGAACGGAAGAACACCGATGAACCCGCCGCCGCTTCGGCCTCCTTGCGCATCGCATCACGCTCGGCCGCCGCCGCGTCCTGGCCCGGCGGCGCATAGTTGGCTACCGTCGGCTGCTGCGACTGGACGATGGCTGGCCCGAGGTCACCTGGCAGCGGCGGCCCCAGCTCCGGCACTTTCGCTGGCAACGGCGGCGGCAGCTTCGAGTAGTCGGCGGGAAGCTGGTCGAGTTCTTCGGACTTCGACACGCGATCCACGTTGTAAAGCTCGGTCGCATCGTTGTTGCCGCGCGAGTGCTTCGGCTGCAACGACCACATCGTTGCGCCCAGCACGGCGACGCCGAGGACACCGGCCAGCAGCGCGAGCGTGCGGCGGTTGAGGCGCGTCACCGGGCGCGGCTGCGCCCGCAGCGTCACGTTCTCCGGCGCGACCTTTGGCGCGGCGTCGGGAATCGGCACGTCCGGGGTTTCGTCCTGGCTCATGGTCAGTTCCCCCGCGCGCCATCCGTGCGCTCGATGCGCACCACTTCGCCCTTGTCGCCGCCGAGGCGCAGTTCGGCCGCGCCGAACAGCCGATCGACGATGTAATAAGGCGAACGGAAGCGGTAGTTCACCAGTTGCCCGTCACCCTGGGCGCCGATGACGAACAGCGGCGGCAGCTCGCCTTGCGCAATGCCCGGCGGAAACTGGATATAAACCTTCTCGCCGTCGTCGAAAGCGCGCAGCGGCTTCCACGGCGGATTGCTGCCGCTGACCGCATAGCGGAAGCGGATCTTCTCCAGCGACAGGCCGGTATCCACCGGCGTCGCTGCCTGCGCGGCATGATCTTGCCGCTGCAACGCGAGCATCTGGTCTTTCGGGTACTCCCACGACACCGACGCCATCCATGCCTTGTCGGTCGAGGTCAGCTCGATCAGATAGGTGCGCCGGCTCGTGGTGATGACCAGATTGGTTTTCAGGCTCGAACGAATGGGCTTTACCAGCACGCTCACGCGCAGATCGTTGCCGGCGCCGCTGGACGTGTCACCGACGATCCAGCGCACGGTGTCGCCGGCGGCGACCGTCACCAGTTCCTCGCCGGGCTGGAGCGAAATCACGGTGACGCGCCCCGGCGCGGCATAGACCTGATACAGCGCGCCATCGGTGAAAGGCCACACCTGAATCGCGTTGACATAGCCCTCGCGCGTGGGCGCCATGCGCGCCTCGGCGTTGGCGCGCGACACGCGCACGGTTTCGTCGGCCGGCTCCGGCACAGGCTTGGAATCGTCCGCCTCCGGCAGAGGCTTCATCTGCGCCGGCATCGGCAGCACCTTCGGCACCTCCACCACTTCGACCGGCTTGGGCGGTTCGGGCAGCACGTGCGCCTGTACCGGCTCGTCGAGCGAGATATGCGGCGACGGCTTGCCCTGCGAGGCGCAGCCCAGTAATGACGATGTGGCCGCTACGGTCAGCACGAAAGCGTAAAAGCGGAAAGACAGGTTCATGGCTTGGCTCCTTCGGACGCATCGAGTTCGCGGCTCCACGACAGGCCGTTGACGTAGATGCCGAGCGGGTTCTTGCGCAGGCGTTGCTCGGTGCGCGGGGTTTGCAGGACGATGGACACCACGGCGTTCCAGCGTTCCGTGCTGGTGGGTGCGCCGTTGACAAAACGCTGCTCCGTCCACCGGACGTTGAACGATGAATCACTGGCGCGCGTGACGCTGGTAATCTGCACCGTCACCGACTCCTTGCCGACTCGGGCGAAAGGATCGTTCTTGCTGGCGTAGTCGTTGAGCACGGCTGCGCCGTGGTCGGTGGTGTAGTCGTAGGCGTTGAGCCAGTTCTGCCGCACCACGATCGGGTCGATGGAGAGCGAGCGAACCAGCGTGATGAAGCTCGCCAGGTGGTAAGCGATTTGCGCATCGGCGGGCCGGTATGGCGTGGCGGCTTCGCCGACTGCGCGCACCTGGCCGGCTTTGTCCACCTCCACCACGTAGGGCGTGACGATGGATTGCGCCGAACGCCAGACCAGGCCGCCAGCCATCAGCAGCGCGAGTGCCAGACAACCGAAGGCCATCAGCCGCCAGTTCTTCGCCTGCACGCGGGCCGAGCCGATGCGCTCGTCCCACACCTGCGCGGCGGCTTGATACGGGGTGGCAGGCTGCGGCGTATCGGCGTAGCGCACCTGCGGTCGCTTGAATCGCATGGCTAGTTCTCCTCAAGAATCGCTCATTCGTCTGATTGGCCCAGGCTTGGGCCTTGTGCTGAACCGCCGCCATCCCCGCCGCGCAGCGTGTGTGCGGCGGTGGTCGCGGCATGGCTGATCTGCTGGCGCCGATGCAGCCGCTTGGCCCATGCAGGCTGTGACTGGTCGGTGGTGTTGGCTTCACCGGATGCGGTAGTACCGGGCGCTGCACCGCCGCTACCGGATGCGGCGGTGCTCGCGCCGTCCGAACGGAAAGCGGCGGCGGCGCGTTGCCCGAACGAACGCGCCCCGGCAGCGGCCTTCTGGCCAACCGCCTGCGCGCCGGTCTTGGCGACGTTGCCCAGGCCTGCCATCGCGCCTTTCGCGCCGCCACCGGCTGCGGCAGAACCGGCCTGGAACGCTGAACCGGCACTGCCCGCCGTGGACGCCGCCATGCGTGCACCCTTGCCGAGCGCGCTGGCGGCCGCTGGCGCCATACGCGCCCCGGCGACCACTGCACCACCAACGCCAGTCGCGGCAGCGCCGACCGCGACAGCGGTGCCGGCTGCGCCCAGTGCCGCGCCAGCCATCGCGCCCGCGCCGAGCTGCGGCGCGCCGGACACGAGGCCAGTGGCGATGCCCGGCCCGTAAATGCCGAGCGCGAGCAACGCGAGCGATGCCAGCATCACGACCAGCGCATGGTCGATGGACGGCTCGCTTGGCGTGGTCGGGAACTGCGCGAACAGGCCCGTGCCAATACCGACGATGACGGCCAGCACCAGCACCTTGACGCCCGACGACACCACGTTGCCGAGTACCTTTTCTGCGAGGAAAGCAGTCTTGTTCCAGAGTGCGAACGGCACCAGCACGAAGCCGGCAAGCGTGGTCAGCTTGAACTCGATGAGTGTGATGAAAAGCTGCACCGCCAGCACGAAGAAACAGACGATGACGGTCAACCAAGCGAGGAACATCACGACGATGGGCGTGATATTGATGAACACCTCGGGAAAACCCGCCATGTCGCTAATCTGGTCAAGGATCGGCATACCGGCGTCGATGCCGGTTTTGGCGAGATGACCCGGTTGCAGGAACGTCTCCATACTCACGGCCGAACCGGTAGCGGTCAGGCCCAGGCCGGCAAACGAACGGAACACGATGCCGGCCAGCAGGTTGAAGTTGCCGATGATGTACGCGAAAGCGCCGACATAGAGCACCTTGCGGATCAGCTTGGCGATTACGTCCTCGCCCTGGCCAGTCGCATGGCCCAGCGCCCAATAGAGGCCGGCCAGCGTCATGTCGATGACCACCAGCGCCGCGGTCAGAAATCCGACTTCACCGCGCAACAGGCCAAAGCCGGAGTCGATGTACGTCGAGAAGACGTTGAGGAAATGGTCGATGATCGAAACGTCGTTCATGGCCGTTGCTCCGTCGATTCGCTGGGGCCGTCGAAGCTGGCCGGAATGGGCGGCAGGTCGGCAAGCGTCTGGTATTCGTCAGGGCCGACTCGCCCGGAGAAGAAGCGCCGCAGGTTGGCTTGTTCGACCTGCACGCAAAAAGCGGGATCGTGTTCGCCGCGCAGGCATTGCCCATGCAGCGCGTGCAGCCGCACCGGGTCGGCGGCCAGCGCATCGACCGATAGCGCCTGCGGCCGGTTGCAGCCGGCCAGCAGGCACGCGAAGGTGAATAGAACGGGGGCGCGTTTCATGGCCGTGTCCGTCAGTTGCCGTAGAAGTTCACGGCCTGCGGCGTGTACGGCGTGCCGGTGCCGAGGAAACGCTGCGTGATGACGCGGCCTTGTTCGACGGCCGCCGCCTGCCGCGCAAGTTCCAGCGCTGCCGCGCGCCCCTGCGTGAGCTGGAGCTGCTGCGCCTGGATGGACTGCTTAGCTTGTAACGCGAGAAACTGGTTAGTCGCCTGCTGCGCCTGCAACGCGCCGGTGGCCGATTGACTCTGGCTCACAAGATCAGCCAGCACGCCTTGATCGCTGGTCACGTTCTGCGATACCTGTGCCTGCATCTGCATCGCGGTTTGCAAGCCGTTGAGCGTGTTCTGCCAACGCTGGTGTGCGTCCTGGTACATCTGGTTGCCGCTCACGGTCGCGGCGTACTGCTGTGGGTACAACTGCGCGAACTGCTGATCCATGCTCTGCACTTGGAACGCCAGCCCTTGTGCCTGCGTGATGAGCTGTTGCGTGGTCGCCAGCGTCGATTGCAGCCGACTGACTACGTTGAACGGCAAGCTCTCCAGATTGCGCGCTTGATTTATTAGCGACTGCGCCTGGTTTTGGAGCTGCCTGACCTGGTTGTTGATCTGCTCCAGCGTGCGCGCGGCCGTCATCGTGTTCTGCACGAGATTGGTCGCGTCGATGACGGCCCATTGCGCGTGCGCAGCAGGCATGACGCCGATCAACGTGGCAACAGCGATGGCGAGAAAGCGAATCTTCATGGCGAAACCTCCAGCGGTTGAGGAGCGAGAAAGGACGTGGCGGATGGCGCGGACGGCAGCAGGTCGGCCGCCCAATCGAGGCCGCGATGACGCAGCCACGCGCCGGCGAAGCCGGGTGCGCCGGCTTGCGTCAGCACACGGTCGATGTCGCGCTGGTCTTGGGGTGTTGAGGCGCCCGCGAACGCGAGCGTGACCGGCCCCAGATCGAGGTCGAACAGGCGGTTGCCTGCGCGGGACTGGTAGTAGTAGTCGCGCTTGGGCTGCGCGGTGGCAACGATCTCGATTTGCCGGTTGTTGAGGCCGAAGCCTTCGTAGATTGTGCGAATCTGTGGCTCGGTCGCCTGCGGGTTCGGCAGGAAGATGCGGCTGGCGCAGCTCTCGATGATCGCGGGCGCAATGCTCGAATCCTTGATGTCGGCGAGCGACTGCGTGGCGAAGATGACACTGACGTTCTTCTTGCGCAGCGTCTTGAGCCACTGGCGGATGCGTGCGGCAAACACGGGGTCATCGAGAAACAGCCAGGATTCGTCGAGGATCAACAGCGTCGGCGCTCCGTCGAACCGTTCGTCGAAGCGTGCGAACAGATAACCCAGCACGGCCAGCACGGCGGCCTTGCTGTGCATCAGCTCCTCCATCTCGAAGCACTGCACATCAGCGGAACCGAGTCGGTCGTGATCGGCGTCCAGCAGCTTGCCGTGCGCACCACCTAGCACATAGGGCGCGAGCGCCTGACGAAGCGCGTTCGATTGCAGCAGCACCGACAGGCCGGTGAGCGTACGCTGTTCGAGCGGCGCGCCAGCGAGGCTGCCGAGCGCCGACCAGATGGACGCCTTCTCATCCGGGCCGACAGCGATACCTTCGTGCAGCAATCGGCCTTCGACCCACTCAGCGGCCCAGGTGCGATAGCCCTCCTGGTCGATACGTGCAAGCGGCTGGAACGCGATCGCGCCATCGGCGCCGAGGTCGTAATACTCGCCGCCCAGGCCGAGCGCCGTCGCCCGCATCGAGCGGCCCATGTCGAAGGCGAAGATGCGCGAGCCGGGATAGCGCCGGAACTGCATCGCCAGCGTGGCGAGCAGGACGGATTTGCCCATGCCGGTCGGGCCGGCAATCAGCGTGTGCCCCACGTCACCGATGTGCGTCACCAGCCTGAACGGCGTCGCGCCTTCGGTGCGGGTGACGATCAGCGGCGGGCCATCGAGGTGGTCGTTCTTTTCCGGCCCAGCCCACACCGCCGACACCGGCATCAGGTGCGCGAGGTTCAGCGTCGAGACGATGGGCTGGCGCACGTTGGCGTAGGCGTTGCCCGGCACCGACGACAGCCACGCCTCCACCGAGTTGAGGGTTTCGGGGATGGTTACGAAGCCCCGGCCCTGGATGACGCGCTCCACCCTGCGCAGCTTCTCGCCGGCCGTGTCTGCATCCGCATCGAGCACGGTCACGGTCGCGGTGACGAAGCCGAAGGCAACTTGATCGCTGCCCAGCTCCTGCATGGCGGCATCGGCGTCGGCCGATTTGTTGCTGGCATCGGTATCGACCAGCGGCGATTCCTGCTGGAAAATCGTTTCGCGCAGCAGCGCAAGGACGTTCTTGCGCTTGGCGAACCACTGCCGACGCAGCCGGCCCAGTTCCTTCTCGGCCTCGGCTTTGTCGAGACAGAGAAAGCGGGTGCTCCAGCGATAGGCGAAACCCAGCCGGTTGAGATCGTCCAGAATCCCCGGCCAGGTCGAGGTCGGGAACCCGCGCACTGTGATGACGCGCAGGTGCTGGTCGCCCAGCATTGGCGCAAGGCCACCGATCAGCGGCATGTCGGCCAGTAGCGCGTCGAGATGGAAAGGCACTTCTGGCACGGTCAGAGAAAAGCGCCGTGTTGAGACGGTCGCGTGCAGGTAGGTCAGCGTTTCGGCGTCATCGAGCCAGTCGATTTCTGGCATCACGCCGTCGAGCAGGTCGAAGACGCGTGCGGTTTCCGCGATGAACGCAGCCAGGCGTTCGCGCCAGTCCACGCCAGCGGTCGGCGTGTTCTCGTAGAGCAGCTTGGCCGCACGGGCGCGCGATTCCTCCGGCGGCAGGTATTGCAGCGTGAGGTGATAGCCGCTCTCGAAGTGGTTGCCGGATTCCTCGAAGGTCGCGCGGCGCTCCTCGTCCACCAGCCACGACAACGGCTCGGGGAAATCCGAGTGCGGATAGTCCGCCGCCGGCCGGCGCTCGGCTTCGACGAACAGCGCCCAGCCGGCGCCAAGCCGGCGCAGCGCGTTGTTCAGTCGCGCCGTGGTAGCGATCAGTTCGCCTTGCGTCGCACTGTCCAGGTCAGGCCCGCGAAAGCGTGCGGTGCGCTGAAACGAACCGTCCTTGTTGAGCACGACGCCGGGCGCAACCAGGCCGGCCCACGGCAGCCAGTCCGCAAGCAGCGCGGGGCGATGGCGGTATTCGGCGAGGTTCAGCATCGCAGCAATCTCCCGTCACACGTCCAGAAGAGGTTTGTGCCGGAGATGCCGGGCGAACACTTGCATGAACTGGGCGTCCACGCGTGCACCCCACACGGCGAGCGAATGGCCAGTAATCCAGAGCACGGCACCGGGAATCCACAGTTGCAGGCCTAGCCCGACAGCACCGGCCAGCGTGCCATTGGCAATCGCTACGGTGCGCGGCGCACCGCCCATCAAGATCGGCTCGGTCAACGAGCGATGCAGCGGCACCTCGAAGCCCGGAAGATCATTGGCCGTGCTCATACGACGGCCCCGCCGGAGAAGCTGAAGAACGACAGGAAGAAACTCGATGCCGCGAACGCGATGGACAGGCCGAAAACGATCTGGATGAGTTTGCGAAAGCCGCCGCTGGTATCGCCGAAGGCCAGTGCCAAGCCGGTCGAAATGATGATGATGACGGCAATAATCTTGGAGACTGGCCCCTGGATAGAGTCGAGGATGGATTGCAGCGGCGTTTCCCAGGGCATCGACGAGCCTGATGCCTTCGCCGTGCCGGCCGTCATCAGCATGACGGCGGCGAGCAGCAGGCCGTGATATGCGGGACCGGCCAGGCACCGCAGGCGAGCGAGGCACGAAGCCGGATTTACGGAAATACGGAAAGCAGGGGCGTGCATCTGCGTCATGGCAGTTCTCCAGAGGGGTTGAGGGACGAGGAAGAAAACGGCAGCTCTGTAAACGGTGGCTCCAGCGCGTCCGCGAGGCGATAGCCCACGCCGTCGAAGCCAAGGACGCGGGCGATGCTTTCGATGCGGCGGTGCCCGCCACGGCCGGCGATGTGGATGACGACGTTGACGGCCTCAGCGACGAGCGCCCGCGGCGGATTCACGGCCACTTCGAGAATCAGTTGCTCCAGGCGCAGCAGCGCGCCCAGCGCGGAGCCGGCATGGATAGTGGCGATGCCTCCCGGATGGCCGGTGCCCCACACCTTGATGAGATCCAGCGCCTCGCCGCCGCGTACCTCGCCGACGATCACGCGGTCGGGGCGCAGCCGCATCGTGGCGCGCACCAACTCGGTCATCGACACGACGCCGGCACGTGTGCGCAGCGGCACGTGGTCGCGTGCCGTGCATTGCAGTTCAATGGTGTCTTCGAGTACCAACACGCGGTCGCCAGTGGCGGCGATTTCCGCGAGCAAGGCATTGGCAAGCGTGGTCTTGCCGGTACTGGTGCCGCCAGCGATCAGGATGTTTTGCCGCTCGCGCACCGCTCGGCACAAGAACTCGGCCTGCTCGGTGGTCATCATCCCATCGGTGACATAGCGCTCCAGTGGGATCACTCCCACGGCGCGCTTGCGCAGTGCGAAGGCCGGACCTGGTGCGGCCGGCGGCAGGATGCCCTCGAAGCGTTCGCCGGTTTCCGGCAACTCGGCGCTCAAAAGCGGCTGGCCCCGATGGACTTCTGCGCCGACATGCGCGGCGACCAAACGAATGATGCGTTCGCCGTCTTCCTCGGACAGCTCCGCACCCAGCGGCGCGCGGCCCGACGACAGGCGATCGACCCAGAGCGAGCGGTCGGGGTTGAGCATGATTTCCACCACGTCCGGGTCTTCGAGCGCTGCGGCGATCAGCGGCCCCATAGCGGTCCGCAACATGCGGATGCGCCGGTCGAGCGAGGTGGCGGCGGAGGATTGCCCGACGGTCGAGGGGATGGCGCTCATGAGGCGCGCTCCTGGGCCTCGGCTACTGCCGCCGCGTCGTCCAAGTGAGTGGTGTCGGGATGCAGTTCCTCCACCACGTCGCGCACCAGGCTGCGTCCGCGCATCAGGTGACGGCCGAGTTGTTCGACGAACTGCTCGAAGCGCGCCTTGCCTTGCGCGCGTGCCGCGTCTTGATGGGCTTCAGGAATCGGCGTGCTGACCGTCAAGAAGTAACGGACAAACAGCGCCAGCGTCTCGATCTCGATGTTCTGGTCGCGCTCCAGCCTCTCGAACTGGCGCGACAGTCGATCCAGCCTTTTGGCGATGGCCGCCTCACGCTGGTCGCCCGCGTCCGGCGACAGCCAGGACGCCAGCGCCGCCGCGACGATGGACGACTTAGACACACCTTTCTTGGCGGCCAACTCGTCGAGCCGCTTAGCGTGCTCGTGCGGAATGAACAGGTTGAGGCGGTATTGGCTCATAGCTCGATCCCGTCGTGTTGGTCGAGGGATGCCAGCCGAGCCGTGCGCTGCATGGCCGGGTCAAGCTGGCGAGGAAGTGGCAATGGCAAGTCGTCGTCATCGAGCAGCGCCAGGTCGTTGGTCGCTGGCTCCTGTTCGGGGAGGTATTCGGTGACCTCGGATAGCTCCGGCTGTCGACGCGGACCGCCATCGTCGGCAGTGGCTGCGGTATCGCTGTCGGTCAAGTCCACCGATGCGCCCGAAGCGGCAGGTACGACAGGGATAGCCAAGCCGCTCCAGTCGTCAGGGCGGAGCGGTGGCGCGTCGGCGTAGCGTCCGGCTGCGAGCGTGGGCGGCGGCAGCACGCGCTGTTTGAAATTGGCGTCGGCGTAGTAGCGCAACTTCTTGGCCTTGATCGGCGCGAGGCTGGACACCATCACCACGGCGTCGTCCGGCGGGAGTTGCATCACTTCGCCGGGCGTGAGCAGCGGACGTGCTGTCTCCTGCCGCGACACCATCAAGTGGCCCAGCCAAGGCGCGAGCCGGTGGCCAGCGTAGTTGCGCTGCGCACGCAGCTCGGTGGCGGTGCCCAGCGTTTCGGAGATGCGCTTGGCGGTGCGTTCGTCGTTCGTAGCGAACGTCACCCGTACATGGCAGTTGTCGAGGATCGAATGGTTCTGGCCGTAGGCTTTGTCGATCTGATTGAGCGACTGCGCGATGAGGAAACTGCGAATGCCGTAGCCGGCCATGAACGCCAGCGCCGTCTCGAAGAAATCGAGCCGACCCAGCGCCGGGAACTCGTCGAGCATGAGCAGCAGTTTGTGGCGGCGTGCGATGCCGTCGCTGCCGTCGAGCGATTCAGTCAGCCGCCGGCCGATCTGGTTGAGGATCAGCCGCACCAGCGGTTTGGTGCGGCTGATGTCCGAAGGCGGCACAACGAGGTACAGCGAGACGGGATGTTCGGAAGCGATCAAGTCGGCGATGCGCCAGTCGCAGCGCGAGGTGACTTCGGCCACGGTGGGATCGCGGTACAGGCCGAGAAACGACATGGCGGTGGAAAGCACACCTGACCGCTCGTTGTCGCTCTTGTTGAGCACTTCGCGCGCGGCCGACGCGAC
>Ga0302235_10002958_pt1 | contig 12062 bp, 8 predicted proteins | sample II_Palsa_N3_3_FD_193577 | JGI IMG/M metagenome (GOLD analysis project Ga0302235, IMG submission 193577) | Peat permafrost microbial communities from Stordalen Mire near Abisko, Sweden - II_Palsa_N3_3 | ecosystem: Environmental > Terrestrial > Soil > Palsa > Peat permafrost | place: Sweden... | reverse complement strand
TCCGTTAACACTGGCATTTCCCCTGATCACAGGCATGATCACTGATCTCCCCCTTGAAGAGCGGGCTCACCCCGCACGTCACATGGTTACCATGAGTCACTCCTTACACACCTGAAGAGATACCCCCTCCAGGGACGGGTCTGGTCGTTGCATCATGTGGCGCCGGCGCGACACGGGTGTCGTTTCGCTGCTGATCTCCTTGGGTGTGGTGCTCGTGGCTGGTAGATGTTCACACGGGAAGCACGAGATCGGGGGATCACAGGGTGCGAGCGTTCATGGTGAGGCTGCCGTCCGGGGTGAGGTACTTTACGGTGCTGGATGAGGATCTGGCTGTCGTGCCGGTCGCGGATTCGTTCTTGCGGCAGGTGCGGTTCGGCCGGGACGGCGCGGAGTCGACGACGAAGGCGTATGCGGGGGGCATCGCGCTGTTCCTGCGGTGGTGCGCCCGATCGGGCCGCGGCTGGGAGGCGGGTGCCGGGCAGCTCGGCCTGTTCATGACCTGGCTGGCGCACGCGGGCCGGGCGGTGTCGGGTGCGGACGCCCTGGCCGGAGCGGCGCTGCTGGCCGGGCCGGGGACGCCTGCGGTGCGTTCGGCACGGCGGATCAACGCGGTGCTGGCTGCGGTCCGGGGCATGGTCGTGCATGCGGTCGCGGCAGGCACGGCTCCCGGGCACCTGGTCCGGGTTCTGTATGAGGTCGCCGATGACCGGGACCTTCCGGCGGCGGCTCGCGGGGAGGATGGCGGGACGGTGTGGCGGATTCGTGCCCGGCACCGGCTGCACGAGCCGCAGACGAGAGTGGACCGGGCCGATGACAGCGATGTGGTCGCCGTGCTGCGAGCGTGCGGTTCGGCGCGTGACAGGCTGATCGTGCTGCTGATGGTCCGGGCTGGGCTGCGCCGCGGCGAGGTGCTCGGGCTGCGCCGCAGCGATGTCCACCTGCTGGCTGATTCCCGCGAGCTCGGGTGCGGGGTCGTCCGCCCGCACCTGCACGTGGTGCGACGGGAAGGCAACCCGAACGGGGCGATCGCCAAGTCTCGTCGGCAGCGGGCCGTGCCGCTGGATTTCCTGACGGTGCAGGCGTTCGACACCTACGAGTTCGAGCGGATGACCGTCCCGGCTGCGGCTTCGGGCGATTTCGTGTTCGTGAACCTGTTCCGCGGCACGGCCGGCGCGCCGATGCGGCTGGAGGCGGTCAACGATCTGGTCGGCGCCGCAGCCCGGCGGGCGGGTATCGATCCGCCGCCCCGGCCGCACCAGCTGAGGCATGCGTTTGCCTCGAACGTGCTGGACGCGGGCGGGACCTTGGACGAGGCACAGGATCTGCTCGGTCACGCGAGCATTTCCTCAACTCAGGTCTATGCTCACCCGGACCTGGCGCGGCTGAGGGCCGCCGTCGATGCGGTGCCCAGCCCGCGTGACCTGGCGGGAGCGAAGGCATGACCGCGGCGGCGATGATGAGCCCGGTCGCGTTGCCCCGGCCGGGAGAACTGCCCGCCGATGGCCGCCTGTTCGCGGGCAGGGTGCTGCTGGATGAGCGGTCAGCTGTGCTGGCCGGCCGGATCGACGCGGCGTTCCTGGCGGAGGCCGGGTGGGATGCCGCGGCCTGGGTGCTGACCCTGCCGGCTGAGCACCCGCTGCTGGGCCGGACGTTCTGCCGCGCGCCGGGCTGCCAGACCACCTGTGCCGCAGCGACGCGCGTGTGCCTGGACTGCCAGCGCCGGCTCGCCGCGGCCGGGCTGGGCCTGGAGGACGCCGCGTTGCTGCCGCCGCCGCAAGGCAAGCGCTGGCTCGGTGCCGGCGACGGGACATGCCGGGTTACCGGATGCCCGCGTCCGTGGGTGACGTCCCGTCAGCCGCTGTGCCCTGAGCATCTGGGCCAGCAAGAGCGGCTCGGCGTCAGTACCGCTGAGTTCACCGCCCGGCCCGACGTCGTCGCGCTGCCCTCACATGGCACCTGCTCGGCGGCATCGTGCCCGCGTCAGCTCCCCGGGCACGGCACCGTCTACTGCGACGCGCATCTGCAGCGGCTGCGCGTCTTGCGCCGCGCCGGCCATCACCCCGACGAGGCGGCCTGGCGTGCAACCGAGCCGCCGGTCCCGCGCGCCGGGCAGGTCAGCCTCGCCGGGCTGGCCCCGGCGGCCGCCATCGAGGTGCTGTTCGGGCTGCAGGAGCGCACCCGCCAGGGCGTGAAGACCTATTGCGCGATCTTGCGGGCGGTCGCTAACGCGGATTTCCGGTGCGCCCAGCAGGCTGGGAGGTGACACCATGACGTAACGCCATGGTGTTTCTTCGTGTCCGTAAGCTCGTCGCCGCTTGCCGGTGAAGGTCCGGTCCGGGTAGCTGCCGGGAGGCCCGGTAGCAGGCTGGCGGCTCGGTCTGGAAACGGGCCGGGTCGGAGCCCAGCGTCAAAGGCCCTGTTAGGGGGAGCGACGATGCGGTCCGTAGCATGACGCGGAGCCTGCGGCGTCGTTAAGAGTCCTGCCCGTGTGGGTGGGGTGCAGGGAGTGCCGAGCCCTTTGGATCGGGGTGAAGGCCATGGGAGTGGCGAAGAGCCTGGAAGCGCAGCCGTGAGGGACTCCCCGGCGTAGGGGGCGCGGAACGTATCGAGAGTGGCGGCGGGAACTGGGGAGGCCCTCCCCGGCCCGGTGACCTGCGGATTGTGTCACTGGAGCGTGGCGTCCTGTAACCGGTGACCCCGGGAAGTGGATCGCTGGCCGGGTGGGCGTCGGAGGCGGCCGTAGTACCGGTTGAGCCGTAGGACAACACAACCTGCGGTGAGGGAAGGGCCGCTGCTTCGCCGATGCGCGTGATGTCAAGGAGGAGGCCCGGTGAGTGCCGTCAGTGCTAGTCCCGCCGCTTCGGGGTCGGGCCGGGGTGTCCCGGCCGATCCGGTCCGTGCCTTGCAGCATGTGCTGTACCGGGCGGCCAAGGCCGATCCCGGACGACGATTCCACGCGCTGTATGACAAGGTCAGCCGCAGTGACGTTCTGTGGCGCGCGTGGGTCATGGTGCGCCGTAACAACGGCGCGCCGGGCATCGACAAGATCACCCTGGCCGCTGTCGAGGAGTACGGGATCACCCGGCTCCTCGATGAGCTGGCCGCTGAGCTGAGGGAAGGCCGTTACCGTCCGGCACCCGCGCGCAGGGTTTATGTTCCCAAGCCGGGTGCGCCTGCGGGCGAGCAAAGGCCGCTTTCCATACCCTCGGTCCGGGACCGGATCGTGCAGGCTGCCGCGAAGATCGTGCTTGAGCCGGTTTTCGAGGCGGACTTCCTGCCCGTCAGCTTCGGGTTCCGCCCGAGGCGGTCGGCGCACGATGCCCTGCAGGTGCTCATTGATGAGTCCTGGCAGGGTCGCCGGTGGGTGGTGGAGACGGACATCGCTTCCTGCTTTTCGGAGATTCCGCACGAGAAGCTCATGGAGGCGGTGGAGGAACGCATCTGCGACCAGCCCGTGCTGAAGCTGCTGCGCGCGATGCTGCGCGCGGGGGTGATGGAGGACGGGCAGGTCCGGCGGCCGGTCACCGGGACCTCGCAGGGCGGGGTGATTTCACCCGTCATGTGCAACGTCTACCTGCACCGGCTGGACCGGGCATGGGATGACGCGGATGGGGTTCTGGTGCGCTATGCCGACGACCTGGTCGTAATGTGCCGGTCCCGTGAGCAGGCCGAAGCCGCCCTGGAGCGGTTGCGGGTCCTGCTGGCTGACCTCGGCCTGGAGCCGAAGGAGGCCAAGACCCGGATCGTGCGTGTGCCACGCGCGCAGAAGGAGAGGTTGGGATGTAGGTAGGAGACCTCAATTGATGCGCTGCTGCGTGGAAGATGAAGGTTGTGGCCCTTCGGCGTCGCTCTTCGGGGAGAGGCGTCAAACCGCCCACTGCGGCATTGGCTGAAGACCGTTGTCGTGAGCGAGTGGGAAAAGGCGCACATGATGCGTCAGGTGGGGATCGGGAAGGCGAGCGCAAGCGAATCGCCGTCGACGTGTCGAAATTAGTTTCAGGTGGCATCAGAACTGGGGCGAGCACGAGGTTCCAGGATGAGTCTGGCGGAGACCCGGTTACTGGCCAGGTGGTGCCCGGCATATAGGCGACGCGAGCCCGGTCTGCGGCTTTCACGTGGAACGTGGGAAGGCTGGCCCCGATACTGCCGCCAGCAAGGGCGGCGAGAGGGAGCGCGCTCAAGCGGGCGGAACCCGCGAGGCGCTGAGTACCGTCGCGGGGCTGGCATTCGGACCGGCTCATAGTAGTGATAAAGCTCCTGTAATGGGGGTGGAGCGAAGGAGCCGGACTGTCCTGGTGTAGTTCGTTCGGGCAACCAGAGGATTCTGGGAGGGATCGAGTGGGCGAGCCGAAGTTGGGGGAGAAGCCCTTCTGTATTTCGAAGTGGCTCGTGTGGGAGGCATACCAGAGAGTCAAAGCCAATCAGGGAGCGCCGGGTGTGGACGGGTGCTCGATCGAAGACTTCGAGGCGGATCTGGGGAACAATCTCTACCAGGTATGGAATCGGATGTCCTCGGGGAGTTACTTCCCGCCCCCGGTGCTGGCGGTGGAGATACCAAAATCGCATGGCGGGGTGAGGATCCTCGGAGTGCCTACCGTCGCAGACAGAATCGCGCAAACGGTGGTAGCCATGGAACTGGAGAAAAGAGTGGAACCAAAATTCCACCCCGACTCCTATGGTTATCGGCCGAAGCGGTCTGCGTTGGATGCGGTGGGGACGTGCCGGCGGCGCTGCTGGGAGCAGGACTGGGTGGTTGATTTGGACATCCAGAAATTCTTCGACAGCGTGGATCATTCATTGATGGTCAAGGCGGTCGAGGCCAACACCGATCAGCCGTGGGTGGTGCTGTATGTGAAGCGCTGGCTTGTTGCGCCGATCCAGCACTCCGATGGATCCCTGCATGAGCGGAACAAGGGAACGCCGCAAGGCTCGGCTGTTTCGCCCGTGTTGGCTAACCTATTCCTCCACTATGCATTTGATACCTGGATGGCACGGAACTTCCCGGCCGTCCGGTTCGAAAGATACGTGGATGATGCGGTGGTTCACTGTGCAGACCTGCGGCAGGCAAGAATGCTACGGGATGCGATCGGCCAGCGGATGGTCGAGGTCGGGCTGCAACTGCACCCGGACAAGACCCGGATAGTTTACTGTAAGGACAGCAATAGGCGAAGGGAGTACCCCAACGTCTGGTTCACGTTCTTGGGTTATACTTTCCGTCCCCGCAGGGCGCGGAATGAGCGAAGAGGAGTGCGCTTCACTTCGTTTCAGCCCGCGATGAGCCGGGAAAAGCTGGTAGAGGAAGGCCGCGAAGTTCGTGGCTGGCGACTACATAGGCGACCATGTGATTCTCTGGAAGATCTCGCGGGAGCGGTCAATCCGATCGTGCGGGGCTGGATGACCTGCTGGGGCCGGTTCTACCGGACCGAGATGGACCCCCTCCTCAAACGCATCAACACCTACCTGATGCGCTGGGCCCGGAAGAAGTACAAGCGGCTGCGTGGATTCAAGCGCCTCAAAGCATGGTGGAAGGGGGTCACGCACCGAGACCCCGGCCTATTCGCGCACTGGGCATGGACACGCAAATTCCACCCGACTGGATGGTAAGAGCCGTGTAACGGGAGACTGTTACGCACGGTTCTGTGAGAGCCGGGGGCTGAGATGCCCCCGGCTACTCGACACCTGGAGGAGGGAGGCGAGGGTGTCGACTTTCTCGGCTTCCACCACCGGCTGGTGCGGTCGAAAGGAACCACCGGGAAACGCGGGATTATCTTCCTTGCCCGCCGGCCCGCGGACAAGGCCATGCAGCATGCTCGTGACCGGATCCGGGAACTGACCGCCCGGTCCCGGCTGCTGCGGGCGCCGGAGCAGATCGTGGCGGACCTGAACCGGTTCCTGGGCGGCTGGGCCGCCTTCTTCCGGTACGGCAACTCCGCGGCCCGCTTCGACAAGATCAGCGAGTATGCGCGGATGCGGCTGGAACGCTTCATCAGCAAGCGGCACCGCCGCAGCCTCGCGTTCGGGCGGTGGGTGGTGGCTTTCGCCTCACCTGACCGGCTCGGGCTGATCACCTTGTCGGGAATCGTCGTCGCCCCCAGGCCCTTCCGGGACTGGCGGGCGAAGCCGAATGCCGCCGGTGAACGGCGTCGGTGAACCGTGTGCGGGAGAACCGCATGCACGGTTCGAGGTGGCGGGGGCTGGAAACGGGGCGACCTGGCCATGATCACGGCAGTGAAGCGGCCCGCAGGCGAAAGCCGGGGAAAAGTGGCTGCCGGACCTAACGCCAGGCAACGCCACCGCGCCAGCCCCCGACCCTACCGCAGCCAGTTGAGGGCAACTTATCCGCCGTGAGCGCATCGGGAATGGCCCGCTTGACCTGCGGAAATCGGAATCGATGGCAGTCATGTGCGGAGGGGGATCTCGCTGCGCGGACAGGATATCGCGGCCGTTATCTGGCTGTGACTGGCACGCTGGGCTGATCAGCGGCGACTGTGAGCGAAGACAAACAGTCATGTACGTCATCATCACGGCCGATTCCGGGCGCTGCCTCCTCCCGCGGACGTGAGTGCCACTGAACAGTCAATGACGCGCTGGCAGGCAGATCGCGGCAACGAGAGTGCCTGGAACCCGCCGGTCCGAGTCGGCTGACCTGGGCGGACTCACCGAAAAGCGACAGTGCGCCAGGCTGCCGCGAGGGGCGAATTGGCTGCGTGGAAATCGGCGCTAACGACGCGCGCACCCAGCAGGTGCTGTCCCTGGCGGGACTGGATATCCCGGCCAGCCGCGGCCAGGGCTACGCCAGTGTGGTGCACACGCTGATCACGCATGCCCGCCGCGGCATCTCCGACCCGGGCACCGAGATCGCCAAGGACACCTGGGACATGGCGCTGTTCGGGCACCGCGGCAACCTGTCGTTCACCGCGATCACCCAGCCGTGGCTGCGCGAGACCGCCAAGATCTGGGCGCTGGCGGATCTTCCCCGCCGCCGCGGGCGCAGCGGCGGGGACAAGACCCGGCACTACCTGTCGAGCCTGGCCCTGCTGTCGGGCAGCCTGCGGCAGCGCGCCGACCGCGGCGAGGACCCGTCAGTGCTGGGACGGACCGACATCGAGGTGTTCCTCAACCGCCTCGGCTACCTGCACACCGCCGGCGAGATCAGCGAGCTCACCCGGGTACTGGGCTGCCGCGAGGTCCGCAAGCTGCTGACCGCGGCACGACAGCCAGGCGCGACCAGGCCCGGCGGGCCAGCCGCCGGGCTCAGCGACCAGTTCGCCCTCCACCGCGACGACATGCCTGACGAACCCGAGCACGGCGAGCCCGGCCGGGACCTGCCGCCGGAGATCCTGCGGCAGATCTGCAGCCAGCTGGACACCCTCGTCTCACCTCATATCCGCACTGCGATCGAGATCCTCATCGACACCGGCCGCCGTCCCGAGGACGTCGTCGCGCTGCCGCTGGACTGCCTGGCCAGCGACCCCGGCGGTGCACCCGTCCTGGTCTACGACAACCACAAGGCGCACCGGCCCGGGCAACGGCTGCCCATCCCCGCGGCCACCGCGCAGCTGATCCGCGCCCAGCAGCAGCGCGTCCGCGACCGGTTCCCGGACACCCCGGCCAGCGAGCTGAAGCTGCTGCCCACCGGCTGGGCCAATCGGGACGGCCGCCGTCCGCTGACCGTCTCGGCGCTGTCGACCGCGCACCGCGACTGGCTCACCTTGCTCCCGCCGCTGCTGCCGGACGGCGGCGGCGAATTCGGCAAGGACCGCGCTGTCCCGTACTCCTACCGGCATACCTACGTTATCTGTACTGCCTCTACCCCGTGAGGGACGTGCGTTCAGCGGCGTGACGCGCCGGTGCCTTACGAATATCCGGCACTTGTGTGGCACGTCAGTTACGTTGTGTCACGTGACCGGGTTGATTGACCTGCCGTTCCAGGCGGAGCGGGCAGTGTCTCCCCTTGACGGTTCCGAGCTGTGGGTGGTGCTCGATCCCGGGTTCGTCATCCACCGGGAGGCCAGCGATTTCCTGCGGGCGCTGCACGGGGCCAGCCGTTCCCCTCACACGATCCGTGCCTATGCCGGGCGGGTGGCGGGCTTCCTGGGCTGGTGCGCCGGGCAGGGGGTGGACTGGTCCTCGGCCAGCCTGGCGGCGCTGGCCCGCTTCAAGCACTTCATCGAGGTCACCCCGGGCCGGGGCGGGCGGCTGCGTTCGGGTGCCACGGTCAATGCCACGCTCACCGCGGTGTGTGAGTTCCTGCGGTTCTGCGCCCGGACCGGGCTGATCGATATGGCGGTGGCCGAGCAGTTGTCGGAGCCGCGGTGGCTGCGGTTCACCCCGCCGGGGTTCGATGCCGGGGAATCCGGCCAGTTCCGCACGGTGCGTGCCCGGGCGCTGAGGGCGCGGGTGCAGACGCCGTTCCCGGAAGCGCTGACAGATGAGCAGGCCGAGGCGGTGCTGGCGTGCTGCCGCCGTCCCCGCGACCAGTTCCTGGTAGTTCTTCTTCGGGACACGGGCCTGCGGATCGGTGAGGCGCTGGGGCTGCGCGGGGCGGACATGCACCTGCTGCCGGACTCACGCGCGCTGGGCTGCACGGTGGTGGGGGCTCATGTGCACGTGCGGCACCGGGCTAACCCGAACGGCGCGCTGGCGAAGTCCCGTTTCCCGCGGACCGTGCCGGCCAGCGACGCGGTGCTCGCCGCTTACGCCGGCTACCAGCATGAGCGGGCCGGGCTGGCCGGCGAGGACGGGACTGAGATGGTCATGGTCAACCTCTACCATCAGCCGCTCGGCGCGCCGATGACCTACCGGGCCGCGAAGGGCTGGTTCGAGCGGCTCGCGGCTGGATGCGGGTTCCCCGTCCGGCCGCACATGCTGCGCCATACCGCGGCCACGAACTGGGTCCGGGCCGGCATCGACCTTGACGTGGTCCAGGCCCTGCTCGGCCACGCGTCGCTGGCATCGACGACCGTCTACCTGCCCGCGATGAGGACAAGCGCCGCGCGGTGGAAGCCGTCGCGGCCGGGAAGCGGTACCGGTGAGCGGACGCGCGCTGCGGGCCGTCCCTGACGGCGCCTGCGGCGAGCCGCACGATGCCCAGGGCTGGGCCGTGTGGCTGCGCGCCCGGCTGGACCCGGCCTGGCGCGCCGGCGAATGGGACGGCGAGGCCTTGCTGTTCACCGGCGACCTGGACAGCGCACGGACCGCGGCGTGGCCGTGCCGCACCCCGGGATGCCCGACTGCGACGCGCCGCCCGTCCGGGCGCTGCGATGGGTGCCGCCGCGCCCGGGTGGACTCGGGCCTGTGCTGGGCCGATTTTGACACCGCGCCGCCGCCGCGGGCTACCCGCCCGCTGCGTCCGGGGAACTGCTCGGTGCCCGGCTGTGAAGGCGATCTGCACTGCGCCGGCCTGTGCTTCCGGCATGAGCGCGCCTGGGGCAAGGACAGGACCGAGCCGGTTACGGCGTTCGCCGCGCGGGCCCGCCCGCTGACCCGGGCCGCGGAATGCCGGGTCCCGGGCTGTGACCGGGAGAGCGTCGTCCGGCGCGGGCTGTGCCGTTTCCACGACCAGCGGCTGCACCGCCGGGGCATCCTGGCCGGTGACGAGCTGGCCGCCTGGGTGGCCAGCGAGCGGCCCTGCCTGGGGGTGCACCAGTTCTCCCTCGCCGGGCTGCCCGAGCTGGCGCGCACAGAGCTGCTTTACGCGCTGCAGCACCGTGACCAGGCACCGCCACCGCTGGACCCCACCGAAGTGCGGATCCTGCTCGCCCGCCTCGGCGGCGCGGCCTCATTGCGCGAAGCCGACCCGCAGGTCGTCTGCGAGTCCGGCGGCACGCAGTACAACGCGGGGACCCGGGGCCTGTTCCGCAGCCTGCGCCGGCACCTGGACCGGGCCTGGTCCCAGTACGCCGGCGACGTGTGGCAGGTCGCGCTGCTCGACCTGCCCGTCAACGCCTCCCGCCGCTGGCCGGCCACCCAGGGCGAGATCGACTTCGGCGTGATCGAGCCGGCCTGGCTGCGGGAGATCGTCAAGGACTGGGCCCGCTCCACCCGCCCCTACCTGCAGCGGCTGCGGGAAACGCTGCGCGCCTGCCAGGCCGCCTCGCACGCGCTCATCATCGCCGGGCGCACCGACCCGGCCGGCCTGGGCGCCGGCGACTTCACCCGCATCCTGGATGCGATCAGCACCCAGCGGCGCACCGACGGCGACCTTTACTCAGCCGGCCACCGTAACCTGATGATCTACCAGTTCTGCCAGGTCATCGAGCATGGCCGTGCCAGCGGGCTGATGAGCGCGGTGCCCGACCCGTTCCGCCCCGCCAGCCGGCACCGGGTCCGCGAGGACCCCAATGAGGATGAGCTCGGCAAGGCCCTGCCCGAGATGGTGATCCGCCAGCTCGACGCCAGCCTGCACCTGCTCGGCCCGGCCGGGCGGGCCGGGGCGATCACCGCTGCCGACCTGCAGCAGATGCACCAGGTGATCTACCAGATCCTGCGCGACACCGGGCGGCGCCCCGGCGAGGTAGTCAGCCTGCGGGCCGGCTGCGTCGAGGTGACCGGCGGCCAGCACAACCTGGTCTACGACAACCACAAGGCGGGGCGGATGCGCCGCCGGCTGCCGATCACCGCCGGCACCGCCGAGATCATCCTGGCCTGGCAGCAGCATCGCGCTTCGCTGCGCGTGCCCCCGGCCCTGGACCGGTGGCTGTTCCCCAGCCCGCTGCTGCGCGCCCGCCAGTCCCGCGGGCACATCACGCCGTCCTGCGTGGCCCGGGGGTTCAAGGCCTGGACCGGCCAGATCGGTGTCATCGACTCCGAGCTGCCCGGACCCGGCGGCACCCCGGCACCGTTCGACCCGTCCCTGATCACCCCGTACGCGCTGCGCCATTCCTACGCCCAAAGGCACGCTGACGCAGGGGTGCCGGTGGACGTACTCAAAGAGCTCATGGACCATGCGTCGGTGACCACCACGATGGGCTACTACCAGATAAGCCTCAAACGCAAGCAGCAGGCCATCCGCGCGGTCGGCCAGCTGGCCACCGACGCAGCCGGCAACCCCGCCCCGTTCGCCAGCACCACCGCCTACCAGCGGGCCTCGGTCGCGGTGCCGTTCGGCAACTGCACCGAGCCATCCAACGTCAAAGCCGGCGGAGGCACCTGCCCGATCCGCTTCCAGTGCGCCGGCTGCGGCTTCTACCGGCCGACCCCTCCTACCTGCCGGCCCTCGAACAGCACATCGCCGGGCTGCGTGCCGACCGGGAAACCGCCCGGGCGATGGATGCCGCCGGTTACGTGCTGGCCAGCCTCACCGCCGAGATCGACGCGTTCACCGCCGTGACCGAGGCGATGCACCGCAAGCTCTCCCAGATGGACCCCGCCCAGGGCGCCGAGATCGAGGAAGCCAGCCGGATCCTGCGCCGTGCCCGCGCCGCCCGCACCCTGCCGCTGATCCCCGCAGCCGCCCGCGCACGGGGACCGCGTGACCGCCCCCAGCCGCGCCCAGGCCATGCTGGCCGCCCGCGTCAGAGCCAGCCAGGACAAGCGGCAGCGTGCCCTGGACGCCGTGCAGGCCCTCGAAGCCTCCGGGACACCGGTCACCGCGACCGCGGTTGCCGCCGCTGCCCAGGTATCCACCTGGCTGGTCTATGCCGGCGGCGTCCGCGAGCACGTCGAAGCCGCTCAGCGCCGCCAGGGCGAGCATCAGCCCAGGCCCGGCCCGGTCACCCCGCCCCGCCGCGGCGCCCCGGCCACCCAGGCCAGCCTGCGCACCGACCTCGCCATCGCCCGCGAGGAGATCCGCCGGCTCCGCGCCGAACGCGGCAAGCTCCGCAGCCGGCTCCGCCTCCAGCTCGGCGCCGAAATCGAAGGACCTGACAGGGCCGAGCTGATCGCCCGCGTCGCCGACATCGAAGCCGCCGCCCACCAGCTCGCCGCCGAGCGCGACGCCCGCGCCGCCGAAGCGAGCCACGCCCAGCGGCAGATCCGCGAACTCCAAGACGATCTCACCGCGGCCCGCGAAAGCCTGCGCCGCGCGATCCGCCAGGCAAACCGGTGACCCGCGCCGCCCG
>Ga0302235_10002946_pt1 | contig 12091 bp, 10 predicted proteins | sample II_Palsa_N3_3_FD_193577 | JGI IMG/M metagenome (GOLD analysis project Ga0302235, IMG submission 193577) | Peat permafrost microbial communities from Stordalen Mire near Abisko, Sweden - II_Palsa_N3_3 | ecosystem: Environmental > Terrestrial > Soil > Palsa > Peat permafrost | place: Sweden... | reverse complement strand
GCAGCTCAACACCAAATTCGGTGCATACCGCCGTAGATCAATATGGTTCCTGCATTTTGCTGCTGCCCGCGGTTGACGCTCACCGCACTGCAGACGGTTGGTCGCCAAGCGGAATGTGAGGCTGGCAGTTATATGCCGGGAATAGCCGCGTCCTTAGCGCGAGAGTAGTTCAAGCAGGAGCGCAGTCGCGTCTCGAGCGGGAGTAAGGGGAGGGGTACCCGATGACATGGCTGACACCTGAGCAAGAAGCCGCACACGCCCTGGAGTCCGGAATTGCCAGGAGCGATCTCGCGGAGAAAGCCAAGCTGGCCTATGACTGGCTGGTGCAGCACGCCCACGCCACCGCTCAGGCACCCGCGCCCGCAGCCAGCACCGACGACAAGCCGTCCCAGCCCGACGAAGCCGCCAGGCCGCCCGCGACCCCACCTCCCGCGCCGGTAGCAAGCACCGGCGATGAGCAACTCCAGCTCGACGGCGTCTCCGCATCAAGGCCTGGGCCTGAGCTGGGCACCGTCGGCGACACCCAGCTCTGGGGTGCCGACTTCGGAGAGATTGCACCCTAGAGGTCCGTGCTGGTGGCCCTGAGTGACTAGGCGACCTTCCAGTCAAGCAAGATCATCCCGAGTCCCCGGCATTCCATCGCTCTAGGCTTACAGGCGATGCTGCAAGCTACGAAAGGAAGCCTGGATGACAGGGATCGCGAGCTTGGGCATGCTGGATCTGGAGTGTCACGACCCACGCGTAATGGGTGACTTCTACAGCCAGGTACTCGGCTGGGACGTCATCTTGAGCCAGGACGAGTACGTGGAGATCAGCGACGGCAGCACCCGCATCCTCTTCACCCGGGTGGACGGTTACCAGGGAGCGGGCTGGCCCACATCGACATCATCGAAGCGCTACCACCTGTGCTTGTCGACGCCCGATATGGCAAAGGCGGTTGAGCGCTGCCTGGAGCTGGGAGCGGCCAAGCCGGATTTCCAGCCCGGCGGCGACCGGTGGACGGTACTTACTGACCCAGCCGGTCATCCGTTCTGCCTAGCGCAGGCAGGCTAGGGCGCCTCGATGATGCGGCCAAAATGCGGCCAGAGAACGGCAAAGACGACGAGGAGGAGCACTGACTAGCGCGTCTACCTGGGGATTCGGTGGCGCGCTCGGAGGGACTCGAACCCCCAACCTTCTGATCCGTAGTCAGATGCTCTATCCGTTGAGCTACGAGCGCAGTCCCTGCACAATACCGCGTCCAGGACCCAGGGGTGTACCCGGTTCAGACCGTCCGCGCTTTCACATGCGCTTGACACATTCGCTAGCTCAAGAACAGGACACCCCAGGATCGGTGGGGGCGTGGGCGAAGGGTTACTACTTCGCAGTCCGGGCCGCGATGGAGTCGGTCTTGCGCCCATACGACCTTGGGTCCACGCAGTGGTACGTGCTGTACCAGCTGGCCAACGTCGGACCGACCGTGCAGCGTGATCTGGGGCGCAATGCTCCAGGTCGAAAGGGCAACGCTCAGCGGGATCGTGGCGACGCTGGTGCGGAAGGGACTCGTGGACCAGGTGCACGGCTCCGAAGACCAGCGCCAGCGGGTACTTCGGATCACCTGCGCCGGGATGAAGCTCTGGGAAGAACTGCCCGATCCGCTCGCCCTCATTCGGGCGATCGCGTTCGAGGGCTCGGATGCCGCGGAACTGGCAACAGCTGTTCGGGTGCTCCAGGCCGCAACGCAACGACTCAACGATCACATGGCAGCAGGCAACTCTGGGAGGCATCACAAGCGCTGACCGTGCGCCAGCGCCGCAATACGCTAAGGGCTGCGCCGGACAGTTCGGATCGATAATGGGAATCTCAGGTTCCCGCCACGCGCTAGGCGGGGGGGCCGGGGCCGGGATCACGGCGACGTCGGCGGCGTCGACTTCCCGGCCGCGCTCGTCGATGTATCCGACGTGGACCGGGCGGCTGGTGCCTTTGACCCGGCGCAGCATGCTCGGGCCCTCGGTGCGCGGCAGGTGCTCATCGCCCCACTGCTGGAGCGCGCTGAGCACGACATGAAGTTCCCGGCCTGCGGGGGTCAGCCGGTAGCCGGACCGGGACCGCGCGCCGGGCTCCTGGTACGGCTCGCGTTCCATCACCCCGTGGGAGACGAGCGTCGCCAGCCGGTCCGACAGGATGTCCGGGGCCACCCCCAGGCTTTCCCGGAACTCGGCGAACCTGGTCTTGCCCAGGAAAGCATCGCGCAGGATCAGGAAGGTCCACCGCTCACCGAGCACGCCCAGGCTGCGGGCGATCGAACAGCTCGGCTCCGGAACACTGGCCATGGTGCCACCATACCCTGAGTTGTCCTTTCATACCCAGAATGCTAGGTTGGGAAAACCTACTCAGGAGAGGACCGGCCCGATGGACATCAACGGGAAGACCGCACTCGTGACCGGGGCCAACCGCGGCCTCGGCAGGCACCTGGCCGCCCAGCTCCGTGACCGGGGCGCGACCGTCTACGCCGCCGCCCGCCACCCGGCGACGGTCGACCTGCCCGGCGTCACGCCGGTCGCCCTGGACATCACCGATCCCGCCTCGGTCGCCGCCGCGGCCGCCACGACCAGCGGCGTGGCGATCCTCGTCAACAACGCCGGCTCCTCCACCGGGTCCTCGCTGCTCACCGGGGACCCAACTGACGTCCGGCTGGAGATGGACACGCACTTCTTCGGCACCCTGGCCGTGATCCGGGCCTTCGCCCCGCAGCTGGCCGAGCAGGAGAACAGCGCGGTCCTGAACATCTTGTCGGCGCTGTCCTGGCTGACCTTCCCCAGTACCGGGGCGTACTGCGCGGCCAAGTCAGCGGAATGGTCATTGACCAACGCCCTGCGCCTGGAACTCGCGCCGCAAGGCACCCGGGTCAGCTCGCTGCACGTCGGGTACATGGACACCGACATGACCAGGAACGTCGACGGCCCCAAATCCGACCCGGCGGTCATCGCGAAACTTGCCATCGACGGCATCGAGGCCGGTGACGCGGAGATCATCGCCGACGAGGTCAGCCAGCGGGTCCAGGCCGGGCTGTCGTTCGGCGTCGCCGGGCTCTACCCGCAAGTCGCCTAGGCCGCCTGAGGTCCGGCGGGCGACCGTTACCGGAGACGCAGTAGTTCCTCGAGGCTCGTGGCTGGGTGCCCGGTCAGGGCGGGGACGTCGTTCGTGACCGCGGCGACCTCGCCTGCGCAGATGGCCGTGTAGGTAGAGATCCACGCGCCGATGAGCCAGTCGGGTGTGTTCTCGCCTGCGCGCGACGCCCGCGCCTCGCTCAGGGTCTCGGCGTAGTAGGTAATGTCGCGGCCGGTGGCCGCGCTCAGGATTCTGGCCACTTCAGCGAGGGTCAGGGACTGCGGACCGGTGAGGTCGTACGTACGCCCGGCGTGGGCCGGGGCATCGAGGAGCACCGCCACCGCCGCATCCGCGATGTCGTCCTGGGCCACCGCCGCGACCCGCCCGTCCCCCGCGGGGCCGCGCAGGACGTTGTCTTGGCCGACGAGCTCGAGCAGGAAATCGGCGTAGAAGTTGTCTCGCAGGAAGGTCCACTGCAGTCCGGCGGCGCCGCGGGCTCTCAGCTGCTGCTCGGTCTGCCAGTGGTCGCGGGCATAGGTAAAGATCGCGTCTTCGGCCGCGCCGTAAAAGGAGGTGTAGACCAGGTGCCGCACGCCGGCGGCTACCGCCGCGTCGATGAATGTGCGGTGTTCTGGTACCCGGGTGGGTGACTCGAAGGCCGAGACCATGAAGAGCGTGTGTACCCCGTCCAGTGCGGCGCGCGCGGCTCCGCCATCGGAGTAGGCGGCCACCGCGGCCGTTGCTCCCGGAAGCCGGGGAACACGAGCGAGGTCGCGGACCAGGAGGCGCTGGGGCACACCGCGGGCAGACAGGCGCTGAGCGACCTTGCTGCCGAGGCGGCCGCTGGCACCACTCACGGCGATCAGCGGGGCGGATGAGGGCGTGGTGGTCATGGTGTTGTCTCCTGGAGCTCAGCCTGGTCAGGTAGCGGACCGCCTCAGTTCCCACAGGTAGGTGCAGCCGTTTCCGTCGGCGGCGGCCAGGAGCGCACCACCAGGAGCGAACGCCACGGAGTTCACGCCCCGGCTGCCCGGGCCGGCAAACGCCCCGGCCAGCCGGCCGCTGGCCGTATCCCACAGATACACCTGGCCGTTCCCGTCCGCAGCGGCCACCAGGCCACCGCCAGGAGCGAACGCCACGCCGTTCACGCCCCGGCTGCCCGGGCCCGCGAAGGCGCCGGCCAGCCGACCGCTGGCCGTATCCCACAGGTAGACCTGGCCGTTCCCGTCGGCGGCGGCCACCAGGTCACCGCCAGGAGCGAACGCCACGCCGTTCACGCCCTGGCTGCCCGGGCCGGCGAAGGCGCCGGCCAGCTGGCGGCTGGCCATATCCCACAGGTAGACCCAGCCGTTGCCGCACGCGGCGGCCAGCACCTGGCCGCCCGGAGCCGACGCCACCGCGTAGACGGTGGTGCTGCCCGGGATGACGAAGGTGCCCGCGGCCTGGCCGCTGACCACATCCCAGAGGCAGACGCGCCCGTCGCCGCTGGCGGCGGCCAGCAGGTCACCGCCTAGGCCGAACGCGACGCCGTTCAGGCCCCCGCTGCGCCGGGAGACGAAGGTGCGGGCCAGCTCACCGCTGATCAGGTCCCACAGGTAGGCCCGGCCGTTGGCGTCGGCGGCGGCCAGCAGTTCGTCGTCGGGAGCGAACGCGACGCCGATGACGCCCCGGCTGCCGGGATGGGCGAAGGTGGCGGCCAACCCGCCCGCCATGTCCCACAGGTAGGTAGACCCGTTGCCGTCGGCCGCGGCCAGCGCCGCACCGCCTAGTCCGAACGCCACCGCGTAGACGGCCCGGCAGCCCGGGACGGCCAGCGTCGCGGCCAACGCGAAGCGGAGCGGGAGCGGACGGGACGGCCCGATCGGGTCTGGATCCCGGGGTTGCAGTTCGTCGGCCACGCTCACCTCTAAAGGCCCCTTCGCGCCAGCGGCTTCCATTCTGGCACCGGCCGCCGCCAGCGCCGACATCCGGAAACCGATTCGTCGCTTTCGGTGACCGAAACGGTGCGCTAATGCGCAATCATGCCCAGGTCTCGGCATATTGTGCTATGCATTCATTACCAATAGGCGTTTTCCGTTGATACCGACCGGTTCGTGTGCTCTGCTGTGGCGCGTGAGCCGCCGATACGTGCGGCCGAAGGGTGGCGAACGTGGGTGAGGACAACCGTACGGCGCCGCCCGGAGGCATGCTGCTAAACATCGACCCGCGACCGAGGCCAGACGGGCCGGAGGAGCTTACCGAGGCCAGGTCAGACGGGCCGCGGGCGACGGCCGGTACCGTGCCATCCGTGGCCACTTCGGTCAGGCGGCCGACGGCTGAGCCTTCGTGGGGCCGGGTGCTGGCCACCACCCTGCGGCTGTGGCTGGCGCGGCAGGTAACCCTGCGGCGCTCGCGGACAGCCGGCGTGGTGGCGGCCGCCGCGGTGGTCACGGTGGCGGCGCTGGCGCTCAGCGGCGTGTTCAGCGGAACGGCGGCCCCGGCCGCTCGGGCGCGTGCGGCCAGCACGCCCTCCCCGGCCCGGGCCAGGGCCCACCCCGCCCCCGTACCGCCCAGCCCCGTGCAGACCGCGGCTGCGGCGTGGATCGCGAGCCAGCTGAGCGGCGACGCGATCATCGGTTGCGATCCGGCCATGTGCACGGCGCTGCAGGCGCAGGGCGTGACCGCGGCCCGGCTGATGCCGCTGCAGCCCGGGTCGCCGGGTCCGCACGGCGCCACCGTGGTGGTGACCGCCGATCCGGCGGCCGCCCAGTACGCGCCCGCGGTGATCGCGAGCTTCGGCTCGGGCGCGGCCCAGATCGACGTCCGGGCGACCGAGCCCGGCGGAGCCGCAGCCTACGCGACGGCGCTGCGGGCCGACCAGGCGGCCCGGATGAGCGCGGGCTCGCAGCTGCTGCGGAACAAGCGGATTCACTTCACCGCGCAGGACGCCGCGCAACTCCGCGCGGGCCAGGTCGACGCCCGCCTGCTGGCCACGCTCGCCGCGCTGTCCTCGCAGTACTCCTTCAGCGTGCCCGCGTTCGGCGATGCCTCCCCGGGCGTGGCGGTGCTGTACCGGGAAGTGACCATCACCGCTGACGGCAAGGACCTCACGGCCGCCCTTGCGCTCCTGAAGGCGCAGGTCCCGCCCTTCCTGCCGGCCCGGGCGGCGATCACGCACCCGGCCGCGCTGAGCATCGAGTACGCCGCGCCCAGCCCGCTGGGACTGCTGACCGCGGTCCTCGATGCGGCCACCCTCCGCTAGGAAGGCCCCGGCGCGGCAGGCGCTATCCGTCCTGGGTGAGGGACAGCGTGTTCCCGTCCGGATCGGCGAACCACGCGACCCGCGCGCCGTTCGGGGTGGTCCAGATGCCGTGCTCGTCCTGGCTCATGCCGTCGTAGCGGAGGAAGCTGACCCCCCGGACGGTGAGCTCCCGGACCGCCGCCGCGATGTCCGCGACCCGCCAGCCGAGCACCGTGTACCCGCCGCGGGCGACCTCGGGCACGGCCGTGACGCGCAGCATCGTGCCGTGCGCGTCGATGACGCAGGCGAAGTCGTCCTGCTCGAGGACGGGCAGGCCCAGCGTCTGCTCGTAGAAGACCCGCGCCCGCCGCAGGTCAGTGGCGGCCACGAAGGCCACCAGGTCACTCGACTCCAGCACAGCGTGTCCTCTTGGTTGTGATGCCCGTATGATCCTAGCGGCGAGCCCGCTGGAATGTTGTAGCGCCGTTACGCGGCGTTTCTCCTGGCTAGAGCGGTATTCGCTCGTTAGCATGACTGCCGGACAGGCCTGATCGAACACCCAATCCGGCGGGAACAGGACACGACCACCACAAATTCGCCCAGACGAGCGCCCGGGCTGGATGGAGTGCGGGCGCTAGCCGTGCTGGCCGTCGTGGGTTTCCACGAGGGCGTGTCGGAACTGTCCGGCGGCTTCCTCGGCGTAGACGTGTTCTTCGTGCTCAGCGGGTTCCTGATCACGGACCTGCTGCTCACCCAGTACGACCGGCTGGGCCGGCTGGACCTGAGGGACTTCTGGTCACGGCGGGCCCGGCGCCTGTTCCCGGCGCTGGCCTTGATGCTGATCGTGGTCACCGCGGCGGCCACCGTCATCGAGCCAGGCCAGGACGCCTCACTCCGGCTGGCCCTGCTGGCCGCGGTCACCTACACCAGCAACTGGTACCAGATCCTGCATCACGTGTCGTACTTCGCCGCGATCGGGCTGTTCAAGGCGCCCCCGCCGCTGGACCATCTGTGGTCGCTGGCCATCGAGGAACAGTTCTACCTGATCTGGCCCGTGATCCTGTGGTTGCTCATTATCAGACTGAACGGCCGGCGTGCCCGCGTCACGGCCACCTTGATCCTGGCCGCGTTGTCGGCGCTGGCCATGGCGCTCCAATACTCACCGGCCGACCCCTCGCTGGTCTACTACGGCACCGACACGCACGCGTCCGCGCTGCTGATCGGCGCCGCGCTGGCCCTGGCCCTCCCGCTGGCCATGGTGGCGTCGCTGCCGGCCGCGCAGGTCAGGCGGCTGGACGCGGCGGGCGTGGTCGGGCTCGTGCTGCTGGCCTGGGCCGCCGGGCACTTCTCCGGCACCGACCGGGCCGTCTACCCGGGCGGCCTCATCATGGCCGCGGTGGGCGCCGCGGGCCTGGTCGCCGCGGCCGCGAGTACCGGCGTCATCGCCGCGATGACCAGCCTGCCGCCGCTGCGCTGGGTGGGTATCCGCTCCTACGGGATCTACTTGTGGCACTGGCCGGTGATCGCGCTGGCCGGGGCGATCACCGGTCCCGGACCTACTTCGGCGTGGCTGTGGCTCATCGAGGCCGGGGTGACGATCGCGCTGGCCTGCGGGTCGTGGCGGTTTGTCGAGGCCCCCATCCTGCGGGACGGTTTCGTGGCCACCTGCGGCCGGTGGCGGCTGCTCATCGACGAGGGCCTGCGGCCGGTGGGCGCGCGCCGGCGGGTCGTGCCGATAGTGGTGGCCGCGGCCGCGCTGATCGCCGCCACGATGGCGGGCTATGGCGTCGCCCGGCCGCCGGGGCCGCCGACCGCGTCTGGGCTGCTGCGGCAGGTGGCCGAGGGCCAGCGGATCAGCGCGGCGTCGCAGGCCTCGGCTCAGGCCACTGCGGCCAGCAGCCCGCCGGCCAGCCTGAGACCGCCCGCCAGCCTGAGACCAGCCGCCGCCGGGCGCTCCGCGTCGCCCGAGGCCAAGTTGCCCCCGCCGGCGTCGGCCTGCCAGACCGCGACCGCGCGGCTGCCGAAGGTGTCCGGCCGGCAGGTCACGGCAATCGGGGACTCGGTCATGGTCGCCTCGGCGGCGGCGCTGAACTCGACCCTGCCCGGCATCTATATCAACGCGGAGGTCGGCCGGGCCATGGTGAACGGGCTGGCGGTGATCCAGAGCCTGGCCGCCCAGCACGGGCTGCGCCGCTACGTCGTGGTCGGACTAGGTACCAACGGGCCGGTCAGCACGGCGCAGATCCGGCAGCTGCGGCACCTGATCGGGCCGAACCGGGACCTCATCTTGGTCAACACCTTCGGGCCGATGCCCTGGGAGGCCTCCGTCAACGCGGTGCTGGACGCCGCCGCCCGGCACACGGCCCACGTGAGCCTGGCCAACTGGCACGCGGCGATCGCCGGCCATACCAGCCTGCTCTGGTCGGACGGTGTCCACCCGCAGCCCTCCGGCGCCAAGGTCTACGCCCGGATCGTCCTGGCCGCCATCGAGGCCCAGCTGCCGCACGCCGCGGCGCCGTTGTGCGACCGGCCGGTCAACGGCCCCCGGTAGCACCTGTACCGCGCTGCCGGGCAAGGCTATGGTGGCCGCTGTGGACCGGTCCGCGGCGGGAAACCTGCACGGCTTCCCGGCTGCGCTGACCAGTTTCGTGGGCCGGGCTCAGGTGGTGGACGACGTCGCCGCTCAGCTGGCCCAGCACCGGCTGGTGACCGTGACCGGGCCGGGCGGCGCCGGCAAGACCCGGCTGGCCGGCCAGGTAGCCCGGCAGGTGGCCGGGCGGTTCGCCGATGGCGTGTGGCTGGCAGAGCTGGCGGCGGTACGGGATCCGGCGCACGTGGCCGCCGCGGTCGGGGCGGCGCTGGGCATCCGCGACCTGCCCCCGGTGGCGGCCGCCGACGCGCTGGCCCAGGCGCTGGCCCGGCGCCAGCTGCTGCTGGTGCTGGACAACTGCGAGCAGGTGATCGGCGCTGCCGCCGAGCTGTGCGGCCGGCTCCTGCTCGGCGCCGATGACGTACGGATGCTGGCCACGAGCCGGGAGGCGCTGCGGATCGCCGGGGAGGTGCGGTACCGGCTGGGCCCGCTGGCCCTGCCCGATCCCGGCGACCTGGCCGCGGTCGCGGAATGCGAGGCGGTGACGCTGTTCGCCGACCGGGCCCGGCAGGTCGAGCCGGGGTTCGAGCTCGACGAGAAGACGGCCGCCGCGGTAGCGCGGCTGGTGGCCCGGCTGGACGGGATGCCGCTGGCCATCGAGCTGGCCGCGGCGCGGGTCGACGCACTGGGCGTGACGCAGCTGCTGGACCGGATCGACGACCGGTTCGGGCTGCTGACCGACGGTGACCGCCTAGCCGAGGAGCGGCAGCGGTCGCTGGCCGCCACCGTTCGGTGGAGCTACCAGCTGCTGGCCGAGGCCGAGCGGCGGGTGTTCCGCGCGGTATCGGTGTTCCCGGGACCGTTCACCCTGGAAGGAGCCGAGGCGGTAGCGGGCGGCGAGGCCGGGCGGGCCGTGCTCAGGCTGGTGGACTGCTCGCTGCTGCTGCCGCCGCGGACCGGGCCGGACGGCCGGGCCCGCTACGTGATGCTGGAGACGCTGCGCGCCTACGGGGCCGTTCTGCTAGGCGAGGCCGGTGAGGACCGCGAAGTCTTGGCCGCCCTTGCCGCGTACGCCGGCGAGATGGCCGGGCAGGCCCTGGCTGAGGTGTACACGCGTACGCGCGAGCTGGACGGCCTAAGGCACCTGGACGCCGAGGACGTTACCCTGCGCCACGTGCTGGACTGGGCTCTGGAGCACGATCCGGGCACGGCGGTACGGCTCGCGTTGACCCTCGGGCCCTGGTGGGGGCTCCGGGGACGGCTGGCCAGCCAGGCACCGCTGCTGGTCACGGTGGCCGAGCTAGCCGACGTCGGCAGCGACGAGTGGTCCACGGCGCACATGTTCCTCGGCCAGGTGGCCGCGCAGATCGAGGATCCGCCCGCGGCGCTGGACCACTTCACCGCGGCCCGGGACGCCCTTGAGGACGCCTCGCACCCGGAAGATGCGGCCGGGCCCTGGTTGCTGTCGATGTGCCTGGGCGGCCGGTCGTCGTCGCTGCTCCGGGTCGGCCGGATCGCCGAGGCCATCGAAGATGGCCGCCGGGCGCTGGACCTGGCCCGCCGGGTCGGCGTCGCGAGCCTGGAGGCGGTAGCCCTGGCCCACCTCAGCGTGGCCATCTGGCATGACGGCGACCGGGATGGCGCGCTCCGGCTCGCGCGCCAGGCGCTGGCGAGCGCGGAGGAGTTCGCGGGGTCACTACAGCGCGGCCTGAGCCAGATCGTGACCGCAGTCCTGACCGAGGCCGGCGACCTGGCCGCCGCCGAGCAGGCCTGCGCCGCCGCGCTGACCTCGTGCCGGGACGTGGGCGACCTGACCAACCTGTGCGGCGTGCTGTGGAACCGGACGATCCTGGACTTGCGGACCGGCCGCATCGAGGACGCGCCGGCTCACCTGCGCGAGCTGTTCCAGATCGCCACGCAGACCGGGCTGCGGCCGCTGCTGCCGTCCGGTCTGGATTGCTGCGGCCACCTGTGCGCAGCCACCGGGCGCCCAGCCGAGGCGCTCACGGTGTGGGCGGCGATGTCCGCCCTGGCCAGCCCGTGGCCCATACACGGGGGCCTGAATCCGGACCACCGTGAGGAGCTGCGGCGGCAGGCCCGGGAGCAGATCGGCCCGGCTCGGGCCCGGGCCGCCGAGGAGCGCGGCGCAGCCATGAGCCTGGCCACGGCCACCGAGTACGCGGTCTTGCTCGCCGCCGAGCCAGTACGGCCATCCGGGGACGTCGCCTTGCCGCCGGGCAACGGCGCCTCGCACCTCGGGGACGACGCCTCGGCGGCCGGGTATGACGCCTCACGGCCTGGGCTGATAGCGGACCCGGCGGCGCTGGCGCGGCTCAGCCCCCGGGAACGCGAGCTGGTCACCCTGGTCGCGCGAGGCCGCACCGACGCGCAGATCGCGACCCAGCTATACATCACCGTGCGCACGGTCAGCTCGCACCTGGACCGGGTCCGGGACAAGACCGGCTGCCGGCGCCGCGCCGACCTGACCCGGCTGGCCCTGAGCGCCGGCCTGGTCTGACCCAGCCGACCTGCTCTGACCCGGCGGGCGTGGTCTGACCCAGCCGGCCTGATATGACCCCAGCCGGTCTCCTTGCCACGCGGCCGTAGGGGTGGTTCGACCCCTGCCATAGCCGGGTCGTTCGGCCGTACCTTGGGGTGACGGCCGGAGAACTGGCCACAGGTCCAGGCTCCTGGGCCGTTGACCCGCAGTAGCACGGGCGGTAAGCATCATGGTCATGGATTCGTTCACGGGAAAGCTCGCGGTCGTGACGGGCGGCGGGTCGGGCATGGGTCGCGAGCTGACCCGCCAGCTCGCGGCGCAGGGCTGCTCGGTGGCGGCCTGCGACCTTAATCCGGACACCATGGCGGAGACCGTGGCCCTGGCACAGGCGGAGGCCCCGCCCGGCGTCCGGGTCACCGGCCACACGTGCGACGTCGCGTACGAGGCGCAGGTCCTGCACTTCCGCGACGAGCTGCTCGCGGCGCACGCCATCGATCACGTCGATCTGGTCTTCAGCAACGCCGGGGCCGGCGGCGGGGGAAGCTTCGTGGAAAGCGGACGCGAGGAGTGGGAGCGTATCTTCGCCATCGACTGGTGGGGTGTCTACTACTGCGCCCGCACGTTCCTGCCGCTGCTGATCGCCAGCGGCGACGGCGTGCTGGTCAACACCAGCAGCGTCAACGGGTTCTGG
>Ga0302235_10002944_pt1 | contig 12097 bp, 9 predicted proteins | sample II_Palsa_N3_3_FD_193577 | JGI IMG/M metagenome (GOLD analysis project Ga0302235, IMG submission 193577) | Peat permafrost microbial communities from Stordalen Mire near Abisko, Sweden - II_Palsa_N3_3 | ecosystem: Environmental > Terrestrial > Soil > Palsa > Peat permafrost | place: Sweden... | reverse complement strand
GCTCGGTCCGCTCCGCGATCTGCCAGACGGCGAACACCACCGCCACCGCCACCGTGCCCGCCAGCGCCCACCATGGGACCGGGCGTTCCGGGGCCGGTTGCTGCGCGGCCGCTTCCAGAGTGACCGATTCCTGCGTGACCTTTTGCTGCGTGACCGGTTCCTTCGCGGCCGGTTCCTTCGTGACCGGTTCCTTCGCGGCCGGTTCCTTCGCGGCCGGTTCCTTCGCGGCCGGTTCCTGCGCGGCCGGTTCCTGCGTGACCTTTTGCTGCGCGGCCGGTTGCGGGCGCGGCCGGCGGTGCGCCGCCTGGGGGGGCGAGCGGAAGGCGGGCCAGTTGGCCGGAAGCTGCCGAAGCGCCAAGTAGCAGAGCCCAGCGGCCAGCGGGAGGAACATGAAGAGCATCGGTAGGGCCGCGAACCGGCCTGCGAGCACCAGCGGGAGTCCCGGCAGCAGCCATGCGGCGGCCAGCATCGCGGGCACCACCGTGATGGCGCCGAACAGCCACCCGGGGCGCTGTCCGGACGACCGCCCGGGACGCGGCCCAGCCACGTGAACCGGCTCAGGAGAAACGCCTGCCTCGCTGACCCTGCTGTCCTCAGAGGTACGCGGTCCAAGACGCACGGACCTACTTTAGGCCCTGCCCCTGAGCCCGGCGGTCACACCCCACGCGCACCACCGGACCCTCTAGACCGCTATATTCCATTTGCGCCCAAGATGTGTGCGCCCTCGATTGTGATGGCTGTGACAGCCTACGCAAAAGGGCGTGCCGGAGAATAAGTTCGCGGTCCGGGGCCGGTGGGTGTGGCCGTGTGGTGGTTCTTCGCGGGTAGAGAGCAGCTTTGTGGTGGCTGGCGGGTCAGGGCCCTGGTATTGCAGGCGGCCCTGTCCGGCCGGAGCCAGGCCTTCCTCGCTAGAACTGAGAATCGATTTTCATGATCATGAAGGCTTTACCGTCTGCGCAGACTGTCAAGGCTTCGTGATCACGGGAATCTGCGGGCTGGCGGACACCGTGGCGTTGCGGGTGGGGTTGCGGGTGCGGAAGATGAGCGGGAAGCGGGTCCTCGGACTGCCGCCGGAAACCGCAGCCGCCGGGCACCCAGCCGTCCGGCACCCGGCCGTCAGGTACCCCGGCTCAGAACGCGCACCTTATTGGCTGACACGCCCAAAGGATGTGCAGAATCTACATCCATACGTATGGCGGCCGGGGGCTGGCGCTCGCTGGGTGCGCGGGCTGGCCAAGGGGCGGGGCTAGCCGAGGGGCGGGGCTAGCCGAGGGGGCGGGGCCGGGGGGTCGGGCAGAATGGGGTGGGTGGAGCTTTTCGTTAGCTGGCACGACTGGTCGCGGGCCGAGCCGGAACTGTGCCAGGTGCTGCCCGCCGAGACGGCCGCGGCCGTTTCGGCGGCGGTCCGGTTCGCGACCGCGTGGCACGGCGATCAGCGGCGCCCGACCGGGGCGCCCTACCTGGATCACCTGCTCGAGGCGCTCGAGGTGCTGGTGCGCGGCGCGGGCGTCACGGATCCGGATGTGCTGTGCGCGGCGGTCCTGCACGACGTGGTCGAGGACACGCCGTGCCCGCTGGCGGAGATCAGAGCCGCGTTCGGGCCTAAGGTGGCCGAGCTCGTCGGCTGGGTGACGATCCCCAAGCCAGGGCCTGGCGAAGCGAAAAGCGACGTCAAGCGGGCCTACCTGGAACGGCTGCGACATGCCCCGGCGCAGGCGCGGCTGGTCAAGCTGGCCGACCGGGCCAGCAACGTGCAGACGCTGCGCAACCTCGCGCCGGACCGTCAGCGACGGTACTTCGCCCAGACCGTCACGTATATCGTCCCGCTGGCCGCGATGGATCCGTGGTTCGCGCGGTGGTACGCCGCCTGGCAGCAGGATTTCGCCGACCTGGGTTGAGGCGCACGCCCGGAGCGCAAGCCAGGCGGCCGGGTCCGGCGGAGCGCTAGCCCGGCCGACTGGGTCCGCCGGAGCGCTAGCCCGACCAGCAGGGTCCGGCGGAGCGCTAGCTGGCGGCGGCGGCGATACCGGGCGGACCTGGGGACGGGCCCGGGGATGGGCCTTCGTCCGGCTCCGGAGCGACGGGGGTACGCCCGACCTTGGCGACGTACAACCAGAGCACCAGCGCGGCGGGGTAAATGAAGTAACCGAACCTGGTCGAGGGCGCGAGCACGAACATGGCGGTGAGCCCGATCACCAGCCGCCAGGTGGCGGCGGGCACGTCCCGGGGCGGGCGGATGACCAGGGACACCGCGATGGCCAGACCGGAACCGATCAGCAGGACGACCACGATCGTGTGGCCGACCACCCCCGTCGCCGCCAGCACATGACCGAGCAGCGGGCTGGCCGCCTGCGACTTGACGCTGGCCAGGCCGAGCGGGAACAAGATGGTGTTCTTCACCAGCGAGCCGGGCTTGAGAATGGCGAACGGGCCCACGATGACGGCGACCACGGCCAGCGCCACCGCCGTGAACCGCCAGGCGGCGCGCGGGCCGTCCCGCACGTAGAGCAGCGAGAACGCCACCACAAGCGCGGGCCAGGCGGTCGCCTTCATCGACGACGCGACGCCCAGGGCCAACCCGGCGGTGATCGGATTGGCGCCCTGGACCCGCCAGAGCAGGGCGAAGCCCAGGCACAGGAACGCGACCATGGGCACATCGGTGCCGCCGACGCACAGCTCGAACGCGATGATGGGGGACGCCGTCACCAGCAGGGCCCAGCGAACGCAATCCCTGGCCCCGGCGATCCGCAGCGCGCAGGCGAACACGACCAGGAACACGACGCCGAACCACACCCGGGGATCGGTCAGCAGCCCGTGGCCGAACAACGCCTGCGGCACGCCGAACGCGGCCATCAGCGGCAGGTACGGGTTGTACAGGTTGGGATTGGTCGTGGTGGCCAGCACCTTCGGGCTCTTGTACGGGGTACCGTGCTTGATCAGCGTCTGGGCCGAGTTCGCGACCACGCCGACCTCAGGCTCCCCGTGACCGGTGACGACCATCCACAGCAGCGGGATCAGGATGGCCCCGCAGATGATGACGGCGAGCGCGACGTCGACCCCAACCGTCGCCCGTGATCTCCAGGCCAGCACCGCGAGGGCGGCCAGCGCGTAGGCGCAGGCGGCGGACAGACCCCACAGCCGGTGCAGCGGGTCCGAGCTGAACAGCGACACCCCGCCGCCGAACAAGGCGCAGACCATGAGCCCGCCGACCAGCCAAGTCCGGGGCATCGTGACGACGGACTGCCACCCGGTGGGCGCGTTGCTTGCCCCGCCACCCCCGCCCCCTGTGGCAGGCGCGAGTACGCGAGTACCGCGACTCTCCACCCTGAGATCCTACGCCCCTGAACGGCCGGCCGCCCATCAGCGGCGTGGAGCGCGGACCCGGCAGCCGACGGCGGCGGCGACCAGCCGTCCACTTCAGCCGGCTGTTCAAGGCCAGCTACGGCATGGGGCCCCGCGACTACCGGACCTGCCAGGGGCAGTAATTTCCTAAGCGGGGCGTGGTGTCAGCGGTAATTTCCCCAACGGGGCCTGGTGTCAGCGGTCCGGATACTGTACCGATGCCCGTTCTGGAAAAAAGGCTCGTACCTTGCGGGTCGAGCTGGGCTGACCCGGATTCTGGGGGGAGCCTGGTCAGATGATGGGCGGGCGGCCGGCCTGGGTCATCCGCCAGGCGGTACCCAGCGAGATCGGGCGGCGTCGGCCCGGGTCGGCGCGCCAGCCCTCGGCGAAGCCGGTGAACCAGGGGCGCAGGCTTGCGGGCCGGCCGTGTTCCCGGGCGATGGTGAGCGCCATCCAGTCGGCCAGGTAGATCGCGGCCAGTGGCCAGGGCAGGTTGCGCCGGGCCAGCAGCACCCGGTTGCGGCCGTCGCGGTGCCGGAAGGTGTCATACCGGGCGTTTGGCAGGGTGTGGTGGTACATCCGGGCGGTGGCGTCGTATTCCAGCCGGTAGCCGCGGTCCAGCAGCCGCCAGGCCAGGTCGGTCTCCTCGTGCGCGTAGAAGAACATGTCCGGGAGGCCGCCCGCCTCGATGTAGGCCGAACGCCTGATCGCCGCCGCGCCGCCGAGGAACGTGGTCACCACCGAGGAGCGCTCCGGATCCCCGGCCCGCAGCCGCGGCACGTGCCACCGCGCCCCCGGCCCGCCGTCCGGATCGACGACCTGCATGGACAGCACCGCCAGCGCCGGGTCCGAGGCGAAGGTGGCCGCGATGTGAGCCGCCAGCCCGGTGTCTGGGTACCAGCCGTCGTCGTCCAGGAACAGCACGACGTCACCGCGGCACGCCTCGACGCCCGCGTTGCGGCCGGCCGCGACGCCGACATTCTCCGGCAGCGACACGGTTTTTACGCCTGCCGGAAGGCCGGTGACCTCGGTACCGTTGCCGACCACGACCAGCTCCACCTGGGCCCCGCGCTGGGCCAGCACGCTGTCGATGGCCCGGTTGACCTCGGCCGGCCGGTCGCCCATGGTGAGGATGACGCACGACAGGGTCAGGGACTTGGGGTGGGCCTGCTCGTCGGGACTCGCGAACTCTCCCCGGGCGAGCGGCTCGCCTGAGCCTGCGGTCTGGTCGGTTGTCTCTGTTTCGCTCATCACGCCTGTCTCGTTCGCCTCTTTCATCTCTCGCAGCCCGCTTTCACCGCAGGCGGCGTGACGCCACGATGGCCGCTAGGTGGGCGACGGCCATCAGCGCGCCCACGGCCAGGGCCGCCACGTCCAGAACCCGCGTCGCGGTCAGGCTGCCGGTCGCCGCGTCCGCGATCGCCGCCGCCAGGATGAGGACGGAGAGCTCGACGGCCTGGGTGATCCGGTGCACCCGCAGGACCGACGCCAGGCGCCGGGCCAGGGCGAGCCCCTCGGACCTCGGCGCGAGCGCGGCATCGTCGTGCTTGCCGTCCAGGCCGGACGAGGCCCGGGCCACCACCACGCTGTCGGTCTCCGCCTTGATCAGCGTGGCGCAGATCGCCGCGGCCAGGCCGACGCTCACGTAGGCTCCGGCCAGCGAGAAATGACCCTGCGCCCGGACGCCCAGGCCAGCCAGCAGCAGCGCCTCGGCGATGTAGTGGCCCATCCGGTCCAGGTAGATGCCGGTCGCGGAGAACCGGCCGGTGAGCCTGGCCAGCTCCCCGTCGGAGCAGTCGAACAGCAAGTAGAGCTGGATCAGTACCGCCACCCCGATCGCTGCGGGAAGTCCGGGCACGGCGGCGAGCACGCCCGCGGCCACGCCGGAGATCATGAAGCACACGGTGACCGCGTTCGGGGACCAGCCGAGCCTGGCGAACAGGGCGGTGGCGTAGGGCGACAGCTTTCGCATGTAGAGACGGCCGAACCAGTGTTCGTCGTTCAGCCGCGCCAGCACCTCGGGGGGCTGTCCCTTAGCGCGCACTTCGGCGAGCGATGGCCCCGCAGATCCGAACATCATGCTCCGCCCGGTCCTGCGTCCGGTCCTGCGCCCGGTCCTGTGCTCGTGACGGCCGCGGTGAAGGCGGTCACCTGGACGGCGATCTCGCGCTCGTCGAGGTCGAGCCGCTCCAAGATGGTGTACCGGCCGGGCCTTGTCGCGGGCGCGTGCAGCACCGCCTTGGTGAACTCGTCCGGGCCGAGCCCGAGGTCGGCCGGAGTGCGCGGCAGTTCGTGCCGGCGCAGGCAGGCGGACATGAGCGCGAACAGGCGCTCGTCGCCGCGTAGGTAGGTGCAGAACAGCGCGCCCAGGCCGGCCAGCTCGCCGTGGGTGCCCGCGCCCGGGTACAGCTGATCGATCGCGTGCAGGATCTCGTGGTCGCCACCGCTGCCGGGCCGACTGGAACCCGCCACGGTCATGGCGATCCCGGACAGCACCAGGGACTCGGCCAGCACGGTGAGGAACTCGTCGTCGGCGACCGTGCCCGGCTGGTGCAGCACCGCCTGCGCCGCGGTCCTGGCCAGGGTGACGGCCAGCCCGTCGACGGACTCGCCGCGGTCGGCCGCAGCCAGCTCCCAGTCCGCGATGGCCGACAGGTTGTTCACCACGTCGCCGATCCCGGCCCGGATCATTCGCGGCGGCCCGGACCGGACCCGGTCCAGGTCGACCACCACCGCGACCGGCGGGACGACCCCGTAGGAGCCTTTGCCCGATTCGTGCTCGAGCGAGCTGACCGGCGAGGCGATGCCGTCGTGGGCCAGGTTGGTGGCCACCGCGACCATCGGGATGCCGGCCATGTGCGCGGCGAACTTGGTCACGTCGATGATCTTGCCGCCGCCGATGCCCGCGACCGCCTCGTAGGCATCGGCGCGCAGTCGCTTGCCCAGCGCGATCGCCGCGTCGACGCTGCCGTCCTCGACGCGGAAGACCTGGGCCGTCCGCATGTCGAGTTCGGCCACCACGCCGTCGCCCTGACCCGGGCCGACCGCGACCGCGACCCGGCCTTCGGTGACGATCCTGCGGTCCGCCAGCAGCACGCCAAGATCCGCGACCGCGCCGCGCCGCACGTCCACGACGAGCGGCGCGGTGAGTATGCGGGCGAGCTGCACGGGGCATCCTTCCGGAGTTCACGGCCGACATCCGTTACGCCATAGCCAATGCCGGCTAACCGGGAGACTACCGGTTAACGAACGGGCGCCAGGATATAGCAGCCAGTCTTGGCGAGTCGGTTTCTCTCGGGGACGGTCTTAGGTCATGTGGATCGTCATTAACGTATGCCGCAGCGGTTGGTGGCTGTTGCGCGGTGGGTGGCGATACTTTGGGCATGAGCGGCGAGGTCGCGGGGCAGGCGGTCAACGCCGTGTTGGCGCCCTCGCAGGCGGAGCGATTCGCGGGGGTCGCCGACGTGGACCTGGGCCGGCTAGTCCTGAACGTGACCGGCCGGAACAAGCTGGTCCTGCTCGACTCCGATCGGGTGTTCCTGTTTCCGCGGTCGGCCATCGGCGTGGAGTGGTTCGAGCGAGAACTTGCCACCTACCAGGTTCTGGCCAAGACGCAGCTGGGTGTCGTGCCGCGCCTGCTGGACCGCTGGGAGGATCCGGAAATCTACCCGTTCCCGTTCGCGGCCGCCACCCGCCTGCGCGGCGAGGTGCCGGCCGAGCCCGAGGCCCTCATCGAGCAACTGGGCGAGGTCATCGCCCGCTGGCATGAGCTCGAACCGCCTGCGCTGACCGGGGCGCGCCCTCCTCGTCACCACGACGCCGCTCATCATCGCTGGCTGCGCAGAGCTCTGGACCCGGCAACGAGCGCCGAGGCGGCCGCCGAAGCCGCGAATCGCCTGGGCCGGCCCGGACGCGCCTCGGCGTGGGCGGACCTGCTGGCCAGCGCCGCCCAGCTCGCGCCGGTGCTGGTCCACGGCGACATTCACGAAGACCAGTTGCTGGCCGACGGCGGTCGGTTGACGGGCATCATCGACTGGGAGACGGCCCGGGTCGACCACCCGTTCTGGGATTTCGACCTTGGCGAGTGGGGTACCGGGTTGTGGCGCCGCCGCCGCCGTGACTTCAGCGCCCTGTGGGCGCGGGGGTGGCGCGCGTATGCCCAGGCACGGGGGCTAGAAGTCGACTCCGGCCCGCTGCAGACCGCCCTTCGCCTCCGGCACGCGCTTGGTCTTCTCGCCGATCCCGGCGATCCGGCTGTCGTCGGCACGATCGAGGAGCACCTCGCGCAGCTATAGCAGCCCATCGGGCTGCTGGTGTCGCGTGCTTGCGCTGCCGTCAGAGCACTCGGCCGCGGTGGTCAGCAGCGGGCGGCTATCTCGCGGGCCCGGCGCAGGTCGTCATGGTTGTCGACCTCGACCCACTCGACATTTCCGATGGGGGCGACGGCGATCGCGCCGCCCCGTTCGGCTAGTTCCTGGAAGCCATCTTCGTAGTACAGAGAGGGGTCGCGGCGCCAGGTGGCCTCGAGCGCCGCCGCGAGCGGCGCGGCGGCGGCCGCCCCGATCAGCGTGGCGCCGATGTACTCGCCGTAAGCCAGCGCGGGGTCCATCAGCTTGGTGATCCGGGTGATCATGCCGTCCGCGCCGATGATGACCTTCATCTCTTCCTCGGCGAGGCGCTTGATGTCATCGACGGCGAGGATGAGGTCGGCCTGACGACCTCCGGCCTGGCCGGTCCCTGCGCCTCCTGGGCCTCCGGTGGTGTCTGCCGCTCCGGCGGTACCTGCCGCTCCGGCGGTACCTGCCGCTCCGGCGGTATCTCCCGCTCCGGCGGTATCTCCCGCTCCGGCGGCCGAGAGGAGGGTCTTTTCCACTGAGACGGGATGCACCGTGTCGCCGTTGACCAGCAGCGCGCCGGCCGCGAAATGTTCGCGGCCGAGCCAGAGCGAGTAGGCGTTATTCCACTCCTGCGCCCGGTCGTTGTCCACCAGCGTCAGCCCGACCTTGTGGTCCCGCTCCAGGTCCGCCACCCGGTCGCGGATCGCATCCGCCGCGTAACCGACCACGATCACGATGTCACGCAGGCCCACCGCGGCCAGGTTGCGCAGCGCGATGTCGAGGATGGTGACTTGGCCGTCGACCGGCAGCAGGGCCTTCGGCAGCGCGTCGGTGTCAGGCCGCAGCCGGCGGCCCGCGCCGGCCGCGAGGACCATTCCTATCAACCGGGTCTCCTCAAGCGGGATCAGCAACTGTGGGATGCAACCATCCGCTGAGGAAGTCCCAGCAGAAAAGCACCAAAAGATACCCCGCAAGCGCGGCGTACACGAACGGCACGATACCGATCATCGCGGCCAAGCCCGCTACCAGCATCCGCCCGTCCCAGCCGAGGCCGAACCGGTCGGCTGGGATGCCGTGCCCGGACCTGGCCCGGTAGACGATGTCCAGGTGGCGCATGATCACGCCGAACATCAACGCGAAGACCAGCTCCGCCGGAACACGGTGCGAGAACCCGAGCGCGGCGAGGAAGACGCACTCCCCCACTTCGAGCAGCGCCGGCACCAGCCAGTCCAGTTGCCCGTCGTGCGGATGACGGGCGCCGAGCCCGGCAAGCAGCATCGCCTCGACCGGGGTAAGCACCAGGATGCCCGGCAGATTCCCCAGCCCGAGCGCGGTCAGGACACACGTCACGAACAGGCCCACCAGCACTGGAGGCAGCGGCGGAAGCCGGCCCTGCACCAGGCCGCCGAGCCACCGGGACACGACACCGTCATCACGATAGGCCGCCAGCCCGGCGTACCCCGGCAGTCCCCCGCCGCTACGCCCCAGCCCGTCGTCTTCCGCCAGCCCGTCGTCTTCCGCCAGCCCGTCGTCCTCCGCCAGCCCGTCGTCCTCCGCCAGCCCGTCGTACCGCGCCAGCCCCTCCTCCCCCGCCAGCCCGGTGTACTCAGCCAGGCCCTCGTCCCCCGCCAGCCCGGTGTACCCAGCCAAGCCCTCGTCCCCCGTCAGCCCGTCGTCCGTTCTGGCCTGACGCATCGAGCGAGTTATCTGGCAGGCGAGAACGTATCCGGCCGCCAGCACACCCCAGCCCAGCAGCACCACGAAGGTCAGGCGCGGCCCGAAGAAGATGGCGGTGACGGCGATCACCACGTACCGTTCGCCGACCGGAAGCGTGACGGCTTGCTCCAGCGTGCGCATCGCCGACCGGTGAAAGAGGTTCGCTGGCGCCCGAGCCGTGTACTCGAAGCCCAGCCCCGCCAGCTGGCGCACGGCCACGACGGCCATGGCCGCGACGGCCAGCCGCCACATGCCAACCTGCCCTCCGCCGCCCCAGCTGGCGACAAAGGTGTTCCGCAGCGAATAGCCGAAGGGGCCGTCGAGGCCGACAACGACCGCCGAGTCCGGTCGGTCGGCCACGCCGGAGCTGACCGCTAGCGCCGCGTAAACCGCGAACTCGGTAAGCAGCCCCGACGCGGCGCCGAGCCAGGCCACCACGGGCCTGACCCGGCCCTCGCGGCCGGTGGCGGCCACCAGCGAGCCAGCCCGCCCGACCAGGAACGAGGCGGCCAGCGCCACGCTGGCCAGCAGCTTCGCCCGCACCGCTAGTTCGGAGAACCAGATGGCGGCGATCAGCCCGAGACCAAGGGAGATCCCGTACAGCGCGGCTGGCTTAAGCTGGCGTCCCACCGCCCACCGGGCCATGTCGCGTGCGGCGGGATCTACAAGGAGGTGGGTAACGACGCCGTCGCTGTTCGGTCCGGCGTCGAGTACCCGCACCGTGACTCCGCGACGGTTAAGTTCGCTGATCAGCGCGCCTACGGGGGCGGGCCCCGCATAGCTCGCCGCGAGGGTCTCGGCGGCCCGGGCCAGCGCGTCCAGGTCAGCCTTGTCCACGACGAGCGCGCCGCCGACTACGCTGACCGAGGCCGCCGGATCCCTCCGGCCTCGGACGGGTCTTGAGATTCCGCCGTTAATCCCGGTGAAGGCCGCGGTCGCATCCTCGTTGAGCAGCCGGACCAGCATATTCTCGGGAACCACGCCTTCGCCGACGCAGATGAGCACACGCTCCCCGGCGGCTCGCGCGGCGGCCGCGATGGTCAGCAGACCTGGCCCAGTCCGGTCCGCCGCATCCACCCGGCGCACACCGAGGGCCGCAAGCTGGCCGCGCAACCCCGCGTCTGCCCCGCCCGCGAGGACCAGCGCAACAGTCATGCCTGCCCTCCCAGCGGCACGGGCCGCCGTGACTCGCGACTAAGCGTTACAAAATGTACTCCGAGGTCACGCCTGTGGCCCGGATGAACACGCCGGTCACCGGACATGTTCCATCACGCTGCCGGTAAGGCCGACCGCTCGCCTCGCGCCCTAAACCTTGAACTCGTGTCACTAGCCCGGCGCAGGCGTTTAGTTCGCACGCCGTCACCGGGCACGCTGTCAGCGCAATACCCACCCAGGCACCAGCGAAACGACACGCCCCAAGCCCGCAGCTAGGCGTCAAGCCCGGCAAACGAGCCAAATCAGCCCGTACACCACGCCGATGTGTCGCCCGGCAACCAGGACGACATGAACTGAGTCCCATCGCACCGGGCTGAGCGGCCCCGATAGGGGCGACACACAATCGCACCCGCAGCTGACATGCCCTAAGGCGAAATGCACTTAATGTCCGCTCCGAGCTGACCGAGCCGGTGATTGTGGATCGCTACCTCCCCTCCGCGGGCAGTGGCGATCCACGATCATTGAGCGCCCGAAACGCTGGGGCGAAATGCACCTTTTGTCGGTGGCCGACTGGTCATGGAGGTCACTGCGGATCGTTACCGTCTTGTGAAGACGCTAGCGATCCAATCAGGCCCGGGCCCGGGCCCGGGCTCGGGCCCGGGCGCCGCCAGACCGAGTTGCAACTCCGCCGTGACCAGCCGGCCAGGAGCGAGCGCGGTCACGCCGTGGGCGGGACGGTAGAGTCCGGCTCATGCGGATGGTCGCGGTGGTGCTGGGCGGCGGCGTGGGGCAGCGGCTCGGCGCGGGAATGCCGAAGCAGCTGCTGACTCTGGGCGGCCAGACGCTGGTGGAGCGGTGCGTGGCCGCCTTCGACCGGGCGCCGGGCGTCGACGAGGTCCTCGTGGTGATGGCGCGCGGGTACACCGAGCAGGTCAAAGCCATGCTCGCCGACGGCGGCTACCACAAGGTCACGGACGTCATCGAGGGCGGCGCGACCCGGCCGGACTCGACTCGGGTGGCGCTGGCCGCCATCGCGGGCACGACTGCTGGTGTGGCGCGGGGCGGCGGGCTCGGCGGCGCTCGGGGGCGCGGGCCTGGCGGCGACTGCGGAGTGCTGCTGCATGATGCTGCGCGGCCGCTGGTGGATCAGCAGATCATTGCGGACTGCGTTGCCTCGCTGGGAATTCATGAGGCGGCCGGGGTGGCGGTGCCGACGTCCGACACCATCGTCATCACCGAAAACGGCGTGATGCGGTCGGTGCCGCGGCGGGAGACACTGTTCCGCTGCCAGACTCCGCAGTGTTTCCGGCTGTCCGTGATCGCCCGCGCTCATGAGCTGGCCGCCGCCGACCCCGACTTCGCCCCCACGGACGACTGCGGCGTCGTGCTTCGCTACCTGCCGGGCGTCGACGTCCACATCGTCCCGGGCAGCGAACGTAATATCAAGATCACCTACCCGCAGGACCTGGCCGTCGCGGAAGCGCTGCTCAGGGGCTAAGCGCGGTTGCACTGCCCGGCGTTGGGCGCGGAGGTGCTGCTTCGGGGGT
>Ga0302235_10002939_pt1 | contig 12119 bp, 9 predicted proteins | sample II_Palsa_N3_3_FD_193577 | JGI IMG/M metagenome (GOLD analysis project Ga0302235, IMG submission 193577) | Peat permafrost microbial communities from Stordalen Mire near Abisko, Sweden - II_Palsa_N3_3 | ecosystem: Environmental > Terrestrial > Soil > Palsa > Peat permafrost | place: Sweden... | reverse complement strand
GGAACGTCGCGCTCATGCCCGCGCCGACGCCGCGCCGCTCCGGCGGCAGGCTGTTCATGATGCCGGCCCGGTTGGGCGAGGCGAACAGGCCCATGCCGATCCCGTTGAGCAGCAGGATGCCGGCGAACTCCCAGTAGACGAAGTTAACCGGCAGCATCTCGAGCAGCCCGAACGACGCCGCGGCCACCACCATGCCGCCGGTCGCGAAGGGCCGGGCCCCGAACCGATCCGACAGGTAGCCGGACACCGGACCGGCGATCAGGAAGCCGACGGTGAGCGGGAGCATGGCGATGCCGGCCCACAGCGGGGTCCGCTCGAAGCTGTAGCCGTGAATCGGCAGGTAAATGCCCTGCAGCCAGATGATCAGGATGAACATCATGCCGCCGCGCCCTAGCCCGGCCAGCAGGCTGGCCAGGTTGCCCGCCGTGAACGGCCGGATCTTGAACAGAGCCAGCCGGAACATCGGCTCGGCCACCCGCGTCTCGATCACGCAGAAGATCGCCAGCACCGCAAGGCCGCCGCCGATCAGGCTCATCACCAGCGGGCTGGTCCAGCCCATCGTGTGCCCGCCGTAGGGCTGGATGCCGTAGGTGATGCCGACCAGGACCGCGATCAGGCCCGCGCCGAAGGTGACGTTGCCCCACCAGTCAAGCTTGGCGGGACGGCGGATGCCCCGCTCCTGCAGCTTGAGGTAAGACCAGACCGTGCCGATTACCCCGAACGGGACCGAGACCAGGAAGACGAACCGCCAGTTGATCGGCCCGAGCAACCCGCCAAGCACCAAGCCGATGAACGACCCGGCGATGCCGGCGACCTGATTCAGGCCGAGCGCCATGCCGCGCTCGTTGGAGGGAAAGGCGTCGGTGAGGATCGCGCTGGAGTTGGCCATCAGCATGGCTCCGCCCACCCCCTGCAGGATCCGCATCCCGATCAGCCACCAGGCCGCGGACGTACCGTGCAGCCAGGTCACCGACAGCATGATGGAGAAGAAGGCGAACAGCGCGAAGCCCAGGTTGAACATCCGGACCCGGCCGAACATGTCGCCTAGCCGCCCGAAGCTGACCACCAGCACCGCGGTGACCACCAGGTACCCCATGATCAGCCACAGCAGCAGGGTGGTGTTGCCCGGCTGCAGCGGGTTGACGCCGATGCCACGGAAGATGTCGGGCAGCGCGATCAGCATGATGGAGGCGTTGACGGTCGCCATCAGCATGCCCAGCGTGGTGTTCGACAGCGCGATCCACTTGTAGCCGAGGGCCGTCTCCGCGTGGCGCGGCTGAGGTGAAGCGGGCGGCACGAGCGTTCCTCCGTAGGAGTGGGAAGTCTGAGGCAGCGGGTCCGGGCTCGGCGTCTGCGTTGCTCGCGGCTGCGCCGCACAATTATTTGCTACATCACAACTAAATTATGCGCCGATGTCTTCCCGCGGTCCAGGCCAACCTGACGCGGGCTGTCGGCCGCGCTGTCGCCGGAGCACCGTCGGACTGTGAATCACGCTCATCGCCACGAGGCCCTGTGATGTAGCCCAATCCCGCTGTCGGTCGGTATGGTTCGGGTTGTGGGGGAGGATTCCGGGATTGCGGCGATCGGCGGCATGCACGGTTTCGTGCCGCCGCTGACTGGCCTTTTCGGCCGGGCGGCGGAGATTGAGACTCTCGCGGATCTCGTCGCTGAGTACAGGCTGGTGACGGTAACCGGGCCGGGCGGGGTGGGTAAGACCCGGCTCGCCAGTGAGATGGCGCGGCGGGCAGCGGCCGGGTTTGCGGACGGGGCATGGCTCGTTGAGCTCGCCGCCGTGCGCGACCCGGAGCAGGTTCCTGCGGCCGTCGCGGCGGCACTGGGCCTCAAGCAAGCGCCCGGCCGATCCGTCTCTGATTCGCTCCTGGCCGACCTGAGCCGGCAGCAGTCCCTGCTCGTGCTGGACAACTGCGAGCACGTGCTGGCCGCGGTGGCCGAGCTATGCGGAATATTGCTGCCAGCTGCTGATGACGTGCGGATACTCGCGACCAGCCGGGAGCCTATCGGGGTGGCCGGAGAGGCGCGGTTCCGGTTGCCGCCCCTGCCAGTAGCCGGGCCGGACGCGCAGCCCGACGCGGGCGGGCCTGCGGTAGCGTTGTTCGCGGACCGGGCCAGGCGTGCCGATCCCCGCTTCGTCCTCGATGGCGATTCGGGGCCGCTGGCGGGGCAGCTCGTTGCCCGGCTGGACGGGATGCCGCTCGCGATCGAGCTGGCCGCGGCGAGGGTTGACGTCCTGGGACTGGGCCAGATGCTGGACCGGCTGGAGGCCAGTTTTGTGCTGCTGACCAGCGGAGACCGGGCGGCCGCAGCCCGGCACCGGTCGCTGGCCGCCACGGTGGAATGGAGCTATCAGCTGCTGGATGTACTGGAACAGCAGGCGTTCCGCCGGGTGGCCGTGTTCCCCGGCCCGTTCACCCTGGACGCTGCGGCGGCGGTCGCCGGGGACGGTACCGAGCCGGTGGTGCTCCACCTGGTTGACTGCTCGCTGCTGACCCCGCCCCGCACCGGTCCGGACGGCCGGACGCGGTATCTGATGCTGGAGACATTGCGCGCGTTCGGACGGGACCAGCTCGCCGCCGCCGGAGAGCTTCCCGAGAGTCTCGCGGCGCTGGCCCGGCACGTGCTGGCCGTAGCCGAGCAGGCCTCGGCCTTGAGGGCGACCAGCGATGGTGAGCTGGCTGGCGGCCGGTGGCTGGACGCTGAGGACGCCACCCTGCGCCAGGGGTTGGACTGGGCCCTGACGCATGACGGGACCACGGCGCTGCGGCTGACGGTCGCCTTGATGCCCTGGTGGCTTCTGCGGGGGCGCGGCGCGGAGGGATATCCGCTGCTGAGCGCAGCCGCCGTTCACGCCGCGCCGGGCAGCACGGAATGGGGCATCGCGCACTTCCTTCTCGGCCAGGCGGCCGTGGCCACCGGCGATCTGGCCGCCGGGCTGGATCACTTCACGGCGGCTCGTGATGGCCTGGCCGAGGACGGCCCGTCACCTGAGCTTGCCCTGGCCCTATGCGGCCGGGCCGACGTCCTCGTCCTGGTCCTCGGCCGCAGCCGCGAGGGAGCCGAGGAGGCTCGCCGCGGTCTGGACATGGCCCGCCACACGGGCAGCCTGACCAGCGAGGCGGTCGCCCTCGTCACTATGTCGCAGGCCGCCTATTTCGCCGGCGAGTTCGAGCAAGCCGTGCAGTGGGCCCGCCAGGCGCGCAAGATCGACCCCGCCTGCATTCCCGGCGAGGTCGCGCGCGAAGGTAGCCTGCGCCTGACCCTGGCCCTCACCGAAGCCGGCGATCTCGCCGCCGCCCGGGATAGCTGCACGGATGCGGTGACCCTGGCACGCGCCGCCGCCGACGTGTCCGCCGAGGCCTTCGGGATGCTTCTCCTGGCGCGCCTGAATACCCGGGCCGGTGACCTGGCCGACGCCTGGTCACATCTGGGCGCGGCGCTGGAGCTCGCCGCGCGCATCCGGGACCGGAGACGGCAGCGGATGTGCCTGTCTCTTGGCGGGGAACTGTGCACTGTGTCGGGGAACTGGGCCGGCGGGGTTACCGTGTGGGCCGCTTACCTGGCGATCATGCGGGATAGCGAGCTGGTGGAGACGACTCGCAATGTGGAGCGCCGCCGGGAACTGCTGTGCAGCGCCGCACAGGCCCTGGGACCGGACCGGATGCGGGCGGCGGAGGAGCGCGGTGCGATGATGACGTTGGACACCGCCGCGGAATTCCTCCTCCTGCTGGCCGAGTCCGGCGCCCAGGCCGTGCAGGCGGCAGGCAAGCCGCCGGGCCTCAGCAGGCTCAGCGCTCGCGAGCAGGAGCTGATCACGCTGGTAGCGCATGGGCAGACGGACGCGCAGATCGCCAGTCACCTGTTTATCAGCATCAGCACGGTCCGCTCCCACCTGGACCGCATAAGGGACAAGACCAGCTGCCGCAAGCGCGCCGACCTGACCCGGCTGGCCCTGCAGGAAGGTCTCGTTTAGCCGGTCAGTCCGGATTGGCGATCCGGTCCTTTCCCCGTCCGCTGGCCTCGACCAGGCCATCAGCAGCTACGGGCTGGTCCGCAGCAGGTCTCAGCCCGCCCGGTGCTGGCGGACGGCGATACGCCGCGACGGTTGATGCTCTTCCCTTGACCTGCAACGCGGGCAGCAGCTCATAGCCGCCCGCCAGGCTGCCCCCGCTTATCGTCACCGCGCTCGCTACGGTACTGCCGGCCGGGCGGGCCGCGTCGCAGAGCCGGGCGGCCAGGTTGACCGTATCTCCCACCACGGTGTACTCGACTCGCTCGCGGCTGCCGAGCATCGCCGCCGCGACCTGGCCGGTACTGATGCCAATACCGAGCCCGAACGGCCGCAGCCCCTGGCCGGCCCAGATCGCGTTCAGCGCATCCTGGCCGGCGTGCATCTGGGCGGCAGCCGCCAGGGCGCGCACCTCATGCCCGTCGAGCGGCTCGGGAGCACCGAAGACGGCCATCACCGCGTCGCCGACGTACTGCATCACCGTACCGCCATGAGCCAGTACAGCATTGTTCATGGCCCGCCGGTGATCGTTCAGCTGTGCCGCGAGCCGGGCCGGCGCGGTGCCTTCCGCGATCGCCGTGTAACCGCGAATGTCGGAGATCAAGACCGTAACGGTGAGCAGCTCCGTCGTGGTGAAGGCATCGGGATCACTGCTGATCCGAGCCGCGAGGCCCCCCGGCAGCAAGCGGGTCATCCGCTGGTGCGTTGCCTCGGCGCGGTCCAGCCGCTGCGTGGATTGCTCGGCCTCACGCTGTCCCGCCCGGAGCTCGGCCTGAAGCCGGGCGTTGTCCAGCGCGATTCCGGCCGCGCGCAGCACGGCCTCGACGAAGTCCGTTCGGCCGGCCAGCTTCGGATCAACGCCGACCCGGGCCACCGGAGCGCCGTCCGCCGGACTGACAACGTAGACGACGTGTGAGGTTCCGGAGTCATCCGGGGCGGCCGAACCGTCGCTCAGGAGGTAGTGCCCGCGTTCTGCCGACCAGGTGGCCAGCGTGAGATACCGGTCGCCGAGAATCCGGCTCAGCGCGCGGCCGACCGCATCGACCGAGAGCAGCCGGTCCGGATCCAGCAGCGCCTCGACAGCGAGGGCTCGCTGGACCCGGCGCACCGCTACCGATATCAAGAACGCGACCGGGATCGCCAGCACCGCGAGGTTCGACGTCCAGTTGACCACATCGGAGATGTTCGTGTCGGTGAGCGCTTCGATGGCCTCCGCCACGGCGAACGCAGCGAATGCTGTGGCCGACACCGCGACTGGCACCAGTTCCCGGCGTTCGGGACGAGTGGCCGCCAAGATCCGGGCCGCCATCAGGGCAACGAACGCAAGCAGCAGAATCGCCTCGGTGCCCTGAAGGCCGTTGTAAAGCCAGTTCTCAAGCTCCCTGACATGGCCGACGGTCGGCCACCAGGCACGGCCGGTATAGCCGCCCCAGCGCGGATCCCACGCGAGGCACCACGCGGCCGTGAGAAGCGGCACGAGAACGAAGGCCACCCGCACGGCCCACGTCTGCGCCCGGGTCTGCAGCCGGCTGCGCGGCCAGCGCAGGAGCAGCCAGCCCAGCAAGATTCCGACCAGCGGATAAACCATCGTGCCGATGAAGGCCCACGGTCCCCAGCCGGCATTCTGCAGCGACGTCGCGGCCCCCGTCACCGCGAGGATCAGCATCAGGATTCCATTGCCGCGCTGAGACTTACGTCCGAGGGAAACCCAGCCGGCTACCGAGAGGGAGATGATCACGAGGGTATAGGTCACGCCAGAGACCGTCGTGACACTGGATTCCCCCGACGGCCACCACATCAGGGCGACCGCACCAGCCCCGCACAGCACCGCCCACCACGGACGCCGGACCATTTCGAAAGTATTACATACCCCGTCCGGAAACACCCGGCCGCGAGCAAGAAGCGATGGCAGTCACCTGCCCGGCCTCTCCCCGCCACCCCGGCCGGCCTACTCCGCCGCGGTGCAGACGTAGCCGGTGCCGCCGCTGGAGATGAGCGCGGGATCGGAGTGGACGGCGGCGTAGGCCGGATTGCTGCTGGAGACGTAGGCGTAGACCCGGTACGCGTACCCGAGCGGGACGTATACGACAAACGGCAGCTCGTCGTATACCGCCTGGCTCTCGCTGTTGACCTGCCACGTGGTCAGGCCGTTCTCGGACGCGAAGTTGCTGCTGGTCCGCATCACCGTGTACGGCTGCCAGGCACCCTCGTAGTAGATGTAGACGACCGGCTCGTAGTACACGGTGTACACCCCAGACGGCGGTATCTCGGCGGGGGGGATCGACAGCTTGTCGAAGAAGATGGCAGCGTACCCCGCGCCCCGCGCGCAGTGGAAGGACGCGGATTCCCCGTAGGTCACAGCAGCCGAAGCGGCCGTAGGGGTGGCGACGGCAACCGCGCCGAGGGAGCCGGCGAACGCGAGCGCCACCAGCGCCGCACGGGTTCGCGTCTTCAGGTTCTGCATAGCGTGCCAGCTGTTGGTCTTGGCGTTCGTGAACATGGTTCTCTCCTGTTCGGATCTAACGGGAGGTGTTGCCCGCCTCGGAAACCAGCCTGCTAGACCGGGCGCTGGTCCAGCAGAGGCCGAATTGCCCCTCTTCGCAGAACGACGAACAGCCGGCGTGTGGCCTGGTAGGCAGTTCTGCCTACCAGGGCCCGCAGCGTGAACAGGGGCAATCTGGCCCCTGCCCTGACGCCATCCGCGCCGGGCAGCCTGTGTCCTGCGGGCGGAAACATCTGCCGCCCGAAACCGGCAGACAGGAGACCGTCATGTTCGTCCACCCCCACCTCAGCGGCCAGGTCGCCAGGGAGCGCCAGCGGGACATGCTGGCCACTGCCGAGCAGCAGCGCCTGATCCGCCAGCTCCGTGCGGCTTCCCGGGAATCGCGTCACGCGGCTACGCCCGGGCACCGGGTGCGCACACGGATCCGGAGCGCGGCCGTCCGGTTGCGTCCAGCACTCCGCGCGTGACGCAACTTTCGGCTTAGACGGATTCAGGAACCCCTCGCGCAGGCGGGCGGCTTTCCAGCCGGCCGCGGGAGTGGAGTTACCCGTGAGCTAACCGCAGGCCGCTAGACCCCGTCCTCAGGCTGACCTCTTGGCGTCCTGGGCCTGGCTTGGGCCCTGGGGCCGGTGAGCGCCCTGGGTTCGGTAAGCGTTCTGGGGACGGCGAGCCGGGTTCGCGCTGCTCCGGGCGAAACCGTCGCGCCCTGAAGCCGCGGGGCGGGCCGGACGGCGGCCGTTCCCTGAGTGGCGAGCCGGGGCGGCGTTGCTGCGAGCGGGGAACTGATGAACGGTCGGCGGCAGCGGGGGAACCGGCGTACCGGAGGTCGCGATCTCCCGGACCACGTGATGCCCGGTCGCGACCTCGTCGCTGGCCGCGGTGACCCCGGCGGCGTCGTGCAGCTTCTGGAGTTCACGGACCTGGCCGCGCTCCACCAGCGCGACGACCATGCCGGTGGCTCCGGCCCGGGCCGTGCGGCCGGAGCGGTGCAGGTAGTCCTTATGGTCGTTGGGCGGGTCGAACTGCACCACGAGGTCGACGTCGTCGACGTGAATGCCACGCGCCGCGACATCGGTGGCGACCAGGACGCGAGGATGCCCGGCGGTGAACGCGTCCAGGGCCCGCTGCCGCTGGCTCTGATTGCGGTCGCCGTGGATGGCCGCGGCCTCGACGCCGGCCCGGGAGAGCTGCTTGGCCAGCCGGTCCGCGCCGTGCTTGGTGCGGACGAAGAACAGGGTCCGTCCGGGACGGCCGGCGATCTCCGCCGCGACCGGTACCTTGTCCGCCGCGGACAGCACGAGGACCCGGTGCTCGGCGGGCCCGGAGTCAGTCGCGGCGGTCACCGCGTGCAGCGCGGGGTCACGCACGTAGGAGGTCACCAGCTGGCCGACCCCGCGGTCCAGTGTGGCGGAGAAGAACATCCGCTGGCCGCCGGCGGGTGTCGCGTCTAGGATCCGGGTGACTGCGGGGAGAAAGCCTAGGTCAGCCATGTGGTCGGCTTCGTCGAGGACGGTGACCTCGATACCGGACAGCGTGCAGGCGTGCCGTTCCATCAAATCCATGAGCCGGCCTGGTGTGGCGACCACGACGTCGGCGTATCGGGCCTTGGCGATCTGCTTGCCGATCGGCACGCCGCCGTAGACGGTCGTGATGCTTACGTTCATGCGGCGGCCGAGCGGCTCGAGCACCTCGGCGACCTGCTGGGCCAGTTCCCTGGTCGGGACCAGGACCAGTCCGCGCGGCGTCTTCTCGCGTTTCCGGTCCGCGGTGGCCGCGAGCCTGGTCAGCAGCGGTAGCCCGAAGGCCAGCGTCTTGCCCGACCCGGTCTGGGCCCGGCCGAGGATGTCGCGGCCGGCCAGCGCGTCGGGGAGCGCCCGGGCCTGGATCGCGAACGGCTCGTGGATGTCCTGGGTGGCCAGCGCGCTGACCAGCCGGGCGTCGAGACCGAGCTCGGCGAACGTGGCCGGGGTCGGCTGCGGCGCCGCCGCGGCCGCATCTAGGGCGATGTCAAGCTGGGATTGCGGTGCGACGCGCGGCGGCTGGGGCGCCCGAGGATGCTTAGCCGGGGCCCGGCCGCGACGCTGGGTGCCGCGCTCCGCGCCTCGGCCATAACGGTCTGAGGGCACGCGCGGACGCCTGGAACTGTGGGGCATGCAGAAAACTCCATCGGTAGTTCGGAGGTCGCATGCTCGACAGATGTCAACGACAATGGCGAACGGCTACTTTAGCCGCACTGCCCACACAGCGACCGGCGGGCTGCTCGCCCGCGGGAGAGGCGGCGAAGATCACCGCTTCGTATGCAAGGCTATCAGCAGGATGCTTATTCCCCGTCAGCGCGGTCCCGTTCCAGCCGATCGCGGACAGTGTCGTAGTCCAGCCAGGGATCGGCGAGGAACTCCCGCCACCGGGCGGCGTGCCCGGATCGCTTGATCCGGAAGTAGACCGCGCGCCTGATCGCCGCGGAGGTGTTGCCGCCGATGTTATGGCTCAGCAGGTAGTGCGCCAGCACCAGGTCACCGGCCTGGCCGGTGACCTGTTCCGGCTCAGGCAACCGGATGGGCGGGTAGCCGCCCGCCGCGAAGAAGGCATCCGGCCCGTGCGCCCGGAAGTACCGCGCGTGGGTCAGGTGCGTACCCGGCCATACCCACAGATTGCCCGCGTCCTGCTCGCGCTGACCGGACATCAGCACCCCGGCCAGCATGGTGAACGTCCCCGCCCGCCCGTCCGGCTCGGGCGGGAAACCGTCGATGTGACCCATCCCGGGCCGGTGGCTGAACGGCGGGATGTTCAGCGCCACCTGCACTTGCCGGGGCGCCTCCAGCGTCCCCGTCCCGGTTAGCGCCTCCGCCAGCCCGAACGCCGGGCTGCCGGTCAGCAGTGCCGCCAGGGCCGGGGCCCGGGTGGCCGCGGCGAAGTAGTTGTGCGGTCCGCGCACCTGCGGACCGGGCGGCGCGTTCTCGATCAGCTCGTCGATAGCACGGGATGCGGCGGCCACCACCTCCGCGGGAACCGCCTGCGGCAGCACCAGGAAGCCGCGCTCAGCGAACTCCTCCAGCTGCCCCTCGTCCAGCACGATCGACACGGTAGGCCCGCCGGCAGCCGGCCCGCGAACGGTTTTCAGCCCCGGGCCCGGGCGCACAGCTCGTCCAGCTGGCGCGTCGCGCGGGCCGCGTCGTCGTCGAGCACGGTGACCAGCAGGGTGTGATCATCGACCCGCTGGGCGACGGCCGTCGGCGCGGCGACGACGGTATCCGGCCTGTTGGCCGGCCCGGCGATCAGCGCGCAGGCGAGCACCCGGCGGCCCGCGGTCAGGCCAGGCCCGGCCGTCAGCGCCGAGCCGGTCCCAGCGGGCCCCGGGTCCAGGTCGAGGAACTGGCGCAGGACCGGGCGGCCGAGCCGGGTCACATCCCAGCGCAAGGTGGCCCGGCCGGGCGGTTCCCCGGTGCGGCCGAGGACGATCAGCTCGCGCCACTCGACCGCGGCGCCGGCCCCGAGCGTCAGCTCGACCCGGACGTCGATCCGGCTGCCCCGGCAGACGACCAGCGCTCCGGGGTCGGCGACCAGGTCGGCTCCGTCGGCTAGGTCGGCGCGGATCGACAGCGCCGCCGCGTCTCCCTGTCCCCGGCCCTGCGCCACGCTGGCCCCGGTCGCGCGCAAGGTGGCCTTGGCGCCCGGTCGCAATCGCACCCAGACCGACAGCTCGTCACCGGCCAGCGGGCCGGCCGCGGTCCCGACCAGGCGCAGCTCGCAGCGGTCGCGGGCCTCGCTGTGCACCTGCCGCAGCGTCAGCGGCGGCGCACAGAACACTTCACCGAGCACGCCGCCCGGCTCGATGACCGCAGTCGTCTGGGCGATCACGCTGTCGTCCGGGCGGTCACAAGCGTCCAGGCGGTCACGCGGGGCCAGGCGGTCTCGCCGTCGCCACGGCCGAACGGACCGCCCGCACCCACCCGGCCACCTCGGTCGCCACCGGGTCGGCGACCAGGGAAGTGAACAGCGTCGGCCGCTGGCCGCGGACCGCCGCGGCGTCGCGCGCCATTACCGCCAGGTCCGCCCCGACCATCGGGGCGAGGTCGGTCTTGTTGATGACGAGCAGGTCGGAGCGGGTGATGCCGGGTCCGCCCTTGCGCGGCACCTTGTCTCCGCCGGCCACGTCGATCACGAAGATCTGCCGGTGCACCAGCCCGTAGGAGAACGTCGCGGTCAGGTTGTCGCCGCCGCTCTCGACCAGGATCAGCTCCAGGCCGGGATGGTCGGCCTCGAGCTGCTCGACGGCGTCCAGGTTGGCGCTGATGTCATCGCGGATGGCGGTGTGCGGGCAGGCCCCGGTCTGAACGGCACGGATGCGTGCGTCCGGCAATACGCCCGCCCGCCGCAGGAAGTCGGCGTCTTCGGTGGTGTAGATGTCGTTGGTGACGACGCCGATCACCAGCTCACCCGACAGCGCCCGGCACAACGCGGCGACCAGCGCCGTCTTGCCGCTGCCGACGGGGCCGCCGATGCCGATCCGGGGCACCTGCGCCCCCGGCGGGCCGTCCGCGGGCGCCTGGTCGGGCGCACCGTGATCGTGCGCGCCGCTGCTGGGCCACGTGTCAGGACGCAAACAGACGCACCTCCGCGGTGAGATGGAAGTCGGCGAGCAGGTCCAGGGCGGGGGCACCGTCGGCCGGAAGGGACGACGGCGGACCCGCGGCGTCCTTGGCGGCGCGGCGGGCGCACTCGTCGATGCCGGGCGCCAGCCGGGCCAGCATGGCCTGGACCGCGAACGGGTCCAGGCCGAGCAGCCGGACCGCCGCGCTGGCCGGGCTGGCGCAGGCCGCCAGCGCCGCGGCCCGCGCGGCCAGCTCCGGGGAGCCGCCCGCCAGGTGAATCCCGGCGCCGAGCACGAGCGGATGGTGCGGCGCGGGCCTGGCGCCGCGCGGCCAGGGCGTCTCCTGGGCGGGGTGCAGGGAGCGGAGCAGGCGCAGCAGCCCGCCGCCCAGCTGGCGCGACGCGGCACGCATGGCCGGCGACGGGGTGCGGGCGTCGAACTCGGCATCCAGCTCGGCCCACGGGTCCGGCGGGGGGCACGGGTTCGCGTCGGCCCGGGGGGCGTCGGGGCTGGCGGGGGCGGGTAGCGGTGCTCGTTCGGGAAAATCAGCTTGAAGGTGGCAGGCGGCGGCGGCGAACGCGGCCGTGACCCGGGCCGATGTCCGCAGCCTGGCCTGGCAGAAGTCCTCCAGGTCGGAGAGCCCGGCGACCAGGCCGGTGCCGACCGCGGCCTCCATCCCGCCGGAGTGGTGGTGCGCGCCGGCCGGGGCCCGGGTGTCGAGCAGCAGCAGCAGGAGCGCGTTCATCGCTTAGAAGAGGAAGTAACGCTGGGCCATCGGCAGCTCGGCGGCCGGCCGCGGCTCGATCAGCTCGCCGTCCACCCGCACCGCGAACGTCTCGCTGTCCACCTCGATCACCGGCAAGGCGCCGTTCTCGGGCAGGCTCGCCTTCGACAGGCCCGAGACGTCCTTGGTCGGCACCAGGCGCCGCTCGCTGTTCCAGCGGTCAGCTAGGTCGCCCTCGAGGGCGGCGGGCGAGACGAAATGCAGGCCGAGCCGGGCC
>Ga0302235_10002937_pt1 | contig 12124 bp, 13 predicted proteins | sample II_Palsa_N3_3_FD_193577 | JGI IMG/M metagenome (GOLD analysis project Ga0302235, IMG submission 193577) | Peat permafrost microbial communities from Stordalen Mire near Abisko, Sweden - II_Palsa_N3_3 | ecosystem: Environmental > Terrestrial > Soil > Palsa > Peat permafrost | place: Sweden... | reverse complement strand
GGGGGGGGGGGGGGGGGGGGGGGGCGGCGTGGTGGCGGAGCTGCGGCGATGGTAGGACGTCAGACCGAGCGCTTCGCGCAGGGCGTCGGCGAAATCCCCGCACGAGTCGTACCGTTTCTCCTCGGTCTTGGCCATCGCCTTGGCCACGACCTGATCGACGGCGGCGGGCAGGTCCGGCCGGAGGGTCACCAGGGACGGGGGCGGGACGGACAGGTGAGCGTAGATGACCGCGGGGAGCGAATCCCGCTGGAACGGCACCGTTCCGGTCAGCAGCTGAACCGTAACGCAGGCCAGCGAGTACTGATCGGCGCGGCCGTCCACTGGTCGGCCGCTGATCTGCTCCGGCGCCATGTAGTCCGGGGTGCCGAGATTACTGCTGCCCACCCCGGTCAGGCTGCCCAGCGCCGCGCCCTTGACGATCCCGAAGTCCGACAGGTACACGTGATCGGGCCGGCCCGCTCGAGCGTCGACGAGGATGTTCCCGGGCTTGACGTCCCGGTGCACCAGGCCCGCGGCGTGCGCGGCATCCAGCGCCGAGGCGACCGGGGAGACGAAATCCGCGGCCCGGTCGGGCGGCAGCGCGCCCTCCCGCTCCAGCACCTGCCGCAGGTCACCGCCTGCTACGTACCGCATGGCGATGAACAGCACTCCGTCGGCTTCGCCAGCCTCGTACACCGGGATGATGTGCGGATCATCCACCGCCGCCGCCGCGCGCGACTCCACGATGAACCGCCGGCGGAACTCCGGGCTCGACGACGCCAGGGCCGGCGACAGGATCTTCAGCGCCACGGGGCGGCCCAGGCGCTCATCGAGGGCCCGGAACACCACCGCGAACCCGCCCCGGCCGACCTGCTTCTCCAGGCGGTACCCGGCCAGCACCGAGCCGGCCCGAAACTCGGTCAGCTGGACCGGGAGATCCTCGCTCAACACCCCTCCCCCCAAGCCTTTCCTGATGCTTACCAGGAGCGCGCTGTCCAGGGCGTTTAGATTATCTGGCCTGCTACCCCTTGCTGCAAGCTGGTGAAATCTCGGTCCACAGGGCGCGGAAGGCGCGGGCGGCCGGGCTGCGGGGGGCAAACGCGGCAACCGGGGCACGCTCCACGGACATCCGCTCGATGAGGGACAAGGCGGGGATGGTGGTGGCTGCCACCACGGGTCGTTCGGCCGAAAGTTGGGCCGTGATCTCCTGGTGCAGGCGCTTGCGGCGGTCAACCATCGAGAAGAAGGCGCGGATCTCGGGCCGGCGGCCGTCGAAGCCGGCCACGAACTCGGTGAGCTGGTCCAGGGTGCGGACCGACAGCGTGGTCGGGATCAGCGGGACCAGCAGAACGTCGGCGGCGTGCATGACGTTTTCCGAGACCAGGGAGATGCTGGGCGGGCAGTCCAGGAACACGTGCTCGTACTCGCCGGCCAGCGGGCGGAGCAACTGGGCGATCTGGCGGGTCGCCTTTTTATCCCTATCGCCTAGGAGCAGGTCCATGTTGCGGTAGGTGAAGTCGGCCGGGAGCAGGTCCAGGTGCTCGAAGTCGGTGCCCTTGATCGCGTCGTCCAGGGCCTTGGTGCCGCGGATGAGGGCCTTCCCGCCGCCCTTGACCCGGGGCTTGATCCGGAACAGGAAGCTGGCCGCGCCCTGCGGGTCCAGGTCCCACAGCAGGGTGCGGTAGCCGTCGGCGGCGGACAGGTAGGCCAGGTTGACCGCGGCGGTGGTCTTGCCGACGCCGCCCTTGATGTTGTAGGTGGCGTAGATCTTCACCGGGAGGGCCTGGTGAGCAGCGCGTGGAACCGGTGCTGGCCCGCGGGGCCGGCGAATCTGGGAAACCGCTGGGCGAAGTCCGCGCGGGCTTCGGCCTCGCGGTGGACGAGATTCGCGGCGATTTCACCCATGGCCAGCAGCGTAGCGGCCGGGGCGGCGCGCTCGGCCAGCATCTCGTCGGCCAGGGCCCCGATCTCGTGGCGCTGCACCTCGCTGTCCTGGAACTCGCCCAGGCAGTCCTGTAGCTGCTTGAGGTCACCGACGACCTTCCGGTACGCGACCGGGGCGTGCAGCGGGGCGAAGAACTCCAGCACGTAGCGCAGTTCCTTGCAGCGTTTCCTCAGGTCGTGCAGAAGATCCGGGGCCGAGTCCGGGGTGATCGCGGCGCCCTGCGCGGCGACCCGGCGGAACATGCGGCCGGTCCGGGACACGGCCAGGTCGTCGGCGGTGACGCCGCGGCGCCGGGCCGGGCCGGCCGCGTCCCGGACCTCGAGCAGGGCCTTGCGCCAGTGGTCGGTGAGGGTCTTGAACCGGGCCGAGCGCAGCCCGGCCGCCAGCCGCCGGAACTCCCGCGTGCGGCGCCGGGCCAGGAACGCGCGGAACGGCTCGAGGTCGGCCGGCGACGCGGCCACCAGCTGGCCGGCCATCGCGCCGAAGCCGAGCAGGTGGACGTCCAGGTCCCGGGTCGGCGTGGTCAGGTCGCCGAGCCACTTGAACTCGGCGGCGTACGGCGCGGCCAGGCCGGCCGGGAGCGCGTCGCCGAGCAGCTTGATCGCCGACCGGGTCCGGCGGGCCGCCACCCGCAGGTCGTGCAGGAACTCGGTGTCGATGTCGCGCAGCACGCCGTCGACGTTCTGCTCCAGGGTGTCGAGCAGCCCCAGCAGCAAGGTGGCGACCGCGACCGAGGCGGGCATCTGCGCGGTGATCTCCGTGGTCACGCCGTTGCTGTAGTCGTCCGGGTGACGGCGCAGAGCGTGCAGGGCGGCCAGGAAGGCACTGGGCTGGGCCGCGGAGACGCCCGGGGTTTCGGCCAGGAGCCGGGCGGCCCGGCGGGCCTGGCCCGGGTAGCCGCGGACCTCGGCGATGGCCAGCCGCGGCGCCAGCGGGACGGCCTGGCCGGCCTGGGTCACCGTCGAGCGATCCACGATCAGCTGGGCGACGGTCTTGCCGTCCGCGTTGAGCAGCCGGGTGACGCTGACCGTGCCGGCCGCGGTGGCCATCGGCAGCAGGGCGCGCGGGCTGGCCAGCTTGAGGATCTGGTCCCGGACCGGCCCGGCGGGCAGGTCCTCGGCCAGCCGGGGTCGGCCGGACCGCCAGCCGGTAACGGGCTGTTCGGCCTGGACCACGTCGTCCTTGCTGAGCAGGAGGCGGCCGCCCTGGCGGAGGTGTTCGTACTCGAGCACGAGGCCGGCGCGGTTCAGCCGCCAGTCGAAGGTGTCAAGCCAGGTGTGCTGGCGCGCGCCGCTGCCGGGCGCGCCGGGTTCGGCGACGACGCCGAACGTCTCCCCGAGCACGTCCAGGACGGCGGAGACCGGATTGCTGCCGTTCCCGGCAGGCGCTGGCACATCGCCCTCGTCCAGCGCGAATACCCGCCGGTCAGGCGTCATAAGTTCAGATTCTCCTCGCGAGAATTTTACCTGCAGTTCACCTGGCTGCGGTATAGGCCTAGGGCCAGGTTACGCCGGTGGCGGCGAGGATGTCTGCGGGCCGCGGCATGGCGGTCTGGGCCCCGGGGCGGGTGACGGCGGCGGCGCCCGCGGCGGCCGCGGCGCGGACCGCCTCCGGCGCTGGCACGCCGGCCGCGAGGGCGACCGCGAGCGCCCCGACGAAGGTGTCGCCCGCCCCCACGGTGTCGACCGCCTGGACGTTGAAGCCTTCGATGGCGTGCGTGCCGTCGGGGCCGGCCAGGGCGGCGCCGCGGGCGCCCGCGGTGACCACGGCGTGGCGGGGGCCCCGGGCGACCAGTTCGGCGGCGGCGTTCTTGGCGTTGGCCAGGCCGCTGACGGGGTGCCCCAGGACGGCGGCCGCCTCTGATTCGTTGACGACCAGCCAGTCGAGGTCCTCGCCGCTCGCGGCGACCAGTTCGGCCGCGTTTTGCGGCGCGGGGGCGAGGTTCAGAATGCAGGGGCCTGCCTGGGCCAGAGCCTGGGTGATCGCGGGGGCGGGGATCTCGGCGCTGATGACCAGGATGTCGCGGGGACCGTCGGACGCGGCGGCCACCTCGGGCGAGCCGACCTGATGATTGGCGCCAGGGGCGACGATGATCAGGTTCTCCCCCGCCTCGTCCACCGCGATCATGGCCAGGCCGGTCGGCACGCCGGGGACGACCCGGGTGGCGTCGGCGTTGACCCCTTCGGCTCGCAGCGCGGCCAGCAGCCGGCGGCCGAAGTCGTCGTCGCCGACGCAGCCGGCCATCCGCACGTCGGCGCCCAGCCGGGCCGCGGCGACGGCCTGGTTGGCGCCTTTGCCGCCCGGCGTGAAGCGGGCCGCGGAGCCGAGCACGGTGGCGCCCGGGGCAGGCAGCCGGGGCACGGTCACCGAGATGTCCATGTTCAAGCTGCCGAGCACGGTGATTTTCGGGCGCTTGGTCATGGCGGAACGGTAGCGCGGGCGGGGCTCGGGGGGCTCAGGCGGTGTGGCGGGCGAGGATGCGGCGGATGTCCGCGGTCTCCTCCCCGGTGTACCGGTTGAGGATCGCGTGCAGGTCGTCCAGGTCGGACTGGCTGGTGTAGGTCGCGATCTCGCGCTGAAGGGCCTTGCGGGTGGTGCGCGCATCGCGGCTGTGCTCGAGCTGACCGCGGAGCGCGGTCAGCAACGGAGTGCGCGGGCGAGTGATCGTCGGCATTTGCTCTTACTCCAAACATAACTAGGTTCGCTTGCTAGTGTGCGCGACCTTGACCCATGCGTCCAATGACTGGGTATCAAGTGACGTATGAGTTATGGTCATGGGTATGGATACCGATGCGCTGCGCTGGCTCCAGCAGGTGGCCGACGGGACCACGGTGACCGAGGTCAGCGACACCGAGCCGGTCACGCAGTCCGGCGTCTCGCGCGCCCTGGCCCGGCTCGAGGCCGAGATCGGGACGCCGCTGCTGCGCCGCAGCGGGCGGACGCTGCGGATGACGCACGCGGGCGCGGTGTTCAAGCCGCATCTGGACGCGCTGCTGCATCACCTCGACGACGGGCTCGCCGCGGTCAGCCAGCTCATCGACCCCGACACCGGCACCGTGGTGCTGGCCTTCCAGCAGTCCCTGGGCACCTGGCTGGTGCCGGACCTGGTGCGCAGCTTCCGGGCCACGCGCCCCGGGGTTGCTTTCCGGCTCACCCAGGTCCGGGACGAGCCGCAGTCGGCGGCGCTGGACGGCGGGAACGCCGACCTGGAGATCGGCACCCGCCGGGTCCCGGCCGACGCGGGGGTGCACACGGCGCTGATCACGCTCGAGCCGTTGCGCCTGGCCGTGCCGCGCGATCACCGGCTGGCGGAGGCGGCGCGCGTCGGGCTGGCCGACGTGGCCGGGGAGCCCTTCATCGCGCTGCGGCCCGCTTCGGCCCTGCGCAGGCTGACCGATGAGCTGTGCGAGGCGGCCGGCTTCCGGCCCGCGGTCGTTTTCGAGGGCGACGACCTGTCGAACGTCCGGGGCTTCGTCGCGGCGGGCCTGGGCGTCGCGGTGGTCCCGGCGCCCCGGGCCGGGTCACCGGAATCGGCGGCCGGGCCGGTGGTCTACCGCGAGATCGCCGATCCCGGGGCGGCCCGGGAGATCTGGCTGACCTGGCCCGCGGAGCGGCGCATGCTCCCGGCGGCCGAGTTGTTCCGGCGGCACGTCATCCGCCGGGCGCGGGGCGGCCGGCTTCCCGCCGTGGTGGACTAATGTGTTCGGGTGGAACCGTTCCTGCTGCTGTCCATCCGCGCCGACGACGCCGCGGCCGACAACGAGTACGAGTCCTTCGGATCCCTGGCCGGGCTGGGCGAGGGCGAGCTGCGGCGGATCCGGCTGGACCAGCGGGCGCTCGGGGACTTCGACCTGCGGGACTGGTCCGGGATCTGGGTCGGCGGCGGGCCGTTCAACTACACCGACCCGGACGAGAAGAAATCGCCGGTGCAGCGGCGGGTCGAGGCCGACCTGAGCCGCCTGCTGGACGCGGTGGTCGGAGCCGACTTCCCGTTCCTGGGCGCCTGCTACGGCATCGGGTCGCTGGCCAGCCACCAGGGCGCGGTGCTCGGCCGGCGGTACAGCGAGCCGGCCGGCCTGGTCCGGGTCACGCTCACCACGGCCGGCCGGGGCGACCCGCTACTGCGGGAGCTGCCCGAGGAGTTCGACGCGTTCACCGGGCACAAGGAAGCGGTCAGCGAGTTGCCGGGGCAGGCCGTGCTGCTGGCCAGTTCGGCCGGCTGCCCGGTGCAGGCGTTCCGGGTCGGCGCCAACGTCTACGCCACCCAGTTCCATCCCGAGCTGGATGCCGTGGGCATGTGCACCCGGATCGACGTGTACAAGCACGCCGGCTACTTCGACCCCAGCGAGGCCGACGGGCTCAAGGACCTGGCCTGGAACAGCGAGGTCAGCCACCCGCCCGCGATCTTGCGCGCGTTCGTCCGGCGCTACGGACGGGATCGGGTCGGGCCTAGATGGGGCTCAGCGGCAGCCGGGACGGGGGCTTGATCTCGTCCAGCCGCAGGTAGGTGACCAGCCGCTGCCCGCCGCGGGTGGCCAGGCTGGCCAGCACCTGCTGCAGTTCGGCGACGTCGCGGGCCACCACCGTGAGCAGGTAGTCGGTCTCGCCGGCCACGGTGTCCGCGGCGATGACCTGCGGCAGGGACCGGATCAGGTCGTCGAACTTCTGGGATGAGCGGACGTCGTGCCGGGCCAGGGTGGCCGCCACGTAGACCTGGAGCGCGAAGCCGCAGGCAGCCGGGTCGAGCTGGGCGCTGATGACGCGGATGACGCCGGACTCCTTCAGCCTGCGGACCCGGTGCAGGGTCGCCGCGGGTGACAGGCCGACCAGGCGGGCGAGCTCGACGTTGGTCCGGTCGGCGTCCTCCTGCAGCGCGGTTAGCAGCTGGACGTCAATTTCATCAAGTGAAACGGCCATGGTACAAAATATTATGTCGTTGTTAGCGCTCACTGACAAATTCTGTGCCGCTATCGGTGACCATGACGAGATGAACACCAACCGTCGTCACGCCTTCGCGGCCCTGGTCGCGGCCGGGCTGCTGTGGGGCACTACCGTGCCGCTGTCCAAGCTGGCTCTGGAGTGGCTGGCCCCGGGCTGGCTGACCGCGGTGCGGTTCGGCCTGGCCGCGGCGGTGCTGCTGCCGGTCGCGCGGCGCCGGGGCGGCTTGCGGTCGGGAGGCTCGGGACGGCGCGGCTGGCGAGGGCGCGGGCGGATCCTGGAGGCGCGGGTGCTGGTTTCCGGGGCGGTCGGGTACGGCGGGTCGGTCGTGGTGCAGAACGCGGGGATCACCCGGACCAGCGTCACCCACGCGGCGTTGCTGGTGGGGGCGGTGCCGGTGCTGGTGGCGGTCATCGCGGCGGTGTGGTACCGGACCGTGGCGCGGCCGGCGGCGTGGGCGGGCTTCGCGGTCTCGCTCGGCGGGGTCGGACTGGTCACCGCGGGCGGCGGGGGCGGGGGCGCGAGCGTGCGCGGCGACGCGCTGGTGCTGGCCTCGCTGCTGCTGTCGGCCGCCTTTACCGTGTCGCAGACCCGGCTGCTGCCCGGCCGGGATCCGGTCGCGGTCACCGCGGTGCAGTTCCTCGGGGCCGCGCTGGGCGCGGTGGCCTTCACCGTGATCACCGAGGGCGCGCCTGCCGCGCCGTCCGGTCCCGGTCCGGTGCTGGCCGTAGCCGCGCTGGCGCTGGCCGGCACGCTGGCGCCGTTCACGCTGTTCGCCTACGGGCAGAGCCGGGTGCCGGCCGAGGTGGCCGGGGCGTTCCTCAACCTTGAGCCGCTGGTCGGCGCGATGGCGGGGATCGTGTTCTTCGCCAACCCGGTGGGCCCGCGGCAGGCCCTGGGCGGCGCGGCCATCCTGGCGGGCATCGCGCTGAGCACCCTGCGGCGGGCGAACCGGGGCCGGTCAGCCGAGGTAGGGGCCGAGCAGGGTGAGATCGGCGGGCGAGAGCCGGTCGCGGGCGGTCTTGGCCTGGTGCCAGTAGGGGTAGATGAGCGGCGGGGCGCTGGACCTGTCGAGCCGGGCCCGTTCCTCGTCGGAGAGGGTGAGGGACGCCGCCTCGAGGTTGTCGGCTAGCTGATCGCCGGAGCGCGCCCCGATGACCAGCGAGGTCACGCCGGGCCGGCCCAGGGTCCAGGCCAGGGCTACCTGGGCGGCCGAGACCTCGTGCTGCTCCGCGATGGCGATCAGGAGCTCCACGGTGTCGTACAGGCCCTCGGGGTCGTAGATCGGCGGCTCCCCCCAGTCAGACAGCTGGCGGGAGCCGACCGGGGGCTGGTGGTTCCGGCGGTACTTGCCGGACAGCAGCCCGCCCGCCAGCGGGCTCCAGACCAGCACGCCCAGGCCCTGGTCCACGGCCAGCGGGATCAGCTCGTACTCCGCCTCGCGGGCCTGCAGCGAGTAGTAGATCTGCTGGCTGACCAGCGGCGCCAGGTCCAGCCGGCCGGCGATGCCCAGCGCCTTCATCAGCTGCCAGGAGCTGTAGTTAGAGGCGCCGACGTAGCGGACCTTGCCCGACCGGACCAGGTCATCCAGCGCGTGCAGGGTCTCCTCCAGCGGGGTCTGGCCGTCCCACTCGTGCACCTGGTACAGGTCGATGTGGTCGGTGCCCAGACGGCGCAGGCTGGCCTCGCAGCCGGAGATGATGTGATGGCGGGACAGCCCCGAATCGTTCGGGCCGCGGCCCATCCCCATCCGGACCTTGGTGGCCACCAGCACCCGGTCCCGCCGGCCGCGGAGGACCTGGCCCAGGATCTCCTCGGACAGCCCGGCCGAGTACACGTCGGCGGTGTCGATGAGGTTGATCCCGGCGTCCAGGCACATGTCGACCTGGCGTTCGGCCTCTTCGACGTCGGTCGAGCCCACGTCGGCGAACTCTCCGGTGCCGCCGAACGTCATCGTGCCCATAGTCAGCACGGACACCCGCAGGCCCGACCGGCCCAGTGCGCGATACTCCATGAGCCGACCTTACCGAGGGTAGGCGGGACGGGGGCGGGGGGGTGGAACCACGCTGCGTTCGGCGTAAATAACGTGGGGCGGAACCTTAGCTGGCGGTACGGAGGCGAGCCGGCGCCGGGTGTGCTGCGTGCCAGGCCACGGCGGTGGCAGCCACTGCGGCCAGGCCGGCGGCGAGCATGGCGGCGCGGTCGCCGGAGACGCCCGCCGGGCCGCCGCTGACCGCCTCGGCCACCGCGGGCAGCAGGGCGGCGCCCACCGCGGCGCCGATCTGGCGGCTGGTGTTGATCATGCCGCCGACCAGGCCCTGGTCGGCGTCGGCCATACCGCGGCTGGCCAGCACCACCGACCCGAACGCGGTGCCCGCGGTGCCGAAGCCGATCAGCATGACGATCAGCAGGATCGGGCTGTAGCCGACCGCGGGCAGGCGGGTGAGCACCGCGAAGCCGACCGCGGTCGCGGCGCCGGTCAAGATCAGCAGCCGCCTGATGCCCATCTTGGCCGCCAGCCGGGGCCCGAACACGCCCGCGGTGAAGCCGACCACGCCCTGCGGGGCGATGGCCAGCCCGGTGAACAGGGGCGACTCATGCAGGACCTGCTGCAGGTACAGCGACATGATGAGCATCTCGCCGCCGTTCCACAGGCCGAGCAGGAACGACAGGGTGCTGCCGTTGCGCAGGCTCGGACGGCGCAGTAGGGACAGGCGGATGAGCGGCGCGGGATGCCGGGCTTCGGCCATTCCGAACGCGAGGGTGGCGGCGACCGCGGCGAGGACGGCGGCGATGACCAGCGGGGAGGTCCAGCCGAGGACGACGCCCTGGGACATGGCGAACACGAGGAGGGCGACGGCGCTGGTGATCAGCAGGGCGCCGCGGAGGTCTAGGTTGCTTTTGGTTTTTGTTTCGCTTCTTGTTGCCTTGGCTGCCTGGCCGAGGATGGCGGGCGCGAGGGCGGCGGCGAGCAGGCCGACCGGGACGTTGACCAGGAACACCGCGCGCCAGCTGGTGAACTGCACGAGCACGCCGCCCAGGACCTGGCCGGAGACGAAGCCGACGGAAGAGATCGCACCGTACAGGCCGATGGCGCGAGTGCGTTCGGGGCCTTCGGGGAAGCTGGTGGTGATGAGGGACAGCGCGGCGGGGGCGACGATCGCGGCACCCGCGCCCTGGATGACCCGGGCCGCGATCAGCAGCGCGGGGTCCTGGGCCAGGCCGCCGGCCAGGCTGGCCAGGCTGAACACGATGAGGCCGACGATGAACATGCGGCGCCGGCCGAGCAGGTCAGCGGCCCGGCCGCCGAGGATGAGCAGGCCGCCGAAGGCGATGGCGTATCCCGTGATGATCCACTGCACGGCGTTCGGGGGCATGTGCAGCTCGCGCTCGATGGAGGGCAGCGCGACGTTCACGATGCTGAAGTCGAGGACGACCATGAATGCGGCGACGAGGATGAGGGCTAGCTGCAGGGGGCGGCGGGTACGGTTGGCTTCCGGCTGTGCTTGCGGCCGTGCTTGCCGTTGTGCTTGCGGCTGTGCTTCGGGTGTCTTCGTTGTCTTCGGGGGCACGCGGGTGGGGGTCGCTGTTTGGGAAGACACGGTGCTGGGCATGATACCTATCAGATACGTTACGGATCGTTTCGGATTTCCAGAAGGTAGAACCGGGCGATGAACGCCGATATTCCATACGCCGCTGCCGGGTCTGGCGTGTCTTCCGGGGCTGGCGTGTCTGCCGGGGTGCAGCGGGGGCGGCCGCGGTCGGCGGAGGCGGACCGCGCGATCCTGAACGCGGCTGTGGACCTGCTGGCCGAGCGCGGGCTGGCCGCGATGTCGATCGAGGAGGTCGCGGCTCGGGCCGGCGTGGGCAAGGCGACGATCTACCGGCGCTGGTCATCCAAGGGGCTGCTGGCGCTCGACGCGTTCGTCACGTCGTTCCAGGAACAGCAGCCGCTGCCGGACACCGGGACGCTGCGCGGTGACCTGATCGCCGCGCTGACCGCGTGGGTTCGCGCGGTCACCGGGACCTCGATGGGGGCGATGCTGACCGGCCTGATCGCCGAGGCCCAGCACGACCCGTCGCTGCGGGCCGCGTGGCGAGAGCGGGTGCTCGAGCCGCTGCGCAGCCAGCACCGGATCATGCTGGACCGGGCGATCGCCCGCGGCGAGATCCCGGCCACGGTCGACCAGGAGGCGGTGCTGGATCTGTTCTTCGGGGCGGCCCAGCACCGGCTGCTGCTCGATCACCTGCCGCTGACCGACGACTTCATCCGCGAGGTGGTGGACATGATCCTGGACGGGATCCGGCCGCGCTGAGCCTCGCTGAGCCTCGCTGAGCCTCGCGGTCGGGCTTCCGTCTTCATAGCGCGCTCCCCACCGCGCCTCACCGGTCCCATGGACCCCTTTTTGCTCACCAGTTTGGCCGATTCGGGACTAACGGGGAGGATTCGGGCTTATGGGAGCCCGCGGGGGTCTATGGTGCACAAACGGCTCCCGAGAGCCCAAATCCTCCCGCATAATCCCGGGCGGAATGCACGACGGAACACACAGGCATCACGGCACGCTCAGGCATCACGGCGTCGGCTAGGCCAGCCGAGGAAGGTCATGATCTCCCGGGCTACGACGTCGACGGGACGGTCGTTGACGATGGTCACGTGCTCCAGGCCGGCGCCTTCGGCGGTCGCGATCTGCTCGGCCGCCTCGCGCAGGTCGTCGCGACGGCCGCTGGTCACGTCGCTGGCCGTCCCGCTGCTCGATGACGGCCAGCGGGACGGCCAGCTGCACGACCTTGAGCGGCAGGTCCAGCGCGGCCCGGATGGCGTGCACCTCGGCGGCGCCGCGGACGAAATAGGCGAGGACGTAGTGGGTAACGCCGAGACGCCGGTAGTTCGGGACGATGGCGGCGAGGTTCTGGCTAAGGAGTGCGATCTCGGTCGCCCGTGTCGGGGCCGGTCCAGCTCAGGTAGTCCAGGTCGAGCAGGGCGAACCGTTGGTCGTGCTGCTCGAGCAGGTAGGCGATCTCCGCAGCGACCGAGCTCTTGCCCGATCCGTACACCCCGGTGATCAGGACGCCTTCGGCTTGGGTCACCAGCCAAGGTTATTGGGCTCGACTCTGCGGGCGGACGTGGGCAGACTGGCATGATGATCGCGCGGATATGGCGGGGATGGGCGCCGACGGCCACCGCCGATGACTATCAGCGTCACTACGAGACCGAGGTCAGCGAGCACCTGCGTCTGGTCAGCGGGTTTCGCGGCGGCCGAC
>Ga0302235_10002929_pt1 | contig 12150 bp, 16 predicted proteins | sample II_Palsa_N3_3_FD_193577 | JGI IMG/M metagenome (GOLD analysis project Ga0302235, IMG submission 193577) | Peat permafrost microbial communities from Stordalen Mire near Abisko, Sweden - II_Palsa_N3_3 | ecosystem: Environmental > Terrestrial > Soil > Palsa > Peat permafrost | place: Sweden... | reverse complement strand
CATGGACGAAGCCGCGATCGGTCAGGATCGCGAGATGATGCTGATAGGGGCCGGGCGCGAGCAGCAGCAGGTCGGCGGGGCACGGCACCCCGGTCCGCACGAAGCCTGCGACCTCGATCGCCGCCTTGATCGTCATGACGTCACCACCGCGCAGCGCGTATCCCGCGGGCACATGGTCGCGCCCATAGGCCAGCGCGGCGACGCCGACGCAGTCGAGCCCGGTCGCGACCTGCCGCCCGTGCAGCTGGAACCGCGCGCCGACGCAGCCGCGCGCCGCCGCGACGATCGCGGCCTGCGCCGGTGTCATCTGTCGCGGCATCAGTCGGTGCCGTAGCGGGTGAGCAGATCGGTGCCCGGCAGGAAGGGCTCGCCGCGGAAATTGGCGGCGTTGGCGAAGCGCGTGCAGCAGGTCTCGAAGCGCCGGTCGCAACCCTCGACGAGCTCGACCAAGGCACCGGGGGCGGTCGGATAGGCAGGCGGATCGCGCAGCGTCGCCCCCGTCCCGTCCGACGCCGCGATCGACGCGACGAGCCCCGCATTGGCGCCGTCGAGCCAGCGCAGCCGGCCATAGCCATAGGCGTTGGCCGAGGGCTCGGCCTGATCCAGCGTGAGCCCCTGCCCGGCTGCCGTCGCCACCGTCGCGATCCGCGTGCGCGGCGCCAGGTCGATCCGGCAGCGACGGTCGCCCAGGGTGGCGCGACAGTCGGGCGCGGTCTGCTCGACCACCGGGCGCTCGAGCAGCGCGGTCGGTCCGCGCAACTCGGCAGTGAAGGCGTCGTCGCTGATCGAGACGTCGCCGATCTCGCCGCGCGCGATCTGTAGCGGATCGGCGGCGGGATCGGTCCAGTCGATCGCGAACAGGCTCAGCGTCGCACCGTCCCAGCGCCCCGCCGACAGATCGGCCTCGGTGATCGCGTCGCTGGTCAGCGCGCCGTCGATGTCGAGCGTGTCGACGTCGAAGCCGTCCGACTGGTGGATGGCGGAGGGCAGCATGCCGGGGCTCGACCGATAGACGACGCCCGCGATCGTCAGGTCGCGGTCGTGCGCGGTGAAGCCGATCGTCACGCCGTCCGCGCGGTCGAGCCGCCAGCACAGCGCCATCGTGGTGAGCGCGCCCTGCAGCCAGGCGGGCGCGCTCATTCCCGCACCTCGACCAGCGGCACGCTCGGCGCCTCGCCGGCGAGGAAGGTCGAGAGACTGACCTCGAGCGTATCTTCGGCGAAGCGCACGGGGACGTCGAACAGATAGCGCGCGGTGATCGCGACGCCCACCGCGGGTGCCGTCTCGAACGAGACGATTCCGCCGTCGAGCAGGCTCCAGCCGCTCGCCAGCACCTCGCCGCCGAGCGCGACCGAGACGCTGCCCGCCACCGGCCGCGTGATCGCGCGGACCTGCGGATCGCCGGTGCCGTAGCTTTTGACGAGCGCGAAGCTGGTCGCGACGCCGTCGCCGGTGCCGAGAGTCTGGTCGCCGTCCGAGCCAAAGTCGAACGGATCGCGGAAGCGAAACGCGCGAGCGGCGCCGCGGCGTGCCCGGAAGAAACCGATCAGCGTCGCGATATCTGTTTCGGCGCGCACCCCCGGCCCGGCATCGAAGCGCAGCCGGGCGTCGGCCCAGTCGGCATTGCGCTGCTCGACACCCGCCGCGGTCGTGACGATCGCGGTCGAGAAGCCGGGCGTGGCGCTTGCCTGCGCGCCGAGCGCCAGCGGAAAATCGACATCGTCGAAGGCGTTCAAGGCCCCCTCCCCCAGATCGAAGATTGTGAAGCCGTCGCGCGCCACCTGCGGCAGCGCCCAGACGAAGATCCGCGGCACGCCGCGCGCACGGGCCTCGGCCGCCGCGTCGGCGATGCGCGCCCACTCGGTCGCGGCATCGGGCGCGTTGAGCACGAAGCCCGTGAGATAATCCTGCTGCTCGGGCGGATAGCCAAGCCGCGCGGTGGCGGTCGCGGCACCCCGTGCGGAAGCACCGGCGTCGCCCGCGAGCACGAAGTCGTAATCCTCGAGCTGGAGTCGGTCGAACGCCGGGCTCGCCCAGCCAACGGGCAGATCGGCGCGGCGAAGTTCGGGGCTGTCGGCGGCGAGCACGGTGGGCAGATAGGCGAGCAGCAGCGTCTCGGCGTCGGGCGCCACGACCTTCACCGCAGCCGCGATCGCCGCAGTCGAACTCGCGAGCAACGCGCCGGCCGCATCGAGCACCGCGGTCTGCGCGGGCGTCAGCGTCCCCCTGACGCTCGCCACCGCATCGACGCCGGGCCCGAGCGCGGCTCGCGCCGCATCGTCGTGAAGGCAGATCGTGCCGTCGGCGCGCACCCACCACCAGGGTTCGCCGAGCTGGAAATGCACCCGCCCGACTGCCTTCGCCATTGTCGCAAAAGTGGTCGCTATCGTCTTGAGATAGTTCATCGCGCCGGCGCCGCACGGCGACAGCAGCGTCGAGGGTGGCACCCAGCCGGTCAGCGCCTGCACGCCGTCGGGTCCGCGCTGCTTCCAGTCGTTCCAGACATGCTGGTCGAGCAATTCGTAGGACATCGACAGGATGACCTCGAAGCCGAGCGCGGTCGCGCGCGCCAGGAAATCGCGGTGCCAGGCGTCGGCGGCGACGTTGAGCACGCCGCCCGCCAGGCTGATCAGGTGAAGCCCCGCGCCCGCATTCCATTCGAGCCGGAAATAATGGCTCATCCCGACATAATGGTCGATCGCGCCGCGATAGCCGAGCGCGACGATCTGGCGCAGCATCCGCGCGGGCGTCTGGTCGTAGGCGTCGTCATAGCCGGTGGCGATGCACAGGCCGTGCGGCGGCACGAGCCCGTCGCCGATCGCCAGCGTCGAGCCCGCGCCGTCGCAGGCGATGGCGTCGATCTCGACCCAGGCCTGGGCGGATGCGGCAAGCTCGCCGTCGGCGCCGGTATAGCCCGGCGGCACCAGCGAGACGAACATCCGGTCGACGTCGCCCGCCCACACCGGGTCCGCCTCGCCCGGCAGCAGGAAGCCACCGTCGAGCTTGTCGAAATCGATCGATATTCGAGCATCCTGCGCGTCGCCGCTCGCATAATTCCATAACCGGACGAACCAGCTGCGCGCGGTGCCAGACGCGTCGCGCCCCTCGATCGTCAGCGTCGGGCCGTTGATCGCGTCGAGCGGCATCAGCCCGGACGATTGCCAGTGGAAGGCGAGCGTGCAGCCGCGATAGTCGCCCGCGGTCTCGTAGCGCAGCAGCGGATGATCGACGCTATCCGCCGACGCCCAGATCAGCCCGGCGAGATCGTCGGTGCGGTAGAACACCGCATCGACGCGCATCGCCTGCGGACCCGTCGTCGTCACCGCCGCCATCATCGGGCGCGGGAAATTGACCGTCCAGAATCGCGGATCGAAGCGCTTGACCCAGCCCGTCGCGCGTTTCTGCGCGCGCGCCGCGTCGGCGTCGGCCGCCAGCCACCATCCGATGCCCTGGCCCATGCTACCGCTCCGCCTGCGCCAGCGCGCGATTGACCGCGCGCGCGACCTGCCGGCTCGATCGTGCGAGCGCCTGCGGTTCGGTCGCGGTCGGCGCATTGATGCTGATCGCGACGTTGACCGCGCGCGGCGCGGCGCCCGACGCGGCGGGCGCGACGCTGCCCGCCGAGGTCGGCACGAACAGCTCGGGGCCCTGCTCGCCGACCATGTAGGGCCGGCCCGGCGACACCGGACCGCCCGTCGCGCGACCGGGCAGGCCGAACAGCGACCCGATCAGGCTCGTGCCCGCCGACAGCAGCCCGCCCCCGCTTCCGCTTACCCCGCCGAGCAGCGACGACAGGCCGCTCGTCACCGCCTGCGCCGCGATGTTCGAGAGGACGGCGAGCGCGGTCTTCTCGAGGTCCGCGAAGCCGAGCTTGCCCGATGCGATCGCCTTGGCGAGGCCCGCCTCGATCAGGCTGCCGGCATTGGCGGCGCCGCTGCCGAGCGATGTCTGCAATGACGCCTGCATCGTCGCGGCATCCTGCGCGAAGCTCGCGGTATCGGCGCGGACACCGACGAGCAGCGTCTCGATCGTCTCATCCATCGGGATATTGCTCCTTGAGGCGCGCCAGCGCGGCGGCATCGGGCGGCGGCGCGGCACTCGCGCCGGGAGACGCGAAGGCGGCGAGTACGGTCTCGAGCTCGGCCGGCGTCGCGCGCCAGAACTCGTCGGGCCGCCAACCGGCGATCGCGCCGGCGAGACCGGCGAGGCGGGCGGCGGCGGCGGTGAAACTGGTCATCATCCGTCCCTCTCCTCTCCCGCTCGCGGGAGAGGGGCATATCCTCACAGTCCCTTGATGATCTGCCCGAGCAGCACCTGGAGCACCGGGGTGAGCACCGCGATGCCGAGCTGGACGACCTCGTCGCCGAGCGTCTGCTGCGTCATGTCGCCGGGCCTGTCGACGAGGCAGTGGAAGATCAGCGCGACGGTGTCGGCGAGCGTCAGCTTGCCCGCCGCGGCGGTCTCGACCAGCGCGAACAGGGGGCCGACCTGCTGCTCGGCGGCGACCAGCGCGGCGAAGCTCGGGCGCACCGTCATCGGCTGGCCGGCCAGCGTCAGCGTCGCCTCGCCGCGCGCGGGGTTGGCGGGGGCGGTCGTGTCGGGCGCGGTCACGAGCTTGCCACCGAGCCAGAGGATTCGAGCGCAACCGTATAGGATCGCTCGCCATTGAAGTCGCCGCTATAGTCGAGCTTGGTCAGCAGGAAGCGACCCTGGATCGTGCCGCCGCTGGCGAAGCAGAGCTGATAGTCGTCGAGCGTGCCGGCGAGCGCATTGGCCTTGAGCCGCGCCTCCGCCGCCGACCCCGTGAACACGCCGCTGCCTGCGACCGACACGCTGCGCGTGCCCGCGCCCGACAGCAGCTCGCGCCAGCCGCCGCTGTCCTTATTGGTGATCGTCACCAGCTCGCCTGCGATGCTGAGCATTGTGGTGCGCAGCCCCGCGACGGTGGCGAAGACGGGCGGCGTGCCGCCGTCGCCGATCTTGAGCAGGAAAGCACTGCCGGCTTCTGCGGACATAGCGATTCTCCTTCTTGAATGAATAGTGCCCCGGCGAAAGCCGGGGTCCAGGGAAGCAGGCGCCACGCGTGCGGCTCTGGGCTCCGGCTTTCGCCGGCGTACGATTCAGTCCTCCAGCGTGCGCACGCGGTAATCGAGGCGGCCTGCCCACGGCCCGTCGGGGTCGCGGACGACGCGCGCGCGCAGGAAGACGAGGCTGGCGATGGCATGGCCGGGCAGCGCGCGCGGCATCGCCTCGATCGCATCCTGCGCCTGGCCGAGCAGATCGTGCAGCCGCGCCGGGGCCGCGCCGTCGTCCCAGATCGCGATCGAGAGGCGGTGCTCGCGGCCGCGCCGGTCCTTGGTGCTCCAGTCGCTGGTCGATCCGTCCGAGATCGCGACGAACGGGCAGATCGCGGCTGCGGGCGGCCCGTCGTATATCCCGGTGAGTAGCGGCGCGAACGGCGCTGACCGGAGCGTCGCGATTAATGCGCGCTGGAGCGCCTGCGCGGCGGTGCTCATCGCACCAGGCCCGCGAAGTCGCGCAACCGGCTGTCGGTCTGCGCGCGGATCGACAGGGTGCGACCGGTCAGCGCGATACCGTCGTCGGTCAGCACGACCATGACGTCGGTCGGCAACTTGGCGGCGATCGCGGCCGCGGCGCGCGCCTCGGCGCCGGCGAGCGCAGCGACCAGCGCGGGCGACAGATCAGTTATGGCGGTCATCGATCCTCCTCCAGCACGAGCGTCAGGCGGTCGGGCGCGGCGGGATCGGCATCGACCGATCGCACCACCAGCAAGCGCGCGCGCCATTGCAGCCGGTCGCCCGGCACGACGTCGGTGGTGCGCAGGCTCGCCCGCCAGCGCGGCGCGGCGTTCGGCCGGTCGCCCTGCCCCCAAGCGGCGGGCGCGATCGGCTCCAGTGCCGCCCAGACCTCCGCGAGCGTCGCCCAGTCGCCGTCGGCGCCGCCGAGATCGTCGCGGTCGGTGCTGCGGCGCTGGACCAGCCCGCGTTGCGTAAGCCCGCCGGCGAACTCGCTCATGCCAGCCGCATCCGCCGCCAAGGCCGCCACAGCGCCGCGACCACCGCGGGCGGACCCGCATCGTCGGGCGCGTCGCGGTGCGCGAACATGTGCGCGACCAGCCGCACGATCCCCTGCCGTAGCGGCTCGGGCAGCGACGGCCAGTCGGGCGCGAGGCCGGCATGATAGCCGACCCGCAGCCGCGCGACCGCGACCGGACGCCTCGGCCGCACCCAGCCGTCGCCGTTCGCATCGATGTCGATCGCGTAGGCGTCGACCGGCAGCGTCGCGACGACGCCGGCGGGATCGAGCGTCGAGACCGAGACGATCGCGCCGACCGGCGTCGCGGGGAGGCGTTGCCATTCGGGGCTGGTCGCGGCGACGGTGTCGCTGCGATCGGCGACGAACGGGGCCAGGCCGGTGAAGCGCGCGCACAGCGAGATCGCGGCGCCGACCAGCAGGCCGAGCACCGCATCCTCGTCGGTGGTGTCGATCCGGAGATAGGCCTTGGCGTCGGCGAGTGCCGCGGCGGCGATTTCGGGCGCGACGCTCATCGCGCGGCGCCGGCAAGGCGTAGGAAGCGGCGCATGGCGGGCTCCTGCTGGAATGGTAAAGCTGCATCCTCCCCTCCAAGGGGAGGGGGACCGCCGGCAAAGCCGGTGGTGGAGGGGTGGAGGCGGGCGATACGATACGGTCGCGCGACGCGGTGTCCGTATCGCCCGGCCTCCACCCCTCCGTCATCGCTGCGCGATGCCACCTCCCCTTGCAGGGGAGGATTTACGGCGCGGAAGCCTCAGGCCGCCGAGAACTTCATCAGCTTGATCGCCTCCGAATTGGAGACGGTGCCGCCGATCCGCCGCGTCGCGTAGAAATGGACGTAGGGCTTGGCGGTGAAGGGATCGCGCAGGATCGCGGTCTCGCCGCGCTCGGCGATCAGATAGCCCGCCTTGAAATTGCCGAACGCGATCGGCGTCGTGCCCGATCCGATGTCGGGCATGTCCTCCGCCTCGACGACGGGATAGCCGAGCAGCGTGTCGGGCTGCCCCGCCGCAAGGCCCGCCGCCCAGATGAAATGACCGTCCGCGGTCTTCATCTTGCGGATGATCGCAAGCGTGAAGCTGTTCATCACGAATACCGCGCCCTGCCGGTAGGGCGCGCGCAGCGACTGGACGAGATCGATGAGCTTGTCCTCGGGCTCGCTCGCCGGGAAATCGCCGTCGACGCCGGTCGCGAGATATTGCAGCGTGCCGAACGGGCGCACGCCGTCGTCCTGCGCGGTCCTGGGCGCGGTGAGGAAGCCTTTCGGCTTGTTGACGCCATCACCCGCCACGAAGGCAGCGCCCTCGGCGCGGGCGAACTCGGTCGCGATCTCGACCGCGAGCCACGCCTCGACATCGAAGGCGGCATCGTCGAGCATCGCCTGCGTCGCCGCGGGATTGGCGAAGAGGTCGCCCATGGCGGGCACGATCTCGGCAAAATTGGGCGTCGGCGTATCGCCGCGCGGCGCGTTCTCCGCGGCCCAGCCCGAGCTGACGCCGCCCACCGTCACCAGCTTGCGATAGCCCGACGAGCCGACCTGGACGACGTTGGCGATGCCCCGGATCGGCGAGATGTCGATCAGCGTCGAATCGATCTGCGCGTCGATCTCCTGCGGCACGACATAGCCGCCGGTGGCGTCCGCGGTGCCGTCGATCGCCTTGATCTCGACGCCGCCGGTGTGGCCGTGGCGCAGATAGCGTTCGACGAACGGGCGCTTGGCGTCGGTCGCCGCCTTGGCGCCGTCGAGCGGCGCGCGCGCCGCCGCGACGGTGGCCCCGTCAAGCTTGGCCTTGAGATCGGCCATCCCCGCCTTGAGCGAGGCGATGTCCTCAGCGCCGGCGAAGCTCGTCTCGAGCGGGTCGGTCTCCTGCTTGGTCTCGTACATCGGCGTCTCCTGTTGGATGTCGGTCATGAGTCATTCTCCTCGTGGAGGGCGTGCACGCGCGCGCCGGGCTGCATCGGAAAGGTGACCAGCGAGACCTCGACCAGGTCGAGATCGGTAAGCTCGCGGCCCCCCGGCCGGTGGTGCTTGGCGCGCACGCGGTAGCCGAAGCTCAAGCCCCCCACCGCGCCGTCGCGGAGCAGCGCGGCGGCGTCGGCGGCGGGCTTGGCGTCGGGGGTGAGCCGGCCGATCACGCGCAGGCCGCGCGCATCCTCGGCGATCTGTTCGATCCGGCCGATCGGCGCGCCCTGCTGGTGCTGCCACAGCAAGGGGAGGCTTTTGGCGCCCTCGGCGACGGCGCGCGCGAAGGCGCCCTTGCGGATCACGTCGCCGCCGCGATCGACCATGTCGAACAGCGCGGCGTAGCCGGCGAAGCGGAGGCTCATGGCTGCTTGCCTTCCTCGTTCTCCCGCGAACGCGGGAGGCCAGAGTTGCAGGCGCGGCGCTCGGAGCCCTGGGCTCCCGCGTTCGCGGGAGAACGGAGAGTCACGACCGCACCAGCGCGACGAGCCCCAGCCGCACCGCCAGCCCCAGCATCAGCGCCGCGAGCGTGACGCGCACCACCCAGCCGATGACGACGTCGCGCGCGGTGCGCTTGGCGTCGCGCCAGGCCGAGAGCAGCTGGCGCAGCTCGCCGAGATCGGCGCGCGCGGTGGTATCGGCGAGGCCGAGCCTTTCGAGCGCCCTTGCCGCGCCCAATTCGCTTGCCTCCTCCGCGATCGCGCGGATGGTGAGCAGATCGACGCCCTGCGTCTGCCCCTGCTCGACGAGCCGCGCGAGCAGGGCGCTTTCGGTATCGGCGGTCATATTTCGTTCCTTCGTTCCCCCGCGTACGCGGGGGTCCAGAGTTTCACGCGCGACGCCTGCGGCCCTGGGCCCCCGCCTTCGCGGGGGAACGGCGTCATGCATTTCGCGGCCCGAAGCCGAGAATCGCGCGCTTCTCGTCGTCGCCGAGGAAATCGGCCGCCGACACCTGCGACCACAATGCGGTGCGGTCCGCCGCCAGCGCGGGGATCGCGTCGAGGTCGATCGCCAGCGTCAGGTCCGGCCACCACGCCGCCAGCGCGCACCCCAGCGCCGCGACGATCTTGTCCGCGAGCGGCAGGATCGTCAGCCGCCACAGCGCGCGATTGGCCTCGCTGTAATTGGCGTAGGTGTTGTCGCCGGGCAGCCCGAGCAGCATCGGCGGCACCCCGAACGCCAGCGCGATTTCCCGCGCCGCCGCCGCCTTGAGGTTGATGAAATCCATATCGGCAGGGGTCAGGCTCAGCGCCTGCCATTTGAGCCCGCCCTCGAGCAGCATCGGCCGCCCCGCGTTGCCGCTCCCCGAAAACCCCGCCTCCATCTCGCTCTTGAGCCGCGCGAACTGATCGGGCGACAGCGTCGCGCCTGGGTCGCCCGGATCATAAACCAGTGCGCCCGAGGGTCGCGCTGCGTTATCCAGGAGCGCCTTGTTCCAGCGCGTCGCGGCGTTGTGGATCGCGACCGGGCCGGCAGCGGCTCCCAGGCAGCCCAGGCCATATTGATCGTCGAGCGGGTGCATCGTGCGGATGTGGACGAGGCCCGGCCGGCCATCGGGCGCCGCCACCGGAATCCGCAACGCCTGACCGGCGGCGCGGTAGACGAAGGCGGCGGGCCAGCCGGTCGCGTCTGGCTCGATGGTGACGCGCTCGGGGCGCAGCGCGAACAGCATCGCGGGCATGCCGTCGGCGTCTGCGAGGATCTGGACGAAGGCGTTGCCGTGGAGCAGCAGCTGCGCCGCCACCGTCTCGATCAGCGGCTGGCCCATGCCTGCGAGCAGCCCCGCCACCGGATGGTCGTCACTCGCCACATCAATCGTGACGCCGCCCGCGCTCTCCGCGACGATCCGCACCGCGCGTTGCGCCACCGCATTGCCGAGATAGGCCGCGCGGACCTGCGCCTCGTAGCCACTCGGCCAGTCGCCTCGCGTGGGCCCGCCGATCCCGCCGGTCACGCCGAACGCGCGCGTCAGCACCGGCCGCGCGCCGCTGCGCGCCGCCTTCCATCCGAAAAGCCGCATGGGGAATCCTTCTGTTTTCTATGATCCTCCCCCGGAGGAGGAGGGGGACCATCCGAAGGATGGTGGAGGGGTAGAACACGCGACTGACGGGCGCCCGGCCTCCGAGGTTGACACCCCTCCACCACTCGCTTCGCGAGCGGTCCCCCTCCCCTTGCAGGGGAGGATTTTATCTACAAAGTCCGCAATCCCGGCCGCGCCTGCCCCGTCAGCAGCAGCGCATGCATCGCCCACACCAGCGCGTCCGCGCGATCGGGCGACCGCCCCGGGCCCACGTAAGAACCGTCGAGCAACAGCCCCGCCATCTCGTCCTCGAGCGCGGGGAAGGCGCCGACATGCGCCACCCGCCCCTTCTCGTAGAGCACCGCCACCGGCTCCGCCCGCGCCGATTTTCCGCGCGAGGCATGAACCAGCTTCACCGGCAGCGTCGCCGATGCCGCGCGCAACACGCTCTCGACCATCGCGCCGCCGTTGTTCGCCTCGGCGATCACCCGGTCCGCATCGTGCCGTTCGGCGGCGAGCGACACCGCGTGCGCCCAGCCCTCGGGGCCGAGCCCCTGCACGCTGGCATCCTCGAGCACATAGCCGATGCCGTCCGCGCCAAGCGCCACGACGACGATCCCGCACGCATCCGACGCCGCGCCCGCCCCCGCCGGCGGATCGACACCGACGACGACGCGCACCGCCCCGGGCGCCTGCCGCACGCGGCAACGCTCGATCAGCGCGCGGCTCCACAGCGCGCCCTCGGCCTCCTCGATCAGCTCGCCGTCCAACTCCTGCCGGCCGAGCCGCGTGCCGGCATAGCCCGCCGCCATCGCGTCGAGGAAATCGGCCGCGAGATGCTCGCGATTGTCTTCCGTCCGCCCGCCCGTCGTCGCGACATCGTCGCGCGCCACCAGCATCCGCACGAGCGGCACCGGACGCGGCGTCGTCGTCGCCACGATCCGCGGCCGGTCGCCTAGCCGGAGCCCCATCGCGAGATTGTCCCACGTCTCGATGCCATATGGCCATTTGGCGATCTCGTCGCACCAGGCGTGGCTATGCTGCGGCCCGCGCAACCCTTCCGGTTCGCTCGCCGCGAACAGCGTCGCGGTCGCGCCGCCCGGCCAGCGGAGCCGGCGCAGCGATGGCTCCCAATGCGGGCGCAGGCCGGCCGGCGCAATCGCGAGCAGCCCGCTGACGCCCTCCACCATCACGCTGCGCGCCTCCGCCATCGTCGCCGCGACCAGCGCGATCCGCGCGCGGCCATCCTGTTCGGCCAGCCCCCGCACCCATTCGGCACCGCACCGCGTCTTGCCGAAGCCGCGCCCCGCCATCAGCAGCCACACGCGCCAGTCGCCCGGCGGCGGCGCTTGCCCCGGCATGATCCGGAACGGCCAAAAGGTCTTCAGCGTCTGGCGGCTGGCGTCGTCGACCCCCTCAAACGCCTTGTCCCTGTCCGCTTGGCTCATCCGCGCCAGCTCGCCCGCGGTCAGACTGAGCAGTTCGCGCTTAATCGCCATGACCGATCCGCCGCGCCATGCCGTCGATCACCAGAAGGATGTCGGCCTCCGCCGCATTGGCAGCCTGAGAAGCGTTGATCGCAGCGACGGAAGCGCGGTGCGCCTTAAGCAGCGTCATCGCCGCACCTTCGGAATATTCGATCTTCTTCGTCTTCTTGCCGTTCGCAGCCGTCGTCTCGACGGTGACGCCGTTGATCGCGCGCTCGAGCATCGCGAGTTCGAGCCGGTCATAGCCCTCCTTGAGCGCCGTCTCCCAATTGCGGCGGAAGTCCGCCGACTTGATGCGGTGACGGTACGCGGCACCCGGCGGCACCAGCGCGACCCGCTCGGATGCCGCTACGTTCGAACTGAGCGCGAGATGTTCGAGGAAGGTCCGCTCGCGCGTCTTGGTCCAATTTGCCGGCCCCGCCGGCACAATCGTCCGCTTCGTCGCCATTCACGTTCCCCGGACATGCCAAGGGCCGGAAACGGTGTCGCCACCGCCCGGCCCTCGACGCAATTTCTGAGCGTGCCCTGCTTATGTCAGATCAGCGGTTCGCTGTCAAGCGATAAGGTGCGTATTTGGTTATTTGGTCCTCCCCTTGCAGGGGAGGGGGACCGCCGGCGCAGCCGGG
>Ga0302235_10002924_pt1 | contig 12154 bp, 10 predicted proteins | sample II_Palsa_N3_3_FD_193577 | JGI IMG/M metagenome (GOLD analysis project Ga0302235, IMG submission 193577) | Peat permafrost microbial communities from Stordalen Mire near Abisko, Sweden - II_Palsa_N3_3 | ecosystem: Environmental > Terrestrial > Soil > Palsa > Peat permafrost | place: Sweden... | reverse complement strand
GCAGGCTGAAGAGTCGTTCGCGAAGGCGAGGGAAACGCTGCCAGGTGGCTCCCCGGTCCGGATCACCCTAGAGTTCGCCGAGAGCTCTGACGCGGCCCGTGCGCTGTGCGAATACGCGGACGCGCACGTGTTCGAGCTGCTTGTTCTCGGCCGCCACGGGACCGGCGGCGTGATGCACCCGCGGCTCGGCCGGGTCGCTGAGACGGTAGCCAAGAAAAGCGGCCTTCCCCTCCTGCTGCTCGGCGGCCAGAGCTAACGCGAGGGGCAGACGCGCGGGAACACGACCGGGTCCGCGCGTGACGCCAGCAACCGCGCGATGTAAGGTGTGGTTGATCACGCGATGAGGCTCGCGTAGCGCCGGGCCGGGTAACTCCGGTCGGCTGATGGCCTCTACCTGCAAGGGCGTTCTGACGTCTCACAGGTAGGGGAGGGCCGCGTGGTCCCCGAGCTCATTCAGGTGCTGCAGAGCCTGGTCGTGATCACGTTCGCTCCGCTGTATGCGGGCGTGCTCACCCGCGCCGAAGCCGTGGTCGCGTCCAAGCGCGGACCGAGCGTGCTGCAGCCGTACCGGGACCTGGCCAAGCTGCTCCGCAAGGGCAGCGCGATCAGCGATCAGGCCTCCTGGGTATTCCGCGGTGCCCCCTTTGTCGCCTTCGCCTGCTACCTGACCGTGTCGGTGATCATCCCGGTGATCACCGACGAACCGCTGCCGCTGGCCTTCCTGGCTGACCTGATCGGCGGCGCGTTCGTGCTCACACTGGCCAGCTTCGTGATCTCGCTGGCCGGCCTGGATACCGCGAGCCCGTACGGCGGGCTCGGAGCGAGCCGGGCAAGCTGGATCGGCAGCATGGCCGAGCCCGCGCTGATCCTGGTGTTCTTCACCGTCGGCGCCGTATCGGCGTCGGACAACCCGTACCTGATGAACCATGCGGTCGCCTCGTCGCCCTACGTGGTGGTGCTGCCCACCCACGTGCTCGGACTGGTCGCCTTCTTCATGATCGTGCTGGTCGAGAACGGCCGGATACCGATCGACAACCCCGGCGGGACGACCGAGATCTCGATGATCGAGGAGAGCCGCGTGCTGGAGTACTCCGGCCGCGAACTCGCGCTGGTGAAATGGGGCAGCTGGATGAAGCTCTTCCTGCTGTCCTCGATTTTCATGAACGTGTTCGTGATCCCCTGGGGCCTGGGCAGCGCCGCGAGCCTGCCCAGCGCCCTGCTGGCGATCCCGGTGCTGCTCGGCAAGCTCGCGCTGTGCGGCGTGGCGATCGTGATCATCGACACTTCGTTCGCCAAACTGCGGTTCTTCCGCATCGCCGAGTTCCTCGGGGCCGCGTTCATGCTCGCCCTGGTCGGCGTGGCTACCTCCTATGTGATCGGAGCGTGAGCGAGATGGAGAGCCTGTCCGCGAGCAGTGCCGCAGGTGTCCTGCTCGACCTGTCCGGCGTGCTGATCCTGCTGCTGGCCTTCGCCTGCCTGGCGTCGAAACTCTTCAACCGGTACGTGGTCTATTACGGTGCCCAGTCGGTGGTGCTCTCGTTCGCCGCGGGGACCGCGGCCGTCGCCTTCCACAGCACCGAACTGTGGATCCTGGCCGCACTCACCCTGGCGGTCAAGGGCATCGCGATCCCGCTGGCGGCGCGCAGGTTGCTGATCACCCGGCTGGCCCTGAAACGCGATGCCGCAATGTCCACGGGCCTGTCCACGTCGCTGATCGCCGGCGGGGCGCTGACGGCGTTCGCCTACCTGGTGATCCGGCCCGACCTGCTGCCGCACGGCACGGTCGCGGCCGCCGTGGTCCCGCTGTCGACCGCGGTGATCCTGCTGGGGTCCCTGTCCATGGTGGTGCGGCGCCATACCGTCGCGCAGCTCATCGGCTGGCTCATCGTGGAAAACGGCGTCTTCCTCGGCGCGATCACGCTAGTCGCGACGTTCCCGTTCATCGTCGAGGCCGGGATCTTCCTCGACATCGTCGCGGGGGTGCTGATCATGGTGGTGTTCGTGTCCGGGCTTACCCGCCAGCTCGCCGAGGCGAGCGCGGCCGAGCTGAGGGAGCTGCGCGGATGAGCGCCCTGGCCGTTCTCATCGCGCTGGGTCCGCTGACCGGGCTGGCCGTCGCGCTCGCCGGGGCACGGGCCCGGCTGGCCGGCCTCGCCCAGGTCACCGGTGCCCTCGTCGCGTTCGGCTGCGCGCTCGCGCTGCTGGTCGAACTGGACGGCCACCCACCGCTGGCCGGCTGGGACGGCTTCCTGTACGTGGACCCGCTCGGCGGGTTCTTCGCGATGACCGTGGCCGGCGTGACGCTCCTCGCGGCGCTCGGCTCCGTCGGGTACGTCTGCGCCGAGGAGGACAGCGGCGGGTTCAGCGGCTTCCAGGTCCGCCTGTATTACGCGTTCTTCGGCCTGTTCGCCTCGCTGATGCTCGCGGCGCTGGAAACCGGCAACCTCGGGCTGCTGTTCGTCCTGGTGGAGGCGAGCACGCTGGCCAGCGCCGCCCTGGTCGGCATCGAGGGCCGGTCCCGGTCGCTGGAGGCGGCGTGGAAGTACGTCATCATCAGCTCGCTGGGCGTCACGATCGCGCTCGCGGGCACGCTGTTCCTGTTCTACTCGGGCAGCGCCCTGCACCTGGGCTCGAACCTCGGCCTGACCTGGCCGTACCTGTTCGCGCACGCGCACGCGCTGGCCCCGCAGCCGCTGCGGCTGGCGTTCCTGCTGGCGGTGGTGGGCTACGGCACCAAGGTGGGACTGGCCCCTATGCACACCTGGCTGCCCGACGCGCACGCCGAGGCGCCGAGCCCGGCCAGCGCCATGCTGTCCGCCGCGCTGCTCAATGCCGGCATGTACGCGATCATCAGGTTCCTGGCCATCGCGCACGCGCGGCTCGGCGGCACCTACCCGCGGGCGGTGCTGCTGTCCTTCGGGTTCGCCTCGATCGCGATCGGGGCGCTGTTCATGGTCAGGAAAGGAAACTTCAAGCGATTGTTCGCGTACTCCTCGGTCGAGCACATGGGCATCATCGCCGTGGCCCTCGGCTTCGGCGGCACTCTCGGCCTGTACGGCGCGCTGCTGCAGATGCTCAACCACGCGCTGGCCAAGTCGGTGCTGTTCCTGTCCAGCGGAGACGTCTCGCTCCGCTATAAGACCAGGGAAGCCAGCCAGGTCAGCGGGCTGCTGGCGGCGGTCCCGGTCACCGGGGGCGCGCTGCTGCTGGCCTCATTCGCCGTCCTCGGGTCACCGCCGTTCGGCTTGTTCCTGTCCGAGCTGACCATCGTGCGGGCCGGCTTCGCCTCCGCCAGCCCGGTGTTTCCCCTGCTCTTGCTGTTCCTGCTCGGGCTGGCGTTCGTGGCCTTCGCCAGGACCACCGCCGGGATGGTGACCGGCCAGCCGCCGGACCAGCTGACCAGCCCGTACCGGAGCAAGGCGGTGGCGGTGAGTACGGCGGCACCGCTCGTCCTCGGCCTGGCGGCGCTGCTGGTGCTCGGGCTGTGGATCCCGGTCGGCCTGGATACGGTCCTGCGGCATTCGATAGCGGTGATCGGATGACCCCCGCCCACCTCCCCGTTCCCCCTTCATCGCCGCAGGCCGCTGCCACCATGAACGGCGTGGTAGGCCCGCTGGCTGGCCTCGGCGGTCTAGAGATCTCCGATAGCGGCGCGACCCGGGGAGCGGTCACCGTCCGCATCCTGGAGGAGACCCTGGAAGCGGCCACCCGCGCCCTCGCGGGCACCCCCGGCGCCCGCCTCGCCGACATGTTCGCCGCTAACGACAGTCCTGCCACCACCCTTCGCCTGGTGTGGGCGCACGACCGCGGTTACCTGGTCACCGAGACCGAGATCGAGACCGGTCAGTATCCGGCGCTGTCCGACATCGTGCCGGCTGCCTTCGTCGAGGAATGCGAGATCTACGAGCAGTTCGGTATCGGTCCCGCCGACGGCCAGCCGCTGAACCGGGTCATGCTGCCGCCCCATGCCGCAGCGGACTTCCCGAGGCTGGGGCACCGGCCGGCGCAGCCACTGGACGGGGCGCAGGCCCGGCACACCGTCGAGGGGCAGGCGTTCGAGTTCCCGTTCGGCCCGGTCCGGCAGGTAGGCGTGGAGAGCTTGTACTACGGGCTGGTGACCAGCGGCGAGGAAGTCGTTGACCTGTACCTGTTCACCTGGCATAAGCACCGCGGCGTGGAGTGGCGGCTGCGCGGTAAGACACCGCGCGACGCTGCTTTCTTCGTCGAGCGGGCCGAGGGCCTCAGCGCCGTCGCCGTGGGCTGGGCGTTCGCGGCCGCGGTGGAGGCCGCGCTCGGGATCGCGCCGCCGCCCGCGGCCGCGCGGACCAGGGCGGTCGCGCTCGAGCTGGAACGGCTGTACAACCACGCCGCGGCCATGGCCGCGCTGTGCCAGGCCACCGGGCTGTCGGTGGGCCAGGCCGCCGCCGAGATCGCGCTGGAACGGCTGCTGCGAGTCAACGCCGCCGCGTTCGGCCACCGGTACCTGTTCGGCGTGGTCGAGCCCGGCGGAGTAAGCCGCGCCCCGGAGGCGGACGTGCTGCGCCGCGAGTTGCCCGGCGCGTACGGCGAGCTGCGCCGGGCCGCCGATGCGCTGCTGATCACCAACTCCTTCCTCGACCGGCTGGAAGCCTGCGGCATCTTGACCGCCGAGCAGGCCCACCGCCTCGGCCTGGTCGGGCCGGTCGCGCGAGCCACGGGGCTGGCCATGGACGCCCGGCGAGCCGGTCCGTACGACGAGGTCCCGGCCACAGTCGTCACCGCTGATGGCGGCGACGTGCTCGCCCGCTTCAACGTGATGATCGGCGAGGCGGCAGAGTCAGTCCGTCTTATCAGCGCGTTCGTCGATGCAGGCACCGGGGAGGGCCGTACCCCGCTTCCCGTGAAGGGGGATGGGCCAGGGGGCACGGGGGGCGGGAGCCCCCCGTGCACGGCGAAGGCGGGTGGTGGTACGGGCCTCGGCTGGGCCGAGTCGCCGCGGGGTGAAGTGCTGGTCTGGGTCGCGCTGGACTCCGGCGGGCGGATCACTCGCGCTCGGGTCCGGCCGGGTTCGGTGCGCAACTGGCGCGGGTTCGACGACGCGTGCCGGTCGCAGAACGTGTTCACCGATATCCCGATCATCGAGGCCAGCTTCTGGCTGACCGTCGCGGGCGTGGCACGCTGAAGGAGGTGGGTATTATGCCGTTCTGGTTCGCCCGGGGGCTGCGGCGTGGCGTGGTAACCACCCGCTACCCGGCCAGGTCAGATGGCTCGGCGGCATTTCTGCCGACGCCGCCCGCGTTCCGCCCGAGGCAGCTGACCCGCCAGACCGCCGACCGCCTGGTCGCGGTGTGCCCGAGCATGGCGCTGCGCCGGCAGGACGATGTGCTGATCTTCGACGTCGGCGCCTGCACCGTGTGCGGCCGGTGTGCCGAAGCGGCGCCAGACGCGATCACGCCGAGCGGAGAGTTCGAGCTCGCCGCCACTGCCCGTTCGGCGCTCGTCAAGAGGATCCCGATACGCGGAGAGACGCGGTGAACGCCGGGCCAGACGGCGCCCGGCCCGGCATCGGCACCGGGTCGGCCGGCCAGCACACGGCCGATCAGGACACGGCCGGCCAGGATACAGCCGAGGTCGCGCGGCAACTGCGGGACAAGATCGCCGCGCAGTTCGGCCGGAGCCTGCACATTCGCACGCTCGACACCGGTTCGTGCGCGGTGTGCGAGCAGGAAATCCGGCTGCTCAGCGCCCCCCACTATGACCTGCACCGGCTCGGGTTCTTCTTCACTCCCGCGCCCAGGCACGCGGACCTGCTGCTGGTGACCGGGCCGATGGTGCGGGTGTTCGACGGGGCTGCGCGCAAGACCTATGAGGCGATGCCCGGGCCTAAGGTGGTGGTGGCGACCGGCGCGTGCGCGCTGGGCGGCGTCTATCCGGCCGACCCGTTCGTGCACGGGAACGTCGGCGAAATCCTCCCGGTCGACGTCTGGATTCCCGGCTGCCCGCCCAGCCCGCTGGCCCTGCTGCAGGGGCTGGGTGTGGCCGTGGGCAGGCTCGCGGAGAAGGCACCGGGCCTGACGTTCATTGTCGGCCAGGACATCCCCGGAGGTGCCGGGTGAACCCGCTGGACATCGGTTACATCGCGGCCGCCGCCTGGATCGCCGCCGCCCTGACCGGGCTGGTCGCCGGGCGGACCAAGCCGGGCCTTCTCGCTTGCTGTGCCCTGTCGGGGGTCGGCGGCGCCGCCGCGGTCGCGGGTGGCGGCTGGTCACTGGTCTACGGCGACACGCGGGTGGTCACTCCCGGCGGCGCCGCCGGGACCATCGTCGGCGGCCCCCTGGAGCTGCAGATGACCAGCTTGGCGGGCGTGTTCGTGGCGCTGCTCGGCGTCGTCGTGGTGGCCATCGCCCTGTACGCGCCCCGCTATCACGAGCCGGGCCGCGGCACCGCGGTCTACCTGGCCGCCTACAACCTGGCCCTGCTCGCCTGCCTGGCGGTGCTGGCCGCGGGCGGCATGGTGACGTTCCTGGTGGCCTGGGAGACGATGAGCCTGACCTGCTACCTGCTCATCCTGCGCCGGGTGCGACGCGACGACGTGGCCCGCGGCGCGTTCTGGTTCCTCGCCCTGTCCGAGATCGGCTTCCTGCTGGTCGTGGCCGCGTTCGTGATCCTGGCCAGCAAGACGCACGCCACCGAACTCGACGCGATGGCAGCCCGCGCGCACCTGGTCCCGGGCGGCTGGCGAGCCGTCGCCTACCTGCTCGCGCTCATCGGTTTCGGGTTCAAGGCCGGGCTTGTCCCGCTGCACGTCTGGCTGCCCGAGGCGCACCCCGTGGCCCCCGCGGACGGGTCCGCGTTCCTGTCCGGCCTGGTGGTCAAGCTCGGCATCTACGGCATCGCCCTGTTCGCGTTCCGGCTGGTTCCGGCTGGCGGGGCCTGGCCCGGCCTGGTCACCATGGGCATCGGCGCGATGACCGCCGCCATCGGCATCCTGTACGCGCTGCGGGAACGTGACATCAAGCGGTTCCTGGCCTACTCCACGATCGAGAACGCCGGGATCATCGTGACCGCGTTCGGCGCCGCCATGATCTTCCACGCCTACCGGCAGCCCGCCCTGGCCGCGCTCCTGCTGCTGGCCGGCCTCTATCACGTCGCCAACCACGGCTGCTACAAGACGCTGTTGTTCCTCGAGGCGGGGGTGGTCGAGCACGCGACCGGAACCCGGGACATGGACCGGCTCGGCGGGCTCGTTCACCGCCTGCCGCGCAGCGCGGTGATCGCCTTCGTCGGCACACTCGGGATCGCGGCGCTGCCGCCGCTGAACGGGTTCGTCAGCGAATGGCTGATATTCCAAGCGCTCTTCCAGGGCTTCCGCACCGGCAGCCACCTGATCGCCATCCTCATCGTGCTCGCCGCGGCGACCCTCGGGCTCACCGGAGGCCTGGCCATCTACGCGTTCGTCCGCGGCTTCGGCATCCCCTACCTGGGCATGCCCAGAACGCGGCAGGCCGCCGCCGCGCGCGAAACCGGCCAGCCGATCGCCGGCCCGGCGCTGCTGGCCGTGGTCTGCGTCGCGCTGGCGGCCGGCGCCCCGGTCATGCTCACGGCGCTGTCCCGCGCCACCCGGACGGTCACCGGGGTCACGCTCGGTCCGCTGCTGCTGCCGGGCAAGCTCACCGTCATCCCGGCCCACACGAATTTCTCCGCGTTCTCGCCGACGTACCTGACCGTGTTTCTCGTCGCCGCGTGCGCCATTCCCCTGCTGATCTTCCTGGCCGGACGGCCGCGAGCCGGCAGTGTTTCTGTCCCGGTCTGGGACGGGGGCATCGTCAGCTTCAAACCGCGGATGCAGTACTCGGCCATGACATTCTCCGCTCCCACCCGGGTCACCTTCGACGGCCTCTACCGGCCGTCCGTTTCCGTCCGCCGGGCCTCCGACGACGATCCGGCCGGACGGTCCGGGCCGGTGCATTACGAGGTGCAGGTCACGCCCGTATTCGAGCGGTACCTGTACCGGCCGGTCATCCGGGCCGTCGAATGGCTGGCCGACGCGATCCGGCCGCTGCAGTCGGGCGACGTGAACCTGTACCTGTTTTATGTGTTCGCGATGATCCTGCTCGCCTATTTCCTCGGCGCGGTGTGACGACGCGGATGAACGGGACGGAAGACCCTACCGCCGAGCTGCTGCCAGGTCGGACGATCAACGCCGAGACAGCACGGCAGCAGGCGGCTGGCGGTAAACAGGAGGAATATGATGACGGCTTTCGAGGTCACGGATCTGTCCGCGCTGGAGATCCTCGACTCGCGGGGACGTCCTACGCTGGCGGTCACGGTGCGGCTGGCCGACGGCACGCAGGCGCGTGCGGGCGTCCCGTCGGGTGCGTCGACCGGGTCCCGGGAGGCGGTCGAGCGCCGCGACGGCGACCCGGCCCGCTATGAGGGCAAGGGGGTGCTTGGCGCGGTCGCGGCCGTCAACACCGAGATCTCCGGCCTGCTGCGCGGCCGGCCCTGGGCGTCGCTGGCCGAGGCGGACCAGGCCATGATCGGCCTGGACGGCACCGCGAACAAGAGCAGGCTCGGCGCCAACGCCACCGTCGGGACCTCTATGGCGCTGGCCCGCGCCCTGGCCGCCTCGGCCGGGGTCCAGCTGTGGCAGTGGCTGGCCCCGGACGGCGTGACGCCGTCGCTGCCGGTGCCGCACTTCAACGTCCTCAACGGCGGCGTACACGCGCCGAACGAGCTGGATTTCCAGGAATTCATGATCGCCCCCGTCGGCGCCCCGTCGATGGCCGAAGCGGTCCGCGCCGGCGCCGAGGTCTACTCCGCGCTGCGCCGCGAGCTGACCGGCCGCAAGCTGTCCACCGGGCTGGGCGATGAGGGCGGGTTCGCCCCCGAGATCACCGAACCCGAGGAGGTCCTCGGCCTGCTGGTGCAGGCCATCGGCGACGCCGGGTACAAGACCGGCGCCGAGGGGGTGTCCATCGCCATGGACCCGGCCTCTTCAGAATTCCGGCAGCCCGACGGCCGGTACAAGGTCGCCGGGGACCTGCTGACCTCCGGCGAGATGATCGACCGGTACGCCGCTATGACCGAGCGGTTCCCGGTGCACCTGATCGAGGACGGGCTCGGCGAGGACGACGACGACGGGTGGATCGCGCTCACCGCCCGCCTCGGCGGCAGTATCGAGCTGGTCGGCGACGATAACTTTTGCACCAACCCGGCCATCATCACCCGGGCCATCGACCGCGGGATCGCCAATGCGTCGCTGATCAAGCTCAACCAGATCGGCACCGTCACCGAGACCCTGGAGGCCATGGCCATCTGCCGCCGCGCGGGGTACCGGCAGTTCGTCTCCCACCGCTCGGGGGAGACCGAGGATCACTTCATCGCCGACCTGGCCACCGGCACCGGCTGCGGCCACCTCAAATCCGGCGCACCTGCCCGCGGCGAGCGGGTCGCCAAGTACAACCGGCTGCTGGAGATCGCCGCCGCCCAGCCCGCGATGCGCTACGGCATGCCCTGACCGGCGCTGCCGGGAAGGAGGAAGACAAAGCCCCCACCCCGGCTGCCGGTGCAGCCAGCGTATAATTGGGGCCCACTGGCGATGAAGCTCGCCATAACCGTGCGGCGGCAACCGCGCTAATGGCTTCTACCCCCTGTTATGGCATTCGGGCCGCGAGGGTAGGAGGCACCACCGTGGACGACGTTCCAGAGCCGCCAGGCCATGATCCGAGGGCTGCGCCGTGAGCGCGGCCCTCCCGATCCCCGTTATCCAGCTTCTGCAGGTGCTGACGATCGCCATCGGCGCGCCCGGCGTGACCGGCGTGATCGCCACGGTGGAGGCGCGGCTGCAGGGCCGCCGCGGGCCCCGCATCAGGCAGCCGTACTACGACCTGGCCAAGCTGTTCCGCAAGGAGGCGCTGGCCCCGGAGGGGGCGAGCTGGTTCTTCCTGGCCGCGCCGCTGATCGCGGTGACGGCCTACCTCACCATCCCGCTGCTGATCCCGGTGCTGACCACCTACGGGCTGCCGCTTGGTTACATGGGCGACATCCTGGGCGGCGGGTTCCTGCTGTCGCTGGCCAGTTTCGTGATCGCCACCGCCGCGCTGGAGACCGGCAGCCCGTACGCGCAGCTGGGCTCGAGCCGGGCCAAGACGTTCTCGGCCATCACCGAACCGGTCGTGCTGTTCGTGGTGTTCACCGTGGCCCTGCTGACCGGCACCGACCTGCCGTACGCGCTCGCCGCGACGGTCCGGTCCAGCGCCGGGCAGATCATCCGCCCGGCGCACCTGCTCGCGGCGGCCGCGCTGTTCATGGTGATCCTGCTCGAGACGGGCCGGATCCCGGTGGAGACGCACACCGGCACCAACGAGTTCGGGATGATCGAGGAAGCCAGGAGCTTCGAGCACTCCGGCCCTTTCCTGGCGCTGATCAGGTGGGGCAGCGAGCTAAAGCAGCTGATCCTCTACACGATCCTGGCCGACGTGTTCCTGGCCCCCTGGGGCCTGGCCTCTACCCAGCGCGCCGACGCCGTAGGACTCGCCATCGTGGCCCTGCTGGCTAAGGCCTGCGCTGTCGGCTGCGTGGTCGCGGTCATCGACAACTCCTTCGCCAAGCTGCGCCTGTTCAAGATCACCGAGTTCGCGGCGGGCGCTTTCCTGCTCGCCGTGCTCGGCGTGTTCACCCTGTACCTGGGCGGTGGGTGATGAGCGGGGTGCAGGCGCCCGGCGCCTACGAGGGCGCGGCCAACGTGATCGCGGCGGGGATGCTGCTACTGGAGTTCGGCATGCTGCGCCAGGCGCTGGTCCGGGATCAGATCCGGCTGTACATGGCGCAGTCCGCGCTGATCTCGGTGCTGGCCATCGTGATCGCCGCGGACCGGAACCTGCCCGACCTGTACGCGCTAGCGGCGCTGTCCGCGGCGCTCAAGGTGGTGGCCGTCCCGCTGGTGCTGCGCCGCCTGCTCCGGCGGGCCGGACTGGACGACGAGGAGATGCCCGGTGTCGCGGGCAGCAACACGCTGAGCCCGGCCACCGCCGTACTGGCCGGGATCGTGCTGGCCGCGTTCGGGTTCTTCTGCTTCGGGTCGCTGGGCATTCACGGGCCTGCCGCCCCGGCGCTCGCGCTCTCGCTGGCGGCCGCCATGGTGCTGGTCTCGTTCGGGCTGATGATCGTGCGACGCGACGTCGCGTCCCAGGCCATCGGGTTCTTGTCGCTGGAGAACGCCATCTCGCTGGCCTCGCTGGTGGTGGCGTCCGGGCTGCCGTTCCTCCTGGAGACCGGGTTCCTGTTCGACCTGCTGGCGGCGGTGGTGGTGTTCGGGATGCTGATCCGGGCGCACCATGCCCGGTCCGACTCGCTGTCCACCGCCGACCTGACCAAGCTGCAGGGGTGAACCGATGATTGCCGTCATACTCGCCCTGCTGATCGTCCCGCTGGCGGCGGCGATAGCCTGCGCCGTGCTGCCCGCGAAGCTGGCCCCCGTGATCACGCCGGTCTCGGGCGTGGCGTGCTTCGGGCTCGTCCTCGCGCTGATTCCCGCCGCCGGCCACCGGGACCTCAACTACCTGTCCTACCTGCGGGTCGACGCGCTGAGCGAGATCTTCCTGCTGGCCACGGGCTTTCTGTACGGCGCCGTCACGGTGTATTCGGTCGGCTACGCCAAACATCACGACCTCGAGCGCGACCAGCAGCACCGGGATCGCTACGCCAGGCGCTTCTTCGCCGGCCTCAACCTGTTCGGCTGGGCGATGCTGGCCGCGCCGATCATGGGCAGCCTGGCGCTGCTGTGGATCGCGATCGAGATCACCACGATCGTCTCGGCGCTGCTGGTCGCGATCGAGGACACCGACGGCGCCGCCGAGGCGGCCTGGAAGTACGTGCTGATCGCGAGCGCGGGACTCGGCCTGGCCCTGCTGGCCACGGTGTTCGCTTACTTCGCCGGCTCCCAGGTTCTCGGCGAGCACTACAACCTGGCCATCCGCCCGCTGATCGCCAGCGCCGCGTATCTGCCGCACACCCCGGTGCGGCTCGCCTTCATGCTGGCCGTGCTCGGCTACGGCACCAAGGTCGGATTTTTCCCGGTGCACACCTGGCTGCCGGACGCGCATTCGGAGGCGCCCACGCCGGTCTCCGCGCTGCTGTCCGGGGCGCTGCTCGCGACCAGCTTCTACGCGAT
>Ga0302235_10002923_pt1 | contig 12155 bp, 8 predicted proteins | sample II_Palsa_N3_3_FD_193577 | JGI IMG/M metagenome (GOLD analysis project Ga0302235, IMG submission 193577) | Peat permafrost microbial communities from Stordalen Mire near Abisko, Sweden - II_Palsa_N3_3 | ecosystem: Environmental > Terrestrial > Soil > Palsa > Peat permafrost | place: Sweden... | reverse complement strand
GCTCCGAGACCAGCGCCGCCTCGGCCGCGGTGATGGCCACGCCCTGGATCTTCCCGACCGTGTTAGTGCCGGCGGCGCCGGTGACGTCCCCGGCCAGGGTGCCGCCCGAACTGCCCGCGATCACCGCTGCTGCCACGAACGCGTCGGTGGCGATGGCCGTGCTGGTGTCGCCGGGGGTCTGCGTCGGTGCCGTCGGGACGCCGGTGAACGCGGGGGATGCCTTCGGTGCCAGCAGCGCCTCAGCCGTCTGCGCCCGGGTGGTCTCGGTACTGACGGCGCCGGTCGTGAACGCGGTGGTGGCGACCTGGGTCGTGGAGGTCAGCGCCGTCGCGGTCGGCGCGGCCGGGATGCCAGTGAAAGAGGGGGACGCTTTCGGTGCGAGCAGAGCCTCGGCGGCCTCGGCCCGGGCCGTCTCGGCGGCCAGGGCCGACGCCGGTGCGGCCAGCGCCTCGGCTGTCTCCGCGCGGGCGGTTTCGGCGGTGACGGCGCCGGTCGTGAAGGCAGTGGTTGCGAGCTGGGCGGAGCTCGTCAGCGCGGTCGCGGTGGGAGCGGTCGGTGTGCCGGTCAGCGCAGGGCTGGCGAGCGGGGCTTTCAGCGCCTCCGCGGCCTCCGCGCGGGCGGTCTCAGCGGTCAGGGCGGAAGCCGGGGCCAGCAGCGCCTCGGCCGCTTCGGCGCGGGTGGTCTCCGCTGCCGAGGTGCCCGCCGCGTCGAACGTGCCCGGGGCCGGCTGCCAGTAGGGCAGGGAGGTCCACGCGGCGGTCCCGGTGCCCATCTTGGCTTTGCCGGTGTCGGTTTCGGTGCCGATCTCGCCCTGGCCCAGCACCGGGTTCACCGAGGTCCAGTTCGCGGCGGTGTCCCGCCGGAGCTGGATCGTTACCAGCATGTCAGCCCGCCAGCGGAAGAATCATGCACCCATCGTAACCGCATGGGCACCATCAGTAACGCTCATGCGGGTCCGCCGTCATACACGGTGACCGGGTACATTCCCCCGGACGCCGACCCGCCGTCCAGGTCCGTCAGGGTTCCCGCGGACACCAGCGACGGGCCGTACACCGGAAGCGTCCCCGCGAATACCATGGGCTGCTCTGGAGCGCCCTCTATCATCGACCACGTGTCGTACTGGAGTCCCGCGGCCAGCGTGACAACCCCGCCGGGACCGACGAGGCACTGGGCGACGTACCCGGCCGACGTCGACCCCAGCAGCCACGACGCGGGGTACCAGGTCACCGCGGGGGAAGGCTCGAACGGGTCGCCGGAGCTGACGGGGAATGCCATCAGGACCGTCAGCGCCGCCTGGCCCGCTGTCTGCCCGGTCGGGTCGATGGCCGTGCCGCACAGCCGGGACGTCCAGGTGATGTTGATCTCGGCGAGAGACGCCGCGGAAACGGGTTCGAATGCGGTCATGAGAATCCTCCATCGCTGCTGTGCTGGTTCCGCCGCCCACCGGTGCGGCGCCGGCGCCGCCTGCCACCGGTGCGGTGCCGGGCCGGCGGCCCAGGTGACCGTTCCCGTGGCGCCGACCCGCGCCCCGGCGCAGGACGGCGTGAGCGTGACCCCGGCCCCGGCGGGACCGCCCCGGACGCTGTAGCCCGCGGCGGACGGCGCGAGAGCCAGGCCCGCCGTGACGGACCCGGCCGGGCCGCCCGCCGAAGACGGGACGAGAGCCACGCCCGCCGAAGCGGTCCCGTGCCGGACGCCGGCACCCGCGGCTGACGGGGCGATCACGGTCCCCGCCGGGGCGGATCCGCCCCGGCGGCTGGCCCCCAGGGCGGACGGGGTGAGCGTGACCCTGCCGGCGACGGAGCCCCCCGGTCCGCCCGCGGCTGAGGCGGCCAGGTGCACGGCCGCCGTGCCCGGCCCGGCCCGCTGGCTCGAGCCGGACGCGGAGGGAACGAGACGGACCCCGGCGGCGGCGCTGCCCGCCGGCCCGCCCGCAGCCGGGGACGTGAGCGCGACACCGGCCGCCGCAGAGCCCTGCCGCACGCTGGCACCCGCGCATGACAGGACGAGGCGGACCCCGGCTGCCACGGACCCCGCCGGGCCGCCCGCGGCAGCCGCGGTGAGATGCAGGGCGACCGCGGCGGAGCCGGACCGGGCGGATGCGCCGGCCGGTGACGAGGTGAGGTGCAGGGCGGCGGAAGTGGCGCCGGCCCGCTGGCTGGCCCCGGTTGCCGACAGGGCGAGGGTGACCCCGGCCGAAACGGGGCCGCCGGGCTGCTTGTCACCGGCCGCTGACGGGGCAAGCTGCACCCCGGCCGCCGCGGACCCGTGCCGGACGCTGGCGCCCGTGCCCGACAGGACGAGCGTGACCCCGGCCGTGACGCTGCCCCCTGCCCCGCCCGCAGCAGACGGCGCGAGGGTCACCCCGGCTGTCACGGACCCGTGCCGCTGACTGGCTCCTGCGGCTGACGGGGTGACCTGAATCCCGGTAACGCCGCTGCCCGCAGGGCCGCCCGCCGCGGAAGGCGCGAGTTGGACCCCAGTCGCCGCGGACCCGTGCCGGGCGCTGGTCCCGGCTGCGGAGAAGGTGAGCGTGACGCCGCCGGAAACGGAACCCTGCCGCTGGCTGATGCCCGCGGCCGAGGGGATGACCTGCACTCCGGCCGTGACGGCACCCGCCGGGCCGCCCGCCGCCGACGGGGTGAGGGTGACCCCGGCCTGCGTGCTGCCGTGCCGCTGGCTAGCACCCGCCGCGGAAGGGGTGAGCGTGACGCCCGCGGAGACCGATCCGGCGGGCCCGCCGGCCGCCGGCAGGGCGAACGTGACCCCGGTAGATGCGGCCCCGTGCCGGACGCTGGTGCCGGTGCACGACAGGGTGAGGACGACACCCGCCGTGACCGCCGTGAGGGGCGGGGGGGTACCGGGGACGGTCAGGCCGGGGACGGCCCGCCCGGGAACCGCCGAGGGATAAGACACCGGCTAACCGGGCGTACGCCATGACGCAGGACGTCTGCGCGGACATCGACGACGGGGTGATGGTGCCCGGCATCGTGGCCTGGGAGTTCAGGTACCTGGAAATGTAGTGGCCGTTCAGGGCGTAAGTCTGGGGGGTGCTGGACACGGCCTCGAAATGCGGCTGGGTGCCGGTGAAGGACGGCAGGACCGCCAGGTAGTAGTTCGCGCCCGCGATGAGGGTGAAACTGGTGATGGCCCCCGGGTTGGCGATCGGCCCCTCCGCGTACCCGAGCGTCCCGAACGCCGTGGTCATGTCACCGGTCTGCGCGACCAGGGTACCGGCCTCGGTGAACAGCGCGAGCTCGTTGACCCCGGCCCCGGCGGTTACCCCGGCGGTGGTGACCAGCGCGCCCAGCGTGGTGACGGACTTGCCCTGGGTGCAGGTGGCGAGGGCGACGACGAGCTGCTCGTTGCTGGCGGTCAGGGACGCCGCGATGTAGGAGGGGCTGACGGACAGCAGGCCCAGGCCCAGGCCCGCGGTGGTGGGCCCGCCGATGCTGGCGCCGGCCGGCGCGAACCCGGCGAGATCCCCCGCCGAGACGACCGCGTAGTAGGTGGCCCCGGCGGCGTGCGCGACCGGGGTGGAGCCCTCCGCGCCCCGGGTCACCGTCCAGGACGCGGAAGGGTTGGAGGTCACCGCGATGGTCTCGGACGGCAGCGCCTGGTCCACGAGGTGCCACCAGGTGGACGGGACCGCGGACGCGCTGGCCACCGGGAACCCCGCGTTCGACGTCATGACCCAGCTCTCGGAAGTGCCCGGGGCCGGGGACGTGGTGCCGTACGTGGAAGTGGCCGTGGTGAACGCGTCGTTGGCGAATACCGCTAGCGGCACGGGGGCTCAGCGCCTCTCCTGCTGCTAATTCGCGCGCCTAGCTGGCCGTATAGGTCGGCGTCAGAATATAGGTGCCCGCCCCGCCGTAGGTCTCGGAGCTGGGCAGTGCCCCGCCGTCCACGTAGGTGACACCCGATGCCGCCGTCCAGATTCCGTAGTACGCCACCGTGGTGGACGCCGGGACGTTGATGGTGACCGCACTGCCGAGCGAGACCCCGCCGGACTCCGTGCCCCAGGTGGTCGCCACCCGGGCGTAGGTGCCCCCGGAGATCTCGTTGGCACCGGTGGTGCCGGGGCTGGCCGAGTGGAGGCTGATGTACTTGCCGCCGAGGGTCGTGATTACCTCGGTGCCGGCGGCGTTCAGCGTGGCCGGGGCAGAGTATGCAGACATGACCTTGACTCCCTTCATGAGGGCGTGACGGAGAGCGTCACATCCTGCACTCAGAGTAGTTGACAGGTGCCTCTGCCTACCCAGATGCCACACCCGTAGCGCGATCGTCACCAGCAAGGCGCAGCCGGAGCATCAGCTGCTCGCCGCCGCGATCGGGGTCAAAATTGTGTTCGCGAGACTGAGGAGGCCCGTGAGGCTGGCATCCACGCTGACATATGGGGTGGCTGTAAACGTTTGAGCAAAATCGTCCCAGGAGTAAGCACCCGTGACGAATGTTACGGGGAACTGAGGCGTGACCTGGCCGCCGAACCCGAAGTCGGTCAGGATCAGCCGCATGAACGTCCCGGCCTGGTCGGTGCCCGGGTCGATGGGCACGCCGCCGGCGTTGAGCAGGTCCCCGTAATGGCCGGTGAACGGTCCGCTGAACGCGGCGGATTCGTAGATGGAAAGAATCGAATTCCCGACTGCCTGCGCCGCGCCGAGGGTCATGGTCCCGGCATCACTAAGGTCGATATAGGTCTCGAGCACCTGATGCGCGGCCACGCTCGCCGCATTCTGCACGCTGGTGGTTGCAAAAACGGCCGGTACCGAAGTGGTCCCCGACGAGGTGTCGGCACTCACCTGGTACCTGATCCAGATGGTGTTGATATCCCCGCCCAGAGTCCTCGGCACCGGGTCGGTGCACACCAGCAGCCGGTTCACCACGCTAGGCAGGGGGAACACGTTCAGGTCATCGCCGGGGTACCCGCCGGGCTGGCTGTTCACCATCCAAGTCATCGCGCCGCGGGTGCACACCAGGTTGAGCAGCGCGGTGATGGTTTGCGCTCCGGAGTCGACCGCCTGCCCGAACCACGCCCCGGCGGGCTGCCCGATGCCGGGGTTGTACCACGGCAGCCCCCGGGCTATCGCCGCGTTTATGCTCTCGTCCGGCTCCCCACTGGGCCACGTGTCGGTGTAGACCGCGAGGAAGTCCTGCCCCCTGTTCCCGGTGCCGACCGCGGTCAGGTTCCACCCGGACGCGGTGGGGACCGGCTCGTCGAGTTTCCCGTCCCACACCTGATGCCCGCCGCGGGTGATCCGCACCTGCCACCCCGGGTTGAACGCCTGCGTGCGGTAGGACGCGGGGACCATCACGGTGCAGGTCATCGAGTCGCACCCGCCGGGGCACACGAAGCCGTACTCCAGCGCAGTGACCTGCCCCACTGTCCCCAGGTAGATCCAGTTGGACGACCCCGGGGCGGCGACGGCGACCTGGCTGGTGCCGGGGTAGGCGCAGGAGACGGTGGCGGGCGAGGACCCGCCTGTCCCGCCGGGCGCGGCAGCCGACGGCGTGAGGCGGACGCCGGCCGTGACGGAGCCGCCGGCCCCGCCCGCGGCCGACGGCGTCAGGCGGACCCCGGCTGCGGCGGTGCCGTTCCGCTGGCTGGCACCGGCTCCCGAAGGCGCGAGCGCGACGCCGGCTGAGGCAGATCCGTGCCGGACGCTGGCCCCGGTGCACGACGGGGTGAGCGTAATCCCCGTGGAGGGGCTGCCCGAGTGAACCCCGGCGGCCCCGGACGCGGCGATGATCCGGCTGCGGGCTGACGGCGAGGACAGCCGGGCCTGGGCGGCGGCGAGCTGCTGGACGCGGGCCGCTGACCCTGACCCGCCCTGCCGCTGGCCGTACGGGCTGTTGAGGCCGCCGCCTGCGCTGACCCCCGCGACGGCGGTGAAGATACCGCATGCCTGCTGGGTCGCGGACCCGGTCGTGTAGACCGCTGACGCCTGCTGGGTCCAGGTCAGCACGGCGGAATCGAAGACGCCCAGCGCCGACGGGCTGGAGGTAGCGCCCGCGTAGCTGGCGGAGACAATGGCGACCAGCAGCGCCCCGGCCGGCGGGGTGAAGCTCGCGCCGAAGACGACCGTGGTGCCGTTGGCGGACGCCGGGGCCGGGGTGGAGGGGTCGACGGCGAGGGAGGTCCCGGCCGCGGGGACGAGGACGCCGGGAGAGAACTCGCCGGGGACGGCGACCCCCGGGACCGCGGAGACCAGGGCAGGCGACGGGGCTGAGGAAGCGGCCAGGATCTCGCACATGGCCAGGAACAGGTCAGTCGTGGCCTCGGCGGGGGCCGTCGCGCCCAGGGTGACCGGCGTGCCGGCGGTCGTCGCGGCGGAGGTGAACGACGCCAGATCGGCCGGACCCCCCGTTACCGGGTCTTCGGCGAGGACGACGGTGGCGGCGTTCCAGGTGAACGCCGTGGCGGACGCGCCGTTGACGAGCGCGCCGAGCACGAGCGACCCGGTGCCGGACGGGGTGATGGCCAGCTGGGGGGTGGTGATTGTACTGGAGCTGGCGGTGGCCCCGATGGGGCTGGCGGCCTGGCCGGTGAGCACGACGACGGTCAGCGCGATGCCGTCAGCGGCGCCCGCGCCGGAACTGACGGCGGTTACCGCCGTCGTGGTGGACATGTTTCACCGCCCCCCGGTCAGGTATTCGAAATATGTCCCTCTACTGGGTTACTCGGCTACTTTCACGTAAATATCGTACGTGACGGACGCCGCGCTGATCTGGAAAATGACCGGCGCGTTGATGGCCGCGCCGGACCACAGGATGAACTCGCCGGGGTTCCACACGAAGATGACCCCCGAGCCGGCTGTCCCGGCGAGGTCGGTGCGGCGCATGTAGGTCGCCGGCGCGGTCGGCTGCGTCGTCGCGTACGACGAGACCAGCGTGGTGTGCCCGGCTCCGTCGACGGGACTGCCCTGCACGGTCACTGACGTGGCGGTGCCGGCCCCGGCCGCGGCCGGGTAGCCGATGCCGACTGTTGTGGCGGTGTTGGTACTGATAAAGATGCCGATCTCGCGGACCTCCGCCTGCCGCACGCCCGCCGCGAGGGTGGCCGGGACGATGCTGGCGATGGCCACGGCTGCCGCGGTCGTGGTCTTGGTGAGCGCGGCCTCGTAAATGTGCTCTGCCATATCAGGTTCCTTCCTGTGAAGCCGGTGTCATCGCGCCCAGATCATGCGGATGCGGCTGTTCCCGGTCGCCGTGCCCGGCGTGAATGAGCCGGGCATGCTGGTCTGGCTGTTGATCAGCAGGGACGGGTAGTGGCCGTTGAGCGCCCCGAACGCGGCGCTGTTGGTGCTGTCGGCGAGGGCTGGCATGGTGGTCCCGGTGAACAGCAGCGCGAGGTAGTAGTTCGTGCCCTGCACCAGGTTCACCGTCGTGATGGACCCTTCCAGGGACGTGTAGGCGGTCGCGGTGACGATGGACGCGGACAGGTCCGCCGTGCCCTGCAGCAGCGTCCCGGCCTCACTGAAGATGGCCAGCTCGCACGGGCTGCTGACAGCCAGGCTGGACCCGGAGTACCAGGTCCCGAGGGTGCTGACCGGGGCGCTGGCGGTCGCGGTGACCAGGGCAGCCTCCAGCCGCTGGGTGGTGGCGACCGTGGCGGAGTCGACGGACTGCGGGTTCAGCGTGAGCAGCTGGAGCCCCAGGCCCGCCAGGGTCGGGCCGCCGACGCTGGCACCCTGCCCGAACGAGGCCAGCGTCCCGGCGGTGACCACCTGCTCGGCGACCCAGTTGGCGCCGTGCGCTACGGCGGTGCTGCCCTCCTGCGCGCGGGCCACCGTCCAGGACTGGCCCGCTGTCGTGCCGCCGGGGCAGACGCTGACGTACATGATCTCGGTCGGCATGGGCAGGGCCTGGTCGGTGATGCGGAACCAGGTCGCCGGCGCGGGCGTCGTGGCGGCGACCGGGAACGCGGTCACCGGGGAGACCGTGAACGCGGTGTCGGTCGTGGTGGTGCCGCCGGCCGTCACCGTTCCCGTCGGGGCGTTGCCGAAGACCTCAGGCATCAGGTCAGGATCCCGGCTGCAGCAACGGCAGCCTTCAAATTGTTGTGGTCGGTGATGAGCTGGCCGTGGTCGGAGGCCAGGTTGCTGAACAGGGTCTGCAGGGCCGTGGTGGACGTGTGGAAGTGCTCGAACCCGTGCGTGTGCGCCGTGCCGGCGCTGGCGCCGTAGGTGTTCGCCCCGCTCTCGCCGCCGTTAGGCGGGCTGCCCGGGTCGTTGTAGGTCACCACGAAACCGCCGGACATCCCCGCCGCCCCGGTCGCCGTGGTGGCCGGCTGGGCCTGCTGCACCGGGATGAGCGGCACCAGGGCGTTCAGCCGCGCCTCGGTCGCGCGGGACTTGGCGGTGCCCGCGGTCCCGGACATCGCCGCCTGGCCGATGAGGACCCACAGGATCCCGGAGAGGGCCGCCTGGTGCCTGACCGCACGCCCTGCCATGCGGACGGCGAGCAGGGCCAGCCCCAGCAGGAACAGTGTTCGCACGGATATTCGCATTATCGCTCCTATCACTGGGTTCGGTCGAAGAAAAATGAAGGGAAGTAAGCAAGCGACACGTTCGGCGCCGAAGCGTCCGCGCTGTAGACGAAAAGCTGGTTGTCGGCGTCGGCGGGCTCGATCGCCATGGGCCCGCCGGACAGGACCGCGGAGTCCATGACGGCGATGGCGTCCGCCCGCCCGCCCTGGCTGCCCATCGGCGGGGCCAGCGCCAGCGCCGGGTCCGGGGCATCCAGGTAGTACGTGATGTAGCCCGACGCCGGCTCGTTGATCACGCAGGTCTGGCCCATCGTGTCCAGGAATATGCAGTCGTAGAACAGGTCCGAGGTGTTCGAATCTGTGACTGAGACGGTGTAGTAGCCCGAAACGTTGTCCGGAGCCACCCACTTGACCGGCAGGGTGAGGACCCCGGCGAGCAGGACCCCGTTGAGCACCTGGGCGGGCGTGACGGTGACCGGGAGGGTGGAAGAGGAGTAGGAGGCCCCGCCCGCGTACTCGTACTGGGTGACCGTGACGAAAATCGTCCGCGCCGCGGTCCCGTTCCACGATGAGCTGATCAGGTAGATGCTGTAGGTGCCGCCGAAGTCGGCGTTGATGCCGGTGAGGGGCTGCGGCATCTGGTACTGGTGGGTGCCGTCCGGCGCGTCGGCTCCCCCGCCGACCGGGACGAGGGGCTGGAACGTCTTCAGCGCGCCCAGCGGCGGCCGGTGCGCGATCAGGTTCTTGAACGGGGCCGCGGAGTACGGGGTGATCCTGAGCTGCCCGGGCGCCCCGGCCCCGCCGGCCAGGGTCGTGCCGGCCGAGTACGCCCCTCCGCCTGCGCCTCCGGGTGCCGACCCGGCGGTGCCCGCGCTGCCCGCCGAAGCCCCTCCGGCCCCTCCGTTCCCCCCGCCGGACGGCGCGATGCCCCCGGCGGAGGTGGGTGCCCCGGCGACCCCGGTGTAGGTGAGGCGCACCTGCCCGGCCGCCCCGGCCCCGGACAGCACCCCGGATGAGTAGGCCCCGCCGCCGCCTCCGCCCGGAGCCTGGCCGGCGGTGCCCGGGCTGGCGCCCGGCCCGGATCCGCTGCCGCCGTTCCCCCCGCCGGACGGCGCGATCCCGCCTGACGGGCTGGATCCCTGGTTGCCGGGAGCGGACGGCCCGGCCGAGGACCCGCCGCCGCCCGTGTACGGGTACGAGGCCCCCCCGGCCCCCCCGCTGTAGGCGGCCCCGGTGCCGGTCCCCCCGGACCCGCCCAGGCCGCCGCCGGGCCAGCCGGTGGTGCCCGGCTGGCCCGGCTCCGCGACCACCTGCGCCCCCGCCGCGCCGGTGAAGCTGGACAGTCCGCCGGGGTTGCCCGCGGTATTGGTGACCGCGGCCCCGCCGGCCCCCACGACCACCGTGTAGTAGGTGCCGGGGACAACCGCGATGAAGGCGTTGCGGTACTGCCCGCCGCCGCCGCCGCCGCCGCCGTCTGTCGAGAACGTGACCCCGCCGCCGCCGGACCCGCCCCCGGCCCACACCTCGGCGAGCACCTGGAACACCCCGCCCGGGCACAGCCACCCGGACCCGCTGCCTGTGTAGGTGCCTGTGTAGGTGCCCGGTGCGGTGAACAGCACCGTGCCGGGGCCGACCGGCGTGCTGCCCGGCGCCAGCGGCCCGGCCGAGGACCCGCCGCCGCCGCCGTACGTCCCGGCCGGGTTCGCGCGTCCCAGGCCCCCCAGGTGCTCGGTTGAGTTGGACGAAACCGGCCCGGCCGCGGCCACTGCGGGCGAGTTCGTGGCCACCGACCCGCCGCCGTTGGCGGTCAGCTGCAGGGTGCCGCCCGGAGCCGGCCCGAAGATCGTAGCCTGCCCGCCCGGCGGGGACGCACCGGGAGTGTCGCCCGCCCCGATGAAATACGGGATGACCTGCCCGGCGCCGCACGGGAACACGAACTCGGCCGCGTACTCGGCGCCGTTGCCGCCCGCGCCGGCCCCCGCGATGGTCATGCCCGCGCCGCACCCGCCGCCGCCCCAGCCTTCCACCTTCAGCCAGGCCGCCAGCGAGGGCACCGTGTAGTTGCCTGCCCCCGCCGCGGTGATCGTCGTCGGGGTGCCCGCGCTGGGAGGCTGCTGGAACGACAGGGACGCCGGGGACCGCGCGGTGCCCTGCAGCCCGTACAGGGTGTACAGAGCGCCGCGAGTGACGGGTGTTACGGATGTGGAACCCGGATAGGCTGTCAGCGCGTCCAGGTAGGCGGTCACCCACGACAGCCGCCGGATCGTGTCCTGCCGGTTGACGATTTCCAGGCTGTACGAGGCCGCTGACGCGTAGGCGAACGTCGCCGAGGACTGCGGGATGGCCATGTTGACCCGGGTGAACACCGGCGACTGCGCGGACGGGGACACCGGGACCTTCAGGTGGCCGCGGCCGAATGACAGGGTGCCGCCGTATATGTCGGTCAGGGTGACGTACACGCTGAGGCCGTGGATCTTGCCGTGGTACTCCAGGTTCGCGTAATACCGTGACCCGAGGCCGAGCCACATCTGCAGCGACGTCATCGAGGTCAGGTTCAGCGGGGCCGGGAACGACGCCCCGTACGTCAGCGGGGTCACCTGCCCGCCCGGGTCGCCGAAGCTGTCCGGATCCCAGCACGCTGTCCACGGGCCGACCGCGCACTGGGCGGACCGGGTGACCCGGCTGCTGCTGATCTGGGAGAACGTGTCGAGCACCACCGGGGCCGGCGGCGGGACCGGGACGGGGGTCGTCGGCGCCGGCGCGGCGAAGCTGATCTGCTGCTGCACGTCCGCCCGCCCGTACGGCAGCGCCGGGATGGTGAGCGTGACCTGCAGCCCGGTGATCTCCTTCTCAAAGAGGGTGTTGTACGTGGGCACCGTGGGCTGCGCGCGGAAGCAGTCGATGATCATCGGCAGGGGAGTGCCGCCCGCCGGGTCGCGGGTCCACGTCATCGTCCACATGTCCTGGTCGACGGCTTCCTCGAGCATCTCGCGGGCCGCGGCCAGAATCTGCCTGGTCGGCGCGGTGATCCAGATCGGCAGCTTGATGGTCCGGTTGGACGCCCGCCGGCCGAACGGGCGTTCCCCGTCGAGCAGGAGCGAGGCTACGAAATCCGTGGTGGGCTGCGGGGCGGACAGGTCGAACCCGGGCTGAAGGCGAAAAACTGCATTTTCGCACATAGGATTGACCGAAGGGACGCCACCGCCCAGGATTTCGATCGCATTTGCGATTATGAGCGAGTCTGACATCAGGCAGCACCCCGCGAGGCGATACCCGAAATTGTCAGCGAATGCGATAGAATGAGGACGGACGCATAAGCGGCCCGGACGGTGCTACAAACACCGCTACCCGGGCCTGACCACGCAGACCCGTGAAGGGGGCCGTAGTGGATGCAGGCGATGCTACGCCGGAAGAATGGAAGTCCGTACCTCTTTGGGACGGCTTCTACGAAATAAGCAACAAGGGCCGCCTGCGGAGTGTGGACCGGGCCGTGATCACGAAGGCCGGATGGATACGCCATAACCCGGGCAGGATCATGCGGACATTCACTAACCGTGACGGGAATCCGGCGGTGATACTGCAGGGAGCCGGCCGGCAGCGTGAGCACGTGGCCGTGCATCTTCTTGTCGAGCGGGCGTTCGGGTTCCCGCTGACCACGGTGGCTCCGCCT
>Ga0302235_10002910_pt1 | contig 12195 bp, 10 predicted proteins | sample II_Palsa_N3_3_FD_193577 | JGI IMG/M metagenome (GOLD analysis project Ga0302235, IMG submission 193577) | Peat permafrost microbial communities from Stordalen Mire near Abisko, Sweden - II_Palsa_N3_3 | ecosystem: Environmental > Terrestrial > Soil > Palsa > Peat permafrost | place: Sweden... | reverse complement strand
CGTCATCGTGCTGTCGCTCATCGTCGGCAACATTATTGATAAGGCGGTGTTTCGTTCGGATCGCGGCCAGGGGCCGGGCTACTTCATCTCCGTCATCGTCGCGCAGCTGGTGCTCGGCGTGCTCGCAAGCATCATCGTGCTGTGGTTCTCGCGGCAGCGGGAGTTCCGCGCCGACCAAGGCGGCGCACGGCTCGCCGGCACGGACAGCATGATCGCGGCGCTCGAGCGCCTGAAAGCGATCCAGGATGAGCCGCTGCCGGCGCAGCTTGAGGCCTTTGGCATTGCCACCGGCAAAGTCTCGACGGGACTTGCCCGGCTCTTCATGAGCCACCCGCCGCTCGATGAGCGCATAGCGGCGCTGCGCGCGACGCCGCGCGCGTAAGCGGCAAGGATGCGCCTGCCCCAGGGTTGGGCGGCCGCTCTTCCGCCGCGCGAGTTCATCCCATGACGACGCTTGCGCTGCCGAAGATTGAAGAGCGCCTGCTCGCCATCCTGGGGCGCGCGGGACTCATGCTCACGGACGCCGAGATGGCGCCCTTCCTCGTCGATCATCGTGGGCTCTACCACGGGCGCGCGCTCGCGGTCGCAGCGCCGTGCACGCTCGAGGAAGTCTCGCGTCTCCTCGCCTGGTGCAACGCAGAGCGGCTCGGCGTCGTGCCGCAGGGCGGCAATACCGGCTACTGCGGAGGCGCCACGCCAGATGAGTCCGGACGCGAGATCGTGCTCTCGATGCGCCGCCTGGCGCGCATTCGCTCGGTAGATGCACTCAACTATTCGCTCCTCGCCGAAGCGGGCTGCACACTGCACGAGGTGCGCACTGCGGCGGATGCGGCCGCGCGGCTCTTCCCCTTAAGCTTGGGATCCGAGGGCAGCTGCCAGATCGGCGGCAACCTCTCGACCAATGCCGGCGGCTTGAGCGTGCTGCGCTACGGAATGATGCGCGACCTCGTGCTCGGGCTCGAGGTGGTGCTCGCGGACGGCCGCGTGCTGCCGTGCGCACAGGCGCTGCGCAAGGACAACACCGGATACGATCTGAAGTCGCTGTTCGTCGGGGCGGAGGGAACGCTGGGGATCATCACGGCGGCGAATCTCAAACTCTTTCCGCAGATCCGTTCGAGCGCGACCGCGTTCGTCGCGATCCCCGACATCGCAGGCGCCGTCGCCCTCCTGAGCGAGCTGCGCGCCGCCAGCGGCGATCGCGTGAGCTCCTTTGAGCTCATCCCGCGCATCGCGGTGGAGCTTGCCGCGCGCCATATTCCCCTCGTCGCGGATCCGCTCGAGCATGCCTATCCCTGGTACGTGCTGTGCGAGCTCACCTCTTCGGATGAGGGCACGGAGCTTGGTGCCGTGCTCGAGCGCGCGCTCGGCGAGGCGCTCGCGCGCGGCGCCGTCCTCGATGCCGCCATCGCGCAGAACGAGCGGCAGCGGCAGGCGCTGTGGCGTCTGCGCGAGAACATACCCGAGGCGCAGCGGCGCGACGGCGCGAGTCTCAAGCACGATGTGTCCCTGCCCATCACGGTGCTCGCGCAGTTCGTCGAGCGCGCGGGTGCCTGGATTGCCACGAACGTTCCGGAAGGCCGGCTCGTCGCCTATGGCCACGTGGGCGACGGCAATCTGCATTTCAATCTCAATCAGGCGCCCGGCGCCGATCGGGCGCTGTTTCTCGCGCGCGAAACTGCCGTGAAGCGCGCCGTCCACGATCTGGTGCGCGATTTCGGCGGCAGCTTCAGCGCCGAGCACGGCATCGGCCAGCTGAAGATCGACGAGCTCGAACGCTATGCGCCACCCGTGGAGCTTGCGGTGATGCGCGCCATCAAGCGCGCGCTCGATCCGCGCGGCATTCTCAATCCCGGCAAAGTGCTCGGCCGGGAGCCCGCATGAAGCGCCGCTTGCTGGTGGGCGGCGCTCTGGCGCTCATCCTGGCGAGCGCGTGCACGCGCACGCAGCCGCCGCCCGCCGCGCCCGCGGCAGCAGCGCCGGCGCAGCCCGCGCCGCGCGCCGAGGGTACGCCGCAGATCGCCGACTCCGCCGACGGCGTGCACATCGAATACCAGGTCTATGGTCACGGCGAGCCGGCAGTCGTGCTGGTGCACGGCTGGTCGAACAATGCCAACTATTGGAATGCGCAGCTTGATGACCTGAAAGCGCACTACACGGTGGTGACGCTCAACCTCGCAGGCCATGGCGCCTCGGACCGAAACCGCGTGGACTGGTCGATGGCCAACTACGCGAGCGACGTGGCCGCGGTCGCGCACGAGATCCCGAACAGGAAGATCGTGCTGGTCGGACATGCGATGGGCGGCGTCGTGGCGCTTGAGGCCGCGCGCATGATCGGCGGCCGTGTCATCGGCATCATCGCGGTGGATTCCCTGAAATCGATCGGCCTGCCGCCGATGTCAAAGGCGCAGTTCGAGGAGCTGGTGCAGCCGTTTCGCACCGACTTCATCGGCCACATGCACGAATTTGTCGGCGCTTACCTCTTCACCAAGGATGCCGACCCTGTCTTCGTGCGCAAGGTCGCCGACGACATGGCGCACGCCGCGCCGCAAGTCGCCGTCCCCTCCCTCGAAGCCGTCTACCACTACGATTTCGCGGCCCTGCCGGACATCCGCGTGCCGATCATCGCCATCAATTCCGACCTGCATATGCCAACCGACGAGGCGCGCATCCGCAAGTACGCCCCGACATTCCGCAGCATCGTGGTGCCGGGCGCGGGCCATTTTCTCATGATGGAATCTCCCGCGCGCTTCAATCCCATCCTGCTGCAGGCGATCGCATCGCTCGACAAGCCCTAAAGCGCAGTCAGATCTCGCGCACCAGGCCCTCCTGCGCGGTGCTCGCGACCAGGCGTCCGTCGCTGGCAAAGACGCTCGCACGCGCAAAGCCGCGCGCGCCGCTTGCACTCGGGCTGTCGAGCGCATAGAGGAGCCACTCATCCACGCGCAGCGGACGATGAAACCACATCGCGTGATCGATGCTCGCCATGATCAGTTTGGCGCTCAAGAATGTCGTGCCATGCGGCAGCGTCGAGGTATCCAGGAGATAGAAGTCCGACACGTAGGCGAGCAGACAGCGATGCAGCATCTGCTCATCCGGCAGGCGGCCGACGGCGCGGAACCACACCTGCCGCAGCGGCGGCGCCTTGCGCGGCTGCAGGTAGTTGATCTCCTGCACCGCGCGAAATTCAAAGGGCCGCGGCGTCTCGATGTAGCGGCGCACGCGCTCCGGCAGGCGCTCGGGCATCTTCAGCATGAGCTCGCGCAGCGGCGCGATCGCATCCGGCAGATCCTCCGGCCGCGGCACCTCGGGCATCGGGATCTGATGGTCGAACCCCGCCTCCTCCGCCTGGAAAGAGGCGGCCATGTTGAAGATCTGCTCGCCGTGCTGGATGGCGACCACGCGGCGGCTGGAGAAGCTCTTGCCGTCGCGGCTGCGGTCGACGTTATAGACGATGGGCGCGGTGCAGTCGCCGCGCCGCAGAAAGTAGGCATGCAGCGAGTGCACCAGACGCTCCTCGGCCACGGTGGCGGACGCCGCCCGCAGGGCCTGGCCCAGCACCTGGCCGCCAAAGACCTGTGGACTGCCGATGTCCTGACTCTGGCCGCGGAAAAGATTGACCTCGAGGGGCTCGAGCTCGAGCACCCTCAGGAGTTCGTCAATACGCGGGTCAGTCGAGTGCAAGGTGCATGCCGCTCGCTCGGCGCTGTCACTGGATGATGAAGTCACCGTTCATGAGCGCATTGTGGCCGGGAAAGGTGCACAGGTACTTGTATGCCTGGCCCTTCTTCAAAGCCGAGGTGGCGAAGGTGACGGTCGCCGATTCACCACCACCCACAACCTTCGTGTGCGCAATGACGCGCGCATCGTTCGGCTTCACGTAGTTGTTGGCGAGGCCCGCGGTGAGGCCGTCGCTTGCCACCGCCGACAGATCCTCCGCCTTCACCAGCACCCAGTCATGTCCCATGCTCTGCGCGGGCAGCTTCCCGGTGTGCGTCAAAGTCAACTCCACCTGGGTGCAGTCCGCAGTGATCGTCAGCTGTTTCTTGTCGTATTGGATGGCATCGTTGCCGCTGATCGCAAGCTTGCACACCTTGGGCGCCGCCTGCGCTGGCGCACCGAGCAGCAGTGCCGGGACGCCGACGATGAGGAGCGCCGCGAACGCATTACGAGTGAGTCTCATGTAAATCCCCTTTTGTTGTGTCAAGAGCCGGTGACGCCGAGCCGTTTCTGCATGATGGGGCTCGTGGTCGTATATTGCAGGAATTGCTTTTTTTCTGGAAACAGATGGTGCTGGATCCCGAAGGCGGCGAGCGCCGCCTCGTGAAATCCTGAGAGGATGAGTTTCTTCTTGCCCGGATAGAAGTTGATGTCGCCGACGGCGAAGACCCCGGGCATGCTGGTCTCAAACTTCTCCGTATCCACGAGGAGCGCCTTCTTCTCCAGCGCGAGCCCCCACTCGGCGATGGGCCCAAGCTTGGGATGCAGCCCGAAGAAAACCAGGAGCTTGTCGGCGGGCAGAGCATGCGTGACCCCGTCCGTCGCCTTCACGTTGACGCCGGCGAGACGGCCGTTCTCGATGATGAGCGACTGCGGCAGCGCCTCCAGATGGCGGATGCGCCCGGCGGCAACGAGCTCGCGCATCCTCGCGACCGAGGCAGGCACGGCGCGAAAATCCGCGCGCCGATGCACGAGCGTGAGCGCGCGCGCCTTGGTAGCGAGCTCCAAGGTCCAGTCGAGCGCCGAGTCGCCGCCGCCAAAGATGACCAATTGTTGGCCATGCAGATCGGTCGCACGGCGCACACGGTAGTGGATGTGTTCATCCTCAAAGGCCTGCGCACCTTCGAGCCCGATCCGCCGCGGCTGAAACGAGCCGACTCCCGCGGCGATGACGACCGTCGCAGCATCGAAGCTCGTGCCGCTGGAGGTGCGAATCTGGAAGCGCCCTGATTCGAGCTTCGCAAACTCGCTCACTTCCTGGGACAGGTGAAACTGCGGCGCAAAGGGCTTGATCTGCTGCATGAGCCGATCGACGAGCTCCTGCGCATTGCATACCGGCAGCGCCGGGATGTCATAGATCGGCTTGTCCGGATACAGCTCCGCGCACTGTCCGCCCGGATGCGCCAGAGAATCCACGATGTGGGCCTTGATGCCGAGGAGGCCAAGCTCGAAGGCCTGGAAAAGGCCGCAGGGGCCGGCGCCGATGATGACGGCGTCAGCGGTGATCGGCTCCGGCGCCACGGGGGATGAGATGGTCACTCGATTCTTCCGTACAATGCGGTCGGGTCATTGTAGCCTGACAGTATGAGAATTCGCTTTTCATGAGTACGAACAGTGATTTACACCAGCGCCGCCAGAGCGCAGTGCCGCGCGGCGTCACGAACTCGCTGGCGGTCTACGCCGATCGCGGCGCGAACGCGGAACTGTGGGACGTCGAGGGACGGCGCTTCATCGACTTCGCCAGCGGCATCTCCGTGCTCAACACGGGCCATCTGCATCCCAAGGTGAAAGCGGCGCTCGCCGCACAGCTCGAGCGCTTCGTGCACACCTGCTTTCAGGTGACGCCCTACGAGAGCTATATCGCACTCGCCGAGCGCCTGAACGCGGCCGCGCCCGGCGAGACGCCCAAGAAGACGATTTTTCTCTCCACCGGCGCGGAGGCGGTTGAGAATGCCATCAAGATCGCGCGCTACCATACGCGCCGCTCGGCGCTGATCGCGTTCTCGGGCGGCTTCCATGGGCGCACGCTCGCGTGCATCAGCCTCACCGGCAAAGTGCTGCCGTACAAGGCGGGCTTCGGGCCGATGCTTCCCGAGATCTATCACCTGCCCTTCCCCATCCCCTATCACGGCGTGACGGTGGAGCACTCCCTCGCAGCCCTCGAGCAGCTCTTCAAAGCGGACCTGGATCCGGCGCGCGTCGCCGCCATCATCATTGAGCCCGTGCTCGGCGAAGGCGGATTTTATGCAGCCCCGGCGGAGCTCCTGCGCAAGCTGCGCGCGCTGTGCGACCAGCACGGCATCGTGCTCATCATTGACGAGATTCAATCCGGGTTCGCGCGCACCGGGCGGATGTTCGCCATCGAGTATTGCGGGATCGAGCCGGATCTCATGGTCGTCGCGAAGAGCATCGCGGGCGGCGTGCCCCTGTCGGCGGTGATCGGCAAGGCGCCCATCATGGATGCGCCCGCGCCGGGAGGGCTTGGCGGCACCTTTGCCGGTGCGCCGCTCGCCTGCGCCGCGGGCCTTGCGGTCCTCGACGTCATTCGCGACGACGACCTCGCCAAGCGCGCCCTGCACGTGGGGCATTTCATGACTTCGCGACTGAAGGGCCTGCAGGTGCGCTACCCGTGCATCGGCGACGTGCGCGGCCTCGGGGCCATGGTGGCGATGGAGCTCGTGAAGAACGGGCGCGCCGACCAACCCGATGCGCAGCTGACATCGCAACTGGTGCAGGCGGCCGGCCGCGCGGGCCTCATCATCCTCGCCTGCGGCATCTACTCAAACGTGATCCGCTTCCTGGCGCCGCTGACGATTTCCGATGCGCTGCTGAAGGAAGGCTTCAACCTGCTCGAGCAGGCGTTGCGCGAAGTCGTGCCCTAGGCGCGTCCCGCGTTCGCATCCGTGGGCGTGTGGAAGTATTCGCTCTCGGAGGAGAGCTGCTCCATGAGACGTTTCAGCTCCGCCATGCGTCCCTGTGCGGTGCTGATCGGCATGCAGTCCTGACAGCGCGGGTCGCCGCACGGCTGACGCGAATACAGCCAATATTGCAGTGCCCCGGCCAAGAGCCCGTCGGCGATATCCCACAGATCGGCGTCCTTGTCCTTGTCCGCGATCCGGTTCCCGAGGTCTACGGCCTTGGTAAAGGCCGAGTCGAAGGTGTCAGCAAGCTCGGTCATAACCCGAAGTATAAATGAAACGCCGGCAGCGCCGGCTGCCGCAATCCGCCAATCCGCCCCTTCGCTTCTGCGAGGTCCGCCACGGAAGCTGCCACCCGCGCCGGGCATCATCCGCGCTGCTGACGGTGGCGGCCGGGCTTGAGCCTGGCCAGCGTTTTATGTCTTATGCGGCCAAACTCTTCCGAAGGACACGACCTGAACGTACCCATCGCGCCCGTAGTGCCGCGCGCGCCTGCGCGCGTACGCCTCGGGATCGGCGCGCGTCTTGCGCTCGCCCTGGCTGCCGTCGCCGCCGTGATCATGATCGGCCACGGACTTGCGACCGAAAACACGCGCCGTGCGGTGCAGTCGCTGCACAGCATGCAGGCCGAAGACGAGCCCCAGGCGCGCCGCGCCGAAGCTGTGATGGAGAAGCTTGCGGACTACGACCGCACAGTGGTCGAGTATCTGCAGGGAGACCACCAGTCGGCCTTTGAATCCATCACCACGGCGGGCGATGAACTTGACCTCGCCGTCAACCACTATTTCAACGATGCCCCCGCACCGCCCGTCACCGCGGATGCCGTGCAGCTGCGCATTGAACTCGCCCATCACATCGCCCAGGGCAGCAAGCTTGCCTCCCTCGCCTCGAAGCGCACCGATTGGCTCGCACGGCGCCATCTGCTGCTCGATGGCCTGCAGCGCCGCATCGCCTCGGCGGGCGGCAGCGGCGTTGCGCTCGCGAACGAACAGGTGGTATTGCGCAAGTCGCTCGCGGAGCTTGCCACTGCGCTGAATGCGATTCGCAGCAGCTTCGGCGCGCCCGAAGCGCTCGAGCAGCTGGAGAGGGAGTTCGCCGCCGCCCTCGCGCGCCACAACGCCGAGCTCTCCCACTCACCCGGGCATGCGTGGCTGGACCTGGTGCGCGAAGACTTCAGCGAGAGCGTGCGGCTGCGCCGCGCAATCGCGGGGTTCGACGGCATGAACGTGCCCGCGCGGCGCAGCTTCGTCGAGGCAGGCGCGACGTTGACGGCCGCTGCGCAGAGTCATCTGCAGGAGCCGGCGCGGCGCGCCCTGTTGGAAGCGTCCGCGCGCGCGGCAGCATCGGCGGAGCTCGCCGAGCACACGTTGACGACGACAGGTATTGTCGTTCTCGGCGTGCTGCTCCTCGTGTCGCTGCTCCTGTCGCTGAGCATCACCGTGCCGGTGCGGCGACTCACCGCGGCAACCCGCCAGTTGACGGCGGGCAATCGCACAGCGCGTGCGCCGCGCGGCGGATCGGCCGAGATCGACGAGCTCGCCGAATCCTTCAATGCCATGGCGGATCAGATCGCGCGCGCCGAGGGCGAGCTGCGCGCTCATCAGACGGAGCTCGAGCGGCATGTCGCCGAGCGCACGCAGCAGCTGCACCATCTGGCACATCATGACCCGCTCACCCAGCTGCCCAATCGCCGTCACCTCGCCACCCGGCTCGCCGCCGCGCTCACGCGCGCGACCGCAAGCGAACTGCGCGTGGCACTCCTGTTCGTCGACCTCGACAACTTCAAATCGATCAACGACACGCTCGGTCACAATTTCGGAGATCGGGTACTGCAGGCCATTACCGAGCGGCTGCGCCTCGCCACCGGTCCGCGCGCCCTGCTCGCGCGCTTAGGGGGCGATGAGTTCACGGTATTGATGGAGGACGTCAAATCCTGCGAAGAAGTGGAGGAGCGCGCCGCCGCGCTCGTTGCAACGCTGCAGGAACCGCTGCTGGTGGATGGCCGCATCCTCTCCACCAGCGCCAGCATCGGTGCGAGCCTGTACCCTGACCACGCCTCGGATCCGGATGCGCTGCTGCGCGCCGCGGACGTGGCCTTGTTCCGCGCCAAGGAGCTCGGCCGCAATCGCTTTGCCTTCTATCGTCCGGCGCTGTATGACGCGGCCGCGCAGCGCTTTCGCCTCGAGCAAGCGCTACGTCGCGCGGTGGAAGCGGGCGATCTGATGCTGATGTATCAGGCGCAGGTCGCGCTGCATACGCGCGAGACCATCGGGGTTGAAGCGCTGTTGCGCTGGCGCAAGCCCGACGGCCGCATTGCCACCGCCACCGAATTCATTCATATCGCGGAGAAGACCGGGCTCATCCACGAGCTCACCGGCTGGGTGCTGCGCACCGCCACAGAGGACGTGGCGCGCTGGCGCCAGCAGGGCTGGCATCACGCCTGCGTAGGCATCAACGTATCGCCGATGCAGTTCCTGGAGAGCGCCTTCGTCGAGCAGGTCACCGCAGCGCTCGCGGCGAGCGGTTTGCCGGCAAGCGCTCTGGAGCTCGAGCTCACCGAAACCGTGTTCCAGACCGGCGCCCCGACCATCGAGGCGCTGCGGCGCCTGCGCGCCCTTGGCGTTGCAATCGCGCTCGATGACTTCGGCAGTGGCTACTCCTCGCTTACCTCCCTCGAGCAGCTGCCGATCACGCGGGTCAAGCTCGACCGGACTCTGATCGAGTCGCTCGACTCCAATCCGCGCTCCGCCGCCATCGCGCGCTCCATCATCGCGCTCTGCCATGGCCTCGGGCTCGAGGTCATGGCCGAAGGCGTCGAGCGGCCGGAGCAGCTCGCCGTGCTCGCACACTACGGCCCCATCGGCGTGCAGGGCTATCTGCTCGCGCATGCGGTGCCCGCCGATGAAGTGGTGGGCGCGGCGCAGGAGGCCGCGGCGCGCGCACGCAAAATGCTCGCAGACCTCGACATGCAGCCGCGTATCATGCGGGCATGAACATTGAGTTGAGCCGCGAGGAGGCGCGGGTGATCGGCTGCCTCATCGAAAAAGAGATCACGACGCCGGACCAATACCCGCTTTCCCTGAATGCCCTCACCAACGCCTGCAATCAAAAGAGCAATCGCGATCCGATGATGGCGCTCGATGAGCCGAGCGTACAGCACATCGTCGATACTCTGGCGCGGCGCCATTTCGTGATGGAAAAGTCCGGCTTCGGCAGCCGCGTGCCCAAGTTCCAGCACCGCTTCTGCAACAGCGAGTACGGCACGCTCAAGTTTTCCCCACAGGAGCTCGCCATCGTGTGCGAACTGCTGCTGCGCGGCCCGCAAACGCCGGGGGAGCTGCGCACCCGCGCGAGCAGGATGGCCGCCTTCACCGCCACGGATGCAGTGGAAGCTGCGCTCGCAAGTCTCGTCGAACGTGCCGACGGCCCCTTCGTCACGCGCCTGCCGCGCGAGCCCGGGCGGCGCGATGCGCGCTACGCACACCTCTTCAGCGGCGAAGTTGCCGCCGCGGCGAGCGCCGCGCCGCATGAGGCGGCGGCCGCGGCCGCCGCACCCTCGCGGCTCGAGCGGCTCGAGGAAGAAGTGCGCGCGCTCAGAGCCGAGCTTGAGAGCATCAAGGCGCGCCTGCCGACCTAGCGTAGCGCCAGAAAAGCATCGCGGCCGCGCACTCCCAGATCCGGCTGATCCGTGAAGAATCCGTCCATCCCGGCCGCGAGATACACTGCAAGCTCAGCCCCAAGATTGCCGCGGCGCGCGCGTGCGCTGCTGGAGCGGAATTTGCGCGGCAGAAAAACATTCTCGGCACGGAACGTCCACCCGTGCACCTTCAGGCCCTGCGCGTGCGCATCGGCCACGAGGCGCGTCGGCCGCGCGAGCGAGTCGTCGGCGTTGCGCGGAATGATGAGCGTCTTATTCGCGCCGATGGCCTGCGCGTAGCGGGCGATCTCGGCAAGGCCGGCGGGCATCATGAGGTCGGCGTAGCTGCGCGGATCGGCGCTCGCGGTGAAGTCGTACGGTTGGCCCTCGGCTTCGATGAGCTGCACGATCGGCAGTTGCGTCATGGCGCGCAGTCTCTTGAGATTGCCGACCTCGAATGACTGCAGAAACACCGGCGCATCGGGTCCTGCGAAATCCCAGCGAGCGAGCGCGGCGACGAGCGGCTCCTCCATCGCCAGCCCCAATTTACTGAAGTAGCTCGGGTGCTTGGTCTCCGGGTAGACGCCGACCGGCGCAGGCTCGGGCAGCCCGAGAAGCTCTGCGCGCACGCGCCGCGCGCTCTGCACGGAGCGCACCAGGGCCAGTATCTCCTCCAGCGTCGGGATCTCGAATTGCCCGTCGAAACGCACGTTTTCCGGACGCACGTCGGCGATGCGCTCACGGGCGCGTAACGTCTTAAGCTCCGCGAGGGTAAAATCCTCGGTGAACCACCCTTCGGTCGCGACGCCATCGACCATCTTGGCTTTGCGGCGGGTGGCAAATTCAAGGTGGTCGGCGACGTTCGTGGTCGCCCCGATTTCGTTTTCATGGCGCGCGACGAGCACCCCGTCCTGCGTCATGACGAGATCGGGCTCGACGAAATCCGCGCCCTGCTGGATCGCGATGAAATACGACGTCAGCGTGTGCTCAGGAACATAGCCGCACGCCCCGCGGTGGCCGATGACGAGCGGCGCATTGGCGGCGGCGTTGCCTGAAGTGTGAGGTTCGTTGGGGTGCGTGGGCACGGTCGACATCATAAACCATGATCAAACGGCTACTTGGCGGATTCGCGTGCGCGCTCTACGCTCTGCCGCCGGCGCTCGCCGCGAGCTCCACGGAGCCGCCGGCGAGCCAGCCTGCAAGCTACGTGTTCGCAACCGAGCTCGGCTCGGGTGTCTACGATGTCGGCGGACGCACGCTCTTGGTCTACCGGCTGCCCATGAGCTACGACCTGCGCGCGGCGACCGACGATGTGCCGGGGCTGCGCCTGACGCTGCCAGTCGCGGTGGGTTTCTTCAACTACTCGCCGATCGATCTGGTGCACACGCAGCTGCCCTCCCACCTGGATGCCTTCAGCTTCGTGCCGGGGCTCTTGGGCGTCTTCAAGATGGATGATCAATGGCGCATCGAGCCGTATGCGCGTGCCGGCGCAAGCTTCGCCTCCGGCGACTTTGACGGCTGGCTCTACGGTCTTGGCACCAGCAACGTCTATGAATGGCAGATCGATAGCCTGCACATGCGCACGCTGAATGACATCCTCTTCGCCGGCGTCATCTACAAAGACCCCGCGAGTGCGGACGACAACCTCGTACGCCTGAGAAACGGCCTCGAAGTGCGCCGCCTGACGGGACTTAAGATCGGCCAACACGAGATCGAGCTTAGCGTGTATGGTTTCGCCGACTATTTCCCCGATGCGCCGCGGCCGCCGGTTGCCGGCACGCGGACGAGTCGGTTTCAGGTGGAGCCCGGATTTTTGATCGGTGCAGCGCCGCAATGGCGGATTTACAACATCGAGCTGCCGCGGCTTGGCATCGGTTATCGTTTCGCGGGGGATCTGTCCGGGTGGCACCTGGACATCAGCAC
>Ga0302235_10002908_pt1 | contig 12199 bp, 10 predicted proteins | sample II_Palsa_N3_3_FD_193577 | JGI IMG/M metagenome (GOLD analysis project Ga0302235, IMG submission 193577) | Peat permafrost microbial communities from Stordalen Mire near Abisko, Sweden - II_Palsa_N3_3 | ecosystem: Environmental > Terrestrial > Soil > Palsa > Peat permafrost | place: Sweden... | reverse complement strand
CTGAGTTTCTCCAGGTTCATACCCGGTCCCGGCTTCTTGCCGTAGAACGAGAGCGAGAGTTTGGACGAGTCGGCCAGGTCGAACGTGAGATGGTCGGGGCCTTGCGTGCCGACGCCCGAGCCGGCGGGGAACATGCTCTTGGGTGGCTCACGGAAGGCGATGGAGATGATGCGTTCCCCACCGCCGAGTCGCTTGCCGGTACGCAGGAAGAAGGGCACCCCCGCCCAACGCCAATTGTCGATCTCACAGCGCAGGGCGACGAAGGTCTCGGTGTCGGAGTCCGGTGCCACGCCGGGTATGTCGCGATACCCGGCGTACTGGCCGCGCACGACCTGTGTCACATCGAGGGGGCACACGGAGCGGAACACCTTGTTCTTCTCCTCACTGATGGCGCCGGACTCGAGGGCCGTCGGGGGCTCCATGGCCATGAAACCGAGGATCTGGAACAGATGGGTGACCACCATGTCCTTGAACGCACCCGTGGACTCGTAGAACTCCACGCGGTCGTCGCACGAGAGCATTTCGGGGACATCGATCTGCACGTGGTCGATGTGGTCGCGATTCCAGATGGGCTCGAAGAGCCCGTTGGCGAAGCGGAAGGCCAGAATGTTCTGGGCCGCTTCCTTTCCGAGGAAGTGGTCGATCCGGAAGACCTGCTCTTCGTCGAAGATCCGGTGCACCGTGTCGTTCAGGGCCTTGGCGCTGGCTAGGTCCGTGCCGAACGGTTTCTCCATAATTATGCGCGACCGGTCCACCAGGTCCGCCTTGCCCAATGTCTCGATCACGTCCTGGGCCGCCTTGGGTGGAATGCTGAGGTAGTGCAGCCGGCGGACCTCGCCGCCGATCGATGCTTCGGCCTTGGCCACCCCGGCGGCGAGGCCGTCCGGCCCGGCCGATTGGGGCACGAAGGTCAACCGCTGCTCGAACCCCGCCCACTGCAGGAGCGAGATCTTGCCGGTTGCGTACTGGTCACACGCTTGACGCGCCAGGTGGCGGAACTCCTCGTCGGTGAGCTCGCTCCGGGCGACGCCGACCACGCGGTATTCGGGGAGCATGCCCGACTGCGCCAGGTGCAGGAGACCCGGTAGGAGCTTGCGCGCCGCCAGATCCCCGGTGGCGCCGAACAGCACGATGACGTGCGGAGGCAGGGGGGCTGTTTCGTCCGATCCTCCCGAACCGTTGGCGTCTTCTTCGATCATGCGGGCGGGCGGCGCTCGTTGAGCGCCGACACATTGGCGCCCATGATCTTCGCTACCGCGTCCCCGTCGAGCTTTTGGAGTTCCGTCACCCAGTCGGTGGGCTCTGGCAGCCCCTCAATGTGCGGCCAGTCCGATCCGAAGATGACGCGATCGTCGCCCATCAGGTCGACGATCTCGTTCACGTCGTCCTCCCAGAACGGGTTGATCCACACGTGGCGCCGGAAGGTGACGACCGGGTCCTCGCGGAAGTAGCCGGGCATTTTCCGGGCCGTGCCGGTCAGCTTGCGGAACAGCGGAGCCAGGAACTCCGAGCCGTTCTCCACCGACGCGATGCGCAGGTTCGGGAATCGGTCGAAGAGCCGCTCGAGGATCAACGTCGCCAGGAAATCGTGGGCCGCCCGCTCAATGGCGAACATCTTGATGCTCGGCGTGACGTTGCCTCGGCGGAAATTGGCCGAGAACCCCTCCGGCGAGTAACCGTTGGAGGAGAGGCCGGCGTCGCCGGCGTGGACCACCACCGTGATGCCGGATTCGTTGATCCGGGCCCAGAACGGATCGAACATCTCGTGGGCGGGGGAGTGGGGCCCCGTGACCGATACCGGTGCCGCTGCCCGCAGCACCACGGTGCGCGCTCCTTGGTCGAGGGCCCACTCGAGTTCATGTACCGCTTCGCCGACGTCGGCCAGCGAGATGTACGGCGCGGCAAAGATCCGATTCTGGTACGCCATGCCCCAGTCCTCGGCGAGCCACCGGTTGAAGGCGCGGAAGAGGAGCACTACGGCCCCGGGGTCGTGCTTGAGTGCGTCCTCGTACACCATCCCCAACGTGGGAAAGAGCCAGATCTTCTCCAGACCCTGCGCGTCCATCACCGCGATGCGGGCGTCCCGATCGCGATACTCGGGGCGGATGGGCTCGGGCGTACCGAGAAGCTCGAGGGCGGACTTCCCGTTCGGGTTGCCCCGGAAATAGTCGACCAGTGACCCGGCGGGCGAGACGGGGTCGAATGTGGGATTGGTCACCGCGCCGCTGATCTGGCCCCCGAGAGCGTGGTACTTCCGTCCCCCCACGTCGACCCACTGAATGACCCGGGGCCCGTCCTCGGGACGCAGGTGGCGGGTAAAGGCGTCGAGTGCCTCGTAGTAGTGGTTGTCTGCGTCGAAGACCGGTGAGTCGACAGTGTGCATGGTGTGCCTTCCAGTATGGAGGTGCAGCGGACCAACCCTCAAACTTTACGTGCCGCTCGGGGGTCCGGCCGCCGTGTGGGCCGTGCCAGGCGGGTCGACGGCCCATTCCGGCGCCGAACCCCACGTTTCGCCGTAGACCAGCTCGGAGAGGGGGCGCCGCCGGACCGGCCCGTGCCCACCGACGGGGCGGCCCAAGGTGATGGTGGCGAATATGGAGGCCCCGTCGGGAATGGCCAGAAGTTTCCGCAGCTCGGCTTCCACGGCGTGATGCCAGCCGGTCATCACGCCCCCGTACCCGAGGGACCGGGCCGCCAGGAGGAGGTTCTGGCAGGCCGGGTAGACCGAGGCGCCATCGGTGGGGGACGGATCGCGGTAGCGGTTGAAGCAGGCGAGGACGACCACCGGCACGGATTCGTAATTGTCCACATAGTGCTGCATCGTGCGGGCCAGCCTGGCCTTGGGCGAATCGTGGCGTGACCCCGATCCACGGTCGTAGCCGTCGGCGGCCCGCTTGTCCCCCCAGAATCGGCGGGCCCCGGTGGCGATGAGCCGCTTGGCCTCGTGCGCCACGGGCCCGGTGGCCAGGACGATGAAACGGAAGGGCTGCCGATTGGACCCGCTCGGGGCCCGGGTGGCGGCGAAGAGCATGTCGCGCAGATCGGTCTCGGGTATCGGTTCGTCCCGGTAGAGCCGGATGGCGCGCGTCGTGAGGAGCCCCTCGTAGAGCCCGACCGGGTCGCCGCCGGCCGGCGCCGGCCCCGGCGCCGGCTGCTCCCCGGGGGAAGGCGCTCCGGAAGTGCGACCGCCCGCCATGCGGCCGACCCTACCAACCGAAGCGGGAACGTATGACGCTACGGCGCCGTCGTGACGGGCGTCCGAACGGTGCGTGACCGTGGGGTGACGTCAGGTCGGGAGGGGTTCATCCATCGACGCGCCGGGCCCGCCGTCAGTCGTCGATGGCTTGATACACCAGTGCGCGTAGCTGCGCCCGGAAGGGGTATGCCACCGAAGGGAGGAGCTGGGTCATGAAGACGGCGAAGATATCCTCGACCGGATCGATCCAGAAGGCGGTGCTCGCCGCGCCACCCCAATAGAACTCGCCCGCCGAGCCGGCCATTGCTGTGGCTGCCGGGCCCAGACCCACGGCGAAGCCGAGGCCGAACCCGACGCCGTCGAATCCGGCCTCGCCGAACCCGCCGATGGACATCTCCGCCAGGGTGGCGCCACCGGGCAGATGGTTCCTGGTCATCAATTCCAGTGTCTTGCGGCCGAGCACCCGCCGACCTTCGAGGTGCCCGCCGTTGAGCAACATGGAACAGAAAGCGACATAGTCGTGCGTGGTGGAGACCAATCCCCCGGCCCCCGACAGGTACGAGCGCCGGCGGAGGTAGGGGCTCTGCTCGGGTGCTTCGAGCAACATCGGCGCGGCACCGGGTTGGAATTGGTAGAGAGCGGCCAGTCGGCCCGCCGACTCCTCCGGGACGAAGAAGCCGGTGTCGGCCATTCCCAGTGGCTCAAAGATCTCCCGACGCAGGTAGTCATCGAAGCGATCCCCCGTCATGATCTCGACCAGCCGACCGACGATGTCGGTCGACAAGCCGTAATTCCAGTGCGTCCCGGGGTGGAATTTCAAGGGATGCTCGGCCAGGAGGGCGGTGATTCCCTCGAGCGTCAGGCCCTTGCGGTGTTCCCGGCGTGCTTCGGCGAAGGCGTCGTCTATCGGGTTGCCCGGGAAGAGCCCACCGGGAAGGCCCGTCGTGTGCATGAGGACGTCGCGGACGTTCATCGGGCGCTCCGGCCTGACCAGTTTCACGGACCCGTCGTCCTGCACTTCGCCGACGTTGAGGGTGCGCCACTCGGGAATGTAGCGGTGGACCGGATCGGTGAGTTGAAACATTCCGCGCTCGTAGAGCTGCATGAGTGCAATCGAAGCGATGGGCTTGGTCATTGAGAAAATGCGAAAGACGGCGTCGTCGGCCATCGGGCGCTGCCGCTCGCGGTCCATCGTCCCGAGAGAGCGGTAGTAGGCCACGTGCCCGCCGCGCACCACGGTGATCTGGCAGCCGGCGATCTTCCCCGGTGCCACATACCTGCCCTCGAAGTGCTCGGTGATCCGTTCCAGGCGGGCTTCGCTCATGCCTGCTGCGTCAGGTTCGATCTTCAACGTGTTCCCCGTTCCTCTGCCCGGTCGGACCGTCGGCGCCACCGTCGAGGGTCGACCCCGCGAGAGTATCCCGGCCCGCCTCGCCGGACCTCGGGCGCGCTAGCCGCGCTCGCGCAAATACGACGCCGTGTTCTCCAGAAACTTGCCCACATCCTGCGCCTTTGACCGGCAGATATCGCCGAAGTACTCCGGCACGTAGACCTGCGCCGCTCCCGAGGCCAGGCCGCCGAGAATGGCATCGACCGCCACGGATACCGGTTCGGCCTGCACCGGCAGGTTGGGGATGTCGTTGTCGGGAAGGCTGAAGAGATCGGTGTCGATCACTCCGGGGTACACGACCATGACCTTCACGCCACTGTCCCACAGGTCCATCGCCATCGCTTCCGAGAATGCCGTGAGCGCCGCCTTCGAGGCGTCGTACGCAGCCTCTCCGGGCGCACTCAACTGGGCTGCGATGGATGACACGTTGACGATGGTTCCCGAGCCACGCTCCAGCATCTGGGGCAGGAGCGCCATGGTGAGACGCGTCGGGGAGAGATAGTTGATGTGCATGACCTGGGTGATGGTGTCGATGTTCAGGGCGGTGACGTGGCGCCGCTTGGGGATGCCCGCGTTGTTCACCAGCAGATCGACACCGCCGAACGCGTCGAGCACATCGACGCTCAGTTGATCGACGGCATCGAGGTCGGCTAGGTCCACGACCCACATGCGACTCTCGGGCGAATGCTCCATGCACCGGCCGACCACCTCGGCCAACCTCTCACCGCGGCGGGCACAGATCCCGACGATCGCGCCCTCCGCCGCCAGCGCCTCGGCCAAGCCTGCTCCGATCCCCGACGAAGCACCCGTGACCAGGGCGCGACAACCTTTCAGTTCCAATCCCATCTCCACCCCCATCTTTCGTCCGGTCCCGGTAACGGAGCGGCACCGCGTGTATCGACAGCGCTCACTCTATGCAGCTCCGGCCCCCCGGGCTCGGCGGCGGTCGGAGCCGAGCCCGGCACAGTCCAGGGACCGGGTCCCCGAACACCGTCAGTCAGCGGGGGCGTTGTCCACCAGTTGGTAACCGATGCCCGGAACGGTGCGGAGGATCTCCCCATCGTCGTCGTTCAACTTCTTGCGGAGGCGGTGGGCATAGACCCGCACATAGTTCGATTCGGCCCCGTAGCCGGCGCCCCACACGTCCTTGAGGATCATGTGATGCGTGCAGACCTTGCCCGCATTGCGAGCCAGATATGCCAGCAGGTCGAACTCGCGAGCTGTCAAGACGAGCGCTTCACCGCCCATCGATGCCATGTGGTGCACCATGTCGATCTCGAGCTGGCCGATTCGCAACGTGGCGGCCGGTTGGGAACGACTACCGGTGCGGGCCGCAGAATGGCGGATGGCAACGCGCAAACGCGCCTCGAGCTCGGCCATGCCGAAGGGTTTGGTGATGAAGTCGTCCGCCCCACCGTCGAGGGCTTCGACCTTGCGGCGCTCGTCACCGTAGGCCGAGAGGACGACGACCGGGACGTCCGAGAACTCCCGAATACGCCGGCAGACCTCGAGGCCATCGAGATCAGGCAATCCCAGGTCCAAAATAACCAGATCGGGACTGAACAGGGCGACCTGCGTGATGGCGTCGCTTCCACTGTGCGCGGTCGCCACCTCGTCGCCACGGGCCGTCAGACCGATGCGGAGCGCCTTGACCAAGGCTGGATCATCATCGACGATCAGGATCTTCGTCATGCCGTCGGGCATACTTCACGCATGCTCGGCCACGCTCACGGCACCCGGGACGGTAAAGACCACGCGCGCACCGCGTGTGATCCGGGGATCGATCCAAATGGAGCCGCCGTGCGCTTCGACGAAGGCCTTGGCGATAGCCAGACCGAGTCCCGCCCTCGCGCCGCCGCTCTTCTGGCTGAACATCTCGAATACCCGCTCCCGCTCCTCGGCCTCGATGCCCGGTCCCTCGTCGGTAACCGAAATCTCGACGAACGGTACCGCCGGACCTCCGACCGACCGGGCACCGATGCGGATGCGGCTGTCGTCGGGGGAGAGGCGCGCCGCGTTTTCGAGCAGGTTGGCGAGCACCTGCCCGATCAGAACGTGATCGATTTCCAACAAGGGAAGGTCGGGCCCGTGCTCGACCTCCACCCGGCTGCGTGGGACGAGCCCGTTGACGGCACCGAGGGACTCGTCCACGAGCTCGTCGAGCGGGATGAGGGTGGGCCGGACGGCGAGGGCTCCCGATTCGATGCGCGTCATGTCGAGCAGGTTGGTGACCAGTCGGGCCAGCCGGTCGGACTGGAGCTCAATGAGCTCGAGCAGCTCGGCGCGGTCCGTACTGCTCATGGAGTCGCTGTCTTGACGCAGGCTGGAGACGGCAGCCTTCACCGAGGCGAGCGGCGTGCGCAGATCGTGGGAGACCGCTCCCATCATGGCGGCCCGCCAACGATCGACCTCCTCGAGGAGGCGGGAGCGCAAGGCCTGGTCCTGCAACTGTGCCCGCTCGACCGCCAGCGCCGCCTGGTTGGCGAACGTTCCGAGCAGGGCCCGGTCGTGCCGGGCAAACTGCACCTCTTGGAGGACCAGCAACCCGACCGGGCGATTGCTCGCCACGAGCGCCACGGCCATCCGGCTCGGTGCTTCGCCGCCGGCCATGCCCAGCGACCGGATCTGCCCGCCGCCTGCGGTCAGCGAGTCGACCTCCTCGGTCGTCAGCTCCTGGCCGGACCGGGCGGCCACGAAGAGCTCGGCCCCCTCGTCGCTGGCCGGCCCGGGGCCCGACGGCAGCAACAGCGCGGTCCAGCGCGGCGCGAAGACGGTTTGCACCGTGGCGGCGATGTGATCGAGCAGTTGGGAGATGGTCAGGTCGCCGATCAGGGCCTGGGAGAGCTCGAAGAGCCGGCCGGCGTCCTGTTCGCGGCGGTGCGCTTCGTTGCGAGCCGAGTGAAGGTTGTGCACGATCTCGGCCACAATCAGCACGACGATCAGGTAGACGAGAAGCGCCAGCGAGTTTGCCCGCGTGTGAATCGTCAAGGCGCCGTAAGGGGGAATGAAGAAGACATCGTAGAGGACGATGCAGGTCAACGCGGCCAGGACGCCCGGCGCGAGCCCGCCGACCGCGACGCCGATGATCACGGGAATCACGAAGACGAGACCGGGGGTGGCGAGGCTCAGATCGGAGCGGAAGGGCAGCATCAAGGCCAACAGGGCGCCCTCGCAGACCAGGGCCACGAAGACCCCGAGCGACGCTCGCCGATTCGTTGCGCTGAGGGCCTGCATGCGTCGCATTTCGTCGGTCACATCCCGGGGATAGGTACGCCCGGGACCGAGTGTACCGAGGACGCAGCCCTCTCACGCCAGGCTCGTCGGCGATGACCGACCGGATCGAGGCGCAGGACCGCGATGAAGTTCGCCCGACGGGTCGCTTTCGCGTGTACCTGGGCGCGGCGGCGGGGGTCGGCAAGACCGTTGCCATGCTCGACGAGGGGTGGCGGCGCTTTCAGCGCGGTGCCGATGTCGTCGTCGGCTATGTGGAGACACACCAGCGCCCCTACACGATCGAACAGCTCCGCGATCTTCCGGTCGTGCCGCGCCGGAGCGTCACCTATCGGGGTTCGCCATGGGAGGAGATGGATCTTGCGGCGGTATTGGATCGCCACCCCGACGTGGTCTTGATCGACGAGCTGGCCCACACGAACGTGCCGGGATCAGGGCCCCACGAGAAGCGCTGGCAGGACGTCCTGGAGATACTCGATTCGGGTATCGCCGTTATAACAACGGTCAATATCCAACACCTCGAATCGCTGTCCGATGCGGTGGAACGGATCACCGGAGTCGCCATCCGCGAGCGCGTTCCCGACTGGGTGGTACGGCGCGCCGATCAGCTGGAGTTGATCGATTCCTCGGCCGATCAACTGCGTCGCCGCATGGTGCACGGCAACATCTACCCGGCGGCCAAAGTGCACGCGGCCCTCTCGGGGTTCTTCCGGATGGAGAACCTCGTCGCCCTGCGGGAGCTCTCGCTCCGCTTCGTCGCCGATGAGACGGAAGAGGAGCTCATCGAGTTCCTGCGCTCGAGGGGACCGTCCGCTTCGACCGAGATCTGGGATACGTCGGAGCGCATTCTGGTCGCCGTTACGGGCGCGCCGGGTAACGACACGGTGATCCGTCGTGCGGCACGCATGGCGGCGCGCATGAAGGGGGATCTCCTCGTCGTGCACGTGACGCCCAGCGACGCGACGGGCAAAGCAGGCGATACCGGCCGCCTCGAGGAGCTGGTGCACGATGTCGGGGGAAGCTGGCAAGTGGTTCACGGCGAGGACGTCGCGTCGACGATCATGGCGACCGCCAGCGCCAATCAGATCACGCAGATCGTGCTGGGTACTTCGAAGCTCTCCCGCTGGCAGTCCCTGACCCGGGGTTCGGTCATTCAGCAGATCCTGCGCATGGCCTCCGATGAGGCCATCGACGTGCATGTCATCGCCCGGCTGACCGAGCGATCCGGGCGCCCACCGGCAGACGACGAATCTTAAGCAGACGACGAGTCCGAAGGGGCGCGCAGGTCGTCGAAGGCAGCTCTCGCGGCGACGGTGACGGCCTGCTCCGTGCAGCGATTGAGGTGGGCCAGCATCTTGGCTCGTCGAGGGTCGCGCGCCACGTACCTGGCCACGGCCGCCAGATCGGCCGTGCCGTCGGGCTTGCTCAGTGCGAACACCGCCTGATCGACGATTCCCTCATCGGGGCGATCACTGATGCCCCGGTAGACCGACCAGTCGACCCCCGCCTGCTCACAGGCTTCGGCGACACCCGAAGCTTCCATGTCGACGGCCCCGAAGCCGGACTCGAGGATGGGGCGCCACACCGCTTCGTCGGAGAAGAGGCCATCGGTCGTCATGAGACCGCCGGCGGCCGTCCGTGCCGGGAGAGGGTGGGAGTGGTAGAGCGGTCCGTCCGGATGGAGCCGGACCCGGTCGGGAACCAGCAACGCCCCGATCGGGAGGTCAGGGTCTAGGCCACCGGCGATGCCGACGACCATGATGTGGTCAATCGGACCTGCCTCGAGGATGCGTTGGGTTGCCTGTCGCGCCACCGCCGGACCCATCCCGATCAGCCCGGCCAGAACCGTCCAGCCGCCGGCCGAGCCGGCGTGCGAGAAGACGGGATCGTCGACCGTGCGGCTGAGGCCGCCGGCCCGGACCACGCCCTTGAGCTCGGTGCGCATGGGCGCCAGCACGGCGACGCGTCTCGAATTTTGCGGTCCCGTCACTCCTCCATCATGCCGGGTCAGTCGATAGCGTGTGAGGCGCGGCCCGACCGGCTGCCCAGTGAACGAGTCGGAGGATAGAGATGGCGAGCGCCGAGCAGGTTGTGCGGGACTTCTGTGCTGCAGCGAGTCAACGGGATCCCGAGGTCCTGCGGACGTTCTTCTCCGAGGATGTGGTGTACCACAACATCCCGATGGATCCGGCCGAAGGCCTGGACGCCACGATGGAGACGCTGAACATGTTCATGGGCATGTTCGACGCGTTGGAGTTCGAGATCCATCACCTGGCCAGTGACGGCTCGACGGTGCTCACCGAGAGGACGGACCACTTCACCATGCACGGCAAGAAGGCCCCCCTTCCCGTCATGGGTGCCTTCCACGTCCTCGACGGGAAGATCACCGCATGGCGGGACTACTTCGACATGGCGCAGGTATCAGCCATACTCGGCGCCGGTTGACCTACAAGCCACAGGCAAAGCGCGAGCTCCACGGTTCGAATCCGTAGCGCGCGTACAGCTCCAGCGCGATCCGGTCCTGCAGGATCGGTGGGGCCTGATATGGCTGTCCGGTCAGGCCGAATGAGCGCCAGGTGCTGAGCAAAATACCGTAGGCACCGTCCGGGGCCGCCGGGCTGTTGTACCGGTTGCTCGATTCGCGGGTCCGGATGCACGCCCAATCGGGTGTGTAGACGCTCGTGGCGTCGGTGATCACGACTGCCGGCGCGGGCGGCGGTGGCGGAGCCGGCGGCGCCGGCGTTGCCTTCACGACGGCCGGTGGTGCCGTCGTGGTTGTGGTGGTTGTCGGCGCTGTGGTCGTCGTCGTTGCTGCGGCGAAACCGGCCAACGCTGTGTTCGACAACACCGAATGGTGTTTCGCTGCTGACGCGTGGTGCGCCGGAGGCGCCTGCCGCGTGCTCAATGCCAAAATTCCTGCGGTCAAACCTGTGATGACGGCTAGGACCGTCGTTAGTGCAATGCGGATCCGCACGGCACCTCCCTTCGTCGGGCGCGCGCTGGCGCCAGGCTCTGCTCGGTGGGGGCGGGCTCCGGCCGTTGCATACGCGCCCCGAACGGAGAGCGGGAAGGCTTCGTCCGTTCTGGCATATCGCCGCAGGGTGTGCGGCCGGTTGTGTGAAGGCCCGGGGGGTTGTCCTCGGCGTGTCCTCGCTTTATCGTTTTCGCGTCAGTCCAGGTGGACGGGCGTGCCGAGACCCCGACAGGTCTTGGTTGGGGGTCCGAACGCAACTACTTTCTGGAGAACTTTCGTTTAGACGGCTCCACCCATCAACCAGAAAGCGCCATTCGGTTTTGTGTCGGGGACTGTAGCAGCAGGGTGTTGCAACGCAAATTCGGGAGCAAAAGTCGCCCTCTGACTAGGAACTTCATGACTGTCGATTGTGATACTTCTCGCAATCACGCATCGAGACGGGCCCGATTTACCTCTATGCGACGCGTGCGAAGGTCGGTAATTTGCACAAAGGAAACCAAGGTGGGATTGCCGAGTGGTGGTTGGTTAGCCCCTGCGTGATGGGTGTTTCGGTGCCATCGTGCCCGTCGACGCGTCACGTTTCTTGCCGGCGCCGGCCGGTGCGGGCTCAGCCGAAGGTGAAGTCGTAGGCCTGCACACCGGGAGTGAAACTCAAGGAGAGCTGTCCCGTCTGCAACGAATTGCCGGAAAACAGCGTATAAAGCTTCGGAACGCCGCTCACCCCGACACTCGGGAGATGCCTGCCGTCGAACGTGACACCGACCGTACCGGTTCCGCCCATCACGAGGTAGACGTCGTCCGCTACGAAATGCAGGTCGATCGTTGCGTTGGACCCCGCCGTTGCTTCCTGGCTGTAGTCCGTCCACGTCCCGTTGAAGGCGAAGCTGTTTGTCGGCACCGACGACGGCGCGTGATAGTCGATGGCCTTGTTGTGCACGATCGTCGTACCGACTTCGTACTGCTCTTCTTGGTACCCCACGTAGCTTTCAGGAGTGGTCTGATTGGTCGGCGTCTTGTCCGCTACGTCCGTCCGGGGTGGCAAGGTCTTCGTGCCGTTCGCGGTGAGCAGCTGTCTGATGTTGCTCTCCATCGTCGAGTAGCCGCCTTCGCCGAAGTCGTAGGCGCGCACTTCGCCTGTGGGGTCGATCAGGTAGTCCGCGGGCCAATACTCATTGTTGTAGGCATCCCACGTCCCGTAGTTGTTGTCGATGGCGACGGGGTAGTCGATGCCGAGACTGTTGGCGGAACTCTGCACGTTGGAGACGACATGTTCGAAGGCGAACTCGGGCGTGCTGACACCCACCACGACCAAGCCGTCCTTCTTGTAGTCGTTGTACCAGCCCTCGACGTGGGGCAGGGATCGTTGGCAATTGATGCACGAATACGTCCAGAAATCGACCAGGACCAC
>Ga0302235_10002896_pt1 | contig 12222 bp, 10 predicted proteins | sample II_Palsa_N3_3_FD_193577 | JGI IMG/M metagenome (GOLD analysis project Ga0302235, IMG submission 193577) | Peat permafrost microbial communities from Stordalen Mire near Abisko, Sweden - II_Palsa_N3_3 | ecosystem: Environmental > Terrestrial > Soil > Palsa > Peat permafrost | place: Sweden... | reverse complement strand
CGTGCTGCTCGGGGCACGCTTCAACTGGGCGGCGCCGTTCGTGCTGCTGGTAGTGCTCTCCGTGCTGATCTGGTTTGGCGGCTCGCTGGTCGTGCCGTCGCTCGCCGAGCACCTGAGCCGCCGGCCGCCGCCGCTGCGCCAGGTGTTGCCCGACCTTATGCGCCTGCTTGGCAATGCACGCCACCTGAATGCGTTTGCGCTCACCTTCATGATCATGGTGTCGCATATGCTGGTGATTCCGTTTATCGCGCCGATGCTGGTCCTGAACCACGGCGTGTCGCCTGCGCATCTGTCGTGGATGTATATGGGCGGCGGCTTCGCGACGTTTTTTACCTCGCGTGCCATCGGACGTCTCGCCGACCGCTACGGCAAGCACCGGGTGTTTCGCATCGCCGCCCTGCTGTCGATGCTGCCGGTGCTGTTTGTCACCCATCTGCCCGATCTGCCGTTCGCGGCGGTGGTGCTGTTCTTCCCGTTCTTTATGGTGTCGATGTCGGGCCGGATGGTGCCGATGCAGGCGTTGCTGACCACGGTTCCCGAGCCCTCACGGCGCGGCGCGTTTCTCAGCGCCAACAGCGCGCTGCAGGCACTCGGGACTGGATGTGGCGCATGGCTTGGCGGCCTGATGCTGACCAATACGCCAAGCGGGCAGATTGCCGGCTATGGCACGGTCGGCTGGGTCGCGGTGGCCGTCACGATGGTGGCCGTGCTGTGGATCGGTCGCGTAAAGGCTGCGTCGGATAAGACGCCGGCGCCTGCCGCTGCGGAACTCGGTCCGGAGCCGCTTGGTGAGGCTTGATCGTCGCTGCATGGACGTTCGAGCAAGCCGCCTCGATAGCGCAAAGCATCCCTAACCAAGCGACGCTGTCGCCCCAAGCTCCGCCAGCGGATGCGCATCGCTGCGCCACGGCGAAGCCAGGAAGTGCCGTACACGCTCCGTGCGCACTTCCGCCAGCGTCATGGGCGCCCAGCGCGGCTGGCGGTCCTTGTCGACCAGATGCGCCCGCACCCCTTCACAGAAGTCGCCCTCTTCGATCACGCGGCTGACGATGCCTAGCTCCATCCGGAAGCATTCGGCCAGCGTCATCTGCCGGCCGCGCAGTAGCGCCTCGCGGGTCACGTGGAGCATGGTCGGCGAGTGGCTGGTGAGCGCATCGAAGGTGGCCTGCAGCCATTGACGCACTTCGCGGGGCGGCTCGCGCTCCAGATCGTGGCGCAACGTGGCCACCGTCCGCTCGACACTTGAGCGGGGATCGAAATGCCGCAGGATCAGTTGCGTGAACGATCCGAGCGCGGCGTGCGGCACGACGTTGCATGGCGGCTCGAACACCGCGCGCAGCGCGGGCAATAACTCGCCGTCGGTCGGCATGCGTTGCAGCCGCTCCTCGAAGCTGGCGAGCCATTCGGCGGGGACGCACAGATCGGCCAGTTGCAGACGCACCGCATCCGCGCCGGACAGCGTCACGCCGGTCAGCCCGACATATAGTTCAACCTCCACCGGCATCACGGCGAGGAAATGCGTGGCACCGACATCGGGCAAGAAGCCGATGCGCGTTTCGGGCATCGCGATCTTCGTACGCTCGGTGACGACGCGCAGCCTGGCCGCCTGACCCAAGCCCATGCCACCGCCCATCGTAATGCCGTCGAGCAGCGCCACAACCGGCTTCGGAAAGGTGTGCAGCGCGTAATCGAGCCGGTATTCGTCGATAAAGAATGCTTGCCAACCGGTCTCGCCGCGCGTTTTCATTCGGTACAGCTCGCGCACGTCGCCGCCTGCGCAGAAGCCCTTTTCGCCTGCGCCACGCAGCACCACGGCGACGATCCCCTCGTCAGTCCGGCAACGCTCGAGTAGCGCCGCGAGTTCGCGCACCATCGGGTGCGACAGCGCGTTCAGCGCACCAGGCCGGTTCAGCGTGATGATCGCGACGCGGTTCAGCACGCGAAACAGGATCGCCGGTTCGACCGCCTGCTCCGCCGCCCCTTTGGCATCCTCAGCGGGGGCACTACGTGCGTTCGCCACGGCATTCATGACTGCGCCCCCTCACCCGCCCCCTGCGTCACGTGCCATTGCGGCGCACGTTTCTCGAGGAATGCGTTGACGCCTTCGCGCTGATCCGGACCGTCGAACAGATCGACGAAGCGCTCCCGTTCGACCGCCAGCGCCGCCGAGCGCGGCACGCCATGGCGCGCCTGATGAATCAGGCTCTTGCTGAACGAGACCGCTTGCGGGCTCAGCGTGGTGACGCGTGTCGCCATCGCCAGTGCGGCCTCGCGCGCGCCGCCCTTGTCCACCACTTCCTCGACGAGACCGATCCGCAATGCCGTCGCGGCATCGACACGTTCGCCGGTCAGAATCATCCGCTTCGCCCAGCCCTCTCCGACCAGCCAGGGCAGCGTCTGCGTGCCGCACCCGCAGGGCAACAGGCCAACCGCGGTCTCCGGCAAGGCAAGCTGTGCGTGCTGCTCGGCAATGCGGATATCGCACGACAGCGCACATTCGAGTCCGCCACCCATCGCATAGCCGTTGATCGCGGCGATCACCACAGCGCGCGCGTTCTGCAGCGCCTCGAAAGCCGCACCGAAGCGCGTGGCCGCGGTGCGCGCCACGTCGCGATTGCCGTCGGCGAAGGTGTTCAGATCGGCCCCGGCACTGAAAAATTTAGGACCGTCTCCGGTGATGACGATGGCCCGCACCCGCGCTTCGCCGTTCAGGCGCTCCACGGTGTGCTGCAATTGCAGCAGGCCATCCGGTGTAAAGGCATTCGCGGCCGGGCGCTTCAGTGTGAGCAATGCAATGGCGCCATCGTTGGCGTAGTCGAGTTCGATCATCTTGCGTCTTCCTTCAGTCTATTTACTGTTCGTGCCCGACAGGTCCGGGAAGTCCTCTTCCCAGTACTCGCCCGGCAGGCGCGCGGGTTCCGTGTCCCGCTCCATTTCGCGGCGCCGCAGTTCGACACGGCGAATCTTGCCGGAGATGGTCTTGGGCAGTTCGCTGAATTGCAGCCGCCGGACCCGCTTATACGGGGAGAGTTTTTCGCGCGAAAACAGGAACACGCTGCGCGCGAGTTCGGGACCCGCTTCGTAGCCATGCCGCACGGTGACAAACGCCTTAGGCACGCACAGGCGCACGGCGCAGGCGCTCGGCACCACGGCGGCTTCGGCAATCGCTTCGTGCTCGATCAGCACGCTTTCGAGTTCAAACGGGCTCAACCGGTAGTCGGACGACTTGAACACGTCATCGGCGCGGCCCACGTACACGTAGTAGCCGTCGTCGCGGCGCAGCGCGACATCGGAGGTGTGGTAATAGCCGTTGCGCATCGACTGCACAGTGGCGTTGGCGTTGTTCGCGTAGCCCGTCATCAGGCCGAGCGGGCGCTGTGCCAGCGGCAAGGCGATTTCGCCTTCGCCGACCGGCTGATCGTCGGCATCGACCAGTTCGATCCGGTAGCCCGGCAAGGGCCGCCCCATCGAACCCGGCACGACCGGCTGACCCGGCGAATTACCAATCTGGCAGGTGGTCTCGGTCTGGCCGAAGCCATCGCGAATCGTCACGTCCCATGCATGCCGGACGCGCTCGATAACCTCGGGATTCAAAGGCTCGCCCGCGCCGACGATCTCGCGCAGCCTGACCGGATACTCCGCCAGTGGCTCCTGCACCAGCATGCGCCAGACCGTGGGGGGCGCACACAGCGTCGTGACCTGGCAGCGCACGAGCATGTCGAGCGTTTCCTTCGGCACGAAGCGCGCGTAGTTGAAGACGAACACGCAGGCCTGCGCATTCCACGGCGCGTAAAAGCAGCTCCAGGCGTGCTTCGCCCAGCCTGGCGAACTGATGTTCCAGTGGATATCGCCGGGTTGCAGGCCGATCCAGTACATCGTCGACAGATGGCCGACCGGATAGCTCTGGTGGGTATGCTCGACGAGTTTGGGCTTCGACGTCGTGCCCGAGGTGAAGTACAGCAGGAGCGGATCGGTCGCGTGCGTCGGGCCGTCCGGCGTGAACTGCGGCGTCGCCTCATACGCCGCGGCAAGATCGATCCAGCCCTCGCGTGGCGTGCCCACCGATATACGCGTTAGAGGAATCTCCAGGCCGTCGAATTTCGCCAGTTCGGCGCTGTCCACCACCACGAATTTCGCCTCGCCGATCTGCACGCGGTCGCGTACATCGTCGGCGGAAAGTTGGGTGGTTGCGGGCAGCACGATGGCGCCGAGTTTCATCGCCGCCACCATCACGTCCCACAGTTCGACGCGGTTGGGCAGCATCAGCAGCAGACGGTCGCCGCGCCCTACTCCGATACCGCGCAGGAAGTTCGCCATCCGCGCCGAGCGCTCCGACATCTGGGCGTACGAGTATTTCGTGCCCTCGCCGGCCGGATCGTCGACGATCCACAGTGCGGGGTTGTCGTTACTCTGCGCGATCACGTCGAAATAGTCGAGCGCCCAGTTGAATTCGCCGAGCACTGGCCACGCGAACTCGCGGTAGGCGCGCTCGTAATCCGTGCGATGGCGCAGCAACAGGTCACGCGCCTCGAGAAAGCCCTGCGTCGAAGTGGTCCGCCCGGTCATCGTCGTGTCTCCTAATGGCGCATCTGCGCTCTATTGGCGTTTTATTCTGCGCTCAAACCTGCCGCGCGATCACCATTCTTTGTACCTCGCTGGTCCCCTCATAGATCTGCGTGATGCGGGCGTCGCGATAGTGGCGCTCGACGCCGTAGTCCTCAAGATACCCATAGCCGCCGTGAATCTGGATCGCATGCGAACAAACTTCCTCGGCCATCTCAGAGGCGTAGAGCTTGGCCTGCGAGGCCTCGGACAGGCACGGCTTACCTGCGCTGCGCAGCCGCGCCGCATGATGCACCAACAGCCGCGCTGCGTTCAGGCGCGTGGTCATATCGGCCAGCATATTGGCGACGCTCTGATGCTCCTTCAACGTCTTGCCGAACTGGACGCGCTCGTTGGCGTAAAGACGCGCAGCATCGAAGGCCGCCCGGGCAATCCCCAGCGCCTGCGCCGCAATGCCGATCCGTCCGCCTTCGAGGTTCGACAAGGCAATGCGCAGCCCTTCGCCGCGCTGGCCGAGCAGATTCGCCTCGGGCACGGCGCAGTCGTCGAAAGCAATCGGACAGGTATCCGACGCGCGAATGCCCATCTTGTGTTCCGGCGGCCCGACGTTGAAGCCGGGCGTATCGGTAGGCACGATAAACGCGGAGATGCCGCGCTTGCCCAGTTCCGGATCGGTGACGGCAAACACGATGGCGATGTTTGCCCGCGCGCCGTTGGTCACGAACTGCTTGTTGCCGTTGAGGATCCACTGGCCGTTGCGCAATTCCGCGCGCGTGCGCAGGTTGTGCGCCTCCGAGCCGGCCTGCGGTTCGGTCAGGCAGAATGCGCCGATCCGGCGTCCCGTGGCGAGATCCTCCAGGTAGGTGTCTTTCTGCTCTTTAGTCCCGAAATTCAGGATCGGACCGCAGCCGACCGAGTTGTGCACGCTCATCAAGGTCGCGCAGGAAGCGCAACCGGCGGCGACTTCCTCGAGCGCCAGCGAATAGGCCACGTAGTCAGTGTACGAGCCGCCCCATTCGGACGGCACGATCATGCCGAGCAAACCCAGCTCGCCCATCTGTTTGACCACCTCGTCCGGCAGCTTCGCGTCGCGGTCCCACTGCGCCGCCTGCGGCGCCAAACATTCGACTGAGAAGTCGCGCGCCGCGTCGCGGATCATCCGTTGGTCGTCGGTGTAGAAATCGTCCATGAAGGGGCCTCGCCTCTGCGTCAATGTGAGGACCAGTGTAGCAAGCCGCTGGACAGGTTCGATGCTCTGCCCGATCATTCTGCGTGAGCGAATTTGCCATACCTGCATAACCGGGCATGCCCATCAGGCGCGGATTCATGTAGCAGGCATCGCGCGGCACGCGGATTCCTGAGCGCATTTGCCAGCCCCGTGTTTACCAGCCCCGTGTTTTCCACCCGTTGCCCGCACAAACCATGCAACCCGATTTGATCCAATGACGCCGAAAAACGATAGAGGGACGATCTCGCTGAGCCTCGTCGAAGAAACGCTGGCACTCGCGCGCTCGCGCGGCCTCGATGTCCTGCCGCTCGTCGAAGCGGCCGGAATAGCGCCGCAGATGCTGGCCGCGCCGAAGAGCCGGGTTTCGTCGGCGCAATACGGCGCACTGTGGGCTGGCATTGCGCGAGCCCTCGACGACGAGTTTTTCGGCCAGGACTCGCATCCGATGCGTTCCGGCAGCTTTATCGCCATGACCCAATGCGCCTTGACGGCACGCAACGGCGGCCACGCGCTGTCACGCTCGCTCGGCTTCATGCGCCTTGTGCTCGACGATCTGAGCGCACAAGTCAGCTCCGAGCCGAACTGCGTGCGCATCACCTTCAGCCATCGCGAAGGTACGTCGCAGCCGACCATGTTCGCGTATGCGACGTACTTCATCCTGGTGTACGGGCTGGTGTGCTGGCTCGTCGGCCGGCGCATTCCGTTACTGGCAGCGCGCTTTCGCTGCGCCGAGCCGGCCGCGGCGCAGGAATACCGGCTGATGTTCTGTGACGACATGCGCTTTGGCCAGGACGCCTCGTACGTGGATCTGCCGCCGGAATTCCTCGAGCTGCCGGTGATCCAGACCGCCCAGACGATCAAGCCGTTTCTGCGCGATGCGCCCGGCAACTTTATCGTCAAGTACCGCAATCCCGGCTCGCTGGCCGCGCGGGTTCGCAAGATGCTGCGCGCGCTGCCGATGGCCAGTTGGCCCGCCGCCGACCAGATCGCCCTGCGCCTGCACGTCGCCGAGGCAACCATGCGGCGGCATCTCAAGCAGGAGGGCTATACCTATCAGTCGATCAAGGACGATCTGCGGCGCGACATCGCCATTGCGGAACTGCAGGACAGCCGGCGCAGCATCGCCGAGATTGCGACACGGGTGGGTTTTGCCGAACCAAGCGCATTCCACCGCGCCTTTCGCAAATGGACCGGCATGCGGCCGACCGATTACCGGCTCGCGCGGGGCGATCTCACGCATCCGCCAGAATCGGACTAAGCTGTAAGGAGCAGGCCTGCCCTTTTTTCGGCCCGCGCCGTCCGAATCCGTTCGAGGCGGCGTCCCGGCCGTCCGCGATGAGAACGTACCGGTTTCTCCCGTTCCGGCAATCCGGCCCGCGCCGCCGGCGTATCCCCAGCGGTTTAGCGGTTCGGTTTCTGCGCGGCCTCGCCGCGCTTGGAATCCTGCTGGCATTCGCCGGCGCCCACCCTGTCAGCATCGAAGCCGCCGTGGCACCGGGCGGGGTCGTCGTGATCCCCGTCAATGGGGCCATCGGGCCTGCGAGCGCCGACTTCATTGAGCGCAGCCTGCAACGCGCCGCGCAGGACCGGGCGCAACTGGCCGTGCTGCAACTCGACACGCCCGGCGGACTCGACACGTCGATGCGGCAGATTATCAAGGCGATTCTCGGCTCGCCCGTGCCGGTCGCGGCTTTCGTGGGCCCGAGCGGCGCGCGGGCGGCGAGCGCGGGCACGTATATCGTCTATGCCAGCCATATCGCGGCGATGGCGCCCGGCACCAACCTCGGCGCGGCGACGCCGGTGCAAGTCGGCATGGGCGGCGCGGAGCCGCCGGGGCAAAACGGACCGGGACTGCCGGGCCTGAGTCCGACCGGCCAAGGGGCGGCGGGCGCAGGAGGAGCGTCTAGCGTAGCCGGCACATCCGGCGCAGCGGCAACGTCAAACGCTACTGCCAGCGGCGCCAACCCTGGCACGATCCCGCTCGATAGCCAATCGACCGAACTGCGCAAGCAGGTCCACGACGCAGCCGCCTATATCCGCGGCCTCGCGCAACTGCGCGGCCGCAACGCCGACTGGGCGGAGCACGCGGTGCGAGAAGCCGTCAGCCTGTCCGCCAACGAAGCCCTCGCGCAGCACGTCATTGACCTGACCGCGCGCGACGTGCCCGACCTGCTGCGCAAACTCGACGGCCGCACGGTCAATACCGTTGCCGGCGACCAGCGGCTGAACACCGCCAACGCGCCCATCGTCACGCTCGAACTCGACTGGCGCAGCCATTTCCTCGCCGTCATCACCGACCCGAACGTCGCATTGATTCTGCTAATGATCGGCATGTATGGCCTGTTCTTCGAGTTCGCCAATCCCGGCTTCGTACTGCCCGGCGTGGTGGGGGCGATCAGCCTGCTGATCGGTCTGTTCGCCATGCAGATGCTGCCCATCAGCTATGTAGGACTCAGCCTGATCTTTTTGGGCATCGCCTTCCTGATCGCCGAGGCGTTTCTGCCCACCTTCGGCGCGCTGGGCTTCGGCGGCATCGTCGCGTTCGTGGTCGGCGCACTGATGCTGATCGATACCGACGTGCCGGGTTACGGCATCCCGTTGCCGGTGATCGCGGCCGTCACGGCGTTCAGTGCGCTGTTTGTGTTCACGGTATCGAGCGTCGCATTGCGCGCCCGTCGCCGGCCGGTCGTGACCGGTTCGGAAGCGTTGATCGGCAGCCTGGGGGTCGTGCTCGGCGAGGGACTCGTGCCGCACGGCAGCACCGGCGCAGGCGAAGGCTGGGCCCAGGTCCACGGCGAGCGCTGGCAGGTGCGCAGCGCGGCGCCGCTTGCGCCTGGCCATGCAGTGCGTGTCACGGCACGGCGTGGTCTCACGCTCACCGTGGTACCGGCGGAAAAATCACAATAAAGGGGAAACCTCATGATCGGATTCACATTTGGCTTCAGCAGCATCCTCATCGTCCTGATCGCCATATTGATTGCATCGTCGATACGCATCTTTCGCGAGTACGAGCGCGGTGTCGTCTTCATGCTCGGCCGCTTCTGGAAGGTCAAGGGGCCGGGTCTCGTGCTGATCATCCCGATCGTCCAGCAGGTGGTGAGGATGGATCTGCGCACCGTCGTGTTCGACGTGCCGCCGCAGGACGTGATTACGCGCGACAACGTTTCGGTCAAGGTCAACGCGGTGGTGTATTTCCGCGTCGTCGACCCGGAACGGGCGGTCATTCAGGTGGCGAAATACTTCGAGGCGACCAGCCAGTTGTCGCAGACCACCTTGCGCGCGGTACTCGGCAAACACGAACTCGACGATCTGCTGGCCGACCGTGAACAGCTCAACGCGGATATCCAGAAGGTGCTCGACGCGCAAACCGATGCGTGGGGCATCAAGGTGGCCATCGTCGAAATCAAGCATGTGGATATCAACGAAACGATGATCCGCGCGATTGCCCGCCAGGCGGAAGCCGAACGCGAGCGGCGCGCCAAGGTGATTCATGCGGAAGGCGAACTGCAGGCCTCGCAGCATCTGCTGGAGGCGGCGCAGACGCTGTCGAAACAGCCGCAGGCGATGCAGTTGCGCTACCTGCAGACGCTCACGACGATTGCCGCGGACAAGAACTCGACCATCGTGTTTCCGTTGCCGATCGATTTGCTCAGCGCGGTGCTGGACCGGTTCGGCAAGCCGTCGGGGTCGTAGATCCATCCACACGCGGGGGCGCACGGCAGGCGCGTTGCGCTTCGAGGAAGCTTTACCGCGGCATAACAAGGCGGAGCGCCCCCGCCGGCTTCAACGGGCGTGATGATGGGTTGACCGCTTTGCGCCTTTCCAGGGCGGGAAGCGAGCCCTGGAAATTTGCGATTTCACCGATTGCCTCACAGGAGTTCGTTATGAAGACCATTTCTCATATTGCCGTAGGGACGCTGCTAGCCGCGTGCTGCGCGACAACGGCGTTTGCCCAGGCCTCTCAAGGGGCGTGCAATCCGAACGCACCCAAGACCCGCGCAGAAGTGAAGGCGGATCTGGTCCAATGGCGCGCAGCGGGCTACGATCCGCTCGACTGGATCGACTATCCCGAAAATGCACAGTTCGCGGGCCGCATCGTCTCGCAACAGCGCGCCGCGGCCGGCAATACTGGCCTCTGTGCACAGTAAGCGCCTGACGCGTCCAGCGCGCCTCGCGTGTTGAACGTATCTCTCGCGCCGCCCTGCGGCGCGAAGCTCGTAGCACCGGCAGATAGGGCGCTGCCGGCACCTGGCTTGCCACACCACCTCGCGCGCTGGCAAGGTATCATCTCGCCCCTTCGATACCGCAAGCCGACACCATGCCAATCTGGGTAGACGCCGACGCCTGTCCGGTCGTGATCAAGGAGATGCTGTTTCGCGCCGCGCGCCGCACCGGCGTGGCCGTCACGCTGGTCGCCAACCAGTTCCTGCGCGTGCCCCCCTCGCCGCTGATCCGCGCCATCCAGGTACCCGCGAGCTTCGACGCCGCCGACGCACTGATCGCCGAGCGCGTCATGCCGGGCGAGCTCGTCATCACCGCCGATATCCCGCTCGCCGCCGCTGTGCTCGAAAAGCATGCAGAAGCGCTGGACCCGCGCGGCAACTGGTACACGCCCGGCACCATCGAAGAACGGCTGCGCATGCGCGCCATGCTCGACCAGTTGCGCAGCAGCGGCGTCGATACCGGTGGCCCGGCGGCCTTCAGCCCCCGCGACAGCAAAACCTTCGCCGGCGAACTCGACCGCTGGCTGGCCCGCCAGAAACCACGGCCCGACGTTACCGCCGCCCCTGCCGGCGATCCATGACACACCCATTCGCCATGCCCATTAACCACGCCTGAGTGTTGCATCGGCTCCACGGCAACCGTCCCGGCACGGTACTTCACCCGCAATCGTGACTACAATCCGCCCGTAGCGCTTTGCGAGCGCCTGCCTCCGTGAGAAGCGGCAGCGCCTTTCAACCACCACAACAAACAACTTCAACACGACCGAGACTCGCCTAATGGACTCCGTAAAACGATACTTCGGCTTCGACGAAGCTGGCACCAACCTGCGTACTGAAATACTCGCGGGCCTGACCACCTTCCTGACGATGGCCTACATCATCTTCGTCAATCCGGCGATTCTCGGCGACGCGGGCATGCCCAAAGACGCCGTGTTCGTGGCGACCTGCCTCGTCGCGGCGCTGGGCTCGCTGATCATGGGCCTGTACGCGAACTATCCGATTGCGTGCGCGCCAGGCATGGGCCTGAACGCGTACTTCGCCTACACCGTGGTCAAGGGCATGGGCTTCACGTGGCAGGCTGCGCTCGGCGCCGTGTTCATCTCCGGCTGCCTGTTCATGATTGTCACGCTGTTCCGCATCCGCGAGGTGATCGTCAACGGCATTCCGCATTCCATCCGGATCGCGATTACGGCCGGCATCGGTCTCTTCCTGGCCATCATTTCGCTGAAGACCGCAGGCGTGGTGGTCGGTAATCCGGCGACGCTCGTGACGCTCGGCAATCTGCACGATCCGCATGTGATTCTCGCGGTGATCGGCTTCTTCGCTATCGTCACGCTCGACTTTCTGCGGGTGCGCGGCGCGATCCTGCTCGGCATCGTCGGCGTGACCGTTCTGAGCTTTTTCTTCGGCGGCAACCAGTTTCACGGCATCGTCTCGGCGCCGCCGTCGATCGAACCGACGCTGTTTCACCTCGACATTCGCGCCGCCCTGTCGGCCGGCGTGCTCAACGTCATCATGGTGTTCTTCCTCGTCGAGCTGTTCGATGCGACCGGCACCCTGATGGGCGTCGCGAACCGCGCCGGCCTGCTGGTCGAAGGCAAGATGCACCGTCTGAACAAGGCGCTGCTGGCTGACAGCACCGCCATCCTTGCGGGTTCGCTGCTGGGCACCTCGTCGACCACTGCGTACATCGAAAGCGCATCCGGCGTGCAGGCGGGCGGCCGCACCGGCGTCACTGCCATCACCGTGGCCGTCCTGTTTCTGGCCGCGTTGTTCTTCGCGCCGCTTGCAGGCGTGGTACCCGGCTACGCGACCGCGCCGGCCCTGCTCTATGTTTCATGCCTGATGCTGCGCGAAATGGTCGACCTGCCGTGGGACGATGCCACCGAAGTCGTCCCTGCCGCCCTCACCGCGCTGCTCATGCCGTTTACCTATTCGATCGCCAACGGCGTGGCGTTCGGCTTCATTTCGTATGCGGGATTGAAGCTGCTGACCGGCCGCGCGCGTCAGGTCAAGCTGGTGGTGTGGATCATCGCGGCGATTTTCCTGTTCCGCTATTTCTATCTCGGCGCCGAGTAAGCGTGGCTTCACGTCGCGCCGCATGAGCTGACGCGGTGAGTGCCACGCAATAGCGCGGGGCGCACTCGCACCGCCTCGAGGAAACAGGCTGAAAACGTGGTGGATTGGCGCGCTTGGTCGTTCCGAGCG
>Ga0302235_10002895_pt1 | contig 12226 bp, 12 predicted proteins | sample II_Palsa_N3_3_FD_193577 | JGI IMG/M metagenome (GOLD analysis project Ga0302235, IMG submission 193577) | Peat permafrost microbial communities from Stordalen Mire near Abisko, Sweden - II_Palsa_N3_3 | ecosystem: Environmental > Terrestrial > Soil > Palsa > Peat permafrost | place: Sweden... | reverse complement strand
TCTCTGATCCAGGACTCCCCGTTAGCCCTGTGCCATAACTCGCGGCGGCCGGTTCTTATGCCGCTTCCTCTGCGTTTTCTCTGCGCCCCGGTTGCGCTCGGGCCCGGGTCACTAAGAGCTTGCGGCCGAGGTAGATCATCCCACCTGGCTCGTCTAACAGCAGCGCCCCGAAGCCCAGACGGCGGTAGAAGCCGCGGCGGGACCGGTGCTGAAGCCAGAAACGCCCGCCGCCACGTAGCATCTGTTGTGCTACCGTGGCGCGATGAGTGACACGCCGGACGATGAGCGGGACCCGCTGCCGGTGAACCCGGGGCGCCGGGTCGGGGGCCGGGGCGCCCGGACCCGTGAACCGGGGCGGCCGGCCTCCCGGGCCGAGCCCACCGAGCGGACCTCGGCCCGTCGGCGGATAGGAATCAGGGAACTGCGCCAGCACGCAAGCGTCTACGTCGACCTGGCGGAAAAGGGCTACACGGTGGACATCACCAACCGCGGACGGCTGGTCGCTCAGCTGGTGCCGGCCTTCGAGCCGGGCAGCCCGCTGGAGCGCCTGATCGCGGCCGGGATCATCGAGCCCGCCGAGGAACAAGGCGGCGTCGGCGACATCGATCCGTACCCGTCGCCGGCCTCCGGGCGGCTGGCTGCCAGCAGGCTCCTCGGCCAGGCCAGGGAAGGCCAGGCGCCGCGGGAGCAGGCACAGGCGGAGCAGGCCCAGGCGGAGGAACGACCGTGATCTACCTGGACTCCTCCGCGCTGGTCAAGCTGGCTCTGGCCGAGCCGGAAACGGCGGCGCTGGCCCGATGGCTCGCCGAACGGGCCGACCAGCCACTGGTATCGAGCGCGCTGTACCGGGCCGAGGTGCCGCGGGCGGTCTGGTCGGCCGAGCCCGGTGCGCTGCCGCGCAGCTACCGCATGCTCAAGCGCATCGCGCGGGTGGCGCTCACCCCGGACGTGCTCGATAACTCGGCCACCCTGCCGCCGCAGGGCCTGTCCGCGGCACAGGCCATCCACCTGGCCTCCGCGCTGGCGGTGAAGCGGGACCTGACCGCGTTCGTGGCCTACGACGAGCGCCTGCTCGCCGCGGCCAAGGACGCCGGACTGCCCGTGGCCGCTCCCGGTTCGCCCCTCAAGTAAGGAAGCGCTGGCGGGGCGGGCCAGGGACGCGAGGCGGGCCGCTGCGGTTCCGGCGTCGGTGACGGCCCAGGAGTGGCGCTGGCCGTCGACCGTGCACCAGAACAGGTGGCCGTTTGTCCACACGGTCACGGTGGCGGTGACGGAGATGACGGCGACCTTCTCGGCGGCGGTGCTGTAGATACCGGTGATGCCATACCGGGCGAGCTCGCGGGTCAGCGCGGCGGCAGCCTGGGCAGGGCTCGCGTCGCCGCCGCTACCCGCTGCGGGCGGCGGGATCGGCTCCGGCGGGTGCATCGGGTCCTCGCTCCGGTCAGGCCGGCATCCTCGTCGAGGCCGGCGGGCGTGCGTCACCCGGGACGGGCCGGGCCGGGCGCCGGTAAGAGCTTGGCCCGGGTGCTCGTGTTCGCTGATCTTCCTGGCAACCGCGCTGGTCCCATCGGATTTACCGTATCTCGTTTCACGAACGTAAGTTTTGGGTGTCCGTGATCCGCCCTGGAATTCGCCGCTCGGGCGGAGGCGGGGATGTGACCCACCCTCAACCAGGCCGCGCGGGAGACCGTAGTGCTTGGGCAAGCAGGGGGGACCGTTCAGAAAAAAAGAACTTTCTGTGCAACCGATGGGCGGGCTGCATCGTCTCTTAAGAGCGCAAGGAGGCAACCCGCCTTTGCGTGCAGCGGCGGCCCGGACGCCGCGGGGGCGCGCCCGGGCCTGAACCCCAAAGACCCCTGAAGACCCACCGAACCCAGCGGGACCCCGGCGATTCAGGTCGCCGGACAGAAATGTGGTAGATGTTGCCGTATCACACGGGTGTTCTCCAGGACGCCCCGACCGGCCCCGACATGCTGCTCATGCCGGGCGGCAGACCCCCGGGGCGTGTCGCTGCGCCGGTTCCGTCGCCTGTCGGGAACATCATTAAGGGAGATCCGGTGGGCACCGCTGGTGAGGCTCTTGGGGCTCTTGGGGGCGACGCTGACGCCGTCGCCGCCGAAGAGCTTTTCAAGGGCGTGTACCCCAAGCTTGCCGGCTGGGTCAGGCGCCTGGTCGATGACGACGACACGGCGCATGAGATCGCGTCCGAGGCGTTCGTCCGGTTGCTGGCCCGGTGGACCAGGGTCGAAAGCCCGCAAAGCTACCTCTATATGATCGCCACCAACTTGATCCGTGACCACTGGCGCAAGACCGAACGGGAACGGCGGGCCATGCGCAGCGTCACCGCGGGCGCGACCGCCGAACCGTTGGCCCACCCGGACCAGGACGTGGACGTCCGCAACCTCATCGCCTCGCTCCCGCCGCGGTTGCGCGATCCGTTCCTGCTGCATTACTACGGCGGCTTCGGCATCCGGGAGGTCGCGACCCTGCTCCGCAAGCCCGAAGGCACCATCAAGGCCGACCTGTTCGCGGCCCGCGCCAAGCTGAAGACGGCGCTGGGGGAACGCGATGCCTGACCGGCACGACGACGTCGACTCCTGGTTGAGCGAGCGCATCGATCCGCTCCCGCCGCCGCCGGGCACCTTCGAGCTGATCAAGCGGCGCGCCCGGCGCCGCAAGTACCGCCGGCTGGCCTTCACCGCCACCGCCGCGGCCGTGATCGTGGCCGCGGCGGTGACCGTTCCGCAGGTGGTGAGCTTGCCTGTGGTGAACTCCGGCCGCCCGGCCGCCGCCGCCAGTTCGCCCACCTCGGCTAGGCCCACCGGCGTCGGCAACCAGGCGTCCGCGGGCGCGTCCGCCGTCCCGTCGCCGGCCGCCCTGGCGCCGGTACCGCCCAACTTCCGGCCCACGTCAGTGACCTTCGTCGGCACCGAGACCGGCTGGGTGATCGGCCAGGCCGGGGTGGCCGGGCACTGCGCCACTGCGTTCTGCACGTCGGTGGCACGCACCGACGACGCGGGAAAGACCTGGAGCGGAGTCCCCGCGCCACTTACCGGCTCGCCGGACGGGTCCACCGGGGTGAGCGGGATCCGGTTCCTCAACACCGAAGACGGCTGGGCGTTCGGGCCGGGGCTGTTCGCCACCCGCGACGGCGGCCGGACCTGGACGCCAGTCGGCACCGGCGGGCTGCGGGTCACCGACCTGGAGACGGTGGGCAACCGGGTGTTCGCGCTGTTCGCGTCCTGCACCGGCAGCGGCCCGGAGTTCGCGGCCGCCTGCACGAGCTTCACCCTGTACTCTGCCTCCGCCGCCGCCAGCACCTCGGCCAGCGACTGGACGCCGGTGGGCACCTCGACCTCGGGGCTGACCGACGGCACCGCGGACGAGGCCGCCTCCCTCGTGCTGACCGGCAGCCGCGGCTTCCTGCTCGCGCCGGACCGGGCGCTTTACGCCGGGCCGGTCAACGGCAGCGGGCCCTGGACGCTGGTGAACTCAATCACCCCTGCGTGTCCGGTGGGGTACGCCCAGGCGGACGGGCAGCCGGCTGGGGCGCTGTTCGCCGCGGTGAGCGGGAAGGAGCTTATCCTGGCCTGCGCGACGGTCAGTGGCTCCCGGGGGTCGGGGGCGTCCGGGGGGTCCGGGGGATCCGGGGGATCCCGGGGGTCCGGGGGGCAGCAGAAGCTCATCTTCTCCTCACCGAACGGCGGGACGAGCTGGATCCAGATCGCCACGGCGCCCACCGCGGGGATCACCACCTCGGTGGCCGCGAGCCCGGCGGAGACCGTGGTGCTCGGCACTAACCAGGGCATCGACGTGCTGCCCGCGGGGGACATCACCTGGCAGGCGGCGAACCTGGCTCCGGCGGCGGCCGCCGCAGGCGGGTTCAGCTACGTAGGCATGACCACCGACGAGCAGGGCATAGCGCTGCCCGCCAACCCCGCGGCGGGCACGGTGTGGTTCACCTTCGACGGCGGGCTGCGCTGGCAGCCCTCGCGTATCGCCAGCTCCTAGGAGTCGGGGCCGCGCCTACCCGCGCACCCGCAGCAGCAGCGCTTCGCCCTGGCCGCCGCCGCCGCACAGCGCGGCGGCGCCGAGCCCGCCACCGCGCCGGCCCAGCTCGTAGCACAGGTGCAAGGCGATCCTGGCCCCGGAAGCGCCGATCGGGTGGCCGAGCGCGATCGCGCCGCCGTTGACGTTCACGATGTCCGGGCTGACCTTCAGTTCCCGCATGGACTGGATGACGACGACAGCGAACGCCTCGTTGATCTCGACCAGGTCCAGGTCAGATACGGACTTTCCGGCCTTGGCCAGGGCCTGGGAAATCGCGTTGGACGGCTGGGAGTGCAGCGAGTTGTCCGGGCCCGCGACGTTGCCGTGCGCGCCGACCTCGGCCAGCACGGACGCGCCCGCCCGGTCTGCCGCTTCCGCCGACATCACCACCACGGCGGCGGCGCCGTCGGAGATCTGCGACGCGTTCCCCGCGGTGATCGAGCCGTCCTTGGCGAAGGCCGGCCGCAGCTTGCTCAGCGCCTCCGCGGTCGTGCCTGCCCGGATGCCCTCGTCCTGGGTCACGATCAGTTGCTCGCCGCCCCGCTGCGGGACGGTGACGCCGACGATCTCGGCGGCGAGCAGGCCGTTCTTGGCCGCCGCGGCGGCGCGCTGGTGGCTCCCGGCGGCGAACTCGTCCTGCTCGGCTCGGGTGATGCCGAGGTCGCGCCCGCTGTTCTCGGTGGACTCGCCCATGGACAGGTGATCGAACGCGTCGGTGAGGCCGTCGACCGCCATCGAGTCGAGGACTTCGACCGAGCCGTACTTGTAGCCCGACCGGGAGTTCGGCAGCAGGTGCGGGGCGCCGGTCATGGACTCCATCCCGCCGGCCACGATGACGTCGTATTCCCCTCCCCTGATGAGCTGCGCCGCGAGTGCGACGGCGTCCAGGCCGGACAGGCAGACCTTGTTGAGCGTCAGCGCCGGGACCGTCATCGGGATCCCGGCCGCCACGGCGGCCTGGCGGGCGGTGATCTGGCCCGCGCCCGCCTGCAGCACCTGGCCCATGATCACGTAGTCGACCTGATCGGCGCCGATTCCGGCCCGGTCCAGGGCCCCGGCGATGCTGACACCGCCCAGGTCGCTGGCAGACTTGCTGGCGAGGGACCCGAGCAGACGGCCGATCGGAGTCCTCGCGCCGCCCACGATGACGGGCTGACGTGCTTCGCTCATACCTATGACGATACCTAATGGGTTCCGAAAGGACATATGGTGCTACCACTGCTGACCCGCATCGATCATGTCGGCATCGCCTGCCGCGACTTGAACAAGACCATCGAGCTTTACCAGGCGACGTTCGGCCTCAAGGTCGTGACGGTGGAGAGTAACGAGGCCCAGGGGGTCCGCGAGGCCATGCTGGCCGTCGGCGAGCGTGCCCTGGTGCCGGGCTACGTCCAGTTGCTCGAGCCGCTGGGACCCGACACGCCGGTGGGCAAGTTCCTGGCCCGGCGCGGCGAGGGGATTCACCACATCGGGTACGGCGTCGCCGACATCGGCGAGGCGCTGTCCGCGCTCGGCGGAACCGGCATCCGGCTGATCGACGAGCGGCCCAGGCACGGGTCCATGGGCGCGTCCATCGCCTTCCTGCACCCAGCCGATCTCGGCGGCGTCCTCACCGAACTCGTCCAGTTCGTCACCCCCGCATGATCTCCTCGTCACCCCCGCATGATCTCCTCGTCACCCGCACATGATCCCCCAAAGCAGGGGTTAGGAGGATTCAACGGGATGCATAGGATGGAGAACTCCGAAGGGCCCGCCAAAGCCCGCAAAGGAGATGTAGTCTGCCTGTCACCGGGCGATAGTCGCACCCGCATGGCTGACACCCGCCGTACAAATTCCGCCGCCTTCACGTCTAGCCAGGATTAGGCCATATGCAATCGGACATTGACGCCCAGCTGACCAACTTCTTCGAAGAAGCCCCGCCGCGCGAGTTCGCTACGGTCATGCGGGGCTACGACCGTCACCAGGTCGATGAGCACATCAGGCAGATCGAGGCTGAAGCACGCACGCACCGCGAGCAAGCTCAGGCCGCCAAGCACGAGCTGTCCGAAGCGCACCGCCAGATCCAGGAGCAGGAACGCCCGACCTATTCGGGCCTCGGGGCGCGCATCGAGCAGCTGCTCAGGCTGGCCGAGGAGCAGGCCACCGAGCTGGTCCAGGCGGCCAGGTCGGAAGCGAACGAGATCAAGGCCGCAGCCAAGGTCGACGCGGCCGAGCTGCGGGCCGGCGCCGAGAACGAGGCCTCCGAGCTGCGCGCGAACGCCAAGCGGGAGACCGACGACCTGCGCGGCGCGGCCGAGCGCGAGGCCGACTCGATCAGGACCACCGCCCGCCGCGAGGCCGACGAGCTGACCTCGACCACCGAGCGTGAGGTGGCCAAGCTGCGGGCCACCGCCGACCACGAGGTCGCGGAGAAGCGGGCCGCGGCCGAGCGCGACATCGCCAAGCTGCGTACCAGCACCGAGCGCGAGGTCGCCCAGCTGAAGGCGACCGCCAAGCGCGAGCGCGACGAGATCCTCACCACATCCAAGCGCCAGGCCGACGAGATGCGCAGCCAGGCCCAGCGGATCCTCGAGGAGAGCGAAGCCCAGCGGGCCCAGGCCGAAGCCGAGTTCGAGATCCAGCTCGCGGCGCGCCGCGAAGAGGCCGAGCGCCAGGAAGGCGAACGGCTCTCCGCCGCCCAGTCCGCCACGCAGAAGCTGGTGTCCGAAGCCGAGCAGCGGGCATCCACCGCCGAACAGCGGGCCGCCAAGGCCAGTGCCCAGGCCGACCAGACCCGGCGGGACGCGGACCAGCACGCTAGGCAGCTGGTCAGCAACGCCAAGAAGAACGCCGACCAGATCGTCAGCCAGGCCAAGGCCCAGGCCGAGGGTCTGCTCGCCGAGACCAAGGCGGACGCCGAACGCCGCCGGGCGGCGGCGCAGCGCGAGGTCGACGACCTTACCCGGCAGAAGGACGGCATCGCCAGCCACCTGGCGCAGGTGCGCCAGCTGCTTGGCGGTCAGATGGCGGGCATGGACGCGGCGATGCAGGCCGCGCCGACCAAGCCGGCCATCGCCGCCGACCCTGGGCCTTCGGCGAGCGGGCCGCGCAACGGGAACTCTGGCGCTGCGCCCACGACCGTACAGCCGGTTCCGCCGGCCGGCGGACACCAGCCCACCCAGGCGTCTGCGGCGCAGCGGTCAGCGGGTGGGCCGGCCAACGGCGGTGCTCCAGCTGGGACGCAGGCCACCAGGCAGGCGGCCAACGGCAAGGAAGACGACGAGGACTGGTGGACCGAGTAGGAACGGCGAGCCGGTAGGGGCGTTGGGCGCAGGCCAGCCGATGCAGACGTGGGAGGCGATCAGATCCCGCCGGGACGTTAGGTCGTTCGAAGACCGGCCGATTCCGGCCGATCACCTCGACGAGATCCTGGAATCAGGTCGGCGTGCGCCCTCGTCTCAGAACTGGCAGCCGTGGGATTTCGTCGCCGTCACCGAGCGCGAGCGGCTGGTCAAGCTCGCGCAGACGTGGCAGGGTGCCGGGCACGTAGCCCACTCGGCGGCGACCGTCGCCTTGGTCGCGTCGCCGCCTGAGCAGGAGCGGCGGCGCGGCACCCTGTACTACGACCTGGGCCAGGCCACGATGAGCATCATGCTCGCCGCGGCCAGCCTGGGCATCGGCAGCGGCCACTCCTCGGTCGGGGACCAGGACCTGGCCCGCGAGGTGCTCGGCCTCCCCGACGATAAGTTCTGTGCGTACATGATCTCGCTCGGGTATCCGGCGGATCGCCCGCTGTCCCTGATCCGGCGCCCCGACCGCCGTCCGTTCGACGAGGTCGTGCACCGGGAGCACTGGTAAAGCAGTGTTGCCTCGGGGGGACGATCCCCCCCAGACCCCCCCTGCTTACGGGGGGGCTGCCCGCCCCCCCGTACCCCCCCGGCCCCCGGGCCCCCGGGCCCCCGGGCCCCCGGGCCCCCGGGCCCCCGGGCCCCCGGCCCCTCGGGCCCCCGGTCAGGTCACCGGCACGATGCTGGCTTGCGTCAGGCGGCCGGAGTCGATCCGCAGCAGGCCTAGCGTGCCGTGCGGCTGGCGCCTGCGGTCTGTCGGCGAACCTGGATTGAAAATCCGCAGGTCACCAGCGGACTCGTCGAGCGGTATATGCGAATGCCCGAATACCACGAGGTCCGCGCCCGGGAACGTGCGGCGCATTCGCGTCAGCCGTCCAGTGGCGGGACCGCTGTCGTGCACCATGGCCACGCTGAGCCCGTCCAGGTCTAGTTCCGCGGTCGGGCCAGCTCCCCACGCGGCGACGTCAGGACCGTCGTTGTTCCCGAGCACGGCGACGACCGGGGCGTACTCCGCGAGCTCGCCCAGGACCGGCGCGGTGCAGACGTCGCCCGCGTGCAGGATGAGGTCCGCGCCGCGCAGGTGCTCGGCCACCCGGGGCGGGCAAACCCGCCACCGCCGCGGCGCATGAGTATCCGCCAGCACAACAACCCGCACAGCACCATCTTGCCCGCTTGGCACCGCCGCGGTCATCCGCATGAGCGGACCTTGCCGCCCGCTGAGGCCGGTTTTCGCCCGCCGCGCCTGATCGTGGATCGTTACCGTCTTCTCAAGACGGTAACGATCCACGATGATCCCAACAGGCGATAGAAACCGGACAAAAGGTTCATTTCGCCTTCGCTTACCCAGCGCAGCGACGATCGTATCGTTACGGTCCGCGGGAGGGAGGCTACGATCACCGTCTTGGCCCGCTTAAAGCCGACAAAAGGAACATTTCGTCGCGGTGTGTCGGCTGCGGACACGTTGGCCGTTCGGAGATTTGGTACCCCGCCGCTGTGAAGGTGTACAGATCAACAATAAATTCGATTCGGCCGCTAGCGCACGTGACGGGTGTCATGCTCTTGGATGGCCGGGATGAGGGAGGTGAGCGCCTTGCTGGCTTCGGCGGCCGCGTTTCGCTGTCTGTTCTTGGCTTCCGCTGCGGCGGCGGCGGCGACCAGTCGGCGGTTGGCCTCGCGGCGGCGGCCAATGCGCTTGATCGCCTTGTTGGTGCGATCGATAGCGAACAGCAAGCCGACAAGCAGGACAATCGCGACAGCGATGAGCAACGGCACAGGCATCTCCCGTCTCGTCGTTCAGTAACGGCCCGAACACACAGTAAAGCCGGCGGGCACAAGATTTTCCAAGCCGTACCTATCAGACTAACCCGGCGAGTCCGGCTTCCTGCCTGCTACGATGCGCGCCCGGCGCCCCGGCGCCCCGGCGCTAGAGGGAAAGTGGCCACCCGGTTGAACGGGCTGATCAAGGGCCCGCTCGCCAGGCTCACGGGCGCAGCAGGCCGAGCAGCCAACCGGGGCCCAGGATCGTGGCGCCGGCCGCCACGCAGCGCTCGCGCAGCTCGCGATCGGCGGTCACGACCACCCGATGCCCGGGCAGCTCCCGCACTACGGCCACGATCGCGTCATCCCCCGAGCCAGCCGCCAGCACGACCCGGACCTCCCCCGGCCGCGCTGCCCCGGGCTGCGCTGCCCCGGGCTGCGCTTCCCCGGGGGTCGCTGCCCCAGGGGTCGCTTCTCCCGGCGGACTGTCGGCGGGCGCGGCGGCGGATAGACGACCGGCGGCGGCCTTGGCGGCGCCCTCGAGGACCATGACGAAATCGGGCGGATCGGTCTCACCAGGCGGGACCCCGCGGCCGCTCGCGGCGAGACGTACCAGCTCGGCGTGCAGCCGGACGGCCGCGCCGGCCCGGTCTCGCCACCAGCCGTCCGGACGCGAGCCCATCACGTTGGCTACGTCCACGACGATCGTGACTGCGTGCTCGCCGATCCCGATCTCCTCCGCGCCGTAAGCTGACCTTCGCACCGTAAGCTGACCGCATGGCAGACGTGACACTCGCCCGGCAGCTGACCGAACAGGTCTCCAGGCTACGGCAGCGCCAGAGCGGGCCGCTGATTCTCGAACTCGACCTGACCGAAGGCATCGGCGAGGGGCCGGTCACCGATCCGGTGTCCGCGATCATGTCCCGGCGTAAGATCAGGCTGCCCGACGTCATTGAGGGCCTGCGGCGCGCGCGCCACGACGACAGGGTCCGGGCGCTCGTGGTCAAGGTGGGCGGCGGCCGGATCGGGCTGGCCCGGATCCAGGAGATACGCGAGGCAGTCTCCGGCTTCCGCGAGTCGGGCAAGCGCGCCGTGGCGTGGGCCGAGACCTTCGGCGAGTTCACCCACGGAAACGTGCCGTACTACCTGGCGACCGCGTTCGACCGGATCTACCTGCAGCCGTCGGGCACCCTGGGGCTCACCGGCATCACAGTCGAGCAGCTGTTCCTGCACGACGCGCTGGCCAAGATCGGGGTCACCTTCGAAAGCGCCAAACGGTACGAGTACAAGTCGGCCGCGGACAACCTGACCGAACGCGGCTTCACCCCGCCCGCCCGGGAGGCGTCCGAGCGGCTGGCGGCCTCGATCGCCGAGCAGATCAGCGCCGCCATCGCCGAACGCCGGGGCAAGACGGCCGCGCAAGCCCGCGCGCTGCTCGACCGCGGCCCGTTCCTGGCCGCGGACGCCCTGGCCGAGGGCCTGGTCGACGCGCTCGGCTACCGGGACGAGGTGTACGCGGATGTCCGCAAGGAAGCGGGCCCGGACGCGACCCTGCAGTACGTGGCGCGCTACCAGCGGGGTCAGGTACTGGCGCAGCGAGCGCGCCGGCTGCCGGGCCGTCGCCAGGGTTTCGTGGCCGTGATCTACGCCTCCGGCCCGATCAGGTCGGGCCGCAGCACCCGCACCCCGCTGGGCGGCAGCGCGATGGGCTCGGACACGGTGGCGGCCGCGCTGCGGTCGGCGCTTGCTGACGAGCGGGCGCGGGCCGTGCTGCTCCGGGTTAATAGCCCCGGCGGGTCCGCCACCGCCTCCGATACGATCTGGCGCGAAGTGGTCAGGCTCCGGGCCGCGGGCAAGCCCGTGGTGGTGTCGATGAGCGACGTGGCCGCTTCTGGCGGGTATTTCATCGCCGCGCCGGCCGACGTCATCGTCGCGCAGCCGGGCACGATCACCGGTTCGATTGGCGTGATCATGGGCAAGCCGGTGCTGGCCGGCGCGCTGGAACGCATCGGCATCACCACCGATTCTGTGGCCGTGGGCAGCGGGGCAAACATGCTCGCGCCGACCCATCCGTTCACCGAGGACGAGTGGAACCGGATCAACAGCTGGCTCGACGCGATCTATCAGGACTTCATCTCCAAGGTGGCCTCGGGACGCGGGATGGGTGTGGAGCAGGTGCACGAGGTGGCCCGGGGACGGGTCTGGACCGGCGCCGACGCCGCGCAGAACGGGCTCGTCGACGAGCTCGGCGGGATGCAGGCCGCGGCCGAGATCGCCCGCCGCCGCGCCGGGCTGCCCGCCGACGCCCCGCTCCGCGTCTACCCCAGGCTCACCCCGCTCGACCAGCTCAGGCCGCCGTCCTCGAGCGAGTCGCGCCCCGCCGCGGCGGCCGCGCTCGGCCTCGGCCTCACCGACGCCTTTTCGGGGTTTTCGGGTTGGGGTCCCGCGTGGCGGCTGGCGGCCCGGGCCGGCCTGCCGCCGTACGGACCATTGATGCTCCCGGGCACGTGGACGATCAATTGACAGAACGGTCCCTGGATCAGCGCCCGGCCATCCTCCGCGCGCCGTGGCCTGACCGCTAGATGCCGGCGACTGAAGATCCGGCGCCGGATTTTGCCGGAGCGCCGACGACCGAGGGTCCGGCGCCGGATCTAGCCGGAGCGCTGGCCTCATGGGCGACGGCGGTCACATTGCTGACGGCGGCCGACGATCGCGATGACGTGGGGGCGACGATCAGCGCGTTCTGCGCGGTGTCCACGGACCCGCCGCTGGTGGGCGTATCGCTGATGTCCGGCTCTTATCCGGCTGAGCTGTTCGGCCGGGCCGAGGAGCCGGTCACGCGGTTCGCCGTCACGCTGCTGGCGGCCGGCCAGCGCGTACTGGCCGGGCGGTTCGCCGCCGCCGGCCGACCCGGCGCGCGGCTGATGCTCGACGACGTGCCGCACCGGCGCGGCCCGGACTCCGGCGCGCTGATCGTGGACGGCGGCCTGGCCGCGCTGGAGTGCGCCGCGGCGCAGGTTATCCCGGCCGGTGATCATCTGCTGGTCATCGCCCAGGTCACGGGCGTGCCCTACGTGGCGGACGCCGGTGAG
>Ga0302235_10002893_pt1 | contig 12237 bp, 10 predicted proteins | sample II_Palsa_N3_3_FD_193577 | JGI IMG/M metagenome (GOLD analysis project Ga0302235, IMG submission 193577) | Peat permafrost microbial communities from Stordalen Mire near Abisko, Sweden - II_Palsa_N3_3 | ecosystem: Environmental > Terrestrial > Soil > Palsa > Peat permafrost | place: Sweden... | reverse complement strand
TTCGTGGGCGGGATACGGGCAGTCGTTGGTGGTCTGGTCGAAGAAGCTGATCTCGCTGAGTGCCTCCGTCATGCGTCCGCTCCGTTTCCTAGACCTGATGACCGTTGACGAGCCATCCGCCGTCGACGGGCAGTATCACTCCGTGGATGTATTCGGCATCGTCGGAGGCCAGAAACACTGCGGCGCGGGCGAGTTCCTCGGGATGGCCGAGGCGGCCATAGGGCGCGCGGGCCGAGAGCGCGGCGCGATCGATCACGCCCTGCGACATCAGGTCGGCGACGAGGTCGGTCTCGAAGTAGCCCGGAGCGATCGCGTTGACGCGGATTCGCGGGGCCCACTCGGCGGCCATCACCTTGGTCATCGCGACCAACCCCGCCTTGGCCGCCACGTAGGAGATGCGCAGCGGCGGCGTGGTGAAGGCGGCGACCGAGGCGATGTTGATGATCGCGCCGCCATCGGCGCCGAGCATCGCCCGCGCCGCGTGTTGGCAGCACATGAACGGCCCGGTCAGATTGACGTCGAGGATTCGCCGCCACTGCGACAGCTCCAGATCCTCAGCCGGCCCCGCCACCGAGGTTCCCGCGTTGTTGACCAGCACGTCGATGCGACCGAACTCAGCCAGCGTGCCGGCAATCAGTGCGCCCGAGTCAGCCTCGTCGGACACGTCGGCCCCGATCCCGATCGCCCGGCCGCCAATCTCGAGCGCGGCGGCGCGGGCGGCCTCCTCATCACGCGAGTTGACCACCACGCTGGCGCCGGCATCCACGAACGCCTCCGCAATCGCCCGCCCGATCCCGCGTGTGCTGCCGGTAACCACGGCGACGCGGCCCTCCAGCCGCCGGCTCGGCGCGCTCACGTGCGCGCCCCGGCCATCTCCGCGCCCGCGAATGGAGCCCCCCACGTCAGATGCCCGAACTCGACCACGAGGCCGCAATTCTACCAATCGATTGGTTGAACCGCATTATGGCTCCGGTATAGTCGGCAGCCGTGGTCCGGGTCGGTCGGGACCGCGTGAACTCGACTCGAGGAGATAGCGGATGACCCTTGCCGAAACCCCGCCGGCGGACGTCGAGTCAGGCGGGGCGCCCGCTCAAACGATGCTCATCGACTGCGACGTGCACGAGGGCTTGAAGTCGATCGAGCAGCTGGTGCCCTATCTCGATCCACACTCCCGGCGGCTGACCCAGCACTACGGAGGCTGGGTCGCGTCCAATCCAAATGGCTTCCCCTATGTCGTGCCGATGGAGAGCAAGGCGGTCGCGAGAATGGAGTGGGAGCTCACGGACGGAACCGTGGGGACCGAGCTCGACGCCATGCGGACCCAGCTGTTCGAGGGCGAGGGGGTCTCGCGCGCGATCATCAACGGCTTTTCCTACTTCTCGGCCCGAGCGGCGTCCTACGAATTCGCCACCGCATTGTCGTCCGCCTACAACGACTGGCAGATCGAGCACTGGCTCAACCAGGACGACCGGATCTACGGATCGGTGCACGTCGTGGCCAATGATCCGCAGGCCGCCGTCCGGGAGATCGATCGTGTCGCCGCCCATCCCCAGATCGTCCAGGTGTTCCTGCCTCTAGTCACGGACCGTCAGTTTGGCGATCCGATCTACCGCCCGATCTTCGAGGCCGCGGCGCGCAATGACCTCGTGGTGGCGTTCCACCACGGCGCCCACACCGAAACGCTGTTCGGATGGCCGCGCTACTACATCGAATGGCACATGGTGGCGGCTCCCCAGTCGGCTCAGAATCAGCTTCTGAGCCTGATCTGCAATGGCGTGTTCGACCAGCTTCCGGAACTGAAGGTGGTGTTCATGGAGACCGGCGTCGCCTGGATGCCCTGGTTCATGTGGCGCCTGGACCAGCAGTATCGCGAGCTGCGCAGCGAGATCCCGTGGGTCAAGCGCCTACCCAGCGAGCACATGAAGGACAGCGTGCGGATCTGTACGCAGCCGCTGGGAGACATCACCCCCCGCCAGTTCACCCAGCTGGTGGAGATGGCCGACAGCGAACGGATCTTCCTGTTTGCCAGCGACTATCCACATTACGACGCGGACTCCGTCGACGTCGTGCTCAAGAGCTCGATCCCCGAGGGCCTGCGCAACCGCGTTCGCTACCAGAATGCGCTGGAGACCTATCCCCGCCTGCGGGGGTTGATCGGATGAGGTACGAGTTGTTTGCCGCCGACGAGCTTGAGCCGGGGTCGATGCGCGCCGTCGATGTCGGGGGCATATCGGTGGCGGTGATCCGCACCCCCGACGGCTCGGTCCACGCGCTCAAAAACGTCTGCTCGCACATGGGTGCCAAGCTGTCCGACGGCATCGTCCACGAGGCTGTGGTCGCCGACGAGGTCGGCGGCTATCGACTGTCAGACGATTTCGTCGTCCGCTGCCCGTGGCACGGCTTCGAGTTCTCGGTCGACACCGGGCGCTGTCTGGCGGATGCCCGCCATCGCGCCCGGGCCTACAACGTGACGCTCGAGAGGGACATGATCGTGCTCGAGCGATGAACCAGGCGGTGCTCGAGCGGGACCTCCACGACTTCCTCGCTCGCTCGCAGGTGAGCACCGAAGCCGCGGAGCTCGACCGGCACGCCGGCGAGTCGGGCTTTGGCGCCGACGTCGAGCCACAGCGCCCGGATGTGGTCGTCTTCCCCGAGGACGTATTCCAGGTCGCCGCGATCTGTTCATTCGCCTCCCGCACCGGCGTACCGATCGTGCCGGTCGGCACGAGAACGGGGGTGGGGGGCATGACGCGGCCGGCCGTCGGCGGCATCAGCCTCGACATGACTCGCATGGACGACCTGGTCGCGATCCACGCGCAGGACTTCGCGGCCACCGTCCAGCCTGGTCTCACGCGCGTGGCCCTGAACCACCGACTGGCCGGTGAGGACCTGTTCTTCCCCGTCGATCCAGGTGCGGACGCGAGCCTCGGCGGGATGGCGGCAACCAACGCGAGCGGCAGCCGAGCCATGCGCTATGGCGCGATGCGAAGCAACGTCCTGGCGTTGCAGGTCGTGCTGGCCGACGGCTCGATCGTCCGCACCGGCACACGGGCGCGCAAGTCCTCGGCGGGGTACGACCTGACCCGGCTGCTCGTCGGCTCGGAAGGCACGCTCGGCGTGATTACCGAGCTCACGCTCAGATTGCACGCCATTCCGCAATCCCTGCTCTCGGCCCGTGCGGCCTTCCCGGACGCCGACGCTGCCCTGCGGACGGTGGTGGCCATTACCCGCAGAAACCTGGCGGTCGACCGGCTCGAGTTTCTGGACGGGCCGACCGTCGGTCTCGTCAACGACTACAAGGGCACGACCTACGTCGAGTCCCCGACGTTGTTGATCGAGTTCGCGGGGCCAGAGGACACCGTCTTGGCCGACACACGGGCGGCGCAGAAGCTGGCCCTCGAGGCGGGCGGGACGAGCTTCGAGTTCGAACGCGAAGCCGCCGGCCAGGCGCGTCTGTGGGAGGCGCGCCACCATGTGGGGTTCGCCATCCTGGCCCGCCATCCCGGAAAATCGCTGGTCGGCACCGACGTGTGTGTGCCGGTCTCCGAGCTTCCGGGGGCGATCCGGCACGCTCGCCGCCTGCTCGACGAACGTGGCCTCGAGGCGTCGGTGATCGCCCATGCCGGTGACGGCAACTACCACGTGACCTTCGCGATTGACCGTACGAACCCGGTCGAGGTGGGGCAGGTGCGGAGCATCTACGTCGAGCTGATCGATCACGCGCTGGCCCGGGGCGGGACCTGCAGCGGCGAGCACGGGATCGGGCTGGCGAAGATCGAGTTCCTGGAGCGCGAGCATGGAGACCTGATCCCCGCGATGCGGGCGATCAAGCAGGGGCTCGATCCCACCGGGATCCTCAACCCAGGAAAGATCCTGCGCGCGGTCTAACGGAGGGGCATCGCCACTGAGCGCGATCGAGCCGCTGGGCGCGACCGCGCGCGGTCAGTCAGCGCGAGGCGGCTCCCGTGCGCAGTTGGAGGTTCGCGTCCCAGTCGGCCCTGACGGCGGTGGTGATCCGGCAGTCGAGCACGAGCAACCCATCGAGCGCTGCCGCCCGCTCCCGGATCTCAGCCAGGTCAGCCAGAGATCGCACCACGATCCCGTCTCCGCCCACGGCGCGGGCCATGGCGACGAAATCGGGATTGTCGTAGCGGGCTTCGTTCTCGCGCAGTCCCCATTCGCGGAGGCTGTGGATCTCCGATCCGAACCCCCCGTCGTTGAGCACGACAAGGATCAGCCGCAGCCGGTGCCGAACGGCGGTGTCGAGATCGGCCAGGCCCATCATCAGATCGCCGTCGCCGAGCACGGCGACGGTCGGCACGTCGGGCCGGGCCACGGCGGCTCCGAGCGCCGCCCCGAGTCCACACCCGACTGAGCCGAAGTTCAGCGGATGGACAAAGTTGGACGGATGGGGAACCGAGAGGTACATGCACGGCCAGCCTTGACAATGGCCTCCGGCGGCGACCAGCGTCCGCGCGCGCGGCAGCACCGAGTCGAGCGCCAGGGTCAGGGTGCGGGGATCGAGAGCTCCATCCGTACTCACGTCCTCGAACTCGTCCTCGGGGCGCCAGGCGGCGAGGCGCTGGCGGACGGCGGCGCCCCGGTAGCCCGGCTGACGAAAGCCACGTCGCTCACACTCCTGACGCAGCAGGCGAGCGCTCACCGCGCCATCGCCGTGCAGCCCGAAGGCGACGGGCAGCATGGCTCCGATCGCCTCCGCGTCCACGTCGCACTGGATGACGGGAGCGTCAGGGGCGAACAGCTCGCCGCCCTCGGTCGTGAACGGATTCAGTCCAGCCCCGAACACCACGGCGCCGTCGGCGTCGGCGAGCAGCTCGAGCGTGAGCCGGGAGGCGAAACCACCCGCGATCCCGACCGAGTAGGGGTTGCCGTCAAAGAAGCTCTTGGCCAGCAGCGTGGTGGCCAGCAGCGCCCCGATCGTGTCCGCAAGCGCCTCCAGGTCGGCGCGAGCATCGGCCCACACGGCCCCACGCCCGGCCAGGATCACCGGCCGGCGGCAGCGCTCGAGGATGTCGATCGCCCGCGCGATCGCCGGCGCCGGCGGGACCAGCGGGGCCATCATGTCGCCCTCGCCGATCGCGGGACCCAACACGCATTCTGCGTCCTGCTGACCGAGCGGCGGCATGTTCACGCCGATCGGCGTGCGCTCGCTGCGAGCGCGGCGAAACGCGCCGGTGAGGGCGTCGCCGAGCGTCTCGGGCCCGTCGATGGCCTGCACCGGGACCCCCGCCGCTGCGAAGATCGGCTCCTGGTCAATCCACTGGAGATTGCCATCCACGCGCACGCTGTCGCCGGCGAGGACGATCATTGGGGTCCGAGCCTTCCGCGCGGTCACCAATGCGGTCAGGGTGTTCGTCAGCCCAGGCCCCTGAGTCACCGTGCAGACCCCCACCTGCCCGGACACGCGCGCGTACGCGTCGGCCATCAACATCGCGTTCGCCTCGTGGCGCGCCGCCACGAATGGGATGCCCAGTTCACCGGCCAGGTGAGGAATCACCTTGATATTGCCGTGTCCCATCAGCCCGAACACATGGGCCACTCGCTCTCTGGCGAGCACCTCGCCGATCGCCTCGCTCACCCGCATCGGTTGTCCTGCCTCACTGCTCATGGCGCCAGGATCGTCTCCGATCGCGACGACACCGCCGTCTGGACGCGCCTGCCCGGCGCCCGCGGCCCGCGGCCGGGCACAAACATCGCGATCACGCAGGCTCCCAATGACCCGGCGGCGCACAGCCAGAAGGCAATCACGAATCCACGCTCGGCCGGAAGCCGGAGCGGACCTGAGATGTGCTGCGCGACGATCGTGGCGCAGATCTGGATCCCCACCGCCCCGCCGACGACGCGCGCGATCGTGTTGATCGCCGTGGCGGCCCCCGTCTGGGCGTGCGGAACCGCCTGGACGATCAGGTTCGGCATCGCGGCGAAGGCCAGGCCCAAGCCAATTCCGATCAGCGTCATGCCGGCGTAGACATGCCAATGGATCGTGTGCGAGGCCGCAATCAGGACAAACCCGCAGGCGCCAAAGGCGCCTCCGAGGACCAGCGGCGGCTTGGAGCCGACCGCCCGCTCGATCCTTCCGGCTAACGGCCCGATCAGCGCCATCATGACCGTCGCGGGCAACAGGAAGACGCCAGCGGCGATCACCGACGCCCCATAGCCATAGCCGGTCACGTGCGGCTGCTCGACGAATTGAGGCACGATCGAGAAACCCGCGAACATCCCGAAGCCAAACAGCGCGGCGGCGAGGTTGGTTCGCCACACGGCCGTGAGCGCCATCGTGCGCATATCGATCAGCGGCTCGCGGGTCGCCAGCTCCACGCGAATCCACACCAGCAGGATCAGGAGCCCGCCCGCCAGCAGGCCGAGTGTCTTGGGCGAGCCCCAACGCCACACCGTCGCCTCGCTGATGGCGAGCAGCGTGGCGAGCAGTCCGGCGGCCATCAGGACGCCGCCGCGCCAGTCCACAGAGCCCCCGGGCCGCAGTGGCGATTCAGGGATCCAGCGCGCCGCCGCCACCGCCACCGTCACCGTGGCGGCGAACGGGAACCAGAACAGCCAGTGATAGGAAAAGACCTCGAGGATGTAGCCGGACAGCACAACGCCCGCTCCGGTTCCGATACCGACGCTGACCGAGATCACCCCGATCGCAGTGGCGACCCGTTCGCCGTCGAACTCGTCGCGGATGATCCCGTAGGCCAGCGGGAACACGCCGCTGGCCACGCCGGCGAGCAGCCTTCCAATCACCATCGGCGCGAGTGTTGTCGACAGCGCAGTCACCAGCGTGCCGGCCGCCACCGTGATGAAGAGGCACACGAGCGCCCGTTTCTTGCCGTACATGTCTCCGAGCCGCCCGACGATCGGCGTGGCCACGGCGCCGCTCAGCACGTACGCGGTCAACACCCACGTCACATCGATCTCGGACCCGTGCAAACCGCGGGCGAGCGTGCGCACCGCCGGCAGCAGCAGAGTTAAGAGCATCGTGTAGATGAGCCCCGCTGCGAACAGAATCGACAGCACCGTGCCGTAACTGCCGCGCGGCGCGTCGCGCGTCCGCACGGCATTTAGAATACCAAACGTTTGGTAGATTATTCCGGCTGGCCGTCACCTGGACGGCGGGCGCGATCGACGTCAGCCGGTGACGGTGATGTCGGGCAGCCCGCCGTGAATCTCGAGCACCTGGCCGGTCACAAAACCCGCCTCGAGCGAGCAGAAGTAGGCCACGGCGGCGGCGACGTCCTCGGGCTCGCCGGCGCGACCGACGGGAATCCGGGCGATGATCGCATCGCGCACCTCGGCGGGCATCCCGAGTTCCCGCTCTCCCGAGCGCGCGGCGGTCATCCGGGTGGTGATGAACCCCGGCGCGACGGCGTTCACCGTGACGCCAAAGCGCGCCCACTCGGCCGCGATCGTCCGGGTCAGGCCGATCACCCCCGCCTTGGCGGCAGAGTAGTTGACGTTGCCCGGACTCCCGTAGATGCCCGACACCGACGCGACGTTGACGATCCGCCGCGCGGCCCGGCGTTCACGATCGCGAAACCACGGGGCAACCGCGCGGACCGTGTTGAACGCCCCCCCAAGCACGACATCCTGGACCACCTGCCATTGCTGATCGCTCATGCGGTGGACCATCGCGTCGCGCGTCAGACCCGCGTTGTTGACCAGGATGTGCAGGTTTCCGAACCGCTCCACCCCCGCCTCCGCCCAGGCAACGCAGTCCTCCAGGCGCGCGACATCCCCGGCCAGCGCCAGCGCCTGGCCGCCGTCGGACTCGATCAGGCTCGCGGCCGCCTGGGCCGGTTCGAGGTCGAGATCGGCGATACACACGGCCACTCCGTCCCTCGCTAATCTGCGGGCGATCGCCAGCCCGATGCCGCGGCCGGCTCCGGTGATCAGCGCCACCCGCTCGTCGCGTTCGCGCACGGTTCCCTCCATGAACGTATTTCTACCAAACGATTGGTTGGATTGCTATATTTCCCGCCGATGCCCGAGTCTGACAAGCTGATCGCGCTCGCAGACGCGCCGACGTTGGTCAGCGACGGCAGCCTGCTGGCGATCGGCGGGCTGTCGCTGAACTGCGCTCCGATGGCCTTCTGCCGCGAGCTGGTCCGGGCCGGGACCCGCGACCTCGACCTACTGGCGATCGTGTCTGGCATGTCCAGCGACTGGCTGATCGCCGCCGGCTGCGTACGCAAGCTGATCATGGGACTGACCTCGTTCGAAGGGTTCGGCCTGGCGCCGAGCTTCCGCCGGGCCGCCGAGGCGGGCACAATCGACGTGCAGGAGTTCAGCGAGCACACGCTGATCTGTGCTCTGCAGGCCGCCACGGCGGGCGTGCCGTTCATGCCCACCCGCGCCGGACTGGGAACGGATATGCCGGCGCTGCACCCGGAGAGCACGTGGGAGATGGTCGACGAGCGCAGCGGCCAGCGGTTCCTCGCCTGTGCCGCCCTGGCCCCCGATGTTGCGGTGATCCACGTCCACGAGGCCGACCGCTTGGGCAATGCACGCATGAATCCGAAGCTGGTGTGGTTCGACACCGAGCTGGTCAAGGCGGCGCGCACGGTCGTGATCACGGCGGAGCGGATCGTGGCCACCGACTCGTTCCGCGCCGCGCCCGAGCGCACCTCGATTCCCGGCTATGCCGTCGACCATGTGATCGAGGCGCCACGGGGCGCCTGGCCCACGGCGTGCTGGCCCGAGTATCCCTACGACGGCGACTTCTACCGCGCCTACCAGCGGGCGGCCCGCGACCCCGAGGCGTTCGCCGCGCTGTTCGCCGAGCACGTCGCACCGCTGCCTGAGCGCGCTTCCACCAGCTCATGAGCGATTACACGTTGGACGAGCTCGTGGTGACCGCGCTCGCCCGTGAGCTGCCCGACGACACGGTCGCGTTCAACGGCGCGGTCTCGTTCGTGCCCGTCTGTGCCTTCTTGCTCGCCCGGGCGACGCACGCCCCCAACCTGATCTGGGTGGCCAGCTCGATCGCCGTCGATGCGCAGCCGGCCGCCATCGGCGAGTCGACGCTGTCCGACGCCATCTGGGGCCGCGCCACGATGCTGCAGTCCTCGGCCGCCGACTTCTGGCCCTACGCCCAGTCGGGACGGCTGAACAGCTTCTGCTTCCGCGGGGCTCAGATGGACGCGTTCGGCAATGTCAACAACACCGTGATCGGTTCCTACGCGCAGCCCAAGATCCGCTTGCCCGGCGGGGGCGGGATGGCCGACCTCGGCTGTCAGGTGCCCCGCATCTACCTGTGGTCCACGACCCACGATTCGCGCACATTCGTCCCCCGGTTGGACTTCCGATCGGGCCTGGGCTGGGGCGACGGCGGCGATCACCGCGAGCGGCTCGGGCTGCCGGGGGGCCCGCGCGCGTGCGTCACGAACCTCGGCGTGATGGACTTTCATCCCACCTCCAAGCGCATGCGTCTGCGCAGCGTCCATCCGGGAGTGAGCGTCGATCAGGTCGTGGAGGCGACCGGGTTCGAGCTCGTGATCGAAGGCGACGTGCCCGAGACCGAGCCGCCCAGTGCCGAGCAGGTGGCGCTGATCCGCGAGCTCGATCCCACGGAGGCCCGCAAGCGCGAGTTCGCATGAGCGTCGCGGCGGCCCGCACGCCGTCACCCACGCTGTGGCGCGGCCGCGGCGCGGACCTCGGTCCGCACGTCAGCCGTTTCCCGCTCGAGAACCGCACGCTGCTGCATGTGCTTCAGGCGCAGGCTGCTGAGCGAGGCCCGCAGACGTGGTTGACCTTCGATGGGCAGGAACGGCTCACCTTCGCGCGAGCGTGGGAACAGGTCGCGGCGGTCGCTCATGCGCTGATCGATGCCGGTGCGCAAGGCGGCCAGGTGGCGCTGCTGCTGCGCAACCAGGTCGAGTACCTGCCGGCGCTGCTGGGCACCGGCGCCGCCGGCGGACGTGCCGTGCCGCTGAACCCGGACGCCCGCGGCCCCCTGCTGGAGTACGTGATCGTCAAGAGCGAGTCACGCGTGATCGTGGTTCGCGTCGATCTGCTCGAGCGCCTGGCCGAACTCGACTCCTTGGGCGAGGTGACGCTCGTGGTCACCTGCGGCGACGGCGACCGCCCCGGGCAGGTCAACGGCGTGCCCGTGGTGGCCTGGGAGGAGTGGCTGGCCGGCCGGCCGCAGAGTCTGCCCCGCCCGCTACCGGCCGGCTGGGATGACGGGCTGATCGCCTTCACCTCTGGCACCACCGGCCGTTCCAAGGGCGTGGTCTTCCCGCACAGCTACCTGTTCCTGTACTCGGGTCTGGAGACCGATTCGCTGGGGCACTCAGCCGACGACGTGCTCACGACCGCGCTGCCGCTCTGCCACATGGCGGGCCTGTCGATCGTCGCCTGCTCGGCGCTGCACGCGGGTTGCCAGGCGCACCTGAAGTCGCGCTTTTCGGTCAGTCGCTTCTGGGACGACGCCGCCGCCGACGGCGCCACGTTCGCGATCATCTTCGGCCCGATGGCGGCGATGTTGCTCAAAACCGTGCCCCATGCCCCGCCCCACCGGGTGCAGAACATCTTCTGCGTACCGTTCCCGCCCGGTGGCGAGGAGTTCGAGCGCCGCTACGGGGTGAAGCTGCTGTGGCAGGGCTACGGGATGACCGAAGTGATGCCCCACCCGATGCCCCGTCAGATGGAGCGCGGCGTCCCCTACGACACGATTGGCCACGCCGCGCGCTACGTGGAGTACGGAGCGGTGGACGAACACGACCGCGTGCTCGGCGCGGGCGAGGAGGGCGAACTGGTGTACCGCCCGCTGCTGCCCCACGCCATGTCCGCGGGGTATTACAAGGAGCCCGAGGCAACCGCACACGCATTTCGCAACTTCATGTTCCATACCGGCGACCTCGGCTACGTCGACGACGAGGGACGCGTGCACTACCTCGGACGCCGTCAGGATCGGATCCGCCGCCGAGGCGAGAACATCTCAGCTGACGAGCTCGAGTTCGTGGCGCTCCAGCACCCCGACGTGCTCGAGGCGGCCGCCTTCGCGGTGCCGGCGGAGCTGGGCGAGCACGAGGTCAAGCTCGACGTCGTGCTGCGCGAGCCCGGACCGTCGCTGGCCGAGCTGCACACGTGGCTGGCCGTCAAGCTGCCGCGCTACATGATCCCCCGCTACCTGCAACAGCGGGCGTCGATGCCCAAGACCCCCACCCAGAAGATCGAGAAGTTCAAGCTGGCCGCCGAGGGCGTGAGTGGCCCAGAGGTGGAGGTGTTCGAGCCGGCGCGGCGAGCCTAGGCCGCAGGCGCCGGTCAGGCCCAATCAGGATCGCGCGCGCCTGGGCGCGCGTCACGCCCCGGGGCCGGTCAGGCTCGAACGCGCTTGGAGCTCAGCTTCGGGGCCTCGGTGATTCCGGCCTCCCGCAGCTCGGACTCGATCCGCTCGCGCAGACGGTGCTTCTGGATCTTCGTGCCCGACTGTGGCCAATCGGTGACGAAGCGGACGTACCGGGGGACCTTGAAGGTCGCGATGTGCCCGAGGCAATGATCGATCAACTCGTCCTCGGTCACGCTGGCGCCGGTGACCAGCTCCACAAACGCGCACGGGACCTCGATGTACCTCGCGTCGGGGGCACCGACCACCTGGACCAGCTGGACCGCGGGGTGGGCGACCAGGTAATCCTCGATCTCAGCTGCGGACACGTTTTCCCCTCCGACCTTGAGCATGTCCTTCAGCCGTCCCATGAACGTCACTCGGCCCTCGGTGTCCTGCTTGAGCAGATCGCCCGAGTGAAACCAGCCATCGGCGTCAACCACCTTGGCGGTGTGCTCGGGATCGCGGTGATAGCGCGAGAAGCGCGTGACACCGCGGAACAGCAGTTCCCCGCTCTGCCCCGCCTCCACCTCCCCCCCGCTGTCGGGATCGATCAACCGCAGCTCCATACCGGGGAGCGGGCGGCCGCTGGTGGTGACCCGGACATCGAGCGGATCGCTCGTGTCCCCGATGCACATGAACCCCAGCGACTCGGTTGAGCCATAACTGGAGATCTGCACGGCGCCCGGCATCCTCTGCTGCATCTGGCGGAGCCGTTCGGGCACTCCGACGTTGACCACGATCCGCAGGGCTGAGAGGTCGGCGCTCGGATACCTGGGATGGTCAAGCACCGCCAGCCAGATCATCTCGAAGGCGGGAAACGCCACCGTGCAGCGCTCGCGCTCGAGCTGGTCGAGCGCGAGGGTGGCTTCGAACGCGCCCACGTGGCA
>Ga0302235_10002883_pt1 | contig 12257 bp, 8 predicted proteins | sample II_Palsa_N3_3_FD_193577 | JGI IMG/M metagenome (GOLD analysis project Ga0302235, IMG submission 193577) | Peat permafrost microbial communities from Stordalen Mire near Abisko, Sweden - II_Palsa_N3_3 | ecosystem: Environmental > Terrestrial > Soil > Palsa > Peat permafrost | place: Sweden... | reverse complement strand
CGTGAGCTGGCGATGGAGCGGATGCAGAAGGAGGCCGAGGCGATCGGCGACGGCGTGCTGGGGATCGTCGAGGTCAAGCTGCACGAGAACAACCACGGGTGGGGCTCCAACGTGATCGAATTCTTCGCGGTCGGGACCGCGGTCGTGGTCAACGAGCACGCCGAGCCGGGCGCCCAGCTGCCCGACATCACGCCGGTGCTCGACATCAACGACTGAGGCGGGCGTCGCCTCGGGCGCCCCGGCCAAGCGGTAGCGTCCTCGCGCCCGGGGCTTTCGTGAGGCATGGCGAATTCACCCCCATATCCGGGGTCAGATCGCCATCGTTCGAAGGGCGGCAGCGCGCGGGCGGGCGGTCAGGCGCTGCGCAGCAGGCCCTCGGCGCGGGCCCACTCGATCGTCTTGCGCAGCGTCTCGGCCGCGGGCGTGTAGGTGAGTCCGAGCTCGCGCTCGGCGCGGGAGCCGTCGTAGCGGTGGCCGTGCAGCAGCGTCCGGACCATCTCGCGGCAGACCGGCGGGTGCTTGCCGCGCAGCATGAACGCGGCCTCGACGCAGACGCCGCCGATCGTCGCGACCGCTCGCGGCGCAAGGCGTGGCTTGGCGTCGACCCCGGCGACCTCGGCGGCCAGCGACAGCGCCTCGGTGATCGTCAGGCGGATCCCGGACAGGAGGTAGCGCTCGCCGGCGACGCCGCGCTCGGCGGCGAGCAGGTGCCCGGAGACGCAGTCGTCGATGTCGACGAGGCTGACGTTGGTGTCGACGAACACCTTCAGCCGGCCGTCGAGGAACAGCAGCAGGAAGCGGCCGGTGCCACCGGCGCGGCCGGGACCTTGGACCGACGACGGGTTGACGCAGACGACGTCCTGACCGGTCTTGCGGGCGGCCGCCAGCGCCGCCTCCTCGCCCTCGGTCTTGGTCCGCTCATAGGTCGACAGGTACGAGCCGCGGGGCTTGGTCCATTCGGTGCCGATCGTGCCCGCCGGCTCGCCGATCGTGGCTGCCGACGAGGTGTGGACGAGCCGCGGCACCCCAGCGGCCGCTGCCGCGCGAACGGCGGCGACCGCGCCGTCGACGTTCGCGCGCTCCATCGGTGCAGGGTCGGCGACGCACAGCGAGTTGATCCCCGCCAGGTGAAAGGCGACGTCGCAGCCCCGCATCCCGGCCGTCATTGCCGGCTCGTCCCAGGTCTCGCCGCGGACGGTCTCGACGCCCCGGCCTGCCAGCGCGTGCGCCGACGCGTCGCTGCGGGCGAGCCCGACGACCTCGTCGCCGCGTCCGAGCAGCGCGGTGACGAGTGCGGTACCGATCACGCCGGTGCCGCCGGTGACGAACGCTCGCGCCATCAGGATCGGAGGGCGTCGGTCGAGCGCGCCAGGTAGTCGACGCCCGACCAGGCGGTGACCGCGGCGGCGATCACCAGCGCCCACTGGTCCAGGTAGGCGCCGGCGATCGTCACATCCGGGCGCAGGATCGCCAGCGCGATCGCCACGAACTGCACCGTCGCCTTCCACTTGCCCAGCATCGAGGTCTCCATCACCCGCACGCCGCCGGCGGCGATCGCGGCGCGCAGGCCGAGGATCGTGAACTCCCGGCCGACGATCACGAGCGTCACCCAGGGCGACGCGCGGTGCACAGCCACGAGCGCGATCAGCGTCGTGGTCACGAGCAGCTTGTCGGCGGTCGTGTCCAGGAACGAGCCGAGCTTGGTGGTCACCCCCCAGCGACGCGCGAGCCGGCCGTCGATCCAGTCGGTCGCCGCCGCGACGAGGAATACGATCGCGGCGACCGCGTCGTCATGCGACAGCACCAGCGCCATGATCACCGGGCACGCGACGATCCGCAGGCCCGTGCCGATGGCGAGCGCCCACGACGATCGCAGCGCGTTCAAGGAGCCCGCCTCCATGCCGCGGACGTTACCTACAACAGCGCCCGTGCGAGCGCGCGTGCAGCGTCCACGGAATCGGCGTCGAGCGCGGCGATTGCGGCGGCGCGGGCCTGCGTGAGCGAGACCGAGCGCAGCGCTTGCTTGACCGCCGCGATCAGCCCCGGCGCCATGCTCAGCTCGGTCACGCCGAGCCCGGCCAGCAGCACCGCCGCCGCGGGGTCGCCCGCGAGCTCGCCGCAGACGCCGACCCAGCGGTCGTGGGCGGTGGCGCCGCGGACCGTCTCGTGCACGAGCCGCAGCACCGCCGGTTGGGGTCCGTCGAGCAGCGCCGCCAGTCGCGCGTCGCCGCGCTCGGCCGCCATCGTGTACTGGGTCAGGTCGTTGGTGCCGATCGAGAAGAAGTCGACGTGCGGCGCCAGCCGGGCCGCGGTCAGCGCCGCGGCGGGGACCTCGACCATGATCCCGAGCGGCAGCGGCGCGTCGACCCCGGTCTCGGCCCGCGCCCGTTGGAGCAGGTCCTGCGTGGCCGTGATCTCGCTGAGCGTCGCGACCATCGGCAGCATCAGCTTGAGCGGGTGGCCGGCGGCGGCGACCCTAAGCGCGGCGCGCAGCTGGGTGGCCAGGAGCTCGGGCCGGGCGAGCGACAGCCGGATCCCCCGGACCCCCAGGAACGGGTTCTGCTCAGGCGCCATCGGCAGGGCCGGCAGCGGCTTGTCGGCGCCGGCGTCGAGCGTGCGCACGATCAGCGGGCGGCCGTCCAGCACGGTCGCGATCTCGGTCAGCTGCTCGGTCTGCTCGTCCTCTGAGGGGAGCGCGGCGCGATCCAGGAACAGGAACTCGGTGCGCAGCAGCCCGACCCCTTCGGCGCCGGCGTCGACGGCCCGGCGCGCGTCGGCGGTCGATCCGAGGTTGGCGAACACCTCGATCCGAGTGCCGTCGGTCGTGATGGCGGGCTCGTGGGCGCGCGCGCCCGCCGCGCGCGCGCTGGCGCGGTCGCGCTCGCGACGTTCGCCGGCGGCGGCGACGAGCGCCGGGTCGGGATCGACGGTCACGGTTCCGGCCTCGCCGTCGAGCAGCAGCGTCGTGGCGTCGGCGATGCCGAGCACGGCGTCGCCGAGGCCGACCACGGCGGGCAGGCCGAGCGCGCGGGCGAGGATCGCAGCATGGGCCGTGGCCGAGCCGCGGGCGGTGACGATTCCGAGCACCCGGTCGGGATCCAGCCCGGCGGCGTCGGCGGGCGTCAGCTCGTCGGCGATGACGATCGCGGGGGGTGGGTGCTTGTCCGGGGCGACGGCGGGAGCGCTCGGACCCGCCAGCGGGGAATGTTTGTCGTCCCCACGACGGCGAATATTCCCCGCCGTGCTGTCCGCCGCGGCGACGCTGCTGCCGCTGCCGCCGCCGGCGCCGGTGCCGGCGCTGCCGCTGCCGGCGCTGCCGCTGCCGGCGCTGGCGCTGCCGGTGCTGCCGCTGCCGGTGCTGCCGCTGCCGCTGCCGCCGGCGCTGCCGCCGCCGGCGCTTCTGCCGCCAACGCTCGCGGCCCCGGCCAGCGCCGCCAGCACGCGCCGGCCGACATCGACCACATCGGTGGCGCGCTCGGCCAGCAGCGGCTCGGGCAGCGCCCGGTAGACGGCCGCGACGTGCTCGGTCGCGTGGTGCCAGGCGGTCTCGGCCGCCTGGCCGCCGTCGATCGCGGCCCGGGCGGGCGCAAGCAGCGCGTCGTCGTCGAGCAGCGCCAGGTGCGCGTCGAAGATCTCGGCCTCGGCGGCGCCGGCGCGGGCGGCGATCACGTCACGGTCGTGCTCGATCGCGGTCCGAGCGGCGGCGAGCGCGTGGTCGAGCAGCGCGCGTTCGGCGGCGGCGTCGCCGGCGGCCCGCGCGGGCGGCGGCCCGGCGCCGCTGGCGCAACGGTCCGGGCCGCCACCGAGTCGCCGCGCCGGCCCGATCGCGACCCCGGCCGACGCCGCGACCCCGGCCAGCACATCGCCACTCTTCGGCGGTGCGTCATATTTGTATCGAGGGGTGAGCGAAATATCGCTCACCTCGGGCTCGGGTGCGGTTGGGCCGTCCGCCGCCGTCGTGACGCCGTCACCGAAGCCGTCGGCCGCCAGCGCCTCTAAAGCCGCCACCGCCTCGGCGGCGTCCGGCCCACGAGCCGTCACCACGAGGGTGTCGCCGAGCCGCGCCCCGAGCGACACCAGCCCGGTCAGGCTGCGGGCGCTGACCGGGTCGCCGCCGCTCTGCTTGCCAACGCGCACATCGGCGTCGAACCCGCGCGCCGCGGCGACGAACCGCGCCGCCGGCCGCGCGTGCAGCCCGATCTTGTTGCGAACCGGCAGCTCGGCGCGGGCATCCGGCGTGGACGGGTCGGAGGCGGGAGCCGACGGGTCGGCGGTCGAAGCGGCCGAGGCGGCCGAGGCGGCCGAAGCGGCCGAAGCGGACGAAGCGGTCGAAGCGGACGAGGCGGCCGAAGCGGCCGAAGCGGCCGGAGCGGGTGCATCGCCCGCGCCAGGTACCGGATCGCCCACCTGCGCGGCCTTCATCGCCAGCGCCCCGCCCGCCTCGGCCGCGACCTCGTCCAGCGACGCCCCGCCGGCGGCCGCCACCGCCGCCGCGACCGCGCCCTCCACCAGCGGCGCGCCGCTCAGCCGCACCGGTCCGCCGGCGTCGTCGCCCAGCATCTCGACGGCGAATTCGGCGCTCATCAGCGCCGAGCCGAGGTCCATCAGCACCAGCACCCCGTCGGCGGACATCGCCCGCTGCACCGCCTCGAGCACTCGTCCCGCGTCGGTGCCGAGAGCGCCTTCCTCTTCAAACCCGCCCGCCGCCTCCAGCCGGAGCGAAGGCCCGGCCATCTCCCGCGCCAGCGCGACGACCCCGTCGGCCAGCCCGGCGCTATGTGAGACGACGACGATCCCGACCATCGAACCCGCCGCGGCCCCCGCGCAACCGCCCTACGAATCCAGTCCGTACGCCCTGTACAGATACTCGATCGGGTGCACCGACGGCCGTTGCGTCGCATCCGCAATCTGCCAGCGGCAGGTCTCGGAGTCGCAGACGACGGTCGACGCGCCCGACGCGGCGACCTGGTCGAACAGGTCACGGCCGACCGCCTGGGCGATGTCGTACTTCTCGACCTTGAGGCCATAGGTCCCGGCGGTGCCGCAGCAGCGCGCGTTCATCTCGCGCACCTGCAGGCCGGGGATCAGCGCCAGCAGGTCGAGCGCCGGCTTGCCGACCCAGTGCCCCTGCTGCTGGCACGGCGCGTGATAGGCGACCAGCTCCTCGACCGGTTTGAAGTCGGTCTTCAGCTCGCCGCGGTCATGCAACTCCAGCAGCAGCTCGCAGATGTCGTAGACGCGCTCGGAGACGCGCTTGAGCACGGGGTCGTCCTCGAGCCCGAGCACCTCGCGTCCCTCACGCTTGAGCATCAAAGTGCAACTTGTCGCGTTGCCGACGATGATCGTGTCGTCATCGGTCAGATACGGGTCCAGCGCCCTCGCGAGCGTGCTCAGGACCTTGCGGGCGTCGTCGAACAGCCCGCTTGATTGCAGCGGCAGGCCGCAGCAGTCCTGCTTGGGGACGACGACCTCGAAGCCGTTGTGCTCGAGGATCGCGACCAGCTTCTCGCCCTCCCACGGCTCGTAGTACTCGGTGCCGCAGCCGTGGAAGTAGACGATCTTGCGCGCCGACTGCAGCGCGTCGGAGCGCTTGTGCGCCCACGACGAGAAGCGCCGTCCGGCGAACGCCGGCATCGCCGCGTCGCGGTGGATCCCGATCGTCTTCTCGATCAGGATCCGCGCCGGCTTGAGCTTCAGCGAGAAGTTCGCCAGCGGCGCCACCGGGGTCCCGGCGCGCCCCAGCCAGGTGGGGCGGGTGATGATCCGGTCGCGCAGCGGCACGCCCTTCTGGCGCTTGAGCTTGTCACGCGCCTGCGCATTGATCTCGGCGATCTTGACTCCCTGCGGACAGACCTGGGAGCAGATCCCGCAGCCGGAGCAGTAGTCGACCGAGAGATCGACCGACGGCTCGTCGGTGACCCGATAGCGCTCGGACTGCGGTCCGGCGTACTTGGGTCCGGGAAACAACGGCGTCACGTTCGAGACCGGGCACTGGGTCTCGCAGATCGTGCACTTCACGCAGTGGTCCAGCGACCCGCGCAGGAGCGCCAGCTCGAGCAGATCGGTCATGACGTGACACTCTCCTCAGTTCTCAGCCCACCGGCTATGACCGCCGCCGCGCGGTAGCCGGACGCGAGCGCGATGCCCTCGCCCGAGCCCTCGCGCCACGGCGTCGCGCCGGGCAACGAGGCGCCGGCGACGAACACGTTGTCGGTCCCCCCGGCGCGCAGCTCGCCGTCGACGGCGACTCCGGCCGCGGCGAGCGGCTGGTCGGACAGGTACTCGCGCTCAAACCGCGGCGATCCGGTCTCCGGGACTCCGCGCAGAGGCAGCCCCAGTACCCGCTCGTGCGTGACCCAGTGGGAGTCGAGCTCGATCGCGCCGGAGGCGAACCCGCCGCTGGCGAGCACAAACCAGTCCGCGAGATAGGTGAGGTCGCGGCCGGCGGCGTGCGTCGCCACCGAGGTCACGCGTCCGTTCGAACGCTCGTGCGAGATCACGTCGGCGCCGAGCGCGAGCCTGCCGCCGGCGGCACGCAGGGCGCTGCGCAGGATCTCGTAGCGGCGCATGCCCGGGACCGACGGCGGCAGCGTCGCGATCTCGAACACCTTGCGCCCGAGCCGGCGCTCGAGGTCGCCGACGACCGCGGCGGGATCGCGCATACCGAGCATCGCAGGCATCCCGATGTGCTCCTCGGTCCGCAGCTGCGGCAGCAGCTGCGCGCAGAAGTGACCGCGCCACTTGGGGTCCTCGAACCGCCGCGCCATCCCCACCGGGTTCATGTCCGCGCGCTCCACCTCGATGTGCAGGGTGATCCCGCGGGACTCGATGCCTGCGGCGGTCAAGTTTGCGGCGCACAGCGTTGGGTGGAACTCGCGCAGCGCCGGGACGCTGACGATCGCGACCGTGCCGAGCCCCGAGGCGTTACCGCCCGCCATCGTCGAGGGGACCATCGCCGACGGCCGCAGCACGCCCATCGCGGTCGGTAGCAGCAGGTTGCGCTCGAGGCCGCCGACGTAGCCGTACGAGGGCAACGGCCCGTTCGCGGCGCAGTCGGCGAACCACTGCAGCGACTCCGAGACCGCGTCCGCGCCGACCAGCGCGTACGGATGATCCGGTCGCTCGGAGATCAGCCGCGCCAGCGAATCCTCCGGCGAGGTGACTCGCCCCGGCGTGTAGCCGAGCACGTCGATCGTCCCCGGCGAGAGGTGCGTCGAGCCGTGGCCCTTGGCGAGCACCGCGACCTTCGCGCCGGACTGCGCCAGCCGCGTGCCGGCGGTCAGCCCGGCCATGCCGCCGCCGATCACGACGGCGTCGAAGTGCAACTGCGATCTCATGACGCGCGACCGGACGCGACCGTCTCGGCTCCGGCGGCTCCGGCGGCTCCGGCGGCTCCGGCGGCTCCGGCGGCTCCGGCGGCTCCGGCGGCTCCGTCGGCTCCGGCGGCTCCGGCTCCGGCCCCGGGCGCATGGGCGACGTCGAGCACGCCCTGGAACACCCAGTCGTCGAATCGGACCTGGCGCAGCTGGTCGCCATAGAGGATCGGCCACGTGCCCTTCCAGCGCTCCTGCAGGAAGTCCAGCAGCGCCTGGTTGGCGTCTTGCGCCGATAGTTCGTCGATCCCGTGCAGCAGGCCGGTCGCGCGGTAGTTGCAGAAGCCGCCTTGGCACGGTCCCATCCCGAGCCGCAGTTGGCGCCGCATGTCGTCGAGCTTGGTCGAGCCGGTGCGTCGAATCGCCTCCTCCAGGCTGGAGCGCGTGACCAGTTCGCACTCGCAGATCACCTGCTCGTCCTGGAGCGACGCCTCCTTGCGCTGGAGGCGCTCGCCGAGCCGGTAGTTGGCGCCATCCTCGGAGCCGGGCAGCGACTCGGACGCGGTGCTGCACGCGCGCGTCACGCCGAGATGGCGGCAGACCGCATCGACGGTCTCCTCGGCCATCATCCGGTAGGTCGTCAGCTTGCCGCCGGTGATCGTCACGAAGCCGCTGACGCCATCGCGCTGCTGGTGGTCGAGCAGCGCGTGAGCGCGGGTGACATCGCGGGTGTCGGTATCCGACGCCTTGGCGTCCTCGAACAGCGGCCGCACGCCGCTCCAGACGCGCAGCGCGCGCGCCTGGCGGAACCCCGGGACGAGCTTCTCGCCCTCGTCGAACATCCGATCAACTTCGTCCTCGGGGACCGTGTGGTCGTCGGGGTCGTCGGTGTGCTGGTCGGTCGTGCCGATCACCGAGACGGTCCGGATCGGCACGAGGATGTCGCCGTCGGTCGGCATCTGGCAGCGATTGATGACGGTGTTCACCAGCCGGTGGTTCATCGCGATCATGATCCCGCGGCCGGGCAGCACCCGGACGCCCTCGATCCCGGCCATGTCCGCGATTTGGCCGGCCCAGGCGCCGGTGGCGTTGACCGTGACCTGCGCCTCGATGTCGATCTCCTCGCCCGTGCGCGCGCTGCGTACGCGCGCGCCCGCGACTCGGTCCGAGGACCGGTGGACGCCGGTCACCTCGTGATAGGTGAGGATCCGGGTGCCGCGTTGCTGGGCGCCGTGGCTCATCGCCCACAGCGTCTTCCAGACCTCGATGTTGGCGTCCGGGACGCGGAACGCGCGAGAAATCCCCGGGTGCAGGCGCGGCTCTGATGCCAGCGCCGCGGACACGGAGATCTCCTCGCAGTCGACGCCGGTCGCCTTGCAGCCGGTGACGAACGTGTCGGCGTAGGCCGGATCGTCGAACGGTGTCGTCACGAACAGGCCGCCGGTGTCCTCGATGCAGTCGGCCGCGACCCGGCGCAGGATGCGGTTCTCGGCGATGCACTCCTCGGCGGCGCGGGGGTCCTTGACCGCATAGCGGCCGCCTGAGTGCAGCAGTCCATGGAAGCGGCCGCTGGTTCCTTCGGCAAGATCGGCGCGGTCGACGAGCACGACGTCGAACCCGCGCAGCGTCGCGTCCCAGGCGACGCCGACGCCGGTCGCGCCGCCTCCGATGACCAGGACCTCGGTGCTCAGGGTCGTCATGAATCGAGCCTACCGCCGCGGCGTCGCTGACGCGGCGGGACGGCGGCGACGCCGCCCCGCCACGTGGGCGGCCTAGAACCAGTCGAATGTCCGGGTGACGGCCTTCTTCCAGTACTTGTAGTACTCGTCGCGCTGGGCGGAATCCATCTTCGGCTCCCAGCGCTTGTCCTCGGCCCAGTTCTCCCGCAGGTCCTCCTGGCTGTTCCAGAAGCCGGTGGCCAGGCCAGCCGCGTAGGCGGCCCCGAGCGCCGTCGTCTCCGCGACCTCGGGACGGATCACCGGGACCCCCAGCAGGTCGGCCTGGAACTGCATCAGCAGGTCGTTGTGGACCATGCCGCCGTCGACCTTCAACGAGTCCAGGGTGACGCCTGAGTCGGTGGCCATCGCCTCGACGATCTCGCGGCTCTGATAGGCGGTCGCCTCGAGCGTCGCCCGCGCGATGTGGCCGGCGTTCACGTACCGCGTCAGGCCGGCGAACACACCGCGGGCGTTGGACTTCCAGTAAGGCGCGAACAGTCCCGAGAACGCCGGCACGATGTACAGCCCGCCGTTGTCCTCGACCGACTGGGCCAGCTCTTCGACCTCGGGCGCCGCCTTGATCAACTTGAGGTTGTCGCGCAGCCATTGCACGAGCGCCCCGGTGATCGCGATCGATCCCTCCAGGCAGTAGATCGCATCGTCGTCGCCGATCTTGTAGCCGACGGTTGTCAGCAGCCCCGACTTGGAGTGCACCAACTCGGTACCGGTGTTGATCAGCATGAAGTTGCCGGTGCCGTAGGTGTTCTTGGCCTGTCCGACGTCGAAGCAGGTCTGGCCGAATGTCGCCGCCTGCTGATCGCCGAGGTCGCCGGCGAGCGCCACACCGCTGAAGGCGCCGGTCTTGACATCGCCGTAGACCTCGCTCGACGCGTGGATCTCCGGCAGCATCGACAGCGGCACTCCGATGATCGACGCGGTCTCCTCATCCCATGACAGGGTGTTGAGATCCATCAGCATCGTGCGGCTCGCGTTGGTCACGTCGGTGATGTGCAGGCCACCATCGACGCCTCCGGTGAGATTCCAGATCAGCCAGGTGTCCATGTTCCCGAAGACCAGGTCGCCGGCCTCGGCCCGCTCGCGGGCGCCGTCGACGTTGTCGAGAATCCAGCGGACTTTCGGTCCCGAGAAATAGGTCGCGAGCGGCAGGCCGGACTTAGCGCGGAAGCGATCCTGTCCGCCGTCGGCGGACAGCTCGTCGACGAGCGCGTCGGTGCGCGTGTCCTGCCAGACGAGCGCGTTGTGAACTGGCTCACCGGTGGTGCGATCCCACACCAGCGTCGTCTCGCGCTGATTCGTGATTCCCAGTCCGGCGATGTCGTCGGCCGATGCATCCGCCGCGGACAGCGCCTCGTCGAGTACTTCCTGGGAGCGGGCCCAGATCTCCTTGGCATCGTGCTCGACCCAGCCCGGCTTGGGATAGATCTGCTCATGCTCCTTCTGGGCCACCGAGACGACTCTGCCCTCGTGGTTGAACACCATTGCCCGGGAGCTCGTGGTGCCTTGATCCAGCGCTGCTGAGTACTTCGCCATGGGTTTCCTTTCAGTCCGCCAGTGTCTCGGCGGCGCTCTTGAAGAGGTAGTAGGTAGAGGTCGCGCCAGGGTCCTGGTGGCCGGCGGAGCGGTCGCCCAGGTAGCTGGCGCGTCCCTTGCGTGCGACGAGCGGCGTCGTCGCGTTCATGCCCTGCTCGGCGGCGTCCACGGCCGCGGCCAGGCCGGTCGTGAGGTCCGCCGCCTGCTCGAGGGCGTCGATCGCGGGGGTCAGCGCGTCGATCATCGTCTTGTCGCCGAGCTCCGCCTTGCCGCGGGCCTTCACACCGGCCAGGCCCGCGCGCCAAGCGGCGGTGAACTGTGCGAGATCGACGTCCGGCGCACCGGCGAGCGCCGTGCCCATCTGCAGCAGCAGCGTCCCGTACAGCGGCCCGGCGGCGCCGCCGACGCTCGAGACGAGCGCCATTGCCACCGTCTTGAGCACGGCTCCCGGGTCGGCCGGCGGCGACGCGTCGAGCTTCTCGAGCGCCTTCTGCATGCCACGGTTCATGTTCGTCCCGTGGTCGCCGTCGCCGATCGCGGTGTCGAGTCGGACGAGCTCCTGACGGTGCTCGGCCATCTCCTCCGCGAACCGCTGCATCCACGCGACCGTGTGGTCGCGATCGATCGCCATCGTGGTTAGGCCCCCCAGCGCAGGGCGGGGGTGTTGACCGGCGCGTCCCAGTAGCGGACCATCTCGTCGTCGAGCCGGAGCAGCGTGATCGAGCAGCCCTGCATCTCCAGTGAGGTGATGTAGTTGCCGATCAGGTTGCGTTCGATCGTCAGCCCGTGCTCGGCTGCGATCTTCGCCACCTCCGCGTACATGATGTACAGCTCCAACAGCGGCGTTCCGCCCATCCCGTTGACGAACGCGAGCACGCGATCGCCGGAGGCAAACGGCAGGTCCTCGAGGATCGGGGTCATCAGCCGTTCGGCGATCTGGGATGCCGGACCGATCTTCTCACGGAAGCGGCCCGGCTCTCCGTGGATTCCGATCCCGATCTCGACCTCGTCGTCGCCCAGTTCGAAGCTGGGCTCGCCGGAGGCGGGCGTGATGCAGGGCGTCAGCGCCATGCCCATCGACCGTCCCGCGGCGTTGACGCGCCGCCCGAGCTCGGCGACCTGCTGCAGATCACGGCCGTCGTCGGCCGCGCCGCCGCAGATCTTCTCGACCAGCACCGTGACGCCGACGCCACGGCGACCGGCCGTGTAGAGCGAGTCCTCGACCGCGACGTCGTCGTTGGTCAGGACCGTCTCGACCGCGATGTCCTCGGACTTGCCGAGCTCGGCGGCCATGTCGAAGTTCATCACGTCGCCCGTGTAGTTCTTGACGATGTGAATCACTCCGGCGCCGCCGTCGACTGCCTTGGTCGCGTAGGCCATCTGGTCCGGCGTAGGTGAGGTGAACACCTCGCCCGGGCACGCCGCGTCCAGCATCCCGGGTCCGACGAAGCCTCCGTGCATCGGCTCGTGTCCCGCGCCTCCGCCGGAGATCAATCCGACCTTCCCTGTGACCGGCGCGTCCGCGCGGATCACGCAATATGGGTCAAACGTCACACGGAACCGATCACCGTGTGCTGCCTCGACACCATGCAGCGCGTCCGCGACGACGTCGTCCGGCGCGTTGATCAGCTTCTTCATGTCTTTTTCCTCATCGCTCTCGAGCCTCAGGGCGGCG
>Ga0302235_10002878_pt1 | contig 12275 bp, 7 predicted proteins | sample II_Palsa_N3_3_FD_193577 | JGI IMG/M metagenome (GOLD analysis project Ga0302235, IMG submission 193577) | Peat permafrost microbial communities from Stordalen Mire near Abisko, Sweden - II_Palsa_N3_3 | ecosystem: Environmental > Terrestrial > Soil > Palsa > Peat permafrost | place: Sweden... | reverse complement strand
ACGAACTCGACCAGGCGATCATCACGTTCGCCAAGAAGGAATACTCGCTGATGCTCGGCGAGCGGACCGCCGAGGAGATCAAGATGGCCATCGGCTCCGCGTTCCCCGCCGCCGACGAGCCGCACGCGGAGATCCGGGGCCGGGACCTGGTCAGCGGCCTGCCCAAGACCGTCGTGATCTCGGCCGCCGAGGTGCGCCGCGCGATCGAGGAGCCGGTCAACCTGATCATCGACGCGGTCAAGAACACGCTGGACAAGTGCCCGCCGGAGCTGGCTGGTGACGTCATGGACCGGGGGATCGCGCTGACCGGCGGCGGCGCCCTGCTGCGCGGACTAGAGTCACGAATCCGGGAGGAGACCGGAATGCCGGTGGAGGTCGCGGACAATCCCCTGGACTCCGTGGTGCTCGGCACCGGCAAGTGTGTCGAGGATTTCGAGACCCTGCGTCAGGTCCTGGTGCCTGACACCAGGCGCTGATACCGGCCTCGTACCGCAAGACCCTTACCGACCCGCCGTACCGGCCGCGGGTGGACCAGGAGTTGCCGTGCACGACAACCGGCGTACCCGCCTGGTTCTTGGCGTGCTCGTGGTCGTCGCGCTCATCCTGATCACGCTGGACTTCCGGGACGGCGGCGCATCGCCGGCCCGGAATGTGGGCGCGAGCATTTTCGGGCCGATCGAGTCGGTCACGCACGACGTGACCGACCCGGTGTCGAGTCTGTTCGACTCGATCACGGGCGGCCCGTCGGCGCAGGGCACGATCGCCAGCCTGCAGCGGGAGAACGCTGAGCTGCGGGCCGAACTCAGCCAGGCTCAGCTGAGCAAGGCCGCCAGCAAGCAGCTGTCGCAGTTGCTGCAGCTCGATGCCGGCGGCTACCGGATCGTCGCCGCGAGCGTCATCGCGGCCGGGGGCGATTACTCCGACACGGTCACGCTGGACGCGGGCAGAAATGAAGGAATTAAGCCAAACGAGACGGTGCTCAACGGTTCCGGCTTCGTCGGCACCGTCACCGGAGTGAGCGCGGACACCTCGACCGTCCTGCTGGCCGACGACGCGTCGTCCGTGGTCGGCGTGCAGATGGCGGGGAGCGGACAGATCGGCGATGTCACCGGAACGGGCAAGTCCATGTCCGGCTCCGGCCTGCTGCGGCTGGACCTGTTCGCCGCGAACGCGGTGCTGAAACCCGGCCAGCAGGTCCTCACCTACGCCTCGGTGGGCGACCAGCCCGAGGTTCCCGGCGTGCCGGTCGGCGCGATCGCCTCAGTGACCGCCAGCGCCGGGTCGCTGACCCAGACCGCGCTGGTCCGGCCGGTCGTCAACTTCACCGCGCTCGGCGTCGTCGGCATCGTGGTGGAGGTGCCCGCGCACAACCCGCGGGTATCGGTCCTCCCGCGGCCGGCGCCGACGGTTACCGTCACGACCACCCCGCACCCGGCGACGTCCGGCACGCTGGCCCCGCAGGTGTCTTCGTCTGGGCTGCCCGCGGGAACCTCGGGGTCCCCGGCGCCGTCGGCCTCGCGCTCGGCGGGAGGCTGACGTGCGCGGGCTTATCTCCTTCGTGCTCGTCGCGGCCACGGTCGTCTTCCAGCTGACCGTCGTCGACCGGATCGTGTTCCCCGGCGGCTCAGGACCGGATCTGGTGCTGGTCGAAGTGGCGGCGCTGGCCCTGGCCAGCGGCCCGCTGGCCGGTGCGCTGACCGGGTTCTGGGGCGGCCTGGCGCTGGACGTCGCCCCGCCGGGCAGCCATTTTACCGGCCAGGACGCGCTGGTGTTCTGCCTGGTCGGCTACGCGTGCGGGCTGCTGGCGGACGCATCGTCCGGTGACGGGGTGACCGAAGGCGGCCATACCGCGCTGTTCGAAATCGTGGTAACGGCGGCGGGCGCGATGTGCGGTGAGGCCATGGTGGCCCTGCTCGGCGTCATGCTGAGCGACCCCCGGGTTACCTGGTCCGCGATCACCAACGTGCTTCCGGTCGCCGTGGTCTACGACGTCGTGGCGTGCCCGTTCGTGCTGTACGCCACCGCGGCGGCACTTCGCCCGGCCTCCTCCTCCAGGGCCCGGGGGGCCAGGGGGGTATGGGGGGGCGGGCAGCCCCCCCATACGCGGGGGGTTCCGGGGGGCTTTCGGGTTCACCCCCCCGGGCTAACACCGCGTAGCGTCCCTCGGCTGCGGCTGCGGCTGTCGGACGCCGGAAGGGGCCAGGGCTCGTGGGCCGGACCGCGTGCTGCCGGGGCCAGCCGCAGGCTGGCCCCGGGCCGTGAGCCGCGCCTCAAGCTGGGCCGGGCGAGTTCGTTGACGGGTCTTCGGGATTTTCGGGGTTCTCGGGTCGGACTCGGCATGGTCTTCGCGACGGGTTTTCGGGGTTCTCGGGTTTTTCGGGTCGGACCTGGCGGCTCATCCCGGGTCAGGTTCGGATCACGGCGCCGCGAGGGAGTCCTCGGCGGCTCCATGCTCGGCGGGACCAGACCCGGGAGCTCAGCGCTGCGGACCGCCAGGTTCAGCAGCTCGGGCACCGGCCGGTCGCTGCTCGGCGGCTCGGTCTTCAGCCGCTCGTCGTCTTCCCCCCGCACCCCTCGAAGCTCAACGTTCGGCCGGTCGTCGGCGTTCGGCCGGTCCTCCCCGCTCCGGCGCCTGGGCAACATGATGCGGGCGCCGGGCGGGCGGCCCGGACGCGTTCCCCGCTCGGCCCGCATCTCCCGCGGCCGCGGGCTCGGTCGCCTGTTCGGCCCCGTGCGCCGGCCAGCCCAGCAGAGGTACCCAGGCAAGGGCTGGCTGCGTCACACCTCGGCCCGCCGTAGGGCGCTTGGGCGCGGTTGGACGGGTGCCAGCACGCCGAGGCTGCGGTCCGCCTCGAGGGGGTTTAAGGGATCACGGGGTCCGGTCCGGCTGCGCATGCCCCGACCCGGGAAGCCGAAGGCCAAACGGAGATGGCGGACAGGAGGTTACCGATGAACACGGCGTCCCGCCGCCGGCTACTTGTGCTCTACGTGGTCGCCGCCGCGATGCTGATCTCGCTGGGCGGCAGGCTCTGGTACCTGCAGGTGATGAACAACACGGCTTTCACCAAGCTCGCCACCGCGAACCAGACCAGGGACGTGATCGTGCCCGCGGTCCGCGGCCAGATCCTCGACGACGTGGGCAACCGCCTGGTCACTAACCAGACGGCCCTGGTCGTTTCCGTGGACATGATGGACCTGTCCCAGCAGCCGGGCGGGGCTGCGCCGGTGCTGCGCCGGCTGGCTACGCTGCTCGGCATGTCGGACAAGCTGCTGACCTCCAAGACCCGGCTGTGCACCAAGACCGTATCGCAACCCTGCTGGGACGGCTCGCCCTACCAGCCCATCCCGGTCGACCAGAACGTCTCGGACCAGGTCGCGCTTCAGGTCATGGAGGAACAGAAGGAGTTTCCCGATGTGACCGCGCAGGTGCAGCCGGTCGTCGACTATCCGGAGCCGGACGGGGCCAACCCGGCCCAGGTGCTCGGCTACCTGCAGCCGGCTACCCAGCAGGAGGTCGCGAGCGAGCACCTGCCCCAGACCGGCTTTTCCGGCGAGGACCCGGTCGGCCAGGCCGGCCTGGAGGCCCAGTATGACAGCCAGCTCCGCGGCAAGGCGGGCACCCAGGTGGTGTCGGTCAACGCCGCCGGGGACGTCACAGGCACCGTCAGCGAAAAGGCGCCGGTCAACGGCGATGACCTGGTCACCAGCCTCAACGCTCCGCTGCAGGCCGATGTCCAGAACGTGCTCGCCGATGCGGTCGCCAAGTCGCGGGCCGAGGGAAATGACTCCGACCAGGGCGCGGCGATCGTGATGACGACCACCGGCCGGGTGGTGGCGATGGCTAGCTACCCGAATTACAACCCGAGCGTGTGGACCGGCGGTATCTCCCAGGCCGAGTTCAGCGACCTGTTCGGCACCAAGGACGGGGAACCGATCATCAACTGGGCTACCCAGGGCCAGTACGCCCCCGGCTCCACCTTCAAGATCACCTCGACCGCGGCCGCGGTGGCCGACGGCTACCCGCTCGACGGCCTGTACAGCTGCCCCGCCTCGGTCAGCATCGACGGCCAGACGTTCAAGAACGACGGCGAGCCGAACCTTGGCGACATGACCTTTGCCGAGGCGCTCATCCAGTCGTGCGACACGGTCTACTACGACATCGGCTACGGCATGTACCAGACCGACGATCCGCAGGCCAACAGCGTGAAGTCGCAGAACGCCCCCGTGCAGAAGATGCAGAAGATGGAGCTGGACTGGGGTTTCGGGCAGGACACCGGCATCGACCTGCCTGCCGAGTCGACCGGCACGGTCCCGACCCGGCAGTGGCTTTACTACTTCTGGAAGGACAACGCGCACACCGGCCAGGACTGGTGCAAGAACGGCAGCCAGTACGGCAGCTACGTGCAGCAGATCGAGTACCAGGACTGCCAGGACGGGTGGGTGTGGGAACCAGGCCAGGCCGCCATCGCCGCGATCGGCCAGGGCTATGTGACCGTGACCCCGGTCCAGCTCGCCGACGCCTACGCGGCGCTGGCCAACGGCGGCACCGTGTACAGCCCGCGGATCGGCGAGGCGCTGGTCTCGTCGTCCGGCCGGGTGGTGCAGAAGATCAACCCGCCCGTCATCAGGCACCTGCCGGTGTCCTCGCTCGCGCTGTCCTACATCCGCAGCGCTCTGGCCGGCGTGGTGACGCAGGGCACCGCGGCCGCCGCGTTCAGCGGCTTCCCGCTGAACAAGGCCTGCGTCGCGGGCAAGACCGGTACCGCCCAGAACTTCGGCGCCAACGCGACCTCGGTTTTCGCCTCCTTCGCGCCCTGTAACAACCCGAAGTACGTGGTCATCGTCATGGTCCCTGGCGCCGGTTACGGCGCCGACGTGGCGGCACCTGCGGTGCGCACGATATGGGATGACGTCTACGGACTGGAGGGACACAAGGCAGCGGTCCCGAACGGCCAGGTGCCGTCCGCGGCGCCGCGGATAACCTCGACCGGGGGGATCACGGCGCCGCCTGGCTACGGCAACGGCAGGAAGGGGAAGTGATGGCGGGGCGATCCACGAGCTACACCGCGCGCGGTCTGTCCACGCCCCGGCCTGGGGCGCTGTCCGGCCGGTCCCGGTCCCTGCTGGCCCGTTCGTTCGCCAGGAACTCCGCGCTGCGGCACATGGACTGGCTCCTGGTCCTGGTCGTGGCCGCGCTCAGCGCCCTGGGGGTGCTGCTCGTCTGGTCGGCGACCCAGCCCGGCCTCATCGCGGCCGGGCAGGATCCGCGCACCTATCTGAAGAAACAGCTGCTCTGGGTGGTCATCGGGCTGGTCCTGATGTTCGTGGTCAGCCTGGCCGACACCAGGCAGCTGAAGGCCTGGACGCCGTTCTTCTACGGTGCGACCCTGCTCGGCCTGCTGGCCGTGCTCACCCCGCTCGGCTCCGACGTCAACGGCGCGAAGGCGTGGATCTCCCTGCCCGGCGGGTTCCAGGTCGAGCCGTCGGAGTTCGCCAAGGTCGCGCTGATCGTGATGACCGCGATGATCTTCAGCAGGGTCCGCGGCGGACGGCCCGGACTGCGCGCGGTGCTGCTGGCCCTGGTCGCCGCGGCACCGCTGATCGGCTTGGTGGTGACCGAACCTGCCCTGGGCGTGGCCCTGGTGCTCGTCGTCGTGACCGCGACCATGATCCTGCTGTCCGGGGTGCGGCTGCGCCTGGTCGCGGCGCTGGTGGGCATCGTGGCCGCGGTTATCGCCGCGGCTGGCGGCCTGCACCTGCTGAAGTCCTATCAGCTGACCAGGTTCACGTCCTTCCTGCATCCGTCCGCCGACCTGTCCGGGGCCGGCTACAACGCGGCCCAGGCCAAGATCGCGGTCGGCTCAGGCGGCATGTTCGGTCAGGGCCTGTTTCACGGTCAGCTGGTCGCGGGCAACTTCGTCCCCTCCCAGCAGACGGACTTCATCTTCACCGTGGCCGGGGAGGAACTCGGCTTCGTCGGCACCATCGTGATCGTCTTCCTGCTCGGCGTGGTGATCATCCGCGCGCTGCGGATCGCCACGCGGGCAGATGAGCTGTTCGGCCTGCTGGTCGCGTCCGGCATCGCGATGTGGTTCGCGTTCCAGTCGTTCGTCAACATCGGCATGACCATCGGCATCATGCCCATCACCGGCATCCCGCTGCCGTTCGTCTCCTACGGCGGCTCGGCCATCTTCGCCGACATGATCGCCATCGGCCTGCTCCAGTCCGTCCACCGCCGCCACAGCGTTTTCGATTAACCCGGGTTTTCGAGTAACCGGTTCTTCGAGTAACCCGGGTTTTCGAGTAACCAGGGTTTTGGAGCAATCAGGGTTTTGGAGCAATTCCAGGTCTTCGGGTAACCCAGCGCCGCTGATCCGTCTCGTGGCGGTGCCGCCACTGCCCGTTCGGATACTCTGGTTTGATGCCTGTCGAATCGGTGTTCCCGAGACTCGAACCGCTCCTGCCGCGCGTGCGCAAGCCGATCCAGTACGTCGGCGGCGAGGTTGGCTCCGTCGTCAAGGACTGGGACGCCGCTGACGTCCGGTGGGCGCTGTGCTACCCGGACGCCTACGAGGTCGGGCTGCCCAACCAGGGTATCCAGATTCTCTATGAGGTGCTGAATGAGCGCGACGGCGTGCTCGCGGAACGGACCTATACCGTCTGGCCCGACCTCGAGGGGCTAATGCGCGAGACGGGCCTGCCCCAGTTCACCGTGGACGCGCACCGGCCGGTCAGCGCCTTTGACGTGCTCGGCGTGAGTTTCGCTACCGAGATGGCATACACCAACCTCCTGACCGTGCTCGATCTGGCCGGTATTCCCCTCTTTTCTTCCGAACGGTCCGTGGCACACCCCCTGGTCATCGCCGGCGGTCACGCGGCGTTCAACCCGGAGCCGATCGCGGACTTCCTCGATGTCGTGGTTCTCGGCGATGGCGAACAGGCCGTGCTCGCGATCACGGACCTAATTCGCGGCTGGAAACGGGCCGGGCAGCCTGGCGGACGGGACGGGCTGCTGCTCAAGCTGGCGACGGTGGCTTACGTACCGCGATTCTACGACGTATCGTATCACTCAGACGGAAGAATTTCAAAAATAGTACCGAACCGTTCAGGCGTTCCGGCTACGGTTTCGAAATACACCGTGATGGACCTGGACGCCTGGCCCTACCCGCGCGCTCCCATCGTCCCCGTCGCGGAGACCGTGCACGAGCGGTACAGCGTGGAGATCTTCCGTGGCTGCACCCGTGGCTGCCGGTTCTGCCAGGCCGGAATGATCACCAGGCCGGTGCGGGAGCGGTCCATCACCACGATCGGCTCGATGGTCGCGGCCGGCGTGGCGGCCAGCGGGTTCGACGAGGTCGGGCTGCTGTCGTTGTCCAGTGCGGACCACAGCGAGATCAACGAGATCGCGGTCGACCTGGCCGACTGCTATGAGGGAACCAACGTCGGATTGTCGCTGCCCTCCACTCGGGTGGACGCCTTTAACGTCACCCTCGCCGACGAGCTCAGCCGCAACGGCCGCAGATCCGGGTTGACGTTCGCCCCGGAGGGCGGATCGGAGCGGCTGCGCAAGGTGATCAACAAGATGGTCACAGAAGAAGACCTGATCCGCACCGTGACCACGGCCTACGCCAGCGGCTGGCGGCAGGTGAAGCTGTACTTCATGTGCGGGCTGCCCACCGAGACCGACGCGGACGTGCTAGCGATCGCGCAGCTGGCCCGACGGGTTATCGCGGCGGGCCGGGCCGCGGCCGGGCGGCGCGACATCAGGTGCACGGTTTCGATCGGGGGCTTCGTGCCCAAGCCGCACACGCCGTTCCAGTGGGCGGCGCAGTGCGAGCCTGAGGTGGTGGACGCCCGGCTCCGCGCGCTCGGCGGCGCGCTCCGCGCGGACCGCGCTTACGGCAAGGCGATCGGTTACCGCTATCACGACGGGCGGCCGGGCCAGATCGAGGGGCTGCTCTCCCGCGGTGACCGGCGGGTCGGCGGCGTGATCCTGGCGGCATGGCGGGATGGCGCGCGTTTCGACGGGTGGAGCGAGCACTTCTCCTACGAGCGGTGGCAGCGTTCGGCTGAGTCTGCCCTGGTCGGCGAGCCTGTGGACCTGGCATGGTACACTACGCGCGAACGTGATTACAGCGAGGTGCTCCCCTGGGACCACCTGGACGCAGGCCTCGACCGCGACTGGCTTTGGCAGGACTGGCAGGACTCTATCGCTCCTGAGGGCGCGGCTGAGGTAGAAGATTGCCGTTGGACTCCGTGTTATGAATGCGGGGTTTGTCCCGCTATGGGGACCGAGATCCAGGTGGGTCCGACCGGAGTGCGCCTCGACGGGAGGCGCCTGCTTCCCGTAGTGGTCGGGAGGTAGTGTGCCGGAGCCGGACCTGAGACGGCCTAACCCTAGGCTGGCTCAGTTGCCTGCGGTGCAGCATCTGGTGGTCCGGTATGCTAAGCGCGGAAAGATGCGTTTTGCCAGCCACAGAGATGTGGCTCGCGCCTTCGAGCGGGGAGTGCGCAGGGCAGGGCTACCGATTGCTTATTCTGCTGGGTTTTCACCTCACCCGAAGATTTCCTACGCGGGCGGGGCTCCGACCGGTGTGGCGAGCGAGGCTGAATATCTGAGCATCGCGCTGACGGTCCGGCAAGCTGAGACGCAGGTGTGCCAGCGGCTGGACGCGGCACTACCTGATGGGATTGATGTGATCGACGTCACCGAGGAGACCTCAGGGGCCCCAAAGGGAGGCCTGGAGGCTTCTGAGTGGCGTGTGGTTCTACCGGGCGTGAGGCCAGCAGCAGCCGAGCAGGCTGTCGCCAGTTTTCTCACACTCGGCGAGGCGCCGGTGGAGCGCCTCACGGACAAGGGCGTCCGGTGCCTGGATGCTCGAGCGGCCGTGGTCGAGATGAACGTTATCGACGCCGATGAGATCGCGGCCGATCCTGATGGCGGCCAGCGCGCCGCCATGACAGGTCACGAAGATTGTACCATTATTCGAATGGTTGTTCTACATACGGCGCCTGCCGTGCGGCCCGAGGACATTCTGACCGCGCTGCGCGACGGGAACGGCATCGCTGCGTCGTCGCCGCCATTGACCACCCGGCTGGCACAGGGTTCACGAGCCCTGCTGACTGGGGAGACCGGGTCATGACGGCGACACGGATGTGCCGGGGAGCCGTACCCGTAAAGACAGAGACAAGTTACGAGGCTCGGTGCTGTCGGGCTAGCGCGGAAACCGCGCGAGTTCAGGGCCGCCCACGCGGCTCCGCCTGGGCCTTCGTTTACAACGTGCTCCCGCGTGGTGTGCGGGCGAGTCGCGGTACGCCGTCATCGAGCGGAACGCTGCGATACCGCGCGCCCGGGAGCCTGACTGGAGATTGCCCGAATGCTCGAGAGCGAGCTGTACGACAGAGATTCCAATGATGACGCGGCGGGCGGGCGTGGTGCCAGCGAGCTGAGCCCAAGTACCCCGAGTGTGCCTGCGGCGGTGTTCCAGCCGCCGCCGGTGGTGTTCCAGCCGCCCACGACCAGACCCGAACCCGCGCAGGCCGATCCGGCGTCCGGATCCTCGGCTTCGTCGGGTCCGTCAGGAACCAAGGCCGGGACGCAAGGGGACACCGAGGCAGCTGGGAGTTCTGGGGGTCCTGGGGTTTCCGGTGGTGATGACGACGATGGCTCGGCTTCAGGCCGTCGCCGCAGGCGCAGGCCGAGCCGCAGCCGGTCCAGGAACGGTGACCAGGACGCGACGGCGGAAGCCGTCGACGACCAGCCGGAGAACCAGGCCACCGAGGGGCCCCAGGGCGGCCAGGGATCTCCGGCCGAGCCGGGGAACGGCCCGGAGAACGGCACTGATCAGCCGGAAGGCCGCAGACCGGCCTCTCGCACCCGCAGTCGGCGAGGAGGCGCGGCTAGGGAAGCCGCGGACGCGTCCGCCAGCGCCGAACCCGCCGCGGCCAGCGGCGCGTCGGATGACGGCGGGACAGCCGATGGGGAGGACGACGACTCCGGTTCGGCCAGCGCGCGCAGGCGCAGGCGCAAGCGCCGCCGCGGTTCGGCCGAGGGCACGGCGGGTTCGGACTCGGCGGCGCCTGATGACCCGCCGGACACCGTGGTGCACGTCCGTGAGGCGAACGGTAACGACGATGTGCGGTCGGTGAAGGGTTCCACCAGGCTCGAGGCCAAGAAGCAGCGGCGCCGGGAGGGCAGGGAAACCGGCCGTCGCCGCCCGCCGATCGTCACCGAGTCGGAGTTCCTCGCCCGCCGCGAGTCGGTCGAGCGGACCATGGTGGTCCGCCAGCGCATGGACCGCACCCAGATCGCCGTGCTCGAAGACGGCGTGCTGGTCGAGCACTACGTGAACCGGTCCAGCCATCAGTCCTACGTCGGCAACGTCTATCTGGGTAAGGTCCAGAACGTGCTGCCGTCGATGGAGGCCGCCTTCGTCGACGTCGGCAAGGGCCGCAACGCGGTGCTCTACGCCGGTGAGGTCAACTTCGACGTCAGCGGGCTCGAAGGCGCCTCGAAGCGGATCGAGTCGGCCCTGAAGTCGGGCCAGTCGGTGATCGTGCAGGTCACCAAGGACCCGGTCGGGCACAAGGGCGCCCGGCTGACCAGCCAGGTCAGCTTGCCTGGCCGGTACCTGGTCTACGTGCCGGGTGCGTCTATGACCGGCATCAGCCGCAAGCTGCCCGACATCGAGCGGAACCGGCTCAAGCAGATCCTGAAGAAGGTCATGCCGGAGCACGCCGGCGTCATCGTCCGGACCGCTGCGGAGGGAGCAGCGGAGGAAGAGCTGGCCCGCGACGTGACCAGGCTCGCCGCCCAGTGGGAGGCGATCGAGAGGAAGGCGAAGACGGCCACCGCTCCCGCCCTGCTGTACAGCGAGCCGGACCTCACGATCCGGGTCATCAGGGACGTGTTCAACGAAGACTTCAGCAAGCTCATCGTGTCCGGCGACGAGGCTTGGGACGTGGTCGATGAATACGTCAAGTACGTCGCGCCGCATCTGGCTGACCGGATCACCCGCTGGCAGGGCACCCGCGACGTGTTCGCCGACTACCGCATCGACGAGCAGCTGGCCAAGGCCCTGGAGCGCAAGGTCTGGCTGCCGAGCGGCGGATCGCTCGTTATCGACAAGACCGAGGCGATGACGGTCGTCGACGTGAACACGGGCAAGTTCACCGGGCAGGGCGGCAACCTCGAAGAGACCGTTACTCGTAACAACCTCGAGGCCGCCGAGGAGATCGTCCGTCAGCTCAGGCTGCGCGACGTGGGCGGCATCGTCGTCATCGACTTCATCGACATGGTGCTCGAGAGCAACAGGGAACTCGTGCTTCGCAGGCTGCTCGAATGCCTGGCCCGGGACCGGACCAAGCACCAGGTCGCCGAAGTGACCTCCCTAGGCCTGGTGCAGATGACCAGGAAGAGGGTGGGCGCGGGCCTGCTCGAGGCCTTCTCGACGCCGTGCGAATGCTGCAATGGCCGCGGCGTGATCCTCACCTTCGATCCCGATACCGACACCCCCGCGCCGCACCACTTGCACGCCCGCGGCAACAACGGCGGCAACGGCGGCAACGGGGGCAACGGGGGCAACGGAGCTAGAACCGCCGCCAGGGCCGCGAGCCCGGCCTCGGTGGCCGCTCGCGCCCACCAGCCAGACACCCGCCAGCCAGACACCCGCCAGCCAGACACCCACCAGCCCGACAGCGCGCGCCAGGCGGACGGCCAGGCCTCGGCCGGGCCCTCAGCGGACGGTGAGGGTGCCACGGCCCAGCCCGACGACGCCCAGCCGACGAGCGGCCAGTCCGGCAGCGGCCAGTCCGGCAGCGGCCAGTCCGGCAGCGGCCAGTCCGGCAATGGGCACTCCGGCAATGGGCAGGCACCCAACGGGTCAGGTGAGTCCGGGCGCTCCGGCGGCGGCCGCCGTCGCCGACGCAGACCCGCCGCGCCCGCCGCATCAGCCGCCGCTGCCGTCGGCTCCGCCGCGTCGGCCGCTCCCGCAGCTTCCGTCGCCTCCGCCTCGGAACCCCCACAGGCCCAGGACGGCGCCGCCTAACCCAGAACAGCGCCGCGCAGCCGCGCACTTGGCCGGCCCGATGGAACATCGGGCCGCATACAACCGGCCCGATGTTCCATCGGGCCGGCGGCGGCTGCGGCCCGGCGGCGGCTGCGGCCCGGCGGCGGCTGCGGCCCGGCGGCGGCTGCGGCCCGGCGGCGGCTGCGGCCCGGAGGCGGCTGCGGCCCGGAGGCGGCTGCGGCCCCGGACAGGCCCCCCGGGAGGAGC
>Ga0302235_10002876_pt1 | contig 12278 bp, 9 predicted proteins | sample II_Palsa_N3_3_FD_193577 | JGI IMG/M metagenome (GOLD analysis project Ga0302235, IMG submission 193577) | Peat permafrost microbial communities from Stordalen Mire near Abisko, Sweden - II_Palsa_N3_3 | ecosystem: Environmental > Terrestrial > Soil > Palsa > Peat permafrost | place: Sweden... | reverse complement strand
GAAGAGGGGTCAAATTTCGGTTGCCACGCTGGGGTCAGTATTCAGCTTCCGCCGACAAAGACCACACATTTTCCCAGCTCAGAGGCATGTTGTGATCTTGGAAAATGATCTTTGACTTCCTGCATGACATAAGTCGTGCCGGCTCTCCGGCCTGGTTCCTGCCCGGAAGTCTTCGCAGTTCAGGTCCCGTTAGCAAGTCTCGGACGCTGTCAGTGCCGGTGAGAGCCGTTTCCTGGGAGCCAAACCGGGAGCCAGCAGGTGGTCTGCGGGACCCGGCCGAGGTCATCTTGTGAGCGTCTGAGCTACCCAGCGCACCAGCCTCCGCGTTACGCGAAGTGATTCACGCAGCGGACGCCAGGTCGTCGGCAAAGGGACAGAACGATTATCACCTTGGACTCTGTAGTGATCATGGTGCTGTTGGCCGCGACCTGCGAGCGCGGCCAATCTACCGTCGCAAACGCGAGTCCATCGACGCCCACCTGAGCATCGTGTTCGCCGCGCTCGCGGTCACCAGGTTCATCGAGGACGGCACCGGCTGGTCCATCAAGCGCTTCATCCGCACCGCCCGCCGCTACCGCACCGTCCAGATCCGCGCCGGCCAGCACATCCTGACCGCCGAAGACCCGCTACCACCCGACCTGCGCGACGTTCTCGCGCTCATCAGGTGACCGAGCGGTGCGCACAAATTGATAAAAGTTAGGACCTGGCGCACCCCGCAGGATTTGAACTCGCGCTGCTTAGAAGTCACATTTGAATTATCGCGGAACGTCGCTTGGCGTCGCCTTATGAAAGGTCTAGCCGGACGAAGCATCCGCGCGTCCCGCCCTGGGTGCATCTTTTTAAGGGGCGTGTCATTTCGGGGTTGTTCGGTCATGCGGCGAGGCCGAGGTCGGGGATGCTGGCGGGGTCGTAGCGGGCCAGGTGATGTTCGTGCAGGTAGCGTGTCTTGTAGTAGGTCATGTAGTTGTCGAGGTCGCCGTTGACGACGACGGCGCGGATTTTGAGGATGTCCTCGGCACCGTCGGGTGACCATCTCGCGCCTGTGATTCCGAATCTGTCTTCGATGACGTATCTGCAGGAGCCCTCGATGAGCCCGGTCGCGATCGGCCAGCCGGCGGCCAGTGCCTTGTCATAGCGCATGTGCGCCTGGTTGTTCTCCAGGTAGGTGACGGCCTTGTCCACGTCGGCGAGGTCCAGGTGGCGGGTCCGGGGGTCCGCGCGGGTCTTCGCGGCGACGGACTTCAAGGTGGCGGCGACGGCTTTGGCGCGGCCGTCCAGGACGCGCAGCTTCTGCCCGTCGGCCCACTGCCCGGCGAGCACCGGGCCGGCGGGGTGCAGGGCGGCGGCTGCCTTGCCGATGTAGCCGGAGACGTGGATGAAGTCGATCAGGACGGGGACTTTCAGGCCGCGTTCGCGGGCGTGGCCGCCGATGGCGGTGATCTGCTGCTTGTTCCCGTCCACGAGGAAGACCCGCTGGCGGACCCGCTGCGGGTCACGGCGGCCGGCTTCATCGAATGCCTTCCCGATCATCGCGGGGATGTCCTCGGTGATCGAGGCGGATACCCACTTGTCCCGCGCGGCCGGGCCGGGACGGGCCTTGCGGCGGGCGGGCGGGGCGGCGATGTCCTCCGGCTCGCGGGGCGCGGGGGTGAAATCGGCGACCGCGACGATCTCGGCCATCTTCTTGATCCCCGGGTGCGCGGCGTCGCTGCCGCCCGCCTCCTTGCGGTGTTCCGGGCGCAGCGCGATGCCCTTGCCGTCGGCCTGCATCATGATCACGTCACCGGGCGGCGCGGCCGTGTCCGCGCCGCGGGCCCGCTGCTCGTAGAAGTCACCGGTCCAGGCAGCGAGATCCTTCGCCAGGCCGGCGAGCTGCGCACGCCCGATCGTGACCCCGGTCCGGTCCGCGATGATCTCCTGCGCCTGCCCGTACCCGCCGGCCGCCAGGTGATACGCGGCCAGGGTCCGCATCCCCAGCGTGTACGGGTCACCGGGCAGCATCCACCGGGCATCGGCCGGGTACAGGTTCGCCTCGCGCCGGTTGCGGTAGGCCAGCCGCGTGGCCCGCACCGGCCCGAACACGCTGGCCAGGCCCCGGTCGTGGCCTTTCTCCACGCTGCCGTGCCGGATCCCGGCCGCGCTCATGAGGTGGCTGACCCGTTCCTCGCGCGCGCCGTCGATCGTTAAGGTGGCCTCCAGCAGCTGCCGCTGCAGCTCCCGCCCGGCCTCGCCGATCACCTTCTCCCGCTCCCCGTGATCAGCGCCGGCCGCCTCCCGCGCAGCCCACGTGATCATCTGCGAGAACTGCTCTGCCGGGCCGGCCAGTGCCGCCGCCAGGTCACCGTCCAGCGGGCTCTCGCTGCCATCCTCGTGCACCTGCGTCACCGTCACCGAGACACGAACCGTCACTGCCGGTCCTCCGTTGCATGCTGGGGGTAATGAGGGACTCCGCACAGAATCCCAGAACCGGCTCCGGAATGCCGCCGAACCTCCAGACCCGGTAACCCTGGCCGACGTTCCCGGATCCGCCCGGCACACCGCCGGCACTCACGCTGAACAGCAGCGATCCCCCTACGCGACCGCCATCGAAGTCCCGGAAAACGCAGATGCTCCCGCAGCCGGATGCTTCACCGTGATTCATCCAGATACAGGGACAAGTTCACGCTTTTCAAAGAGACGCACCCCCCGCCCTACGTCGCTCGGTATCTGCCATCGATGGCTCAAATTGGCTCTCCGACATCTGCGTACCTTCGCTAATGTTCGAGTACGAAAACAGTGTCGATCAGCTCGTGGGGTGATCGGCTGATGATTTTCGGCGTCCGCATGAGCTGGGCGCGCCGCCTAGCATGCAGCGGACGCTAGCACGCCACCAACGTGATGTCACGCAATCCGCCGGGCCAGCCCTCTCGGTGGTAGCCGTTGATGCCTCGGACCGTGTGCCGGCCCGGCGTGATGCTGATATGCGCGGTGTCCGCTCAAGCCGGAACGTGCATTGATGCCGGCAGGCCCAGTGTCGATCTGGTGTGCGGGCCGACGATGCCGTCCACCTCTAGCTGCTCGTGTTGCTGCCAGTTGAGGACGGCGTCGCGTGTCGCGGGGTCATAGGTGCCGTTGGCGGCCAGGCCGGCGTGGTTGCGCTGATTCAGTGCCTGCTGGACGGCCTCCACGTCGGCACCCTGCATCATCGGCGACTTGAGCATGAGCAGCCGCGGGTCGGCCGGCGGGGGCGTGCCGTGGTTGGTCAGGTGGGCGGGACCGCCGAGCTGGACGACCTGCGAGGCGTTGAGCACGAACAGGATCTGGTTGTTGCCCTGGCTGGCGGGAGCGTTCCAGCGATGGCGATGGACGCCTCCCTCGCCGTGGTGGCCGTCGACGTTGCTCGGCCCGCTGTTGCCGCCGATGGTGAACAGCACGCCGTCCTGGTAGCCAGTGACGATCTCGGTGTGCTCGGCGACGCCGTGACCGTGGAAGTCGAAGAGCACGATGTCGCCGGGCTCGGCCTGCCAGCTCCAGCGGGTCGCGTGGTGCGTCCGGCCGTAGTTGACGGCGTCGGGGCAGTAGGCGAAGCCGGTCCGGCATCCGGGCTGCATCGACGGAAGGGGAATCTGCGCGCGCTTATAGATGTCGGTGACGAAGTCACCGCACCACGCCTCCCGGGGACGACTCAGATCGGCGCTGAACGGATTAGCGCAATTGTAGCCCTGGCCGTTGCACGTGCCGTTGAAGCCTAGGGCGGTGCTGACGATCTGGTCTCTGGTGGTCATTTCGGGTGCTCCTGTCGTTGGTGGAGGATTCTGACAGCAACGCTAGAAGCGGCTGGGCAGGTACAAATCGGGGCGGCCCACAGTCATATGTCAGCGCTCGCACCAGGATCAGACGCCAGGAAGTCCGTGCTGCCCACAATGCGGCTAGGCGCGGAGGAACGTGAGCACGGCGAGCACACGACGATGCTGGTCGGGTGATTCGGCCAGGCCGAGCTTAAGCAGGATCTGCGTGACGTGCGCCTCGACGGTGCGCTCGGTGACGAACAGCCGGGCGGCGATCGCACGGTTGGACATGCCCTCGGCCACGAGCCCCAGGACTTCTCGTTCCCGGTCGGTGAGCCCGGCCAGCGGATCTACCCGGCGGCGGCGGCCCAGGAGACGGGCGACGATCGTCGGGTCGATGACCGTTTCCCCGTCCACGATCCGCCGGAGGGCGTCGACCACGGTGGCGATGTCGGATACCCGTTCCTTGAGCAGGTACCCGACCCGTTCGGGATGATCCTGAATGAGCCGCATCGCATAACTCGGTTCGACGTACTGGGACAGGACCAGGACGCCGATCTCCGGATGGTCCGCCCGTATCGCCTGGGCCGCGGCGAGACCCTCGTCGGTGTGGGTCGGGGGCATCCGGATATCCACGACCGCTACGTCCGGTAGCTCCTGGCGGACTTCGCGCAGCAGGGCCTCGGCGTCCTCCGCCTGCGCGACGACGTCGATGCCCGCGTCCCGTAGCAGCCGGACGATTCCCTCCCGGGTGAGCATGATGTCATCCGCGACGACTACCCGCACGGGATCTCCACCCCCAACCGGGTCGGCTCAACGGTCAGGATGCCACCGAGGGCCCCGACCCGGTCGGCGATCGCGGTCATTGACGAGGTACGGCTGCGTCCGTCGTCCTCGACCGTGACGGTCAGGTACCCATCGCGGTATGCGGCAGTGACCGCCGCGTAGCCCGCGCCGCGCCCGGCAGCATCCTCGATCGCCTCGGCCACCATAAGATACGCGGCCGTCTCGGCTACCTCTGGGTGGCGATCCTGGACGGCGTCGTCGAGCTCGACCGGGATGGCCGCGCTGTCCGCGAGCGTCGCGAGCGCCGGACCCAGACCCGCCTCGGTCAAGATGGCCGGGTAGATGCCGTGGGCCAGTTCCCTGAGCTCACCGAGACTGGCCTGCACATCGGCCAGCGCGCGCTCCAGCAGGAGCCGGGCCTGGTCGTCCGATTCGGCCAGGGCGTTCGCGTGCGCCAGCCGGATGTCATAGGACAGGGCCAGGAGTCGCTGCTGCGCGCCATCGTGGAGGTTCCGCTCGAGCCGGCGTCGTTCCGAGTCGCCGGTCTGGACTATCCGCGCCCGGGACGCGCGGACCTCACCGAGCTGGAACAGCACCTCCGCCTGGAGCCGCTCGTTTTCCAGGCCGAGCCGGATGGCTGGCCCGAGCTCCCGCTCGAGCTCGGGCAGCGTCGCGGTGTGGCTGACCACCGCCACCCGCGTGTCCTGCTGGACCAGCGCGGTGACCAGGCGCCCGGGCGCGGCGACCGGCTCGGCGACCGGACGGCCCCGCGCATCCACATAGCGCTGGACGGCGGCGAGCCAGTAGGCGATGCTCAGCTCCGGATCACCGAGCGCCCGTGAGAGCGCCAACTCCAGGGAACCGGGAGCGGGCGCCTCGCCGAGGTTCGCCACGATACGTGCCACGCTGCGGCGATGGGCTACCGCCGTGACGGCGTCCGCGGCCAGCCCGGCCGCGAGCAGGATTACCGCGATCGCCTGTATCTCGAAGATAAGCAGGAAGGCGGGGTTACCCGGGTCTTCGAGCGGCATCCGGTCCAGCGCGATCGCGTGCGCGCAGATCGCCGCGGCGAACACCATCGCGGGCAAGGCCACGGGCAACAGCACGATGCGGGCCAGGCGTTTTCTCGCCAGCAGCCGCCAGGCGCATTCCGTTAGCAGCGCCGTGGCCGCGGCAGCGGTGAACCATCGATCCGTCGCACCGACTGCTCGCGCGAGCGCCGGAACTGACCGGACGAGGAACACATTGTCCGTGCAATTAGACCAGCAGGCGGGGTCCAGGTAAGGATCACGGAACCGCGCGCGGCCGAGCGCGGCGAGCGCGGCCTCCAGGCAGACAATCCAGACCAGCGCACGGGTAAACCCCCCCGGCGGTCGCCCGCCCGGGAAGGCAAGCACCAGGTAGAAGAGCAAGGGAAAGACGAATCCCGCGACGAGCATCCCGAGGCTACGCACGAGCGGCGGCCCCACCTGCCAGCCAACCCAGACCGGAGCGAACCAGACGATGCCCGCCAGCACCGCCAGGTCACCAGCCGGTCCGGCCCGCGAGGTTAGCGAGGCTAGCAGGCCGGCCAGCACAAGCCCGAGTCCGGCGGCGACCGTCAGCCCGGCCGCGAGCCCGGAGCGGCCCGCGTACGTCGTGAATACACCAGGCCCCTGCGCGATGAGAAACGCGCCTACCGCTATAGCGAGCCCGATCGGCGCGGCGGCTATCCGCGCCGGCCTGGCCCATGAGGCGGACATATGCGGCACGCCGTGATTATGGCACCCGCCCGGCTGGGTATCCATACGCGGTGGAATCCGTATTGGGGCTGGCTACAGTGAGATTGTGCGGTTCGCCGCGATGCCGCCGGGTGCTGCGGGCTCCTAATGTGCTCCTCAGCTTCACATACTGAGGAGAAATGGGGTGGGAAGCATGCAGTTGGTGAAGACCCGGACCAGGATCGCGGCGATCGGGCTAATTCCAGCCACAGTAATCCTGGCCAGCGCCTGCGCGAGCGGGATAGGGGGCGCCAACAAGGCAGGCGGCGTGAACCAGCCGGTGGTCCTCCGGATGGCTGATGTTAATGCCGGCCTGGCCGGAACGCCTGAAATACAGTACTTCGCACAGCGCGTCAGCGATCTGTCCCGCGGGGAAATGTCGCTCAGGATCACCTACAAGGTCGGCGGGCTGGCCATGAACGCCGAGCAGCAGGTCGTCAAGGATGTCGCCGACGGAGGCTTCGACGTCGGCTTCACCGGGACCAGCGTCTTCGACACGCTGGGAGTCACAAGTTTCCAGGCCCTCAGCGCTCCGATGCTCATCGACAATTACCCGCTGGAGAACGCGGTGATCCGCAGTTCCCTGCCGGCCAGGATGATGACGGGCCTGACCAAGCTGAACGTGACCGGGCTGGCGGTCCTCGGCGACGGCATGCGTAGGCCGATAGGGGTGCGGCACCCCATCCTGAGTCTCGCCGACTGGCAGGGCATCACGTTCGGGACCTACCTGTCAAAGGCCCAGCAGGCCGCCATCAGCGCGCTGGGCGCAAAGCCGGGTCCGGGATTCGCGACCGCCAGGGACCAGGCCATCGCCAGCGGTGCGCTGCAGGGCTACGACCTGAATCTGGTGCTCTACATGGTAAACCTTTACGAGCAAGCCGCGCCCTACATCACGGCCAACGTCAACCTGTGGCCGAGGACCCTCGCCCTGTTCGGCAACCCTGGCCGTCTCGGCCGGCTCTCCGATTCTCAGCGGCGGCTCGTGTACCAGGCAGCGGCAGACACCGCCGCGCACTCGACGGGCCTGATCCAGGACGAAAGCCAGACCGTCAGCGACGTGTGCCAGGAGGGCGCACGGCTTGCTAACGCCTCGGCGGCCGACCTGCAAGCGCTCAGGCAGCGCTTCGCCCCCGTATACGCCGCTCTCGAGGCCAATCCGCAGACCAAGGCGATGATCGAGCAGATCACGGCGCTGAAGAAGTCCACGCCCGCGGGGCCGCCGCTGGCCGTACCTGCGGACTGCACCGGTCGCGCTCCCGTCCAGTCAGCGGCGGGTACCACGGTGACCGCCAAGCTGAACGGCACCTACCGCTGGACGCTCACCAAACACGACGGGACCACCACCACACCGGACGTGAACAGCGGGATGAAGTACCCTTCGACGTTCACCGTAACGCTGAAGGACGGGACATGGACGATGGCCCACACCGGAGCCGAGGTCCAGACGGACAACCCGGGGGACACCTACTCCGTCCGGGGCAACATCATCAAGTTCCACTGGACCAATTACTTCCTGACGTTCACCTACAGGGTCGACGGCCAGGGCAACCTCCACCTGACAGCCGTGCCACCAGCGGATCCAGGCGACACGTTCGTCTGGACGACGCACCCCTGGACGAAGATCGGCTAACCGATCCGGGTATCAGCGCTGCTGGCCGCCGAGCGGGATCTCGGCGGCCAGACGCGTTCCAAGGCCGGGCGCGCTTTCCACGCGGAACGTGCCGCCCAGCGTCTCGACCCGGTCCGCGAGTCCCCTCAGCCCTGTCCCCGTCGCCGGGTCCGCACCGCCGATGCCATCGTCTGAAACCGCGATCAAGATCCGGCCGGCGCCCGACGTCACGGAGATGGCGGCCCGCGACGCGGCCGCGTACTTTGTGACGTTGGCGAGCCCTTCGGAACAGACGAAGTAGGCGGCCGCCTCGGCCTGTGGAGCCAGCGGGCCGGTTGTCACCGTGATCTCTACCGGGACCGGCGTCCCTTCGGCCAGCAAAGCCAGCGCCCCGGCCAGGCCATGCTCGGACAAGACCCGGGGATGCAGGCCCAGCGCCAGCTGCCGCAGCTCCACCATCGCTCGCATGAGCTGATCCTCGCTGCGGGCGACCATATCCCTGGTCTGCTGGCCCGTCACGCACAATTGGCACCGGCGCAGGGTCTCCTGCAATTCCGCGAGCCGGTGCTCGGCTCCGTCGTGCAGACGGCGCTCGAGCCGCTGGCGTGCTTGATCGCCCGCGTCGAGAAGCCGCCGGCGTGATGCCGCAAGCTCGGCGATCTGGGCCCGCACCTCGGCGTGGAGCCGCGCATTGGCGGTTTCAAGTTGGGCCGCGGCCGCGACCGCGTCAAGCAGCGCCTGATCGCTCAGCACAGCGGAGTCGTGGATGAGAACCGCGGCCGGGCGGCCCTCCCGTTCGACCAGGGTCGCCGACCGATCGGACCCAGCACCGGGAAGCGGCAGCGTACCGCCATCGGCGTCGGCGAACCTCCCGGCATCGCCAAGCCAGTAACCGACCTCCAGCGTCGGGTCGCCGATTGCCCTGGCCAGCTCCCCGCGGAGGGTCCGGGACCGGGCTTGGCCGAGCTGCAACACCAGGTCGGCGACCGCTGCCCCCTCCCCGTGCCCCAGGAGGAGACCCGCCAGCAGCATGGCTGCGACGACGACCAATGCAACCTCATACGTGAACAGCGACGCCAGGCTGGCCGCCTCGGGCGCCGCGACGAGGTCAACGACTGCGCTCGCGGCGAGCACGAAACTCAGGCCTGCCGTGGCCTGCAGCGCGATTAGGTGCATCCTGCGGGCCGGACCCACCAGCCGCCCGTATTCGTAGCCGCACACACCAAGCAGAAGCGCGGCGAGCAGGATCGCGGCGGTTTCACTCTGCCAGACCGGCGTGATGACCGCAGCGGCGTAGAAGACGCCGATCCCCGTGCCCGCGACCCGCGACGGCCGCCGTCCACTCGGATATGTGAGCAGAAGCTGGAAAAGCGGCCCGCGGTGCAGGTAGAGAGTATGAACGGCCGCCCACGCCACGACGCTCACGCCGACTCCGGCGAAGTTCCCGAAGAACCAGGTGAAGCCGGCGGCCATCATTAGGACACCGGAACGGCTCTCCGGACGCCGGACCGACGCGATGACTCCGCAGCCGATCAGGCACCAGCCGACAGCCAGGTCCGGGATCCAGTGCCCGGAATCGCCCCAGCCGAATCCGGCCTGCTCGGCGGCCAGGCCGAACACGACGGCTACCGGAAGGATCAGGAACCGGCGCTGCATCGCACGTTTAGCCGATCAGGGCCGCGAGCGCCTTGCCTGACAGCTCGCTCTTCGAGATGAACCCGCGCGCCGACGTCTGCCGGAGACGCGGCCCGTAGGTCGCCGCCTCCCGGCCCGAGACGAGCACCACCGCGGGCGGATCGGGCGCTTCGGCAAGTGTCTCTGCGACGGCCAGCCCGTCCAGGTCCGACAGCTGGATGTCCAGGACCACCACCTCGGGCCGCAGCCTGCTGACCGCCTCGATAGCTTCAATCCCGCCCGAGGCCTCACCGATCACGTCGAAGCCATCTGCCTGAAGCAATGCCCTGGCCGAGGCCCGGAAGGCCTCATGGTCATCAACGATCAGCACGGTAGGACGCACAACGCCCATCGTCCCACGTGCTCGCGAAACACACCTTGTGGCCAGCATCAATGAACCGAACGGACAGACGGTGTGGGGGAAGGATGAAAGCAGCCCTGACAAAACCATGGGCCACAAGTCCACCCACGTGACCGAGACCGTCTACCGCGGGCCTGCGTTAGTGCCGGAGGGTTGGCGCCGGCAGCCTGTTCGGCCTGCCGGACGTTAGCGTTGCTAATGAGTTTCGCGGGAGCCAAGTTGGGAGCCAGCGTCGGCAGACGCCGGGCAACGTCAGGCCACATCGGGCCAGGATTACCGCAGGTGAACGGCTCGCACGCCGACGCCGGGCCCGACCCGGCGATAGCCCGGCACTGCATGGCATGCAGGAGGTCAGGGGTTCGAATCTCCTTAGCTCCACGTTTTCCCAGTTCAGAGGCATGTTGTGATCTTGAAAAATGATCTTTGACTTCCTGCATCACACAAGTTGTGCCCGCTTTCCGGCCTGGTTTCTGCGCGGAAGTCTTCGCAGGTCAGGTCTGGCTCTTTAGCAAGTCTCAGACGCTGCCGGTGCCGGTGAGGGCCGTTTCCTGGGAGCCAAACCGGGAGCCAGCGGATGATCTGCGGGGCCTGGCCTAGGCCATCTTGCGTGCGTCTGGGCTGCCTAGCGCACCAGCCTCTGCGTTACGCGAAGTGACTCACGCAGCGGACAGCCAGGCCGTCGGCGAACTCCCTGCCGATTACGGGCGCACGTCATCGCGCGATGGGGGTGCGCCGGCCTGAGCACCGAACTCCCAGATCTGGGATCACGCCTTGGTTATGGATCTTGTCAGGCGTAGCGATGGCGGGCCGGTCCCGGCTGACTCGTGCCACGCGCGACCGTGCACCACAAGAGCGGTTCGAGTTGCTGACCCGGGTGCTCGCCCATCCGCGCCGTCGGCGCATCCGACTACCCGCTGTCCAGCATCGTCAACGGCACCGAGCGCCTTCCCGTGCGATCTTGGCTGACCCTAGCCGATTGACTCCCACTTGCCCGCGAGGTGCACGGTGAGCAGAGCGATCACCAGGCCGGCGAGGAGCGAGGCGATCAGCAGGGCCAGCCGGGTGCCGCGGCCGCCGAGGACTTCCACCGCCCGGCGGGCATGCCGCCCGGCGCCCGCGTGCCCGCCCGTTTCACCCTCCGGCAGGGAGGCGCCGCGAGCCTCGGCGGCGAGCAGCCTGGGCAGGCGCGGCACGTAGGCGAGCACGTGGATGGTCATCGCGAAGAACCAGAAGATGAACGACAGCCTGTGCAGCATGAGCCACCCGCTGGGCGGCCCGTTGCTGGGGCCGGTGACGGCGAGCATGATGCCAGAGCCGAAGACGCACGCCGTGAGCAGCATGATGATCGGCCCTAGCAGTCGCTGCAGCGGCGCGGGCGGCCCCTTGCGCCGGTACGGTTCGCTCCCGCTGTAGTAGCGGGCGAAACGGTAGATGACTGACCCGGCCTTGAGGGTGACCGGGCCAAGGAGCAGCATGCCGAGGAAGACGTGCAGGGTGAGCAGGCGGCCGATCCGCAAGATCGTGTAGCCCTCGACGGCCAGCAGGATCACCAGCACCGCCCCCGTCATCACGGTCAGCCGTTCGTTGCCCTCGGCCCCGCCAGACCGTGAGATCCAGTTCATGTGTATCGCGTTTCCTCATTGGTGTTAGCGGGCCCACCATATGACAGACTCAGGGGGGTGGCAGCCAGCAGGCGAGCACGCTGGTTAATGCACTGTTATGAGCAGCATCGGGTATAAAGGCCAAACTCCATAGCCGCTTAATTGGGCGGATATAGAGCCGTCGACGCTGATCGCACGTGCGTCTGAGTTGCCCAGCGCACCAGCCTTTGTGTTACGCGAAGTGAGTCACGCAGCGGACAGCCGGGTCGTCGGCAAACGGACAGACCTGCCGATTAGGCGCTCGCCCGAAAGGCCGGGCGCGGGGTTACAAGCTCGCCCCCGAAAATCCCGGTCTGTGCTGATGGGCGGCCGAGCCTCCCAGGCGCCGCCCCGATCGACGGCGACGTGGTGTTACGATCGAGCCCTGTTTCCCGGCGCAGGCCGTGCGCCGCGACCTGGTCTTTACCCGGCAGCGTCCGGGACGGCGATGAATTCCCGGCGGACCGGGCGTCTGCGCTGGAAGACGATGAGGCGGGCGCCCGGGGGCGTCCCCGGCGAAGGAGCCATCCATGGCACGAGTCAGCACATACCTGAACTTCCAGGGCCAGACCGAGGAGGCGTTCGCCTTCTACGCCAAGACCTTCGGCACTGAGGTCACCATGCTCAGCCGCTACTCGGACATGCCCGCCGTCGGGCCCGGCCAGCTGCCCGCCGAGGAGC
>Ga0302235_10002873_pt1 | contig 12284 bp, 10 predicted proteins | sample II_Palsa_N3_3_FD_193577 | JGI IMG/M metagenome (GOLD analysis project Ga0302235, IMG submission 193577) | Peat permafrost microbial communities from Stordalen Mire near Abisko, Sweden - II_Palsa_N3_3 | ecosystem: Environmental > Terrestrial > Soil > Palsa > Peat permafrost | place: Sweden... | reverse complement strand
AGCCGGTAAGCACGCCATGACGTCGGAACGCCCCCGGAGGCCGCCGCTCCCTGGCTGCGGCATTCCTTATGCTTGCGCTTCAAGCTAATTCGTCGCAGCGCCGTTGATATGCGCATGCCCGCTATCAGCGAGGTGCCAATATGCGCATCCCCCTTCGCCGCGACCGTGCGCATATTGTGTGCGTTAACATGATGACGGATGCTCACGGATTGTGCCTGCCTGGCCCGCACTCGGATCGTAATCAGCGCACGGTGCCCGCAGTCACCTCTGGTTTGTACGCAGCGTATTCACACAACTACGCAGTTGAGTGGAACTGAGACGAATATTGCCAATGGGGTGGCATGCCGATGCGGGTGCGGACAATATGTTGCTTCGGACGTCCGCCGCCGCCACGTATTTTCCGGGCGGCGCCCTTAACCAAGGCCCGTCAAGGAGGAATAAGCTGTCAATGACGCTGCGTCGAACACCGCCGATGGAGGCGTTCCCGGTGATCCGGCCGGGCCATGACTGCCGCGGATGATCGCGCGTCCGCGGACACCTGCGACGCCGATCCGCACTGCGCGCACGTGCCGTGCTTTCAGGTTCAGCTGGAGGCCTCACGCCCGCGGCGGGCTCACCGCCAGTCGAACGCGTGCGCCTATCATGTCGCCGACATCATCCAGTCCCTGGGCACCTGGGCGGGCAAGCGCGCCCTGGTCGACGGGCAGCTGACCATACTGGCCATCGGGCCGGCCACGGGCGGACGCCAACCCGGAGGGCCCGCGGGCCCGGACATCCCCGACCGACCCGACCGGCACGGTTTCGCCTTCAGCACCATCCCGCTCACGGCTTACCGCCCTGACCCCGACGCCGCGGCCAGCCCGAACACGACGCCCGCCGAACCGGAGAGCTAGCGCCATGGCGCCCGGGTCCTAGTCCAGGCGGGACACGCGATGGTGCAGCGCGCGGGCGAACTCAGCCGCGAACGAGGCGGCGTCTGCCTGCTCCAGGCGGGCGGAGGAAATCCGGACGCCCGGCGCCGCGGCTATCCGGAACCGCTGCCCGGGGGCTACCGCCCAGCCCGCCGCGGCCAGCGACGACGCGACGCCGTCTTCGTCGGAAACGGGCACCCAGCAGGCGAATCCCGATCGGCCGCTCGCCGTGATGCCGTGCCGGCGCAGGGCCGAACGCAACGCATCGCGGCGCCCCGCGTAGATGCCGGCCGCGCTTGCGAGCTGGGCCTGGACCGACGGATCCGCCCACAGGTCCGCGACCATCTCCTGCAGCTGGTAACTCACCCACCCGGTGCCCAGCGCCTGCCGCCCCGCCACCCGCGTGATCGTAGCCTCGTCCCCGGCCAGCACCGCGAGCCTCAGATCGGGGCCGAGCGACTTGGACACCGAGCGCAAGATGACCCACCGTTCCGTTCCCTTCAGGCTTTTCCGGCGATCCGGCCCCGCCGGGCCGGCGCACGCGGAGAAGGCCGGCGTGCCCGCCACCGGCCCGGCGTGATCGTCCTCGATGACCCCGACGGACGGGTGCCGCCGCAGGATGTCGCCGATCGCCGCGGCCCGGCCGGCGTCCCATGCGGCGCCCGTGGCGGCCTGGGCCCGCGGCGTGAGGATCAGCGCGCCAGCTCCGCGGGTGAGCGCGGCCGCCAGCTCCGCGGGCCTGATGCCCAGGTCATCGACCGGAACCGGGACCACGGCGTAGCCCATCGCGGCCAGCAGGTCAAAGGTGACGGCATGGCCCGGATCCTCGACGATCACCCGGTCTGAGGGCGTCAGCCAGGTCGCGAGAACCCGCTCGATGCCGTCCAGGGCGCCGCCGGTGACCGTCAGGCTGGCCGCGTCGATGCCGTCGGCCGCCAGCTGGCCGGCCGCCAGGCGGCGCAGCCGCGTCGCGACCGGCGCCTCGGCGTACATCCGGGTGGACCGCCGGGCCGGCCGGGCCGGCAGCAGGGGCAGGAGATCCGGATCGGGGCCGCCGGTGACCAGGTCCCTGGTTCCCGCCGGAGCGCGCAGGTACACGCGCGAGCTGACCGGGGGAGCGCCGCGGATCCGGGTGCCGGCCCGGCCCGTGCCGGTGGTGATGCCGCGCCGGCGCAGCTCGCCGTAGGCCGCCGCCACCGTGGTCGGGCTGACGCCGAGCTGGCCGGCCAGCTCGCGGACCGGTGGCAGCTGGTCCCCTGGTGACAGCTGCCCGCTCCGGACACCTGCCTCTACGCTGGCCGATATCTCCTTGGCGGTCCGGCCCTGGGGACGATATCGTACCAGTATGTTCATAGAACGTACTGTAACATTTAGGCCAGCGCGATGAGCGGGGCGTTCTCCGCGGAATCCCGGCTTATCCACGCGGGCACGCAGCGCGTGGCCGGCCAGCCGGTCACGCCGCCGCTCGTCCCCGCCAGCATCTACGTCTCGGCGGGGGAGCCGCGGCCGGGCCGGGGCTACGGGCGGGAATCCAACCCGGGCTGGGAGGCCCTCGAGCAGGCGCTTGGCGTCCTGGAGGACGCGCAAGCGGTCGTCTTCGCCTCGGGCCAGGCGGCCTCGATGGCCCTGATGCTCGCCCTGGCGAAGGGGCGGGACCGCATCATCCTGGCCTCCGACGGCTACTACGGGACGCGGGTCCTGGCCGACAAGCTGCGGCCGCAGGGCGCCGTTCCGGTCCACGTGGACCTGCAGGACCTGGCGGCGGTGGAGCGCGCGCTGGCGGGCCCGCCCGGGTCGTCGCTGCTGTGGACCGAGACGCCGACGAACCCGCTGCTGCGCGTCGCTGACCTGGCCCGGCTGGCCGAGCTCGCGGCCACGGCGGGGGCTCCGATGGTGACGGACAACACCGTCGCCACCGGCCTGCTCCAGCGGCCGCTTGACTTCGGCGCGACGGCCTCGCTGTACTCGCTGACCAAGTCGCTGTCCGGGCATTCCGACGTGATCGGCGGCGCCGTCGTCAGCCGCGACGGCGAACTGCTGGCGGCGCTGCGGGCCTGGCGGTCGAGCGGCGGTGCCATCCCCGGGCCGTTCGAGGCCTGGCTGGCCCTGCGCGGGCTGAAGACGCTGCCGCTGCGGATGGCGCGCCAGTCACAGAGCGCTCTGGTCATCGCCGGGCACCTGGCGGCCCATCCCCGGGTGGGCGCCGTTCATTACCCCGGTGTCACCCGGCCGTCTTTGGAGCTCGCCAGCCGCCAGATGCCTCACGGGTTCGGCCCTTTGCTGTCGTTCGAGATCATCCCGGACCGCGCGAAGGCCGCGGATCAGGTGGTGGAGAGCTCGACGCTGATTATCCCCGCGACGAGCTTCGGCGGCGTCGAGTCGACCTGGGAACGGCGCGGCCGGTGGGCGGGCGAAACGGCGCCTGACGGCCTGATCAGGCTCTCGGTTGGCGTTGAGCCCGCGGCCGACCTGATCACCGACATCGACGCCGCCCTCGAAACCCTGAAAACCCTCGAAACCCTCAACGCGCCCGACACCCGGGAGGTGTCGTGATGCAGAGCTCCGTCGGGCGCTACGTCATCGACGACGACCCGGCCCGGATCGACGCCGGGGCCGCGGTCGCGTTCCTGACCACGGAGGCCTACTGGGGCCGCTCGCGTACCGAGACGGACATCAGGCGCCAGATTGCCGCGGCCTGGCGCGTGGTCGGAGTGTATGACCGCTCCGGCGCCATGGTCGGCTTCGCCCGCGCGCTCAGCGACGGCGGGTCGGCCTACCTCTCTGACGTGTACGTGCTGCCCGGGCACCGCGGGGCCGGCCTGGGCAAGGCGATCATGCGGGCGATGATCGACGACGGCCCGGGCGCCGCCCAGCGCTGGATGCTGCACACCTCCGACGCGCACGGCCTGTACCGAACGTTCGGCTTCACCCAGCCTATGGACCGAAGGTACATGGAACGGATGAGCTGCTCGGAAAACGCCGAAGTCAGGCCAGTCAGGTCCGCGATCGTCAGCGCAGGACCGCTGGTCAGCACCCGCTTTCACCTTGAGCCGCTGCGGTACGGTCACGTGCCCGGCCTGGTGGCGGCGGCTGCGGGCGGCGGGGACCTGTACCGGTGGACGCCGGTGCCGCAGGACGAGGCCGCCATGCGGCGGTACGTGGAGACGGCCCTCGCCGCCAGGGACAGCGGAACGGCGGTGCCGTTTGCCGTGGTCCGGCTGGAAGACGACGCGGTGATCGGCTCGACCCGGTTCTGGAACCTGGACTACTGGGCGTGGCCCGACCCGAAACCCGCGCCCGACACGTGCGAGATCGGCCACACCTGGCTGAGCCGTGACGCGATCAGGACCGGGGCGAACACCGAGATGAAGCGGCTCATGCTCAGGTACGCCTTCGAGGTATGGCAGGTCCGGTCGGTGTGCCTGCACACCGACGCGCGGAACCAGCGGTCACGGGACGCCATGGAGCGGATCGGCGCGCGGTTCGAGGGCATCCTGCGCTCGCACCGGCTCGGCGCGGACCGCAGACCGCGCGACTCGGCCCGCTTCAGCGTGACGGCGGCGGACTGGCCGGCGGTCAGAGCGCATCTCGGCGAGCTGGCTCGCCGCTACCAGACAGCGTGACGAGCCCCGCGGCGCCGGCGTGCGACCGCGAACCCAGGCTCCGCCACCAGGCTTGTCCTGATTCCGGCAGCATGTAGATCGGGTCGTAGTACGGGTACTCGCGGCTGAGCGCCAGCTCGTCGTCCACCTCGATCGCGGTGTGGTAGTTCTTCGTCCAGTAGGAGATGCCGTGCTCGGTGTCGTACCTGGCCACCTGGTGGACCCAGCGCTTGCCGACGTAGGGCACGTCACAGACCACCCGCGGGGTCGCGAACCCGGGCAGGTAGCCCATGATCTCCTGCTGCAGGGACTGCCCCTCGCGCAGGGTCAGCCGCCAGTGCTCGCTGCCGGGGATCATGTCGCACATGTAGAAGTAGTACGGCATGATCCCGGCCCCGTCGAGCAGGGCGAAGCACAGGTCGAGCAGGGCCGCGGCGCTGTCGTTGGTCCCGCGCAGCAGGACGCCCTGGTTCCGCACGTCGCGGACGCCGGCCTCCAGCATGGCCTGGGCCGCCTGGGCCACCAGAGGCGTCACCGACTGAGCGGAGTTCACGTGGGTGTGGATCGCGATGCTCACGCCGCGCGAGCGGGCCGTCGTGGCGAGCCGGGACATGCCCGCGCGCACCTCGCCGGACAGCCAGTGCTGGGGCAGTCCCATCAGCGCCTTGCTGGCCAGCCGGATATCCCTGACCGAATCGACCTCGAGCAGCGAGGCCACGAACGACTCGAGCCGCGGCCACGGCAGGTTGGCGACGTCGCCGCCGGAGACCACCACGTCCCGGACCCCGGGCGTGCGGCGCAGGTAGGACAGCATGGCGGTGAGCCGGTCCTCGCGGGCGAGCCCGAACTTGTGCTTGTCGGTCACCGCCGTCGGGTTGCCCACCAGGTCCATCCGGGTGCAGTGCCCGCAGTACTGCGGGCAGGTCGGCAGCAGCTCTGCCAGCACCTTGGTCGGGTAGCGGTGGGTGAGGCCCTCGACCGCCCACATCTCCGCCTCGTGCAGCGAGTCACGCTGCGCGTACGGGTGCGAGGGCCAGTCGGTCCTGCGGTCGCTGAACGCCGGGATCATGTACCGGCGCACGGGGTCCGCGTAGAACGCCTCGGTGAAGCCGGGGCGATCGGGGGAGCCGGCAGGCACCATGGTGTTGAGCATCTGCGGCGGCAGCAGCATCGACATCGTGGCCCGCTCGCGCTGGTCACGTTCTAGGTCGGCGAAGAACGCCTCATCAAGTCCCGGCCCGGTGACCTGGCGGAGCTGCCGTGCGTTCTTGACGCAATGGGCGCGCTGCCACTGCGCGGACTCCCAGTCGGCGGCGGACACCCCGGTCCAGCCCGGGAACCGGCGCCAGTCGGGTTCGGCCAGCTCGTGCCGCCGATATACGTATGGCTGCAAGATCATGAACGAAGCCCTCCAATTATCGGATAATACAGGAGGACCTGCGGCTCAAGGAAAAAAAACCGTAAAATTTACTGAACGGGCCTGATGTTACGTTCCTAGCCTGGCGACTACTCCCTCCCACGGGCCCAGCAGGCGCTGCGACGCCGCCGTGCCGGTGCCCGAGGAGGACAGCAGCACCTCGCCCGCCGCGGCCGGGAGCCCGGCCGGCCGCCCGGAGAAGTTCGCCGCCACCAGCAGCGAGCCGACCCGGTACGCCCATTGCCCTTCGCGGGCCGGCAGCTGCTCGAACTCGGTATTGGGGACGATGCCGCCGCTTAGCTCGGCCCGCCGCAGCGCGACCAGGCGCCGGCACAGCCATAGGATGGAATCAGCGTCGGCTCGCTGGTCGGCCACGTTAGGCCCCGGGGGGTCGGCCAGCGGCAGCCACGGTGTCACGCCGGGGGCGGTGAAGCCGCCGCGCGCTGACGCGTTCCACGGCATCGGCGTCCTGGCCCGGTCCCGGTTGCCGTGCGCATCGGCGTCCAGGGTCGCGGTATCCCGGCGCAGCGCCGGCGGCACGTCCACGTCGGGCATGCCGATCTCGTCACCGTAATAGAGCACCGTGGTGCCGGGCAGCGTCATCAGCACGAGCAGGGCGAGCCTGATCTTTCGTTGGTCCCCGTCGCACCAGCGGCTGGGGAAACGGCCGATATCGTGGTTGGAGCTCATCCACACCGGGCACGCGCCCGGCGGAAGCACCGTCAGCGTCTGCTCCACGATCTTCGCCAGCCGGGGCGCGTCGAATTCCGACAGCGCGAAGGGGAAGTTGAAGCCGAGCTGCAGTTCGTCGTTGTCGCCGTAGTAGGAGGCCAGCTTGTCGAGCTCGGCGACCCAGGTCTCGCCGAGTAGCAGCCGCAGCGGCGTGTAGCCGTCGGCGATCTTGCGCCAGTCCCGGTAGACGCCGTGCGTCTCCGGCCGGTAGGCGTTGTAGACCGGGCGCAGGCCGAACCGGCCTTCCAGCGGGTTGCCGCCGGCCAGCGGCGGGTTGTCGCGCAGCTCGGCGTCCTTGTACAGGCCGTGCGCGACGTCGATGCGGAACCCGGCCACCCCCCGGTTGAACCAGAACTCCAGGATGCCGCGGAACTCGGCGTGCACCGCGGGCTGCCACCAGTTCAGGTCCGGCTGGGCCGCCAGGAAGTTGTGCAGGTAGTACTGGCCGCTCTCGTGCCACTGCCAGGCGGGCCGCCCGGTGAAGTCGAGCCAGTTGTTCGGCGGCCCGCCGTCCGGGGCCGGATCGGCCCACACGTAGTAGTCGCGGTGGGCCGAGTCCCGGCTGGAGGCGGCGTCGATGAACCAGGGATGCGCCGAGCTGGTGTGGTTGGGCACCAGGTCGAGCAGGACGCGCATGCCCCGCTGGCCGGCCTGGGTGACCAGCTCGTCCAGGTCGGCCAGCGTGCCCAGCTCGGGGTGGACGCCGTTGTAGTCGCTGACGTCATAGCCCCAGTCGGCGTCCGGGGACGGCATGGTGGGCGATAGCCAGATACCGTCCACCCCGAGCCAGGAAAGGTGGTCCAGGCGCTCGATGATGCCGCGCAGGTCGCCGTACCCGTCATCATTGGTATCGCGCCAGGACCGCACGTACAGCTGGTAGAGGACGGCGCCGTGCCACCAGGGCGGCCCCTCTGGTTGCCCCACCCCTACCAACTCCTAACCCCGGATGGCCAGTCCCGTCTGGGTATCGAAGAACTGCATGTCTTCGATGTCGATGGCGAACGTCATCCGGTCCCCGACCTTGACCGGGGTCTTGGCTTCGACGCGGGCCACGCCCTCACCGGCGCCCACGGCCTCGGCTTCGTCCTTGTCCAGGGCCCCCTCGGCGATGACCCGGTGAGCGTCGATGGTGAAGTGGACCACCAGCTCGGAGCCGAGCGCCTCGATGAGGTTCACGTCACCGACGAGAGTAGGGCCAGTCTCGCCCGGCTTCGCCGCGGGCAGGTGCTCGGGACGCATGCCCACGACGACATCCTTGCCCGCATAAGAAGCCAGGGCCGGACGCTTGGTCCGGACGGCTTCCGGAAGCAGTATCTCCTGGGAGCCCAGCTTGAGCGAACGTGCGCCCTCAGTCAGGGCGGCGTCGTACAGGTTCTGGGCCGGCGAGCCGATGAAGGCGGCCACGAAGACGTTGTCTGGGTTGTCGTAAAGGTTCTGCGGGGTATCGACCTGCTGCAGCACGCCGGACCGCAGCACGGTCACCCGGTCGCCCATGGTCATGGCCTCGATTTGGTCGTGCGTGACGTAGACCGTGGCGACCCCGATCCGCCGCTGGATCCGCTGCACCTCGGCCCGCATCTGCACCCGCAGCTTGGCGTCCAGGTTGGACAGCGGCTCGTCCATCAGGAACACCGACGGCTCGCGCACGATGGCGCGGCCCATGGCGACCCGCTGGCGCTGGCCACCGGACAGCTGTCCGGGCTTGCGGTCCAGCCAGTCGGTCAGGCCGAGGATGTCGGCCGCCTCTTTGACCTTCGCGTTGAGCTGGTCCTTGGGCAGCTTACGCAGCTTGAGCGCGAAGCCGATGTTCTCCGCCACCGTCATGTGCGGGTAGAGGGCGTAGTTCTGGAAGACCATGGCGATGTCCCGTTCCTTGGGCGTCTCGTCGTTGGCCTCCTTCCCGTCGATGCGCAGGATGCCGCTGGTGATGTCCTCCAGCCCGGCGATCATCCGCAAGGCGGTGGTCTTGCCGCAGCCGGACGGGCCGACCAGGACCATGAACTCGCCGTCGGCGATGTCCACGCTGAGGTCCTTGACCGCGTGAAAGCCGTTCTCGTAGACCTTGTTGATGTTTTGCAGGCTTACCGTGGCCATGGTGACTCCTTACCGGGCGCGCGCCCGAGATCGCAGGACTTGCTCATCCCTTCACCGCGCCCGAGGTCAGGCCGGAGACCACGAACTTGCGGAAGATGAAGACGAGGATGCCGATGGGAACCGTGGCGACCACGGAGGCGGCGAAGATGGTCCCGTACGGAACCTGGAAGTTCCCGCCGAATTCGGCGATGCCCACTGGGATGGTGCGGAAGTTGTTTGAGCTGTTGAACGTCAGCGCGAACAGGAACTCGGTCCAGCAGGCGGTGAAGCAGAAGATCCCCGCGGTGAACAGGCCCGGCAGGGCCTGCGGCAGGACGATCGACCAGACGGTGCGCAGCGCGGAGGCGCCGTCGATCCTGCCGGTCTCCTCCATCTCCTTCGGGATGCCGATCATGTAGTTCCGCAGGATCCAGATGGCGAACGGCAGGTTGAAGGCCGTGTACGGCAGGATCAGGGCCTGGTAGCTGTTCAGCCAGCCGATTTCACGCAGGAGCAGGTACAGCGGCGCGAGCACCGCGACGGCCGGGAAGACCGAGATGATCAGCAGGATCACCATCGTGGTGAACTTGCCTCGCATCGGCAGCCGGCCGAGGGCGTAGCCGGCCAGCGTGCCCAGGACCAGCACGAGCGCGGTGGTGGCGAGGGTGACGATCAGCGAATTCCGGAAGTAGATCCCGAAATCGTAGCCGACGAACGCGTTGCTGTAGTTCCCCCCGCTGAACGAGCTGGGGAAGAGGCGAGCGTTGTTGAGGTCGTTCGGCGGCTTGAAGCTCGAGGCGACCAGCCAGTACAGCGGTATGAGGATGAAGAGCACGGTGACCAGCGTGGAGATCGTGACGCCGTTGACGTACTTGTGCCAGCCGACTCGCTTGCGATTGCGCATGTTAGTTGCCCTCCTGTCCGACCTGGACCCGGAACACCCGCAGCGAGGCCAGGCAGCCGAGGAGCACCAGCAGCGCGGTGCTGGTCGCCACGGCGGCGCCGGGCCCGAAGGCGAGGTTCTTGAACAGCGCGTTGTAGGCGAGGATCGCCAGCGACTGGGTCGACGTGCCCGGACCGCCGCCGGTCATCACATAGGGCAGGTCGAACAGCCCGAAGGCCTGCAGCACGCGGAAGATGACCGCGAGCGCGATGGTCGGCCGCAGCAGCGGCAGGGTGATGCGCCAGAACGTATACCAGCCCGACGCGCCGTCCATTTCCGCCGCCTCGTACACGTCGCCGGGCAGCATGACCAAGCCGGCCAGGACGATGATCGCCACGAACGGCGTCGTCTTCCAGATGTCGGCGATCATCAGCCCGATGATGGCGGGGGTCGGGGTGCCGAGGATGACCGGGTGGCCGAAGCCGAGCCCGCCCAGGATGTAATCGGCGACGCCGTAGGTCCCGTTATAGATGTAGGCCCACAGCTCGGCGTTGATGACGGTGATCATCGACCAGGGCAGGAGCAGCAGCGCCATCATGTACCCGCGCCCGGCGACCAGACGCTCGAGCACGAGCGCGATGCAGGTTCCGAGGACCAGCTCGACGATGACAGTGACCACGGTGTAGTAGACGGTGAAGAACAGCGCGTCCCGCCATAGGGACGCGTGAAGCAGCAGGTTGTAGTTGCTGAAGGTAAAGCCGTCCAGGCTGAAGCCGCTGCCGGTCACGGTCACGTTGTTCAGGCTCATGATCACCGAGTACACGATCGGGAAGATCGTGACCGCGGCGATGACGACCAGCGCGGGAGCCGAGAAGCCCCAGCCCATCCGGGCCAGCCGTTTCCTGTTGATGTCAGGGCGAGGGACCGGCGGGACGACGGGCCTCACCTGTCCAGCGGCACTCTGTCCAGAGGCACTTGAGATGGCGGTCATGGGTAACTCCTCGCGGCCGGAGACCGAGATAAGTAGAGCCGAGATAAGTAGATGGGCGGGCCGGCTGACCGGGCGGGACGGCCGCCCGGGCCGGGAAGCGAATCGCTTCCCGGCCCGGGCAGCATGGCGGATCAGGTCACAATCCGCCGCTGGATGTACTGCTGAGCGCGGTGTTGGCCGCGGACTGCATGGCCGCCACGGCGGCCGACGGAGAGCTCGACCCGGCCAGGGCCGAGTTCACGTTGGTGTAGATCGCGGTGGACAGCGCCGGGTACTCGGGCGTGCCTGCGGGCCGGGGGACCAGCTTGGTCTTCGGCACGACGGCGAACACCGGGTTCGAGGCAATGGTCGCGGGCGCGCTGCGGACCGACTCGACGGTGGAGATGAACCCGTACTTCTGGGACAGGATGTCCTGCGCCGTGGTGCCGGACAGCCACTGGATGAACGTCAGGTCCGCACCGATGTGCTTGCTGTGCGGGTTGATGTACATGTTCCAGCCGCCGATGTTGGAGTAGCCGGGGGCCGTCTGGCCGGTGAAGGTCGGCAGCGGCGCCACGCCGACCTGGCTCGCGGTCAGCTTGCCGCCGTCGGACGGGGTGATGGCGTCCTCGTAGGCGTAGTCCCAGTTGCGCAGGAACACGGAGTCGCCCGCGGCGAAGGTGTTCATCGCCTGCGGCTCCTGGAACGTGGTCACCGCGGCCGGGGTAACGCCGGAGGTGATGAGGCCGCGCATGAACGTGACGGCCTGCAGGGCCGCGGCCGAGTTAAGCGTGGCCTGGGTGTAACCGCTGTTGGTCGCGGTCCCGCCCGCGTCGGTCAGGTACTCCATGAAGTTGCAGGTCAGGCCCTCGTACGAGTCGCCTTCCCAGACGAATCCGTACTTGGTCTGGCCCTTGGCCAGAACCGCCTTGGCGTCGGTCTCGAGCTGCTCCCAGGTCGTCGGGACCGCCAACCCGTCCTTGCTGAGCAGGTCCTTGCGGTAGTACAGGAAGCCCTGGTCCTCGAACAGCGGCGAGCCGTAGACCGCGCCCTTGTACGTGGCCCCCGTGACCAGCCCGGGAGCGAACTTGCTCCAGTAACTCGAGGGCAGGTACTGCGACAGCGGGACGGCGAGCTGGTGCGCGCCGAACTGAGCGGGCCAGATCACGTCGCCCATGAACACGTCGGGAGTGCTCGAGCCGCCCGCGATCTGGGTGGCCAGCGTGGCCCGGTTGGTGTCGGTGTCGGTGGGCGCGGACACCAGGGTCACATGGATGCCCGGGTACTGCTTCTCGAACGCGTTGATCAGCACGGTCCGGGCGTCGTTGGCACCGGTGCCGGACAGCGGGCTGGCGGACCAGACGATGCTGCCGGACGTCGTGGAACCTTCGCCGCTCGTGCTCGTGCTCGCGGGAGTGCTGCTCCCACTGCTGGCGGTGGTGGTGCTGCTACTGCCGCAGGCGGCCAGGGTCAGTACCGTGACCCCGGCCAGGGCGGTCAGTCCCAAGCCCCCCTTCAGCCGGGCAGGGGACCTTCTCCGCAGACTTCTTCGTGACATGTGTGCTCCTCCTGGGGCTATGCCCGTGCGTGCGGGCCGTATGTGCTGCCCGTGGACCTATCTGGTTGGGCTTTCACCGGTTTCATGCGTTTGGAATGGGTCGCGGTGCCGCTCATGCGGCACCCCCGACCGCGTACA